>ERZ1026780.337-NODE-337-length-38304-cov-8.242934_pt1 | contig 38304 bp, 31 predicted proteins | sample MGYA00380126_ERZ1026780 | MGnify/ENA primary metagenome ERZ1026780 (study PRJEB33269, sample SAMEA4719762) | human gut metagenome | biome: human-associated habitat; feature: organic feature; material: feces | place: Cameroon | collected 2013-10 ... | reverse complement strand
ACTTTTTAATTTCATATTGATCTAACGAAACATATTCATTCGTATTTCCACAAGAGCACAAGAAAGAAGGCAAAAGTAGCACAAAGAAATAGTTTTTTAACCATTTATTCATAAATACGACCTCTTCATTCAGCGAAAGAACCATCCTCAAACCCCAGCGTGATAAATGGTTTTAAAGTAATATGGGTATAGTAAGCAGAACGACTTCCATCTACTTCATAATTACCCCACCAAGAATTATCATATTGCCATTTCAGAAACGCTGTCTTTAATGCTGAAAGCATTTTTATAATCCTCCGCTTCCTTGAAGGATTATAGAAGCATTTAAGCATTTGTTAATGGGAATTTTAATCTATCAATTGATACAAAATGTTTCGCTCATATTTTGCATTGGTTGTCGTATCTTTTTAATCTCATTCCAACCTAAACGCATCATTTTTCACATTCCATTTGAAAAAGAACGCCCGTTGATAGGCGTTCTAGAAAATGATGATGGAATTATTTTGTATCTGTAACTAAGATTCCAACCAAGAAAACGTAATAAGCTTGCCCTGTAATGGCGTCTTTTTGTTGTCCCAAGATAGGCTCAAGGGTGAGTTTCTTTGTGCCAACCGTTTTGGTATAAAGGGAATAAGTATTTCCGTCGGTATCCGTTTCTTCGCTCTTCGTGAAGCCGGCCGCCTCAAGTTTCGGGCCATAAGCAGCCAAGAGTTCTTGGCCTTCCGCCAGGGTGGATATTCTTGCTTGAAGGTAAGGGATACCACTCGTTGTTCCATAGTATCCTTCGGAATAGATTCCGCCAAAGGTTGGAATAGCGTTAAGAATGGCTTTGCCACCTAAATCCTCAACAAGGGACACATAATCGTTCTCATCACGGATGATTTGATCCCAGGTTAATTCAGAAGAATCTTCCTTAATTTGATATGTGGGTGCACTCTTTTTTCCAAAATTGGTGAGAACCATCTCTTCTTTTGCACCGAAAATAGTACGGCCATTTCCTTCATTGGTTGAAGTAAAGGTGACCTTATTATCCTCTAATTTAATTGTAAGTGTTTTAATGGCGTCGGAGACAAATGGGGTATAAATGCTCGTGGCGCTAAACATACCTAAATATTTGCTATCGAGGGTGAACACTCCATCTTTTTCGTTAAAGAAGGCACTAGAAATCTTATAAGTTGGCCAGAAGTCAGGAATCGTCGCATCCATTGGCTTGCCAGAAAGATAAGCCGTTCCATCATAAAGAGCAAGTCTTTGAGCTTTCGAATCTTTTAAGACATAGGACGCTTCTTCAGAGACCTTGTTCGCACTATTTAAGAAACAATAGGTAAATCCATCGCCCCAAGCAGAGGAAACGACGCTTTCTGTTTGTTCATATCTTCCGTCTTTGGCTTTGATTTCGTAATTTACACCTTTCGCGTCAAAATTAAGCGTAGCAATCTTCTTCATTGCCTCTTGGAAAGTTTTGTTTTCTTCTTTGTTGATGGTTTGAATGTCTTTAACACTTTCTCCCATGCTAACAAAACTTCCTTCGTAAACAGTAGAAACGCTAATGTCTGTAATATAAGTAACGGTGTATTTTTCTAATTCCGCTTTAAAGGAAACGCTACCATCCTCATTCATGGTTAGAACCATGGAAGAAATGGAAGAATCCCCACTTCTTGGATAACCACGTAATTGGCTACCCATATATTTTGCAGCCGCAAGATTGTTGTCTTTCTTAAAAACGTAGTCCCCGTCTTTTTCTTCGAAGTTTTCTTTCTTGAAGATGGTGAAAGCATTCTTTAAGAAAGAGGCGCTCCAGCTTTTTCCTTCGACAGGTGTGGAGGAAATTGTATTTGCTAAACTGAGGGTATGTTGAACGATCTTCTTATCCTCTTCTGCATAGAGATAATCATCATTCACCACGCTCTTATCAGGATCCCCTGAGAGGGTTGGGTTGTAAACGATATGACGATATTTTGTCGAATCGCCATAGATTTCTTCATAACCTTTATAAACAGTCTTGCTACCGGAAGTGCTTTGAACGGCTTGGTAAGTTGAAGTTGCAAGTACTTCAAGGTGATAACCATTCTTTAATGTCTCTAAAGTTTCATCAAGGGTGAGAGGTTTTTTCTCCTCAGAGCTTTCTTTTTGACTTGGAGTGCAACCTGCAAGTAAAACAAACGCGGATAAGAATAAAATCGATGATTTTTTCATATTTATTATCTCCTTTAAGCTTAATTAAGCATCAAATAGGCCATTCTACTAGTCATACCTAAATAAATGCCATTTGTTCCTTCAGAAAGAACGACAGCTGCCCTAACGGCAGCGCCTTTAGAGTCTTTAAGAGAAACGGCTTTGTCTTTGACTTCGAAATTGCCAGTTAGTTCCTTACCGGTATTTCTAAGAAGAGCAAACGTTCCGGTTGTGGTAGATCCTTCTTTTAAGGTGAATTCTGCTGTTTGGAAGAGGGAAGAAGTATTTAAAGCATTCCATTTAGCCTTTGTTAAATAAGAAGCAATTCCTTCGTCAGTATAAGCAAAGACGTTTATTTCTTTCACTTCCGTTTCCAAACCACTTGCGCTCTTTGCTTTTAAAGAGATTTTGCCAGGCTTGGTTGTATGAAGCGTATAGCTAAAAGAAGACGCATTCTTCGTAACTGTGGCGCCAATTTCATTCGTGACAAACTCAATGATTGTATCGTCATCAGCACCTGCGTTAGCGGTTAAAGTAAATGGTGTGTCGCCCACAATAATGTTTTCAGAAAGATAAGTCTTATCTTTAACATTCGTATTAGCAAAGGTAGGTTTTGGAGAGAATTCTAAGCTAGTGATCTCATGGTTTTCAATCTCCACTTCAACTTTGAAATCGTTTAATAAGGTTGTTTTGTAATTAAAGACAAAGCTTCCCGCTTTTTTGATAGTAAGGGCATTATCATCTAAAACATAGCTATCCTCTGAGGCAGTTACACCATCTTTGGTAACGGAGGTTAGTGTAAGGGGATCGATGTTGATGGATCCTGTTCCATTTTTATTAACGATAACAAAATATTTTTTGTTTAATTCGAAACTCGTTACTGGTTGAGTCGCATAAGGATTTTCACCTAAGAAAAGAATTAAATCACTCTTGTTCTTAAAGAAGTACTTATCAAGATCTAAATCGGAGCTTTCTCTTGCACCGATTGTTTCTTCAAGAGTAACGCCCGTATCGAAAGTCAAACGACGCTTAGAACCATCTGTTTCGGAATCATAGGATAGAACATGAGCGCTCATGGAAGAAAGATATCCTTCAGCGTTAAGTTTGATACTCATGCTATATTCCATATGAACGTTATTATCGACATCGTCTTTTACGATTTCAGAGGTATTTAATGTATAAACGCCTTCTTTTTCTTCTAGTGAAGCATTTCTTCTTGATTCAATAGAGGAGAATTTGCTTGTTCCATCGAAATAATTGTCTAAGACATAACGTAAGGCACCAAGGCTTTCGGAGAATTCACCTTTGTTTAAGAAAGCGTTAGTTTCTTCAACATTGGTGATTTCTTTGCTAGATGACTTTTGTTCATTCACGTTGTACTTATCATTAGAAAAATCGCTTACGACATCCACGAGGCGATTATGGGCAATGCCATATTGATGAAGGGTTTTGATATCTTTCTCCCCTTTATCAGTTTTAATGGTTTCAATGCTGGTCTTAGATTCCGTATAGAAAGATGCGTTCCAAGTCGTTCCATTAGAACGATTGATAACGTTTTCCCATTCTTTTGTGTCGCTATTTTGTTGATAATGATATTCATCGTTTTGGACAGATAAAGTAAGTTTGGATACTTTGGATGGATCTTTTGCTTCGGCATCAGTGAGTAGCTTTAAGAATCTAGGATAGGCTGTGGAATCAATCTTTGCTTCAACGGTGATAGTAATAGGTTGGCTTGTTTTACCAGCGATGCTTGCACTAATTTGTGCTTCACCCTTAGAAATACCTTTGATCTTGCCAGTATTGTCTACGCTTAAAACATCATTGTTGGAGCTTTTCCAGGTGAGGGTATCGCTTGCTTTGGCGTTTTCCACCTTGGCTTGTAATTGAAGTTCATCTCCAACCGTGATTTTGTTACTAGCAGGAGCAACAATAGAAACACTGACTTCTAAGACAGGCTCTTCGCTTGCGGTAGAGTTTACTACACTGCTGTTGTTATCTTCCTTAGATGAAACACTAGAGGAATGTTCGTTCGAAGTACAAGCGGCTAAGCCTAATAAGGCAGAAACGCTTAATAGAGCTATATTAATTGGTTTTTTCATGATTTTCTCCTTACTTATTTGTCCATTCCGTAATGGAGTGCTTTTACACCCGTGCACCATGTTGTATCAAATAGATATGGTTTTTCTTGGAAGCCAACATTCACTGTAAGATTTGGGCAAGAAGTTATTGCGGAAGCGTTTGCTTCTAAGACGCTATTAGGAACGAATAGTTCCGTTAATGATTCGTCTCTATCAAAAAGGTTGCTTTCTAATTTGACTACGCTATCAGGAATGTTGAAGGAGATGAGTTTTTCGCAATTTCCAGCAAAGCCAGATCCTAAAATGGTTGGTCTATTGAGAAGTTCAATGCTTGTAAGGGAAGAGCAGGAATTAAAGAGGTTCCCACCCATATTTTTAACGGTGGCAGGAATACTCATAGAAGTAAGAGAGGTCATTTGGAAGAAAGCCTCATCCCCGATGGTTTCAACACTAGCAGGAATTGTGAAAGAGGAAATCCCTTTTGCATCTCTAAGGCATTGTCCAGCCAAAACAATGGTATGTTCATCGAGCGTTAAAGAGGTTGCTTTGGAATCTTTTAACCCCACAAACACATGATATGGGTTCTCCGTATTTCCTAAATAATTGCCACCATCTTTTTCGTTATAAGTTAAGGCGCCTGGATTGTCATATTCCGTAAACGCATAAGAACCCACTTCTTTTACGCTAGAAGGAATGTTAATAGAGGCAAGTTTAATTGTTCCAGAGAAAGCTTCATTCCCAATCGTCTCCAAGGAATTTCCGCTAATGGTGCACGTTGTCATATTTGCACAAGAAGCGAAAGCATATTGGTCAATACGTTTAACGCTAGAAGGAATTACAATCGATTCAAATGGGCAAGAGCGGAATGCGGATGCGCAAATGACTTCCAATCCTTCATTTAAAGTAACTTTCGTAAGGGATTTCTCGCTTTCAAAGAGAGAACCACCAATGATTTTAGTATCCGGATGAAGTTCAACTTCTTCTGGAGCGGCGTTTTTCGCGTTCACTTTATAAGCAAGCAAATGTTGATTACTAGAATTTCCTAAATATTCAATGCCTTTATAGACAGAAGTAATGAGTTTGTCGGATTGGAAAAGATTCGAACCCAAATCTTTTAAGGTAGAAGGGAAAGAAATATTTTCAAGATTCACGCAGTTAGAGAAAGCCGTATCACCAATCGTCTCCACTCCTTCTGGAATATTGATATTTTTTATGTAACGAAGGCCAACAAAAGCTCTTCTACCAATACGTCTTAAACTTGAAGGCAAAGATATTTCTTCAATGTTGGTGCAGCCAAGGAAAGTATCCACACCAATGGAAACAACGTTCTCGGGAACAACCACTTTCGTGATCTTTGTTTTGTCTTTGAATGCTCCATCTAAGATACGAGTCACAGGTTTTCCTTCATAAGTTGCAGGTATATTGGCAACTGGAGAGCTTCCTTTTACTTTTTTAAGGACAGCTTCCTCTCCACTAACACCCATTTCATAGGAAATATTATCTTGAACAGGCGTTTCTTCTTTGCTGGAAGAAGGAACTTCTTCACTAGAATGAATCTCACTGTTTTCTTCACTAGAAATTTCACTACTTGAAGAAGGAAGTTCCTGTGTTTGACAAGCAACTAAAAGCAAGAAAGCAGGTATAAGAATCGAATAGGTTTTTTTCATAAGTACCCCCATCGTTTGAACTATAGAATTATATTCTATAAGTCGACGATAAAGAAAGATTCAAAAATGCTACATTGCATAAATGGCTCATTTGTTTCTTTTTAGTGACATGGTTTTGAATACTAGATATACTAGAGAATGAAAAAAGGAGTTTTATGATGAAAAACTTTGTATTGTCCTGTGAATCCACCGTGGATCTTCCATATTCCTATGTCATGGAACGTGGTTTAAAAGTCTTATTCTATACTTATAGTGTAGAAGGAAACACCTATACCGATGATATGGGAAAAGACCCCGATTCTTTAAATCGTTTCTATGATTTCTTGAAAAAGGGACATATTCCAACCACCTCTCAAATCAATCAATTCACCTATGAGGAATTCTTCCGTAAAGAGTTGAGCGAAGGAAATGATCTCTTGCATCTTTGCTTTGGGACAGGAATGACCCAATCTTATAACCAAGCAGTTAACGCTGCCGAAATCGTTCGTAAAGAATATCCAGAAAGAAAGTTGATTGTCATTGATACCACTTGTTCCTCTTCCGGATACGGGATGATTGTCGATGATGCAGCCGACTTATGGGATGAAGGTAAGAGCTTGCAAGAAGTTGCTACCTACGTCGAAGAGAATAAATACAACATCCATCACCAATTCTTCACGACAGATTTGAAATATTTCAAACGTACTGGCCGTGTTTCTGGGCCAACCGCTTCAATAGGAACAGTGCTTAGAATTTGCCCACTTATGCACCTTAATCATGCAGGCAGAATCATTGCTTATTCGAAAGTCATGGGCAAAAGAAACGCTATGAAGGCTACCTTAGACTGGATGGAAAAACATGCCAAAAATGGCAAAAACTATAACGGAAAGATATTTATTTCACATTCTCATGCATTAGAGGACGCGGAAACTGTCAAATCGCAAATCGAAGAACGTTTCCCAAATCTCAAAGGCAAAGTGAGAATCTTCGATATCGGTACCATCATTGCTTCCCATACAGGTCCAGGAACGGTCTCAATCTATTTCCATGGAGATGTAAGAGGAGAATAAAAAACGGCTTCGGCCGTTTTTATTTTTGATCAGAATGATAACGTTTCTTTTCCCTATACATGTTTTGGTCAAAATCTCGCAAGAATTCTTCTGGAGTTTGGCCTTTCGTATAGGTCGCATATCCTAAAGAGGCAAAAAGCTCGTATGGTCTCTTCTTGGAATTGTTGAACTCTTCAAACCCAAGATTGATATGGTCGATATAACGAGAAATTTCCTTTTTATCCGCGGTTTTAACAAGAATAACGAATTCGTCACCAGAAAGGCGAATGATAGGAGCAAAATGGCCAACGGACTTAACTAACAAATCAGCAAAATCAGCAAGGGCCTTATCACCAAAATCATGTCCGAAATGGTCGTTAATATTCTTAAAATCATTTATATCGAGCATAATACCTGTCAAAACAGGTTGTTTTTTACGCAATGCAGAATGAATTGCATAATTGAAGTAAGCACGATTGTATAAACCAGTTAGTTCATCACGGAAGATATGTTCGTTCTTAATAGAAGCGATGACCCCCGCTAAAGCAATGATGAAAGAAGGGCAAATGACGCTGACATTAGCAACAAATGTTTGGAATGTAGTACCAAAAATAATTGGGACTATAAACAAATAATAAGGGAAGAAACCAGTTGCTTTTCCTTTCGATAATGCATGAACATACATTAAAAAAGAACAAATCAAGCAAAGAACGTCCAGAGTAAGAGGGAAATAATATCCATTTAAACGTTGATAGACATTGTTCTCATCGATTTTGAAAAGGAAGGGCACAAAAAGATTAACAATAACAGCCACAAGGACCAATAATATCGGAAAAACCGCTAGGGCAAATCGTGTTTTGCTAACGATATGGAAAAAATGAAAACGAAGGAAAACGAGGATGCAACAGGCAAATAAAGTCACCATAAGATATCCTATGGAATTCGACAAATAGGAAAGATAGAAAGGAGCTTTCCCAGGCAAGCCATTAACAATGTCCGAAACAATCTCGTTAAGTGTTCCTAAAAGAACGATGGAGAAGAGAGCTAACAAAATCTTTCTTTCTCTCACCTTCTGATGAATTGCATGGTAATTCGAAGCAAAAAGGACAAACAAAAGGACTAAGCCTAGGCTCTTTGTAGCTATCATGGAAGTTAAAAAAGGAGAATTGTTCATAATGAGCCGCTTTTATATGCCTCATTATATAACAAAGATCCCCCTTATATTAGCAATTTGCATGGTAAGGCGTTTCACAACGAGAAAAACGAATATTTTAGGCTTTCTTCGAAGCCATTTTGTTCTTTAAGAATAGAACGAAAACAATGATTTCATGGACGAGAAGAGGACTAATCCCTAATCCAAACAACCATAAGAAATCCCATCCCTCAAGAGGAACGACTTGGAAGATAGTATTTACACCAGGAACGAAAATGACAAAGAATTGCAAGGCCATTCCAATAAAGAAGGAGAGCCAAAGCAAGATATTTTTATCTTTAAAGACATGGATGAAACTATGTTTGGTGTCTGTCATTCCTAACATATGGAACAACTCGCTCATCGAAAGAACGCAGAAAGCCATAGCCTGTGCTTCTTCTAAAATAGCAATATCACAGGTATCAAAGAAATTTCGAATTTCCACTGGATTTAAAGTGAAGCCCATTCTCATCCAAGCAACGGATAAAAAGGCAATAAGCGTGATAATGCCAATCCATGCGCCATAACCAAAGGTGACGCCATATCCACCATGAGAGAATAAAGACTCTTTTGGATCTCTTGGTTTTTCTTCCATGATTCCTTTTGGCTTTTTATCTGCTCCTAAAGCAATAGCAGGCAAGGAATCAGTAATTAAATTCACCCAAAGAAGGTGGATAGCAATAAGTGGCGAAGGGAGGCCGAAGATCGCGGCTAATAACATGCCAACAACTTCACCAACGTTGCTAGAAAGAAGGAAAAGAATCGTTTTCTTGATGTTGGCATAAATGCCTCTTCCTTCTTCTACCGCTTTTTCAATGGAAGCGAAATTATCATCCGTTAGGACCATATCTGCCGCACCTTTAGCAACATCCGTCCCCGTAATCCCCATAGCAATTCCGATATCCGCCCCCTTTAAAGATGGGGCATCGTTAACACCATCACCTGTCATTGCTACAACGTTACCGTTCGCACGAATCGCTTTGACAATGGAAACTTTATTTTGAGGAGAGACACGAGCAAAGACACGTATGGTTTTCACCTTTTCTCTTAATTCTTCTTCAGAGCAAGCGTCGATTTGATCACCACTCATTGCTTGCGAAGGATCTTCAGCAATTCCTAATTCTTTCGCAATAGCAAAAGCGGTATCTTTATGGTCACCAGTAATCATGATTGTCGTAATTCCCGCTTTCTTTAAGGTATGAACAGCAGGCTTTGCTTCTTTTCTTGGAGGGTCCACCATGCCAACAAGGCCAACGAAAGTTAAATTCTCTTCCTTTATCTCTTCGCTATAAGAAATGGCCAATGCCAATACGCGTAAGGCATTGTTGGACATCCCTTTAGCGGCTTCTTCAATATGGTTACGTTCTTCTTTTGTAAGAGTAGATACTTCACCGTTCATGAGTATATGAGTCGCGTGTTTTAAAATTTGATCCATTGCACCTTTTGTGTAAATGACCTTCTTATCCCCTTCTTGATGCATTGTAGACATCATTTTTCTTACCGAGTCAAAAGGTAATTCATCAATACGGGGTTCTTCTTTTTCTAAATCTCCCTTATGCATATCGAAAGAATTGGCAAATTCAACCAAGGCAACCTCTGTAGGATCGCCATATATTCCTCCATCTACCTTAGCATCGGAGCAAAGGGACATGCCCTTGGCTAAAAGAGAGAGTTTTTCTTTGTCAAAATCTTGCTGAGTATACGTCTTTCCATCAACACAAGCGGAAACAACCGTCATCTTGTTTTGAGTAAGGGTTCCTGTTTTATCGGAGCAAACAACGGATACAGCCCCAAGAGTTTCCACCGAAGCAAGACGACGAACGATGGTGTTTACTTTTACCATCTTACTCATGCCCATTGCCAAAACGATGGTAACAACAGCTGTCAAACCTTCTGGAATGGCGGCAACCGCTAAAGCAACTGAGTCTAATAAAGCGCTGCTCCACTCATTAGCCAAATTGCTATTTACAACTGCCCAAAGGATTTTAATTCCTAACATCAAAATAACAATGATGATGGTTAAGATTCCTAAGAATTTAGATAAGCCAGCCAATTTCTTTTGCAAAGGCGTTTCTTCTTCGCCTTCGTTAGAAAGCATAGAAGCAATCTTACCAATTTCTGTATGCATGCCAACAGAAATAACAACGCCTTCCCCACGTCCATAAACAACGGGAGTCGACATAAAGACTTCATTGATACGGTCCCCCACTCCAGACTCGCTAGAAAGGACGCAATCGGCATTCTTTTCGATTGGAAGAGATTCACCAGTAAGAGAAGATTCGTCTGTTTTTAAAGAAAAGCTTTTGATTAAGCGTAAATCAGCCGGAACCGTTCTTCCTTCTTCTAAGATAACAATATCCCCAACAACAAGATTCTCCGCTGGAATTTCAATGATTTTTCCATCTCTTCTTACGGTTGCGGTTGGAGCGGACATTTTCTTTAAAGCTTCTAAAGCTTTTTCCGCTTTCATTTCTTGGATGGTACCAATCAAAGCATTAATTAAAACAACACCGAAAATAATAAAGACATCGGCCAATCCTTCTGGACCTTCTTTATCCCAATTTAAGATAGCCAAAACAAGGGAAATAATGGCCGCGATAGCAAGAACCAACGTCATTGGATCAGCAATGTTATCCCAAAAGATTTTATACCATGGGTCCCCTCTTTTTTCGTGAAGCTTATTGTATCCGTCTCTTTTTTGTCTAAGCTCCACTTCCTTTTCACTTAATCCTGTTTCAGTATCAACGGAAAAAGAAGATAAAGTTTCTTTAACATTTTTGTTTTCAAACATATTTCTCTCCTTATCGAAAACTCGGTAAGGTCTTGCGAGGCAGATGCCGCTTGGTTCCGGCCATAAGGCGTGCTGACGAAATCCAAGCTTAACGCTACTCTCCTTAGCGCAAACATTGTAGCAACTAAATGAATTTTGATAAAGATATCAAATCAAGAGAGATGTCCAGTTTGACAAACGCTCATAGAAGAAACAAAATAGCCCCATGCAACATTGCTCTTTATTTCTTTATGTGTCTTCATCATGTGCAAAATGCAAAATGATTGAGCCTCTCCTAAAAGACTATTTAAAAAATAGGCCAGACATATCCTATTTTGAAATCAATATTGATAAAAAAGAGGGATTCCAACTTGCTTTAAAGAATAATGTGTTTTCCTTGCCTACGCTTCTAATTCTTTTAGATGAAAAGGAAGTAAAACGTTTTACGTCTAACTTTACTTTAGAGGATATCAAAGAATATTTGGATTAGTTCCCAAGAACCATTTCTTTTGCGTATTCCAATTGCTTCTCCGTCACTTTGCCTCCAGAAATCAAATAAGCAATCTGACGAATCTTTTCTTCTAAGGAAAGTTCTTTGACGTTGGAATAGGTTCTGCCATCTTTTACCGTTTTAGATATTAATATTGGGTGATCAGATAATGAAGCAACCTGAGGCATGTGGGTAATCGATATCACTTGGGTTGATAAAGATATCTCTTTAATCTTTCTTGCTACAGCTTGTGCCGTTTCGCCTGAAATGCCCGTATCAATCTCATCGAAGATAACGGTTGGAATGCGATTTGCTTTAATAAAAAGTGCTTTGAAAGCAAGCATAATGCGTGAAGCTTCACCGCCGGATATTACCTTAGATAGAGGCTTTAATCCTTCACCAATATTCGTTTCAATCAAGAAATCAACATCATCTATACCATTCTCTTTTAAAGAGGTTTCGTCTTCTTTTGTTTCTTTAAACAGAATTTGGAAACGTACGTTTAAAAGAAGATCTTTTAGACTATGGGTAAGCTCTCTTTCGATGGTTTTAGCATTTCTTGTTCTTAACAAGGTAAGCTCTTTTGCTTTAGAGATTGTTTCTTTTAAAGATTGAAGCATCTCTTCTTTCTTTTCTGCTATAGAGTCTTCAAAGGAAGAATTCTTTCCTAAAATCGTTTCTAATTCATCACGATAAGCGATGAGCTCAGGAATACTTTTCTTGTATTTCCTTTGAAGAGAGGAAAGGTCCGAATCTCTTTGCTCTAAATCATTCAAGCGATTTGGATCGTAATCCAAAGAACGGAATTCTTTCTTAAGATTATTGAGAATATCTTCGATTTCATAATAACGCTCATCAATCTTTTCATGCGATTCTTCATATTGTTTTTGATAATTCGCTAATTTGGATAGATTATCAGACAAGCGGTAGAAATCATCCATAAAGGAACCATTGATGATTTCATTGGTTTCTTGCACTAAAGAATAGATTTTGTCGTAATTACGCAATAAAGATATTTCCGAAGAGATTTCTTCCTCTTCGCCCTCTTTAAGATCAGCCGCTTTTAATTCACCATACTGATATTCATAGAAGTCTCTTGCTTCTTCAAGTTTGGCTTTCTTTTGCAGAAGAAGGTTATACTCTTCTTTCTTCTCTTTGTATTGATTTAAGAGGGACGTGTATTCCTCTTTGAGACGAGTAGACAACTCGAAAGAGAATCCATCAATGATATCTAAGTAGTTCTCCGGATTAAGAATCTTCTCAAAGTCAAATTGGCTATGAATATTTGCTAAGTATTTTGAAATCTTAATCAAATCGTTTAGAGAAACCGAAACGGAATTGATTTTCACGACATTCTTATTTATGCCAATAATACGTTCCACGATAATTCCATCGTCAGACATTGGAACATTGATTTTGCTTAAATAGGCACTTAATTCAGGCCTCTCTATCGAAAAATAGCCAGTAACAGACGCTTTGCTTTCCCCTGAACGGATGAGTTCGGAAGAAGCCCTCATACCCAAAAGAAGAGAAAGAGAATCAATCATTAAGCTCTTTCCTGCGCCTGTTTCACCTAATAAAACAGAAAAGCCATCCTGAAAAGAAACATCGACATTTTCAAAGATGGCCAAGTTATGAATGATTAAGCGTTTTAACATCCTAAACATTATAAAGGAAATTAAGAAAAGAGTTTAATGGTTCGCATAACTTTTAGACGTATAGTTTGTATCTCTTTTAGTTAATGGCTCCGAATTTACGAATGGCCCAAAGCATAAAGGCAGAAGCAGCCTTCCCTACCCAGTTATTAAAGGCTGGCCAGAAAACATGAGGATGACGACGAATCATCTTCCATTGTTTTGGATTGTCTTTCTTTAAGGCGTTAATAAAGCCCGCTTTTTCTTTCTTCGAAACGCTCTTTTCTTTAAAGGAAGTATAAAGTAACGGCGAGGCAACCATCATGACCAATTGATGTCTCATAAGGTAATAAAGACGATTGTTGGATTTTTTGATGGTCTTTAAGTCTAAGGTATTGAAAGCCATTTCCGCGACTCTCATCAGATTCTCGTTTCTTTTAATGAGGTTGCTCGTTTGCATAGATTGGCCATCTCTTCCTAAGAGGTATTGATAGAGAGAGGTGTCCAAATAAGCCAATTTCTTCACAAAAGGAAGAGGGGCGTATATCAAATAATTGTCTTCATAGAAACAATGTTCAGGAAGAACAATACCAGATTCTTTTAAAGTCCCTAAACGGTAAACAACGGAATGCAAGGTGAAATTGTGGCTAGCGTCAAAACGTTTAATGCCATTCCATTCAACAACTTGGTTTGGTTTGACGAAGAAATTGTATTTGATGAGTCGCCCTGTTTCATTTTCATAGGAACGGCGATACGTATAAGGCATTAAGATAAGGTCTGCTTCTTGATTCGAACGAATGAAATCCAGAAGTCTTTTTAGACCATCTTCTTTTACCCAGTCATCGGAATCTAAAACCTTGAAATAAGTGCCTGTCGCTAAAGACATAGCGGTATTGATTGCACCACCGTGCCCCTTATTTTCTTGGTGAACAGCCTTAAAAATGTTTGGATAACGTTTTTCATAATCTTTAGCAATCGCTAAAGTGTTGTCCTTTGATCCATCGTCGATGATAAGAACTTCAATCTCATCTCCACCAGGGATCAAGGAATCTAAGGCATGATATAAATAATCTTGTGAGTTATAGGAAGGCACACAAAATGTAATTAACTTATTCGACATGATTCAACTTATTTCTCCTTCTTTTTCTGCTCTTTTTTCAGTTTTTTCCTCTCACGCCCCATTTTGTTGAAATGATGCAATCCCTTCCAGAAATGCCCATTGAACATCATGATAAGTCCATCTAATTGAGCCATGCTCATCGCTCCTCCCGTCATACGAGAAAGAGCACGCACAGGGTTGTAGTATACGCCCATTATCAAAGTATTGGCAGTAGTTCTTTGCCCAATGCCCCTTAAAAAACGAATCGCAAAGCGAATAGCACCAGCAAAAAGACGGCCTGTCCATCCTTTGGCATAATGAAGATCGCTAATGGAAGAATTGTAATCCACTTTGATACGATGTTTCTTTACATAAGCAACATTCTTAGGAGGAAGTTCTCTTCCAAGAAGTTCTTTAAATTCCGCATCACCGATTTCTCTTACTTCACCGGTGAAATAATGTGGGAGCTTACTCTTATCATAAATGCCTTCAGCATCGATTCCTTCTTTTTCGATTTCTCCAACAAGAGGGAGGTCTTTGCTAGATGCTCCGACATAGATTTGATATTTACCCGCTTCCACTTCAAATTTATTCTCTTTGATATCCCAGAAACGGAATGTGTATTCATCAAATGGGATAAAGACTTCCTTGCTTTCATGCGCTTTTAAGAAGACTTTTTGGAATCCCTTTAATTCGCGGACAGGACGGAAAACCTTTGAGTCTTTCATGCCAACATACATCTGAGCAATCTCTTTTCCATCGACATCGCCAGTATTTGTCAAAGTGAAACGAACACCATCATCGGATACTTTAAGATTATCGTATTGGAAGGTCGTATAGCTTAAGCCATAACCAAACGGGAAACGGGAACCGGCATTCGAATTTCCGGAATAATAACGGTAACCGATAAAGAGACCCTCGCGGTATTCAATGTTTTTATCATTCTTTCCAAAATGGTCGGCAGATGGGCAATCCGCATATCCATATGGATAGGATTCTGCAAGTTTACCAGATGGATTCACTTTACCAGTGAGGATATTCAAGATGGCTTTTGCACCTGCTTCTCCTGGTAAATAAGCGTGAAGAATTGCGTCAACACGATCGGCAAATGGCATTTCAATTGGAGCACCACATTCTAAGACTAAGACAATCTTTTTGCCTGTGTGATACATAGCGGAAATCAAATCTCTTTGGTTTCCTGGTAAACGAATATTGGCACGATCGATACCTTCTGCTTCGGTAACTTCATCAAGACCGACGAAAAGAAGAACGGTATCCGCTTTTTCGGCAAGTTTTAATGCTTTATCAATTAAACGTTGGCTCTTTTTTCCATAACGTTTGAAGCCTTTTTCGTATCCAACCACTTTCAATGGATATTCGCCAATGACTTCATTGATTTGATCGACTTTAAGAGGATTCACCACACTACTACCAGCGCCTTGATAACGCATATTTGTAGCAAAATCACCAATGATGGCAACTTTTTCTTCTGGTTTTAAAGGAAGAGAGTGGTCTTTGTTTTTAAGCAAAACCAGGGATTCTTCTGCAACATGTTGAGCTAGTAAATGATGCTCTTCTTTATCAAATTCTTTCGGTGCGTCTTTTAGATGTTCTTTTGTATTCAAAATAATATCAATGATGCGGTCGACAAGGACATCGACATCATTTTCAGCAAGTCTTCCTTCTTTGATGGCTTTGACCACTTCACGATTGGTTTCGCCATCTGTTGTAGGCATTTCAAGCTCAGAGCCTGCTTTCACAGCGGCAATACGGTCATTATCGCCACCCCAATCTGAAACAACAATGCCTTCAAATCCCCAATCATCACGAAGGATCTCTTGTAATAAATGAGGATTCTCATTGGCGTAGATGTCATTCACTTTGTTATAAGAAGACATGACCGATAAAGGCTTTGCTTCCTTAATCGTCATTTCGAAAGCGGCCAAATAAATTTCTCTTAATGTTCTTTCATCGAGAACGGAATTAGAGGTAATACGACGAATTTCTTGGTTGTTACAAGCAAAGTGTTTCAAACAAACGCCGATGCCGTTTTCTTGGACGCCTTTAACATAGCCAATTGCTAATTTACCAGCTAAATAAGGATCTTCAGAGAAATACTCAAAGTTACGGCCACAACGTGGGTTTCTCTTCATATTGATGCCAGGGCCCAAAAGAAGAGAGACGTCATTTGCAGCTGTTTCTTCACCAATTGTTTTACCAACAAGATGAAGAACCTCCGGATCCCAGGAGTTCGCACTCGTGGCGCTTGTTGGCATGCAAACAGCAGGAATCGATGGGTTTAATCCCAAATGGTCAGCAGCTTTCGCTTGTTTTCTTAAGCCATTAGGACCATCGGAAAGAAAAATGCTAGGTAAGTTCACTGATGGGATTTCTTGTGTCTCCCAAAAGTTCTTTCCAGAAAGGAGGGATGCTTTTTCCTCCAAAGTCATTTTTTCAATGATGTCTTGATGTTTTAATGCCATTGTTTTACTCCTTGCTTAAATATGGAGAGCTTTGGCTTTCTCCAATTGACGTTCAAAATCTAATTGAATTTTAGCGTCTTTTTGCTTTTGAATCTCGACTTTCTTTTCTTCTTTGACTTTTAAGGCAGCTTTTTCCTCGTCGCTTAAAACGTCAAATTTTGCTTTCTTCTCCGCTTCTTTTTTCTCTAAAGCCAGTTTCTTGGCATTTGCTTTGGCTTCTTTTTCTGCCTCTTTCTTTGCTTGGATAGCTTGATATTTACTTTCTTCAGCATCGAAATCCAAGCCTTTTTTCGCACATTTTGCTTTTAATTCAGCAATTCTTGCTTCTTCGGAAGCCTCCTTAGACGCTTTTTCTTCTTGCTTATTCTTTTCTTCTGGTTCAATCCAGACGCCACCTTCAGCAAGCACAGCATTCTTACGATTTAAAAGAATTGTCTTTTGATCTAATTTAGAGAATTTTTCAACATTCATGAAAAGGAACATGAAGAAGATGATGAGATAGCAGACGCCTTCTGCTCCAGAGAAAAGAGCGGTATTCAAGACACGATTGTTGGCAACAGAATCGCTATAAGAGAAACCATTAATTCCGTTTAAGCCGACGATGATGCCGTTTGCAATGCCAGTTAAGCCAACGATGATCGAACCGTAGACCGCCATCGTGAAACCGTCTGTACGTTTACCATATAAGGCTTCTTGGTGATCTAAAACGTCAGACATCAAAGCCATAGAAATATACATCGCAGGAACAGTGCCTAACGCTTTTAAACAGAAAGTCACGATAGAAACTGTGCCGACAAGCCCTGCATTGGAGGAGATATTTGGAAGTAAAACGACAAAGCCGGCGATGCCCATAAGGAAGGCGAAGATAGCTCCGACTTTAATGCAATTGCTCTTGCCAAAACGATTGGCTAAAGGCCAAATAATGACCATACCTAACGCTGTAGGAATGGAACCTGCGATAGAAATATAACCTGCTAAAGAGATATCAGAGCCGTTGTTAGAGAAGGCTTGGGCATACCAAGACGCATCCGAGTTCTTTAATTGACCACCAAATTGATAGAAGAAGAAGAAAAGAATGATTAACCACCAATATTTGTCATGAACACAAATCTTGATTTGTTCCATCATGGAAGTTTTCTTACCTTCCTTTGCTGTCTTTACGTCTTCATTTACTTGAATAGCAAAGCTTTCTTCCGTAATTCTTTCACGGGTGAAGTAATATTCAAAAAGACAACCAATCACAAGAAGCACAATCATAATGACCATAAGAATGGTCCATTTGGAATTGGCTTCCATCGCCGTAACGGCATCTTTACCATCCCCTGCTTCACGAGGTAAAAGACCAATTAAGTCAACTAAGATTGGTCCAACCATGCCAGAAAGTCCAGCAGCTGCTAAGACCGCGCCATTCGAAGCGGTTGCTAACAAAGAACGGGCTGATCCATCTCTTGTAGACAAATTCACAAGAGCAGAATGCGGAGTGAAATAGAAAGGATAAGCTAAAGCGTAATAAAGGTTATAACCGATAGCAATCATCAAGAAAGACCAAATAGATGGTGTTTGAGGATTGCCAGCAGCGTCATAGTTCATTGGAACAAGGAAAAGGATCAAAAGAGCAACGGCAAGAATTGGAAGGCCAAGCAGAATCAAAGGTCTTGCTTTGCCAGCTGCGGTCGGTTTTCTATTGATGAGTTTTCCAATTAAGAGGTTGCCAATAATAATAACAATCGAAGAGATAATTGGGAGCAACGTTTCAAAAAGTAACGCGGAACTCTTTAAACCTAATACCTTATCGTAATATTGGAAAAGATAGGTGTTCACAATGCCGTTTGAAATTAAGGCGAACATTGGACCAACTAAATATCCCAAAGCTACTTCAGGGAATAACTTGACACTTCTACTCTTGATTTTGCTAGAGAGAAGAGGGGTGTTGAAGAATGATTTCTTTGCGTTTTTGCTGGACATAAAAAACTCCTGTAAGCGTTTTCAATAGAATAATACAAAAGAATAAATAAATAATGTGGTGACGCCTAAAATGACGTTTTTATGACGCAAAATGCATTTTTGTTTTCAAAAGTGCCTTTTTAAGGTACGTAATGTATTTTCGTTTTACAATATTTTCACACGTAAAGGAGAAAAAGAAAAAAATGGCAAAATATGTAGCAAGAAGAATTCGAACAGCACCCATTTGGTATGCAATCCTTCTTATGGTAATCGGCATACTTCTTATTATTGGAGGATCAGGTGCAGCAGAAAGCATTACGAAAGGCATTATCACGGTTGTTGGTGTGCTTCTAGCGGTCTTTGGAGTCATTAACGCTATAGCCGGATTCTTCGTCATGGGAGTCATCCAAATTCTCTTTGGAATCCTTATCGCGGTATTCGCATGGTTTTTCTATTGGCTTTGTTTCTTAATCTTAGGCATTGTCTTATTCGCAAGTGGCATTTCTCGCCTTATGCGTCACCAAGGTTGGATTGTTACGAACATCGTGAATCTTGTCGTTGGTATAGCCATCATTATTCTATCGTTGGGATTCAAGTTCGAATGGGCGCAAGTTGCCGTTGAAATACTCTATATTTCTGCAGGCGTCCTTCTTCTATTGGATGGAATCCTAATCTTAGTAAAGAGGAACTAAAGGAAAAACGGCATACGAAAATCGCGATTGGAAACTCCCAATCGCGTTTTCTTTTATGACAATTAAATAAGTTTAAACAACGAACACATCCCTCGCCTTAGGGATGTTTTCTTTATTTTTTGAACAGCTCTGAGTGTGTGCCAAGCCGATAGAGCATTAGAACTAATATATTATTCCGAATCTCATAAATTAGCAGCCCATCAGGCTCAATGTGGTATTCACGCGTGCCTTTATAATTGCCTGTAAGGCCATGGTCTTTGTATCTTGCATCAAGCGTTTCACCATTAGCAAGAATCTCAATAACTTCAAATAGCTTATTCAAATTCTTATTTTGCTTCTCCGCAAGTTTTAAATCTTTCTTGAACTGGTTGGTAAACTGAATATCATATTTCATACTTTAAGAGCCGTTTTTAACTCATCCACGCTCGAATAACGTGGAGCGGACGGATCGTTCATAAGTTTTCTTCCTTCCTCAATCGCCGATGCTGTTGTTTCGTTTGGCACATCTAATCTCAAATCAAGGGTGATACCATTCTGACGGATAACCGTTTTTAAGAACATATTAACGGCAGTTGTCATGTTTAAGCCAAGTTCATTGAAGATTGCTTCTGCTTGATCTTTGACCGCCTTATCGGTTCGAATATTCAAATTTGTTGATGCCATAATTATTCCTCTTTGCAACTATATTGTAGTTTAAAATCGTTTATTATCAATATATTATCATTACATTGTGTTCATATCTAAAGCATTATTAACATCAAAAATGAGATATATAGATAAATCTCTCGTTTCTAGTGTGGAAAGTCCTTTAAATGAATGAAGCTCTTTGTCTACATAAAGAAAAGCATCCCTTTCTAGTAGCTAAGGTAAGGGATGCTTTTCATTTTGTGTTGTATTTAGTGAATATCTTTCACTTGGTAACCTGCATCTTCAACGGCTTTTTTAAGAGCTTCATTGGAAATGTCTTTTGTTTCAAGAGTGGCTTGTTTCTTTTCTAAGGAAACGTTGACATCACTTACTCCTGGAAGGCTCTCAAGAGCTTTTTTAACGTGCATGACGCAATGCTCACACATCATCCCTTCGATTTCGATTGTCTTATTCATTTTTAGATCTCCTTTCTCTGTCTCTTTTTGAAATAATTCTGCTGGGAAAACAACCTTTTTATGTTTTCTGCATCGTTTCTCATCATATGGATGGAATAGGTTAATACGCAAGGCATTCAAACAAACTGTAACGGAAGATAATGCCATGGCCGCTGCGCCATACCAAGGTTTTAACTGATTTATATGGATCATGGTTAAGGATCCGGCTGCAATCGGAATCATAATAATGTTATAGAAAAACGCCCAGAAAAGATTCTCTTTGATGTTTATGAAGGTGTAGCGAGATAAACGAATGGAAGCGGCCGCATCCCTTAAAGAGGATTTCATCAAGACCACATCCCCAGAATCGATAGCCACATCACTCCCAGCTCCTATAGCAATTCCTACATCTGCTTGAGTTAATGCAGGCGCATCATTAATACCATCCCCTACCATTCCCACTTTTCCATATTGTTGGAGTTTCTTGATAATAGATAATTTGTCATTTGGAAGAAGATCGGAAACAAAATACGTAATACCTGCTTCATCAGATATGCGTTTTGCCACTTTTTCATTATCCCCAGTAAGCATAATTGGGGTAATTCCCATTTCGATAAATTCATGAATGGCTTGTTTGCTATCTTCTTTGATTTCATCGGCGACTGCAATCACGCCAAGCAATCTTTTGCCTTTAGCAAAAATAAGAGGAGTTTTGCCTTTTTCGGAAAAAAGAAGGCATACATGTATCAATTCTTCATTCGAAAAGCCTTTTTCTTCCATCAGTTTAAGATTTCCAGCATATGCGTCTTCCTCATTTATGAGGGCATGTATGCCATATCCTGGTAACGCTTCAAAAGATGAAATAGAAAGAGGGGTTAAGTTTCTTTCTTTGGCTTTTTTCTGGATTGCTTTCGCAAGAGGATGCTCCGATTGATTTTCTAAAGAATAAGCAATTTGAAGAAGAATATCTTCATCTGTCCCTTTAAATGGATGGATATTGCTCACCTCAGGATTTCCTTTGGTGATTGTTCCCGTCTTATCTAAAACAATAAAGTCCAATTTTCCTGTTTCTTCTAAGGAAAGAGCGTTTTTAAAGAGGATGCCGTTCTTCGCTCCTTTGCCACTACCAACCATGATGGCCACTGGTGTTGCTAAACCCAAAGCGCAAGGACAGGCAATAACAAGAACGGAAATCGCACGGTTAAACGCATACGTAAGTAAATCATCATTTGGTAAGGTGTTGACAACCCCTCGCCCAAAAAGAAGCCAACAAATAAAGACAATTAAGGAAATAGCCAAAATCGTCGGAACAAAGATTCCGGATATCTTATCTGCCAAAGCAGAGATTTTCGTCTTGCTATTCGCGGCATTTTGAACCATCTCAATAATTTGATGCAGGCTTGTTTCATTTCCTACGTTTGTTGCCTTACACGTTAAGGATCCATTTAAATTAATCGTTCCGGAGGATACGGAGGAGCCCTCTTTCTTATCCACCGGCATCGACTCCCCCGTTAAGGCGGATTCGTTCGCGCTAGATATCCCACTTAAAACAACTCCATCAACTGGGAAGGATTCTCCTGGACGAACGAGGAATATTTCTCCTTTTTGAACGTCACTTGCTAAGATGGTAACTTCTTTCCTATCACGTAAGATATGCGCTTCTTTTGGCGCCAAATCGATTAAAGATTTAAGAGCGTTTGTTGTCTTTCCTTTTGAAAAGGATTCCAAAGTTTTACCAATAGTGATTAAAGTTGGAACCATGCCTGCTGTTTCAAAGGTCAAACACATGGAATAATGCATGAGCTTGTCATAATCCGTCCCGGAAGAAGTAACAAAAGAAGCCATAACAAACATAATGGCAGTCCCATAAATGAAAGCCACTCCACTTCCTAACGCCACAAGGGTGTCCATATTGGGACCACCATGAAAAAGAGCTTTAGTGCCAGAAACATAGAAGTTCCTGTTTAATAACATAATCAAAAGAGCAAGGCAGCCTTCTAATAAGCCAAACATCAATGGATTCTCTCCAATGATGCCTAAAGGCCAATGCCAATCCATGTTCATATATCCCATTCCAAAATAAAAGAGAGGGACTAAAAGAATAAGAGATAGGGCAAGTCTTCTTAGAAGCTTTGGTGTTTCCTTATCTTCTAACTCTTCTTTTAAAGAAGAATAATCGTCTTTCTTTTTACTTTCTTCTTTTGAGGCAAGCTTTGCTCCATAACCTGCATTTTTAACGGCACTACAAATATCATGCGGATTGGCAGGCTCTTCATAGCTTACCGTCATGGAATTCGTAAGCAAAGAAACGTTCACCTCTTTCACACCAGGAAGTTTGCTAACGGCTTTCGAGACATGTGCGACACATGAGGCACACGTCATTCCTTCCACGAAATATTTTTCATCTTTCATCATATTTATTTCAGCTTTCTCATTAATTCGAAGGCTTCATCAACGCTTTCAAGTTTATTGTTTTTGATATCTTCGACAACACATGTGTCCATATGTTCTTTCAAAAGAATATAGCCAAAAGATTGGAGAGCATTCTCCACAGCCGCTACCTGGATTAAAACATCCCCACAATAACGATTCTCATCAAGCATCTTGGAGATGCCATTAATTTGACCAGATATTCTATTTAAACGAGATTGAAGATCTTTTAATTCTTCTGGGCTTCTTGGAAGGGATTTCTTTCTTCCGCAGCAAGAACATGTTTTTTCTTCCATAAATGTACCCCCTATAGGTATATTACAAGGGTAAATATATACCCCATATAGGTATATGTCAAATTTCAAAAATCGATGGAGTTGTAGTTCTTAACCGCAAGGTATTCTTCAATGATTTCACTAAGATAATTGTTTTTATGTTCGACAAGATAGGTTTCTAATTCATTAACTTTCTTATCATTTTCTTCGTTCTTTTCTAAAGGAGTGCCCGTGAAATAGCTCTTATTCAAAAGAGAGATGATCTCTATTAAAGAGTTTCGTTTTTCGTTTGTTAATTCCTCATCTTGATAGAAAGAGCGAGTAAGGTTATAGGAATTGGTTTTATCGAAAAGCCAATCAATAAAAGAAGAGAAATCTAATAGATGAGGATCTGTATATCCCTCGTTTTTAGCAAAAGAAGACACATCAAGATTCTCCGTGTGATAACTCCATTTCCCTTTTTGAGAACGAATAACACCATAATGATTTGGAGTGCTAGATAAACAAGAAGTCAATATTTCTAATAAACCGTCTTCTTTTGCTATATGTTGGCTATGTAGATGACCAGCAAAATTCGTATAGACGTTATATTTTTGATAAAGAGAACGAATTCCTTCAGCATTCACGATGATATTGGATTTCCCCATGCTTTTGTTTTCTAACAATAAAGGTTGGTGAGAGAAAGATAGAACAGTCGCATTCTTGGAATGAAGAGTTTCTAAAACATCTTCAAGCCAGTTCAGGCTTTCGTTTGGGAAAAGCCTCTCTGAATCCGTATTGCTATCAAGCATAATAGCATAGGTATTCGAAGCCACTTCTTTGACATATGTGAAACTATGAGGATCTTTGTATTCCGCTTGATGGTAACCAAAACGAGAATATTTTTGTCTTACTTCATCCGCTTTATACACTGGAATAGAGGTTCCCTTCCCGTTTAAAAAAGAAAGAGCCCCATAATTCCCAACATCGTGATTTCCTAGCAAAACATATACAGGTATGCCTTCTTTTTGGATTTCTTTGATTTTAGAAATAAAACCATCATGCGAAACCTGAGAACCATTTAACGTGTTATCACCCGTGAAAAATACGGCGTCCGGCTTCTTCTCTTTGATGGTATCAATATAGGTATCGAGTATTTCTTCAGAATAATATGTTGCTTTCCCATCACCGGAAATCGATGCAACATTAGGAGCAAACGTCTCATCCCTTAAAGAAGGGTCCAAATAATGGAGGTCGGATGCGACAAAGAAAGTAAAATCATCTTCTTTTAATGTCGGTGAAGGGATATCATCCCATTGTTTAGAACAAGAGAGTAAGAAGATTGGAAGAAGAAACAGAATACGTTTTTTCATACCGCATTATTTTATCCCAATGCTACATCCAGTGACATCATCAAGATAAAACCAATGATAAAAGACCAAACACCGGAATGGCTTGTTGGATCGCCTTTTGCATCGGGAATCATTTCTTCAGCTATGACATAAAGCATGCAGCCTGCGGCGAAGGATAACGCCCAAGGCATAATAGGATCTAAGAAATAGGCAAGGAAGAGCCCGAGAATAGCTGCAACAGGTTCTACCGCCCCCGAAAGAGTTCCAAACCAAAAAGCTTTTCTAGAATTACCAGTTTCTCCCTTTATTGGCAAAGAAACCACTGCTCCTTCAGGAATGTTTTGAATGCCAATACCAATGGCAAGCATCAAAGAAGATAGAAGCAAGCCCGTTTGGTTATCGGGCGTCATCTTAGCAAGCGCAACACCAAAGCTAATGCCAACCGAAAGACCTTCAGGAATATTGTGAATAGTTACAGCTAAAAACATCTTTCCTGTTTTAGAAACTCTTGAAGGAAGACCTTCTTCTTTATTTTGTTCAACATGAAAATGCGGGACAAGTTTATCAATCCCCCAAAGGAAAAGAGCACCTAGAAGCACTGCCACTCCTGAAACAACCCAGGAGGGCATATAAGTTATTTCCATTTCCAAGGATGGAACAATCAAAGAGAAAACAGACGCAGATAACATAATCCCTGCCGCAAATCCCAAAAAGATTTGATTCACCTTCGGACTAATCTCTTTCTTGCGGAAGAAAAAGACAAAAGAAGATCCTAACGTCGTGCAAAAGAAAATAAAGAAGATTCCTATTGCAGCATATAGATATGGGTTCATATACATTCTCCTTAGTTAGTTTTCACTAACTTATATAGAGAATAAACGTTCCTAAGAATTCTTCAAGCCTAAAATAATCTCTTTACCAACGTTTGAAACGAATAGGATTCTAATCAAATCATAAATAAAGCAATTTAATAGATATCACTCTCGCTTCGATTTGTATGCGCCTAAAACGCTTCCAAAGTTGTTAATCAATGTTCTAGGCTTTAAAACCATAAGAAAGTTCCAGAAATGGAACTGTTTTTTCATAATAAATGTTAAAAAAGTCTTTTTTAGTTCCAGTTTTGGTACTTTCTTATGCTTGCATCATGAAAAGAAGGTCGTTATCCACTTATGATTCAAAAAGAAAGGTTGAGCAGCCAAGGAATAGTCCATTTATCAAAGAAATCCCTATGAGAAACGTTATTAGTATTCTAGCGAAAGAAAAGAGGCTACCGAAGTAGCCCCTTAAGGTTAAGAGATGAAGGATAAATTACATCGATTCGTGAGCGTTACGAGCAATGACGTCTAATTGTTGCTCTCTCGTCAAATCAATGAACTTAACAGCGTATCCGGAAACACGGATAGTGAAGTTTGCGTATTCTGGTTTCTCAGGATGTTCCATAGCATCTCTGAGTTTGTCTAAGCCGAAGACGTTAACGTTAAGGTGATGTGCGCCTTTTTCGAAGTAGCCGTCTAAGACATTGACAAGGGTATTCACTCTTTCTTCTTCATTATGTCCTAAGGTGTTAGGAGAAATGGTTTGAGTATTGGAGATACCGTCTAAAGCGTATTCATATGGAAGCTTAGCAACGGAGTTAAGAGAGGCAAGAAGGCCATTCTTTTCTGCTCCATAAGCTGGGTTTGCGCCTGGGGATAATGGTTCGCCTGCTTTTCTTCCGTCTGGCATAGCACCAGTGGCTTTACCATAAACAACGTTAGAAGTAATGGTAAGGATGGAAGTTGTTGGCTCAGAATTACGATAGGTGTGATGTTTCTTGAGCTTTGTCATGAAGGTCTTCAATAAATTCACGGCAATATCGTCGGCTCTATCATCATCGTTACCATAACGAGGGAAGTCTCCTTCGATTTGATAATCGACAACAATGCCAGTCTCATCACGGATGGTCTTAACCTTGGCGTATTTGATGGCACTTAAGGAGTCGACTACGTGGGAGAAGCCAGCAATACCGGTTGCAAAGGTACGACGGACATCCGTATCGATCAAAGCCATTTCAGCAGATTCATAGTAATACTTATCGTGCATGTAATGGATTAAGTTCAAAGCGTTGACATAGACTTCAACAAGCCAATCCATCATCTTGTCATATTTGGCAAGCACTTCATCATAGTCTAAGTACTCAGAAGTAATTGGAGTATAGGCTGGGCCAACTTGGGTACGAGTCTTCACATCAACACCACCATTGATGGCGTAGAGTAAGCATTTTGCAAGGTTGGCACGAGCGCCGAAGAATTGCATCTCTTTGCCAGTTTGTGTGGCAGAAACGCAACAGCAGATGGAATAATCATCGCCCCAGACTGGACGCATGACATCATCGTTTTCGTATTGGATAGCGGAAGTATCGACAGAGATCTTAGCTGCATACTTCTTGAAGTTCTCAGGAAGTCTCTTGGTATAAAGAACGGTGAGGTTTGGTTCTGGTGCAGGTCCCATGTTTTCAAGGGTGTGCAAGAAACGGAAATCGTTCTTTGTGACCATGCTACGTCCATCTTGTCCCATACCAGCAACTTCAAGGGTGGCCCAGACTGGGTCGCCAGAGAATAATTGGTTATAAGATGGGATACGGGCGAATTTGACCATTCTTAATTTCATGACGAAATGGTCAACTAATTCTTGAGCTTCTTGCTCGGTAAGGGTTCCGTTATTTAAATCACGGTTGATATAGATATCTAAGAAGGTAGAAACTCTTCCAACGGACATAGCGGCACCATTTTGCGTCTTGATGGCGGCTAAATATCCGAAATAAAGCCATTGCACCGCTTCTTTTGCATTCTTAGCTGGTTTAGAAATGTCGAAGCCATAGGAATTGGCCATGACTTTCATTTCCTGTAAGGAACGGATTTGTTCAGATAATTCTTCACGGAGACGGATGACATCATCGGTTAAGGTTTGATCACCGCAGTTCTCGAGATCTTTTTGTTTTTCTTTGATTAAGAAATCGATACCGTAAAGGGCGACACGACGATAATCACCGACAATACGGCCACGTCCATAAGTATCTGGAAGACCAGTTAAGATCTTAGCGTGGCGGCATTTCATGATTTCAGGGGTGTATGCATCAAAAACGCCTTGGTTATGGGTTTTGTGATATTGGGTGAAAATCTTATGAAGTTCAGGATTTGGGGTGTAACCATAGGTGGTGCAGGCTTGTTCGGCCATCTTAATTCCACCATAAGGCATGAAGGCTCTCTTGAGAGGCTTATCGGTTTGAAGACCAACGACTTGTTCTTCGCCTTTTAAAGCATCATCAATATAAGCAGCGCCATAAGCGGTAATGCCGGAAACGATTTCGGTTTCCATATCAAGAACGCCACCTTTAGCGCGTTCTTCGTGTTGTAGTTGTTGAACCTTGTTCCAAAGGTCTTCGGTTGCTTTTGTTGGGCCGACTAAGAAGGAAGAATCTCCTTCGTATGGCTCATAGTTTTCTTGGATAAAGTCACGAACATTGACTTCGTCTGTCCAGTGTCCGCCTTTAAATCCTTTCCATTCTTCTTCGAACATGAGTTTTATCTCCTTTTTGCAATGCATATTTTAAGAAATTCTTTGTACAAAACATTGATTTAAATCAAGTTTTTATCCATTTCTCCAGTAAGAATTGCAATTGCATTTCTTACTCTTTCTTTGCTTGGTGGTTGAGCGTCTTTTAACTGATATGGGTAGCCTAGTTTTTCCCATTTGAACTCGCCCATCTTATGAAATGGCAATACATCGATTTTTTCTACATTGTGCAATGTTTTGATGAACTTTCTTGTTTCATAAAGATACGTGTCATCATCCGTATATCCAGGAAGAAGAACGTGTCTTATCCAAATTGGCTTATGGATTTCATCCAAATAACGGAACATGTCAATGATGTTCTCATTTGGGCATGAAGTCAGTTTTAGATGCATCTTCGGATCAATATGCTTAATATCCATAAGCAAGATATCCGTATATTTCATCAATTCTTGGAATTTAGAAAAGAAAGGCTCTTTTCTCGTAAATGGCTGACCAGCAGTGTCAATACAGGTGCTAATTCCATGTTCTTTGGCTTTTTTGAATAAATCCAAAAGGAAATCCATTTGCAATAAAGGCTCTCCACCTGATACCGTAATACCTCCTTTATCCCCCCAATATGGGCGATAACGAAGAGCTTGTTTAATTAAATCGTCACTCTCACGAAGAGTGCCACCTTCCCCTTTCCAAGTATCTGGGTTATGGCAAAATAAACAACGCATCGCGCAGCCCTTCACAAAGATAACGAAACGAATTCCAGGTCCATCAACAGAACCGAAGGTTTCAATTGAATGAATGTTTCCTTGCATCTTCTTCCCTCCTAGGAAAATGATTATCAAAAGAAGTAGGCAAAATAACTTTGATTAAAATCAATTTTGAGAAATATGGACTAATTTCTCATAATTGAGGATTCGGAATGATGACTGCCCTACTTTCTCGAGGATTTTATCATTCAAGAGTTCCCCTAATTTTCTCGATACGGTTTCGGGCCTTAAAGATACATGGGCAGCAATATCTTCTAATTTTAATTTCACGATATTTCCACTAATGTGGTTCAGACGATAGAGAAAAAGACGAGCGATCTTCGCTTTCGGATCGGAAACGGACAAAATAAGGTTTCTTTCGTTTGCGTCAGAAAGTTTCTTTGAAAGAAGAGCAATGATTTCTAAAGCGCTATGTGTATCCTGAATAAGAGATTCAAAGTCATCTCTTGCCATCTTTCCGACGATCGCCTTATCAAGGAAAATGCCATTATAAGGATATACGTCTTTCTTTCCTTTTAAAAAGAGAGCGACCCATAAGGTATCTCCAGGGGAAAAGATCGAAACGATTTGTTCTCTTCCTTCACCATCATAAGTAGCTAGTTTGATATTGCCTTGGCGGATGATATAAAGGCAGTCTGCCTTCTCTCCTTCTTGAAAAAGCACTTCTCCTTTTTCATAGGAAGAGAAAATCATCTTCGCTAAAATCTTCTCCCTCATTTCTTCGTTTAATTCTTCCACGAAACTAGGGTGAGCTTTAGCACATCTTTCTAAGGTAATATCATCTAGCAAAGTTTTCATAAGGATTTGATTTCTATCTTAGAGGAGAAGAACTCTTTCATTAATTGAGACATTCTATTGACATCCTTTAGTCCACAAAGCTCGTTGGAAGAATGCATAGCTAGTTGAGCAATCCCAATATCGACAGAATTAATGGAGATCTGATTGTTAGAAAGATTGCCTAACGTTGACCCTCCTCTTAAATCAGAACGGTTAGTGAAGTCTTGAAATGGGATATTGGCTTCTTTGACAATATTCTTTAAGAGCGCAGCACTTAGCCCATCCGTCGTATAGGTTTGATTGGCGTTATATTTGATAACAATTCCTTCGTTTAATAACACCGAGGTGCTTGCATCGGAAACTTCTGGATGATTTGGATGATTCGCGTGGGCATTATCTACAGAAACAAGAAGAGATCTTGCAACCATTTCTTCCATACGAAGGGAAAGAGAGTCCGCTATACGTTTTAAAGTATCCGCTAAAAAGGTTCCGTAAGCTCCTTGTTTTGTAAGAGAGCCCACTTCTTCATTGTCAAAGGCACAATAGATATTGAAATATGTTGGATTTGCATCTAAAAAACCCAAAAGAACACTATACGTGCTTGATAAATCATCTAATTTAGGAGAAGAAAGGAATTCTTTATGAAGTCCTACTTTTCTGGCTTGATCACGGTTATAAAGGAATAAATCAAATGAAAGGATTTCTTTTGCACCTTCTATCTTACTAAGTAGATATTTGTTAAAGTCGAAATCTTTATCAATGCCAAGCAAAGGAATCATATCCTTAGCGGGGTTGAATTTATAACCGTTATTGATATCACGGTTAAAATGGATGCAAAGGTTTGGAATTACAAGCAAATCCTCGTCGATTTGAAGAAGTTTCTCCTTCATTTCACCATTTTCGTCTAAGAAGAAAACTCTTCCCGCGAAAGAAAGAGGGCGGTCCATCCACGTGGAATCAATCATTCCGCCATAAGGTTCCACATTCAAAGAAAGCAAATTCTTGTATTTCAATACAGGGGTCGGCTTAATTTTGAAAGTTGGGCTATCTGTATGCGATGCAGAGATACGGAATGCGCTATTTTTTAAAGAAGAAGGTACTTCAAAGGCAATTAAGGCCGATCCGTTACGCGTAACGTAATAACGTCCCCCTTCTTTTAAAGAAAATGGGGCGCCCTCTTTAAGCTCTTTGAAACCTTTTTCCTCTAAGCATCCCTTTAAATTATTTACGACATGAAAAGGGCTATAAGATTTGTTTAATAATTCAATGACTTTTTCACTATATTCCATAATTCTCTATCCTTTAATCTCTTGAAAAACACCACGAAGAACCTCTTCCGTGAATTCCTCATCCATGACTTGTTTCTCTGCTTTGACGTTATTGGCAATATCTAATTGTTCCTGAATAACGCAAGTAAGAACATCAATGGCTAAGTTCTTCACACCATCATTATTGATAATAAGGTCGGCATACTCACTGGAAGGTTTCACGATTTCATCATACATCGGTTGAACTGTATTGAAATACTGAGTGACAATATTTTCAAAGCTACGGCCTCTTTCTTTGGCATCACGAATAATACGACGAAGGAATCTTCTTTCAGCACCCGCTTGAATAAAGACACGTAAATCCCCCAAGTTTCTAACTTGTTTATCTACAAGGGCCATAATCCCTTCCACGATGACGACTTTTTTAGGCGCAACCACTTCAATTTGATTTGATCTTGTTAGATGAACGAAATCATAGACAGGTTTTTCAATCGGAAGGCCTTCTTTTAAAGCGCGGATTTGTTTTCTCATCAAAGGCCAATCAAAGGCTTTAGGGTGGTCATAATTCACTTTATAACGATCAGCAAGAGGGATATCAGCCTGATCAAGATAATAATCATCCATTGTCATGCGAGTGACGTTTTCCTCACCGACGTTTTTAAGTACTTCTTGCGTTACAAAAGACTTCCCCGAAGAAGAACCACCACCTACTAAAATAATTCGTGCCATAAATAAATCCTTTACGTCTTTAATTATACGAAAAACCGTCTCACTTAAGAGACGGAATCGTTACATCTTTTCAACAGGAAGGATTTCTTCGTCAATCGCTTCTGCTTTTTCAATGATGACTGGCTTATAAGGTTTATCCGCGTGGTTTTTATCAACGCTAGCAATCTTATCGACAACGTCCATTCCTTCAACGACTTTACCAAAGGACGCGTATTGTCCATCAAGGAAGGTATCGTCCGCATCACAGATAAAGAATTGTGAACCTGCGGAATTAAACATCTGAGAACGGGCCATAGAAAGAGTCCCTCTCTTATGGGAAAGATTATTCTTCACCCCATTCGCACGGAATTCCCCTTTAATGGAATATCCAGGACCACCTGTACCATTTCCAATAGGATCCCCACCTTGAATCATAAATCCCTTAATTACACGATGGAAAGTAAGGCCATCGTAGAAACCTTGACTCACTAAGGAAGCAAAGTTATTCGCGGAAATAGGCGCGTTCTTTCTATCTAGTTCAATCTTAATGTCGCCAAAACCTTTAATATGCAAAATAATCATAATTTGTACCTCGGAAATATTATATGAAGGTAGACATAAGAAATTTCAAGAGATATTCTTTGATAATCTTTTAATTGCCTCGAAAGAATCGTTCCACAAATGCTTTTTATATTTCATCGATGACCTCCCAATAACCGGTCTTATGTGATCCAATTCTCTTTATGATTTTTTTATCTTTAAGTTGTTTCAAATTCTTTTTGACGCCTGGTTCGGATAGTGTGGTTTTCACCATTATTTGTTGAATGGTTATGTTTGGATTATCTCTCATCAATTCTAATATTTTATTCTCTGTTTTATTGGTTACTTTATTGGATACTATATTAAAACCATTAACACCTATTTTTTTAAAAGGAATAGTTACTGTAATTCTATTTTTTCTATTTTTATTGAATCTTTACCATAGACAGCCACAATCTTTGGCACGCCTCTTCCGGAACGTTCACTTATTCTTAATTGCAAGAATATAGATGCAAGTACTTCATTAACTGGAATACTTGAACCGCTATAAAATCCTTCTTCATCTTGATCAATAGCTAATCCACCATGAGAAAAACCACTCCTATTTCTAAGAGTGATAATTCAATATCTAAATTTATAAATAGCAAGTTCTAATATGGGAACATCGGTTCAATGGTGTACTTTATATTGTTCAAGTCCAAATTAGTCTTTTGCCTTTTAATGTCGACTGCTTTTTCTTCAAATAATAAGCCACCATTTTCTAGCAATTTTTTCGAATTGATAAAATTCAGACCTGTTATTTTAGAAATGTTTTTTATCGACTCAGTGCTAGGACTGCAATTGGGTTTTAAAAAGATTTTATATGTTGTGTCATCCAAATCAATATCTTCCCATTTAGTCGTAGCGATTTTGCATCCGCATTTAGGGCAAGTTAAATTTAATGCTGGCTTTTCATAAACGGCCATCATTTCAGAGCCACATTCTGGGCATATGTATTTATTTTCTTCCATGTTTTACTCCTCCTGGAACAAATTTCACAAATTCTCCTCTTTTGCCATTATCCGATATCCAATGTGTTCCATTTGAATACGAATGAATGGTCATATTTGGAGCATATACTGGTTTACCTAATGCATTAGCAAGATGCTGAGCAAATCCTTCTGGGTGGGCGCCAGTATTGCAAGATAACAATCTAATAACTTTAGCTTTTTTGAATCCCGGTTGTTTCTTAATCAACTTGGCTGCTTGCCTAGAATTGATTAATATGTCTTTCCCTCCGGAATGTATTTCAATGGCTCTCCAGTTACCATGTGCAATCACGCCATACATGCCGTTAGGGTCTATGTCCGATCTATTAGCAATGAATTTCGCAAATTCAGATTTCGAACCTTTTTTAGGCATGAACGATATGTTTCCTGATGCCGAACGCATTTTGCCAGAAAACAAAGAATTTTTACCCTTCATCTTTGTTTTTCCTCAGAAAGTTTGCGCTTTTTATCTTTAGCGTTTTCTTTCATCGTGTAGGAATCATATTGATAAATAGGAATTCCTTTTGATTTGGCATATCCGAATATTCCATCAGATGCTGAACCATAGACGCAAATTCCAGCTGGTTCTAGCTCATCCACTATTTTATTAACTTGTTCAGCAAATACATGCCTATTTTCTAATAATTTAGTGAATCCGTGTGTGCCAATAGCAATAAGCGTACGTTTTGGGTATGCTTCTAATGAAGAGAGTGTTCTGTTATCGCCTAATCTGACATTTGGAATTATCTTGATTTCTTTTGAACCGTAATAATAGGTGCATGCTAGATTAAGAAATATTTGACTCTTTTGGACAACAAGTGGCATGTTGTCATAAGGAGAAGCATCTAACCCTATAACTTGTCCATATTGAGATCATTTTTCTACATAATTCTGCGGATTATTCAATATGGGTTGGAAACCAGGGTCTTGGCAATAAAAGGATATTGCTGTTTCCTTAGGGTTAACGACATCGCATCGTCTATCCCACTGAATTATTTCTTTTGGAGGTTCAGTAGCAACCATCCATTCCTCAATTATAGGGAAACCATCAGTTCCCGTACGTCTAGCTCCGTCAATGAGGTAAGCGAGATAGACGTCCCTTAAATAGGGAGACTTCCGTTTTTTAATCATAATATTAGTGCCTCTGAAGTGCTATCAATAAAGTAGACACGGTATTTTCTAAGGTTCTTTGCTAGACTACGATATTTATAACAGTACTTCCAAACGCACTGTCTTAACTCTTTTGTCGACTATAATTGACAAAAAACAGCATCATTTGTCGACTATAATCGACATATTTTAGTTATTATTGTAGAATATAATCGACAAAAGGAGAGAATCATGAATCACGAAACGCTCAAGCAAATCATCTTTGACCAACATGAAGTTATCAAGAAATCTCAAATTGTAAGCCGCGATTACGTTTTTGATAAAAACGCCAATTATGTCCTTATCGGTCTAAGGCGTTCTGGGAAATCTACGCTTCTATATAAACGGGTCCAGGACCTCATTTCGAGCGGAGTAGATTGGAAGCAAATCATTTACATCAATTTTGACGACGAACGACTGCTCGGTTTTCAAGCAAACGATTTTGAAGACATTTTGCTTACTGCTGAAGAAATCACAAACCAAAAACATTATTTCTACTTCGATGAGATTCAAAATATTGATGGCTGGGAAAAATTTGCGATCCGAATGGCTAATGCCAAGGAAAAAGTCGACATCACGGGAAGTAACGCGAAAATGCTCTCTCGCGAAGTATCTGCCCAATTAGGCGGACGATTTCTAACAAAAATTATCCATCCTTATTCCTTCAAAGAATTCCTCCGAGCAAAATCATTGGAAGCAAGTTCTGCCTTTTCCGTCTCCGACCGTGCCGAAATTGCGAATGCGCTTCGGGAATTTTATCGATTTGGAGGTTTTCCCGAGTCGCTTGCTTCCGTCGACAAACGTGAATACGTCTCCAACATTTACGAAAAAATTCTTTTGGGCGACATTATCACTCGTAACGCCATACGGAGCGAAAACGGCATGAGGATCTTAATGAAAAAGATTGCAGGCACCATCTCCCAAGACGTTTCTTACACTAATCTTTATCATGCTTTGAAAACCATTGGCTTCTCACTCTCGAAAGACACAATCATCGATTATTGTTTTTATGCCAATCAAAGTTTTTTGCTGTTTGCTCTAAAAAACTACTATGCCGCATTCGTCGACAAAGAAAGCAATTCAAAATTCTATTTTTCCGACAACGGCATCTTGAACTTATTCTTGGCCAAAGACGATACCTCCCTCTTTGAGAATCTGGTTGCAATCTCGTTAAATCAAAAATACCAAGACAAACTCTATTATTTGAAAAGTAGCAAAACCAAAATCGATATTGATTTCTTGGTTGATGAAGATAACATCGCGGTTCAGGCTTGCTATTCCATGGCAAATGCGGATACGGCCAACCGAGAAATTGGACAATTAAAAAAACTAGACGCGACAAATCCTGGGAAATACAAACTCATGATTATAACGATGAACGAAACTGGGGACATTCCACTTGAGCACAACGTGATTCGCGTAATAAAGTTGCAGGATTTCTTGCTTTCAAATTAATGGAACGAGCACATCAATCTACCCTTTATTCTCCGTCAAGAGCGATTCCTTGATTATTTTCGAATAAAGGGATTCGTTGTCTTCATCCTATTAAACCGGAAATCGATTAGTTTGCTCGCATTTTTTGGCTCTCAGATTTCTAAGATGGTTGAAATCTTCGGCCAATTACCTCCCAGTCTTTCTGGACCATGTGCCCGTACTTGCATATCCAACCCCAAAAGGGTCGACTTCGCGATCTTGCAATCGTTGCAGATGTCTTTGTTTGGGCGGTCATTGAAGTATTGCTTCGCCGGGTCGATTTTGAACTCTTCTAAGTATTTGTTGCAAAACACGTTCGAATCTCCTGGATAGATTATTCGGAATCCCATTCAGGCTGTCGACTGTGGAAATCTTTTACGCTTACAATGAAGTTCTATAATAAAAAAGTTCGACACATTTCCTGTATCAAACTCGTTTTTTAATGGTGCCGTCTATAGGACTTGAACCTACGACCTGATGCTTACAAGGCAACTGCTCTACCAGCTGAGCTAAGACGGCATGGTGGGTGTTATAGGTGTCGAACCTACGACCTCTTCCGTGTGAAGGAAGCGCTCTCCCGCTGAGCTAAACACCCATAAGTAACAAATTAGCCCCAGAGTGCTTAACTCACGGGGCATTTTAATCCACATGGTGGGCCTTAATGGACTTGAACCATCGACCTCCCGCTTATCAAGCGGACGCTCTAACCAGCTGAGCTAAAGGCCCGTGGGCTTCAATAATATACAACTCTCAGGAAAAATATACAAGGAAACTAAAAAAGATTTTTTCGATTTCTTAAAATATTGGTATTCTTCGTCAAATGGCAATGATGAAAACAAGAAGTTCAATGCCATATTAAGTTGCTAATAAGTCAGTTCGCTTATCCTCATTCATTTTTTTCAACATGAGGACAAAACAAGTTCTTCTTAATCCTCTTCTTCTTTCTTCCTGCTTTCCCTGAGTTTCTTCTTGATCTCAGGCCAGTTTTTCATTTCTTCGGGATCTTCAATGACGCCTTTATAGCTTCTTCTCAACCACACTTCTTTGCCATCGTGATAATAATAAAGAGGATAGTATATCTCATCGAAGTATTCGTCTTGGAAAGGGCGGAGCAACCGCGGGTCTTTTTTCCATTTTGAATCATCAGGAACCTTTGCTAGTTCTTCATCTAAACAATAACAGATCCTTGGCTCGTCTCCGCTTATTTCCGGGTCAAAGCATTTATATTTATGTGCGACCTTGTTGTAACCTATAATGGACATTATCCTTTCCGGACGGCCATCTTTATTACTCCAAGGAAGATATAGAACCATGTCACCTATACGGAACCTTTTTTGTTCGACTTCTTTGCCGTGCGGTTTTTGCATTTTCAACCATTCTTGAAACGTTGAATAGGTGTGGGTGGCATCGCGGATTTCCTTCATCTTGTCAGAACCGGTGCATTCATAGGCGGGATAGCATAGCTCGTCAAACCATTCTTCGTTTGTAAAATTGCGACATTCCTCCGTATATCTCTCTCCGAAATCTTCCGGAATTAGACCAAGATCTTTTTCTTTACAATAAAGAATCTTTTCAAAGGAATCATCATATATTCCTAAATCAAAACATTTGTACCTCTGTTTTTTGTGTCAAAGCCCAGGACGTACATCATTGTATCGCCGCCCATGACCTGAGGGTATGACCATGGCAGATAAAAAACAAAGTCCCCTCTCTTAAATTTCAATTCATTTTTCTCTTTCATGGTAACCCCGTTTAGGATTTCTTTAAGGGTGACAGGTTTTTTCTAAAAGGAAATGAATACTTACCAAATCAACGGATGGTTTTAAAAAGGCGTTAATAGTCGTTATAACAACCGACAATGATTAACAAATCCATTCATATTCAGTCTCATTTCATGATAAATGGCAAGGGCTATAGTCGAAAAGATACAATTAGGTCCATATCAATCTGCACTGTCTACAAATTATTTTCAAAAAACTCATTCATGAAAAGAAAGCCAAGAAGAAGACGAACTGACGTATAAAAGCCCGTAACCGTCATTCTCTTAAGCAGGAAATAATACAGGCGTGCGTTTATTTCATCTCTTGAATCTTCTTTTCTGCTTTCTTTTCCATTCTTTTGACGATAAAACGTGTTAAAGAAAATACAAAATAGATGCCTGCAAGAATGCTACCAAACAAAAACGAAACAACGGTAAAAACATTTCTTCCGTTTGTATAAAAGAAATAGAACAAACCTAACCATGCAGTGATAATCGATCCAAAAAATTCTAGGAGGCCCAACAAGAAAGACGTTTTCTTAAAAACACTAAAAAGAGTCATAATCATGCCGAAGAAAACAAAAACGCCTAAAAGGACATAGAAAGTAACGTAATAGGGCCCCGTTGATGGATTGTAAACTAAAGAAGACGCTTCGAAGGCATTATATATTTCCTCGCCATCTTGAAAAATATCGCTCCATGGGTAAAGCAAAATAAAAGAAATTGCAGAAACGAAAATAAAATAGAAGCCTAAACAAATGCTATATCGATATAACTTCGTTTCTTTTTCCATAATCACATAATATAGCAAAAACCCTTTAACAGGTTTGAGATATTCCGTGTCATTACCTACGTTCTTAACTCTTTTCGTATGATAAAACCAAGGGGAACAACAATCTTCTTGGTTTTTCATTTT
>ERZ1026780.334-NODE-334-length-38488-cov-12.365025_pt1 | contig 38488 bp, 31 predicted proteins | sample MGYA00380126_ERZ1026780 | MGnify/ENA primary metagenome ERZ1026780 (study PRJEB33269, sample SAMEA4719762) | human gut metagenome | biome: human-associated habitat; feature: organic feature; material: feces | place: Cameroon | collected 2013-10 ... | reverse complement strand
AAAGGCTGTTTTTTATGTTTTTGTTTCTGTGCCCCCAGCATTTATCCACTGAACCGTTTTCGGCTGTGAAAATGCGTTTTCCGTAAATTCATCAAATTATTTGCCGATTTGGGGAATTAGAGCCGATTTTATTTGCGAGAGTTGCAAAAAAAATGTAAATTCGTAACGAAACCAAACAACGGAAATTATTAACTAAAAATATCCCATAATACCGCTTATCATGAGTTATCTTAAATTTGATAAGAATCTTTTGATTAATCTTGAGCAGTCGCTCCCATTGGAGGTGCTGCGCACGAATCAATCAGGTGCATACCACTGCACTACCATTGTGGGAGCCAATACAAGAAAGCAGCACGGTCTTCTTGTGATTCCTGTTCCCGAGATTGACGACAATAGCCATGTGCTTTTGTCGTCGCTCGATGAAACGGTGATTCAGCACGGTGCGCCTTTCAACCTTGGCTTGCACAGGTATTCTGGTGGCGTGTACAGTCCTAATGGTCACAAGTACATCAGAGAGTACGATTGCGAACGTGTGCCTACTCATACGTTTCGTGTAGGTGGCGTGATTCTGAAGCGTGAGAAAATCTTTATCACTAACGAGAATCGTATCCTTATCCGCTATACCCTGGTAGATGCTCACTCTAAGACCACGCTCCAGTTCCGTCCATTCTTAGCGTTCCGCAATGCCAACGACCTTTGCGTTGAAAACCAAGTGGCAAGTCGCGATTACAAGGAAGTGTCGAACGGCATCTCCACATGCATGTACGAGGGCTATCCTGAACTCTTTATGCAGGTGAACCACAAGCCTAAGTTTGTGTTCGACCCTCACTGGTATAAAGGCATCGAGTATATCAAGGACCAGGAGCGAGGCATTCCTTACACCGAGGACCTGTATGTGCCTGGCTACTTTGAGGTGGATATGAAGAAGGGCGACACCATTATCTTCTCGGCTGGCGTGAGCGAAGTGAACACTCGTATGCTCTCCAAGATGTATGAAGATGAGATTAAAACCCGCACACCTCGCACCAGTTTCTACAACTGCCTTAAAAACAGCGCTAAGCAATTTTATGTAACCAACGCCGACGGCCATTATATGCTTGCTGGCTATCCATGGTTTAAAATGCGTGCGCGCGATGAGTTTATCGCTCTTCCTGGCTGCACACTCTCCAATCACCACCGCCCCGACTTCGAGGCAATCATGGACACAGCCCAAGAGGCTTTCTATCGCTGGATGGAAACAGGTGAGCCCGACAAGCATTTGCAGGGCATCGACCTTCCCGATGTGCCACTGTGGGCTGCTTGGGCTATTCAGCGCTATTCACACGATACCGATGTGCCTACAGCACGCGAGCGTTATGGCGAACTGGTGGCACAGCTCATCGACTTTATTATCGATGGCAAGCACCCGAATCTGCAAGTCGACGACAACGGCTTGGTGCGCACCGATGGCACACGCCAACCTATGTCGTGGATGGATTCTGCGCGCCCCGATGGCACTCCGCTCATTCCTCGCACAGGCTATCTGGTGGAATTCAACGCGCTGTGGTATAACGCGCTCATGTTCCTGCTTCAGATGTATGCCGACGACAAGCAGATGCAGAGCCGTGTGGAACGCTGGCAGAAGATTAGCGACGCTTACGCCGAGTCTTTCGCCCCCACGTTCCTTAACGACTATGGTTATCTCTACGACTATGTGAACGGCTCATACACCGATTTGAGCGTTCGTCCAAATATGGTGATTGCAGTGGGTGTTGACCACACGCCGCTCGACCGTCGCCAGCGCAAGCGCATTCTCGACTTCATCACCCGCGAGTTGCTCACCCCTAAGGGCCTTCGCACATTGAGCCCTAACAGCTACGGCTATAATCCTTGGTATGTGGGCAATCCAGAGCAGCGCGAAAAGGCTTATTATTCTGGGTCGGCTCGTCCTTGGCTTATGGGCTTCTACTGCCACGCCTATGTGAAGGTGTTTGGCATTGGCGGCCTCTCGTTCGTGAATCGCATGATGATTGGCTTTGAGGACGAAATGTCGCAAGGCGCTATCGGCACCCTGTCGGAACTTTACGACGGCAACCCACCATTCATTGGCCGTGGCGCAGTGAGCTTCGCTGCCAATGTGGGCGAGATTCTCCGCGTATTGCGTTTGTTGAAAAATCTTGATGTTTAACCGTAAATTGATATTAACCTGACGATATGAAAGCTTTAATGTTTGGTTGGGAATTTCCCCCTCATATTCTCGGTGGTCTCGGAACCGCAAGTTACGGTCTTACGAAAGGTATGTACGATTGCGGCGACATGGACATCACATTCGTTATACCCAAGCCTTGGGGCGACGAAGAGAAGGGATTTGCACGAATCATTGGCGCCAACACCACGCCTATCGCATGGCGCGACGTGAGCAGCGAATATGTGCAAAGCCGTATCGGCAATGTGATGGACCCTCAGACTTATTTTGATTTGAGAAATCACATCTACAGTGATTTCAATTATATGAACACCAACGACCTGGGCTGCATTGAGTTCTCCGGTCGCTACCCCGACAACCTCGTTGAGGAAATCAACAATTATTCGATTGTGGCTGGTGTGATTGCACGCACCATTCCATGCGATATTATCCACTCTCACGACTGGCTCACCTATCCTGCCGGTATTCACGCCAAGCAGGTCACAGGCAAGCCATTGGTGATTCACGTTCATGCCACCGACTTCGACCGAAGCCGTGGCAACGTCAATCCCACAGTGTTCAATATCGAGAAAGACGGCATGAACAATGCCGACCACATTATCACCGTGAGCAACCTCACTCGTCGCACCGTGATTGAGAAATACGGCATTTCACCCGACAAGGTGACCACTGTGCACAATGCAGTGGAGCCGCTGAGCGAGGAGTTGCTCAACGTTACCGTGCCGCCAAAGCACGATAAGGTGGTCACTTTCCTCGGCCGCATCACCATGCAGAAGGGCCCCGAATACTTTGTGGAAGCAGCCGCACAGGTGCTGAGCAAGGTTCGTGGCGTGCAGTTTGTGATGGCTGGCGGTGGCGACATGATGGAGAAGATGATTCGTTTGGCAGCGCGTCGTGGCATCGCCGACCGTTTCCACTTCGCAGGCTTCCTGCGAGGCAAGGAGGTGTACGAGATGCTCAAAGCCAGCGATGTGTATATCATGCCATCGGTCAGTGAGCCTTTCGGTATTTCTCCACTCGAAGCCATGCAGATGGGCGTACCGTCCATTATCTCCAAGCAGAGCGGCTGTGCCGAAATTCTTAATAATGTGATTAAAGTTGACTATTGGGACACCAACGCCATAGCCGACGCCATCTATTCTATCATCAAGTATCCTGCCATGTATAAGGAACTGCGCGAAAAGGGACTTGAGGAAGTGAAGCAGATTGTGTGGGAAAAGGCAGGTGCCAAAGTCATCGACATTTACAAGAGTCTCATCAACCGATAAAACAATCTTAAACGACTAAAATCAACAACTAAAAAATAAAGCAATGAAAGCAATTTGTTTTTATTTCCAGATACACCAGCCATTCCGCCTGAAGAATTATCGATTCTTCGACATTGGTAACGACCATTACTATTACGATGATTTTGCCAACGACGAAATTATCACCCGCATTGCACAGCGCTCATATTTGCCAGCCAACGCAATGCTCCTTGATATGATTAAGCAGTATGGCAAGAAATTCAAAGTGGCATTCTCAATCAGTGGCACCGCTCTTGAGCAACTCGAAATCTATGTGCCAGAGTTCATCGAGTCGATGAAGGATTTGGCTGACACCGGCTGCGTGGAATTCCTCAGCGAAACCTACGCCCACTCGCTCGCTTCGCTTGAAGATCCCGATGAGTTTGTGGCACAGGTGAAGGACCACGACAAGAAGATTTTCCAACTCTTTGGCAAGCACCCAGTGGTGTTCCGCAACACGGAGCTTATCTACGACGACGACATCTCTGCCATGGTTCAGAATATGGGCTTCAAGGGCGTGATTACCGAAGGCGCAAAACACATTTTGGGTTGGAAGTCGCCTAACTACGTTTATTCTTCACCTGTGGCACCAAAGTTGAAGTTGCTGTTGAAGAACTCTAAATTGAGCGACGACATTTCGTTCCGCTTCAGCAACCCCGACTGGGCTTCATACCCACTCACTGCCGACAAGTATATCGACTGGATTGCATCGCTTCCTGAAGAAGAACAACTCGTCAACCTCTTTATGAACTACGAGACTTTCGGCGAAATGCAGCCACGCGAAAGCGGCATCTTCGAGTTTATGAAGGCACTGCCACGCTTTGCGGCCGAAAAGGGCATCGAGTTCTTCACTCCAAGCGAAGTGATTTCAAAAATGAAGTCGGTGGGCGAAATGCCAGTGATGCACCCAATTTCTTGGGCAGACGAGGCGCGCGACACCAGCGCATGGCTCGGCAACACTCTCCAGCAGGAGGCTGTGAAGAAACTTTACTCTATTGGCGAGCGCGTGCGTCTTTGCCAAGACCGCCGCATCAAGCAAGACTGGTACTATCTTCAGGCAAGCGACCATTTCTTCTATATGAGCACCAAGCACAACGAAGACGGCTCAGTGCACTCGCACTACAGCCCCTACGACTCGCCTTACACCGCATTCACCAACTATATGAATGTGCTCAGCGATTTTATGATTCGTGTGCAAGAGCAATACCCAGAGTCAATCGACAATGAGGAATTGAACGCATTGTTGCTCACCATCCGCAACCAATCTAACGAAATCAGCCAACTCAACCGCGAGGTGGAAATGCTCCGCAACAACATTGTGAAGGACACCACAGGCGATTTCCCAGTAGATGAACCAGCAGCGGAAGAAAAGCCAACCAAAAAAGCACCAGCCAAAAAGGCACCATCAGCCAAAAAGCCTGCAGCAAAGAAACCCACAAAAAAAGCAACAAAAAATAACCCAATTATCCCATAACAAACAACTACCGAGGGCGGCTTTCCTAAAAAAAACCGCCCTCATTTTTTCTAAAACCAATTAATCTTTCAAAAACATGGATGAATACGACGATTACGGAGCCTATAATGGCGATCCTGAGCACGACATGATGGTAGATTACGACTACCACCAAAACACCGACGAACTCTCCGAATACTTTGACAACGAAGATGATTTCGACGACGATTACTAATTCTATGTTGAATTACTTTTTTGTTGAATTTCGTTGAATCTGTGTGAGGCATAAGGGAGAGAGGGTGCGGAGAGCATCTGTGAGATTTCCCACCCACTAATGCAAAAACCGAGAGATCTGTGTGAGCCCAAAAAAACTGTGGGATTTGTGTGAGGCTTGAGATGGAGAATTAGTTGTTAAATGACGTTAAAAAAGTGTGTGGGGTTGGGGTTTGGGTTGGGGGAAGTTTGAGGAAATCGGAAATTTATCGTTAAATTTGCACATTATATAGTATTCACCTAACCTTCATTTGATTAAGTGTGAATTAACCAGCATCTTAATCGCTACAGGAAAGCGTTAATTGTGAATAGCATAGGCTAAAAGGAAAACTTTTTTATTAACACTAATATTTTTAATACACTCACTTTGGGAAAGTGAGATTAACATTCAAAATGTTATGAGCTATTTTAAAAAACTCAAAAAATCGGCAAGGGGAACCAGGCTTCTTCTTGCTCTATTGACGTTGCTGTTTGGCTTCAGCGCCAATGCCGCGACTTACCACGGCTCTTTCATTTAACTTTGGTGTTGTTTAGTAACTGCTTGAATAAGTAGCATTTACCCAAGTCTAATCTGTGGAATATCTAAAAACAGCTTTGTTGGGTGTTATTGAGAGTTGCTTCTAACCGACTAATACTCATGGATATTGAAAATTCAAAGCATTTTTAAATGAAAGAGCCGTGGCGACTTACAAAGTTTCGGACACCCCCGCTGACTTGGCAAACCTTGCAAATGGTGCTAAGGTTGTGATGTACAACATTGGCGCAAGTAAATTGGTTGGCTACAACAATGGTGAAGTAGCCAAATCTGAAAAAGCTGTCACCGATGCTGATCATGCAGCTTATGTTTTCACTGTAAAGAAGACAGGTACTACCGTTGCTCTCGTCAACAGCGCTTCTTATGGTCCACAGGCTTCTTACTTTCTTGGTTTTTCATTCAAATGGAGCACAAGCCCTACTAACTTTGTTGTTTACTCAGGGGCGAATTATACCCAACTGTATTATAAAACCACCACTTGGAGTGGATCTACTGTAAAAGGTTATTTGGCTTTTGAAAATGGCGCAATGACTGTGACATCTTCATCAACCCCCGAAACTTCAAGATGGAACTTCTATGAAGTAACTCAAGAAACTTCTGGCTCAACTGGCGACGGTGCTGCTACTGTTCACAATCAGCTGAAGGCTTGGCAAACCAATGCTGGCTACCAAGAAGTGGGCTATATCGGCTTGGGGAACAAGAATCAAGTGCTGGCGATGGCTTGCGTAAGTGTAAGTGCCGACGATGTTCCAACCCTCACTTACCGCTTGTTTGGCCACACTGGCTACCTCAGCGCAATCAGCGTGTATGCCCGTATGCGCGACACTGAACAAGACTACACTCCTGATGGCATTTATGCAACGTTTGAAAACACCTTCGCTCACATTTTCGACTACCGCAACCCTGAAAAGAACTGCGGTGCCCTGTTCCTCGGAACTACACATGAAGTGCCAGCTGCTGGCGAAGTGACCACTTTCACCAGCAACCTGAAGCTCCCTGCAGGCGAATATGTGATTTACCTTGTAGCCAACGTGAGAAGCGCTGAAGAAATTGGTGGCTTGAAGAATTTGCCATTGATTGGTGGCGCAGCAAAGCGCAACTTCACTCGTGTGGGTGGTGTGATCGACAAGGTGTCGGAAAAAACTATCAACACCGTGAACAACTACTCTGGTGAAGGTGGTGGCCGTGTGCTTGTGCCTAATTTCAAGATGCTCTATGCTCCACGCTACGAAAATTTTGCTACCTCTGAAGAATACTCAAGATACTATCGTATTCCTGCTATCACCCGTGCTTCCGACGGTACGCTCGTGGCATTGAGCGATGCCCGCAAAATGCACATTCACGATGTGACCAACAGTATTGACGTGGTTTCGCGCCGCTCATCGGACAATGGCAAGACATGGAGCGATTATGTGGTGATTTTCCAAGGTTCACAAAGTGGCACTAACTGCTACAACTGGAAGGGCTATGGCGATGCTGCTGTTGCTTCGTTCGCTAACGGTACTGTGGTGGCTACAGCTATCCACGGTTTCGGTCTTGCAGGCGGCAGGAGAGACCCTGCCACTGATGTGGTATGGAAGGTGAGCCGCGACAACGGCAAGAGCTGGAGCTCTGAATACACTATGGACCAAAGCCTCTTTGGTGGTCTTCGTGGTAATATCTCTCCTGGTAACATCTGCGTGGCAAACGAAGGCTATCTCAAGGGTAAAGCTTTGGTGGGCTTGCGCACAAGCACCTCTCCAAACTATAACTCAGGTTCTTCTGCCAGCGCTCAACGCATTTACTGCTTGACTTACAATCCTGATAAGAATGAATGGACACGAATTAGAATTAAGAGTGGATATTCAGCAGCCAAGGATTATCTTGAAAACACTTCTAACTACTTAGATGAAGTGCAATTCGTACAGGTGGCAAAAGACCAATACATTCTTTCTGCACGCTCAAATGCGTCAGGCAATCGCTTGTTCTACCGCTTGACATTCACATCTGCTACCCAAGCCACAGCCACAATGATTTCGCAAAGTGGCATGAACTTGACCAATCCATGTAATGGCGACCTTATCAAGTATGCAGCGAAAGATGGTACTCAGTATATTCTCCATACCGTGCCAAAGGATATGGTATATGATGGTGACAACTGCCGCACCAACCTTTCGGCTTACTACACCAAATTGTCCACTTCAGGCGATTTGGAATGGACTCGAAGTCTCAATCTCTTCGACCCATTTGACGATACTGTTGGTGGCAAAAAGGGAACTGGTATTGGCGCTATGGACGAAGCTGCGCAATACAGCTCGCTCTCTATGCAAGAAGACGGCACCATCGCTGTGCTGATGGAGGCTTATCCTTATGCTATTCGTCATAAAGATCAAGCATCTTCCACTTACGGTCGTCACTGGGGCGACTGGGTGATGGGTCAATACTACATCAACCTTCGTATCGGCGACATCGTTGACGGCGCAGAACAACCTGATCCTGTGAAGATTGATGCTCCTGTGATTTCTCCAAATTCTTCAACTTACGATTCTTACGAAACAGCAGACCGCCCAACAATCACTATTTCACATCAAAACTATGTGAACTATCCCGACATCTATGATGTGGAAACTGCCAAGGTGAACACCCTCTACGACTTTGAATTCTTCAATGCTGAAGGTGTGCTCCAAAAAGAGGCAAGCATTGGCAACTTCCAAACCGAATCGCAATCATTCACTTGGGAGCAAGTGTGGACAGCTCTCGGCTACGACTCCGACCCTGCTGATATGAAGAAGGGCTGGTATTTGCGCGTGAGTGCTTACTGCGTGTCGGATGCCAATTCAGCTGTGGTTTCGAACAAAGATGTTAAAATCTACACTTTCGCCAACCCTGTAAGAAACATCAAGGTGATTGGTTTGCCAACCAGCGGTGCATCAAAAACCGAACTTTCTACACAAGGCAACACCGTGGGTTCTGACGTATGGTTGACCGTGGGCGTTGGTCAAGAAGTGAGAATCAATGCTCCTGCACTCTATCCATTCACATTTAAGGGATTCTACTATAAGTATAAGATGAATGGGTCAACCAACGAGCAAGTGAAATTGAGTCAAAAACTCCCTGACAATTACAATGAGGTGTCAGGTATTCAGCACCAAATTACTTTCACAGTTCCTTCTGTTGCAGATTTGGCTGACAACCACAACGACGTGGATGGTGTTGGTCTTGTGATTTATGCTGTTTACGAGGTGGAGGCTGGTTTCTCAACCCGTGTCAACACTCAATACAACAATGGCTTGGCTCGTGGCAAATATGAAAGCCATCACTCATACTGGACTCCAAACACAGATACTGATCATGTGGAAAGAATTCAGGGCGCTGTAGGTGGTACTCAGCACGCAAAAGACCTCGTGATTCCTGCTGCTGAAAAGCAAGACAATACGCACATTGGTGGTACAGGTAATGCCGCTAAGGGAGGCTTGACCTACCCACAAGCCCTCAACTACGGTCTTGACGCATTCGTTACTTTGGTTCCTGACTCACGTGCAGCCAAGTATCTCAATGCAATTATCCGTGTGAAGAAGGACGATGCTTATCTGCCAAACTACTATGTGGTGAATGGCGCTAACCAAGCTCTTTATGGCAATATCACTTCTGCATTTAACGGTTGCTTAGGCGTCGTGAACTGGTATGCTTACAGTGGTGGCGAATTCTATCCAAAGGCTGTGGGTATGAAGAGCTACGAAGTGGGCGGCTCTAAGCCTAAGGCAACCTCTGTTCGCAGAAGCATTGTAGAAGGTGGCGCTAATGGTGCATGGTATAAGGTGGATTCTGACATCTCCTTCGCTGGCATATGCGAAAAAGCCGAGACCTTCAGCGGTGTGGTGACTGTGGAAATCTACTTGGTGAACGGTGACGTGACTTCGGTTAACGATCTCAGCAACTCTAACTACTACATCACCAAGGTGAGCCACACCATCGTTCAGGACCCAACAATCACTACCGGTGTGGAAGATGTTGACGCTGAAAAGACCGTGGTTGGTGTGACCTACTACAACCTGCTTGGCGTGTCGTCTGACAGTCCATTCGAAGGTGTGAATGTGGTAGTGACCACTTACACCGATGGCACAAAGTCATCAAAGAAGATTGTAAAGTAACTATAGCATTTTGTTAATTGTTAATGCTGCGAGTAGCCCAGTGATGAGTGAAACCAGCGATAATATTTAGAATGTTTTCCTGTGTGGGCTTGGATTTTTTTAATCCAAGCCCCTTTTTTATGTGCTTGGTATGCCTCACACAGATCCCACTCACTGATTTTTTTTTGATGGTGTTAAATCTCACGGAGGTTGGCAGATAGGTCATGGGGCATGTCCGAGTACTCTGAGTGCTCCGAGTACTCCGATTTCCAAAACTCACACAGATTTCAAAAATAATTTGTGGAAATTTGTGATAATTTGTGGCAGTTTTTTAACCACGAATTTCACGAATCGCACGAATCATTGTTTTGTTGAATCTCGTTGAATCTGTGTGAGCCCTTGTAGCAAAGGTGCGGAAAAATTCTGTGAGATTACCCACTCACTAATGCAAAAACCGTGAGATCTGTGGAATCTGTGTGAGGCTCTGAATTTCGTGTGTGGGATTTTCGGGTTATGTGGGGAAAAATTGGTAACTTAGTGCAGAAAATTAATACTGATAAATATGAAACAGAAACTTTTATTATTGACGATGGCTGCTATTGCTGCTCAAGGTTTTGCGCAATCACCGATTGCTTATCCCAAAACCAAGACTGTGAACCAAGTAGATGAGTATTTTGGCGTGAACGATGGTTTCCTTTACGCTTGCTTTGACAAGGATGTAAACAAAAGCGTTATTACTGAAATATGTAATTGACAATTTCGACCAACTCTTTGCAAACTATTCTTCAAACACAATTTGTGAAATCCTATAATTATTCGTTATGAAAATTCATTTCGCACTATTAATTTTATTACTGTTGTTTTCTTCTTGAAATCTTACTGATTGCTCGCAACGTACTGATAAACAATACTAAATGAGGTAACAAAATGACGAAAGAAACAAATTAGGAACAACAAAATCAAGAAACCCCAAAATGAAAGTATGAGAAAACATAAATTAACACTGAAAACAATGATAAATTTCCGATTTTGACATTTTAAGAACATGGCAAAGAGAACAAATATTCATGAACGCATACATGTATCTTGCCGTGTTGGAAAACTAATTGTTTGGTTCCATTTGTGCAGATTATATTTCTATTTTGTCTAAATTACGGCAGAATATAGCAGATATTCAATGGATTCGGATGGATTATCACGATAAAATGTTATTTTTGTAGCGTTAAAACAATAAAAATATGAAGTTAAATCGCATAAGAGCAGTTTTAGAGGACAAAGGGATAAGCCAAACATGGCTTGCAAAGAAGTTAGGAAGGAGTTTCAGTACGGTCAATGCTTATGTATGCAACCGCTCTCAACCCAATCTTACTACACTTCTTGAAATTGCGCAGTTGTTGTCTGTGGATATGAAAGAGCTTATCACGGACGAAAAGGAGCGTAATGATTAGAGCGATTATGAATAAAATATATCCGATTGATGAAAGATTGTTTATGAGAAAGCTGTTAATAATTTACTTTGCTGTAATTATCTTACTGGTTGCTGTTTATGCCATATTTGCTTTAAATGCATATATCAGCATAAAATACGAGGTGGAAACTATAGATAACGACAATATAATAGGTATGATTTACCAAATATTTGATGTCGGTGTTATTGTAAATTTTATTGGACTTGTCATAAATATGCTAATAATTGGGGGCTTATATATGAAATTCCGTAGCAAACACGAATAATATAATTGTGCATACGGATGAGGCGGAGCGTACCACTATATAGGAAATGAAAGACAATGTCAAACAATAGTTAGTGAATTGCCTTATGATAATCAAAAAACTTGGCTTATTCGTATTATGGTGCATTTGCATCATATTGGGGCTAAAAGCTCTTACTCATGCATTTTCGGAAACTGTCGGAATAGTTATAATAGTTTGTGTCGTGGTTGTTGCTGATATTGTTCAGAGATACCTCAATCGACATGAACGGTGGTTCCGAAAGAGAGCTAATATGCTGAGAACCATTTGTCCGAATTCTCCAAATGATTTTCGGATGATTGGTGACCCATTGTTTGAGTCTTTTTCTTTGGGAAATTTCTTCATTCAATACAAGCCTGAAACCAAGGAGTTTCACCTCTGTTGCTGTATTTATATGGTTCTCCCCAATATTGTAGAGACTTGGAACAAAGCAATAGAAGACATAAATACAATTATTGCCCAGAAAGCGCCTTACGTAAAAATTGTAATAGATAGGCATGGTGAATTAGGGCAGGGTTTCAGTCTGATAATCCCTGCTAAGAAAGCTAAGAAAACACTTTTGTTGGCATTTGCTCACATACTCATTGAACTCAAGAAGTCGCTCCCATATAGAACTAACGAGAATGGCATTTTAGTATGTGAAGTCTATTTTAAAATCAAGGTGTTCAACACGATTTGCTATGGCGAATACGATGGCGTGAGAGTGCTGAAAGCGGTTACCATATCTTCAGATGGAAATTATACCTTCGTCAATGTCGAGGAAGATGAATGTGTGCCAGAAGACTTTACTAAGTCCAATCCTCCGATGTCCATCATCCTGCAATATGACTTGTATTCGATAGAAACCAATATGTTGATTAGCAAAGAGGAATTCGATGCGCATTGGGAGAAATGCAAGGATTTATGCGAATCGTAATCATTTCGTCCACAAGTTTCATACAATTTCTCTGAAAGTATTGTATGATACGGATATTCACCAGTTAAAGGACGATAACAAAACAATAAAAATTATGGAAGAAAAGATTAAGCTAAGAGATAAACTTGTAGATGTTGCTTTGCAATGGCAAGCAAGTTTTGGTATAGCTCCGTCTATTACCAGTTCAATTTCTGAATATGATGCAGCAATGTTGGTTGGTATGTCAGAAAAAGAATACTCTGATTACATGAGAGATAAAACTGCTGTTGCCAAAGGGACGGATTTCGTTTATAGAAATATAAGGTATCAAGTAAAAGCCAATCGTCCAAGCGGTAAAAAAGGAAGTAAAGTAACGATGGTTCCCAAAGCCTCGAACTACGAATGGGACAGGTTAATTTGGATATTATATGACAAGGACTATGTAATGCAAGAAGCATGGGAATGGTATATGAAAGACTATAAAATGGCGTTTGAAAACAAAAAAAGATTATCTCCCGAAGATTACAGGAGGGGGTATTGCTTGTATCATAGGTAACTGGAAATCGTGGATTCAAAAACAAAGATTATGGAAGAACAGAAAATACAACAACTCAATCGGTTCAAAATAGAGAAGGAAAACACCATACAGTATCCCATAAAAGAATTATTGAAAGATTCCATCAACGACTGGATATTGTCTGACATCCAACAGATAAATATGAAATTGGGGCAAGAACTTAGACTCATTTCAAAAGTAAACAACAAGGATGATATAAAAAGGCTAAAGTGCTTCGTAAAAAATAACAAAAGCAACTTACCCTCTATGCTTTATGATGAACTAAAATCCGCAGTTAAAGAAATTGCGGAAGACTTTGATTGGGTGCGTAGCAAAGACGGACAAATAATTTTGGAGATAGAAAATTGGATAGAAAAGGCACGATTACGCCTCAGTGAAGAATATCCCGATGCTCTTATATACATAGGACGTGGTTGGGTAAATCCCATGGAACTAATCATTGGAGGTGTCGTCGATGATGATGACACTCAAAAGTTTTTTGAGAGCTATTTCAACAACCAAACCCCACCCGTTCCTATTCATTTTAAGATTATTATTCAGAACTGAAACATAGAAAATGATAGTCTCTTTGATCTATTTCCCATAATTCTGTGCTACAATCATACCGATACCTCCTGCAATCACAAAAAATCCAATGGTGAAGAAGAACCAAAAGAACCACTGTGTATAGTGACCGAGATAGCAGCCATCATATTCCTTGTAGCGTTCACGGACTTTTTTCCGTTCATCAGCAAACATGGAATTGACCTCATATATGCATCTGCATCTGTGCGGTCATCCATTGGTGTTCTTTAGCAAACAGTTCTTGAATCTTCTGCCAGTCAGCATCATAGACATTTACAGACACCTTTAATTCTGTGGGAGCATTTTCCAAAACTTTGTCTATGTGCTATTTCATACATGGGACAAGTCTTCACAAAAAATGTTTGCTTTAGAAGGTGATTGTCAGATAGTCGCGAAAAATGCGGTTCCAGATGAATACTATATGTCACCAAAGAATCCTACTCATCCTGATGGCACTCCTGATGAGGCACAGTTTCTCTATGTTCTGCTTACCGCAGATATGACAAATCCGTTAGATGCTTCACGCGTGGATTGCAATAGAAAAAAAATACATAGAAAATACTCAGCGTTATGATGCACAATATGCATTGTTAGATGAGATTGTCACTCCTTCATAGATATGATGGAGTCGTATCTTTTTAGAATGAATATGTGTCACCCACGAGGTGGCACTTTTCTTTTTCTGCATCTATATCTATTCTACTCACAAAGAAAATCCTTGTAATTTGTGTGAGACACACTCATTTCACTCTTTTGGCATTTACGCACAATCACTTAACCATTATTTTTGCACCAAGTTCTTTGAAGTCGTGTTTCTCAACTGGCGTTTCAGGCGCTTCAGGTGTTTCAGGTGTTTCGGGTGTTTCGGGTGTTTCAGGTGTTTCAGGTGTTTCAGGTGCTTTGAAAAAGCTGGCAGGATGGAAGTCGGGGTTCGGTTGGGATTATTCTAACATCTAATTTCTCAAATGGTGTTCCTTTTTTTCTCTGTTGAATTATTTGTGGAAATTTGTGCTAATTTGTGGCAGGTTTTTAACCACGAATTTCACGAATCGCACGAATCATTGTTTTGTTGAATCTCGTTGAATCTGTGTGAGCCCTTGTAGCAAAGGTGCGGAAAAATTCTGTGAGATTACCCACTCACTAATGCAAAAACCGTGAGATCTGTGGAATCTGTGTGAGGCTCTGAATTTCGTGTGTGGGATTTTCGGGTTATGTGGGGAAAAATTGGTAACTTAGTGCAGAAAATTAATACTGATAAATATGAAACAGAAACTTTTATTATTGACGATGGCTGCTATTGCTGCTCAAGGTTTTGCGCAATCACCGATTGCTTATCCTAAAACCAAGACTGTGAACCAAGTAGATGAGTATTTTGGCGTGAAGGTGGCTGACCCTTACCGCTGGTTGGAGGACGACAATTCTGCCGAAACCGCCGCTTGGGTGGAAGCCGAAAACAAGGTGACCCAAGACTACATCTCGAAGATTCCTTTCCGCAATGCCTTGAAGGAGAAGATGATGAAACTCCAAAACTATGAGAAGATGGGCATTCCTTTCAAGCATCACGGTAAATACTTCTTCTATAAAAACAATGGTTTGCAGAATCAGAGCGTGCTGTATGAAATGGACTCGCTCGATGGCACGCCTCGTGAGGTGCTCGACCCAAACAAACTCTCCGACGATGGCACCGTGGCGCTGAAGTCGGTGGACTTTTCGAAAGATGGCCGCTATATGGCTTACACCATTTCGCGAAGCGGTAGCGACTGGAATGAGATATATGTGAAGGATATGAAGGAGGGCAAAATGCTCGACGACCATATCGTGTGGGCGAAGTTCACCAATGCCTCATGGCAGGGCGACGGCTTCTATTACAGTGCCTACGATGCGCCAAAGAGCGAACTTTCGAGCAAAAACGAGTATCAGAAGGTGTATTACCACAAACTTGGCACACCACAGTCGCAAGACGAACTCGTGTTCCGTAGTTTTGAGGAACCTTTGATGTTCCACATGGCTTATGTGAGCGAAGATGAGCGCTTTGTGTATATGTATCAGAGCGGTGGCGATGGCAATGTGCTGTTGGTGAAAGACACTAAGAGCGAAAACCCTCGCTTCATTCGTCTCAACAACTCCTACGACTACAATTTCAGCCCCGTGGGTAACGATGATAAGCATATTTATATTTACACCAACGAGAATGCCCCTATGGCAAAGGTGCTTGTGTTCGACATCGACAATATGGGCGTGGGTAAAGGCCGTGAGTTTATTGCCGAGGGCGACGCAATGCTCAAATCGCTCCAAATGGCAGGCAAAAATCACTTTATCGTGAATTATGAGAAAGATGCCGCAAGCCACGCTTATCTGCTCGACATGCAAGGCGAGAATTTGGGCGAAATTCTGCTTCCTGGCATCGGTACCGCTGGTTTTAGCTCATCGGAGGACACCGATGAGGTGTTCTACAACTTCACCAGCTACACTACTCCAGGCTCTATCTATTCTTATGATATGGCTACAGGCAAGTCGAAACTTTTCTGGAAGCCCAACGTGAAGTTCGATAACGATCGCTACATCACCGAACAGGTGTTCTACACCAGCAAAGACGGCACTCGCGTGCCTATGTTCATCACCCACAAGAAGGGCATGAAACTCAATGGCAAGAATCCTACGCTGCTTTATGCTTACGGCGGTTTCAACATCAGCCTCACGCCATCGTTCAACGTGAACCGCATTCCTTTCCTTGAAAATGGAGGCGTGTATGTGGTGGCAAACATTCGTGGTGGCGCAGAATATGGCGACAAATGGCACCGCGACGGCACCAAGATGAAGAAGCAGAACGTGTTCGACGACTTTATCGCAGCAGCTGAATATCTCATCGCCAACAAGTACACCTCAAGCGAAAAACTCGCTATTCAAGGTGGCTCAAATGGCGGTTTGCTGATGGGTGCGGTCACCAACCAGCGTCCCGACCTCTTCCGTGCAGTTATCGCTCAGGTGGGCGTGATGGACATGCTTCGCTATCACCTGTTCACCGTGGGTTGGAACTGGGCTCCCGACTACGGTCGCAGTGACGACAGCAAGGAAATGTTTGAATATTTGCGTGCATATTCACCACTCCACAACATCAAGAACGATGGCACCAAATATCCTGCAATCCTCGTGACCACAGGCGACCACGACGACCGTGTGGTGCCAGCCCACTCGTTTAAGTACGCTGCCACTCTCCAGGCTGCCAACACTGGCGACCAGCCAAAACTCATTCGCATCGACAGCAAGGCAGGTCACGGCAGTGGCAAACCTATCTCAAAAATCATCGACGAAGCCGCTGATTATTACGCATTCATGATGAAAAATCTGGGTATGAAAATCAAGTAACCCAAATTACATCAAATAAATAAGGCTGTGCCACTGATAATTGAGCGGCACAGCCTTTATTTTGTTCGCTTGCTTGCGCAGAAGCGGAATTACTGTTCGTCGAATTTGCGATAGCGGATTCGCTTTGGTTCTTCAATACCGAGGCGTTTAGCCTTGTTCACTTCGTAATCGGAATAGTTGCCATCGAAGAAGAACACGTTGCCATCGCCTTCAAATGCAAGGATATGGGTGCAAATGCGGTCGAGGAACCAGCGGTCGTGGCTGATGACCACAGCACAGCCAGCAAATGCTTCCAAACCTTCCTCAAGCGCACGGAGCGTGTTCACGTCGATGTCGTTGGTAGGTTCGTCGAGCAGCAGCACGTTGCCCTCTTGCTTCAGCGCGAGTGCCAGTTGCAAGCGGTTGCGCTCACCACCTGAAAGCACGCCGCACTTCTTCTCTTGGTCGGCACCGGCGAAATTGAAGCGGCTGAGGTAGGCACGCGCATTGATTTCACGGCCACCCATGCGCATCAGTTCGTTGCCTTGGCTCACCACTTCGTAAACGCTCTTGGTTGGGTCGATGTCCTTGTGTTGTTGGTCAACGTAAGCCAATTTCACAGTTTCGCCGACAGAGAAAGTACCAGAGTCTGGCGTTTCCAGTCCCATAATCAAGCGGAACAGGGTGGTTTTACCCACACCGTTAGGGCCAATCACACCGATAATGCCAGCAGGTGGCAGCGTGAAAGAGAGGTCCTTGTATAGCACCTTTTCGCCAAACGATTTAGAGATGCCCTGCGCTTCAATCACATTGTTGCCCAAGCGTGGACCGTTTGGAATGAAGATTTCAAGGTGTTGCTCTTTCTCCTTTTGGTCTTCGTTGAGAAGTCGGTCGTAGGAGTTAAGACGCGCTTTACCCTTGGCTTGACGTGCCTTTGGAGCCATGCGCACCCACTCCAACTCTCGCTCAAGCGTTTTGCGACGCTTGCTTGCTGCCTTTTCCTCTTGAGCCATGCGCTTCGACTTCTGGTCGAGCCATGATGAGTAATTGCCCTTCCATGGAATACCCTCGCCACGGTCAAGTTCAAGAATCCAGCCAGCCACATCGTCCAAGAAATAGCGGTCGTGGGTTACGGCAATCACGGTGCCCTCGTATTGGTTGAGGTGTTGCTCCAGCCAGTCGATGCTCTCAGCGTCGAGGTGGTTGGTTGGCTCGTCGAGCAGCAGCACATCGGGCTTTTTGAGCAACAGGCGGCACAAAGCCACACGGCGGCGTTCGCCACCCGACAGGTGCTCAGCCTTTTGGTCGGCTGGTGGCAGATTGAGCGCTGCCATAGCACGGTTGAGGCGAGTTTCAAGGTTCCAAGCGTCGGTAGAGTCGAGAATGCCCTGCACCTCAGCCTGACGGGCGAAAAGTTCGTTCATCTTGTCCTCGTTCTCGTAATATTCTGGAAGTCCAAACTTCTTGTTGATTTCCTCATATTCCTCCAGTGCATCGACCACCTCTTGAACGCCCTCTTTCACGAGCTCAAGTACGGTCTTGTTGTCGTCAAGTGGTGGGTCCTGTGGCAGATAGCCCACGCTGTAGCCTGGTGCCCAAACCACGTCGCCCTGGTAATCGTTGTCGATGCCGGCAATAATTTTGAGCAATGTGGATTTACCAGCACCATTCAAACCGATGATGCCGATTTTCGCACCATAGAAAAATGATAGATAAATGTTTTTGAGGATGGTTTTGTTGGTCTGCTTGATAGTCTTGTTCAGACCCACCATCGAGAAAATAATTTTTTTGTCGTCAACAGTTGCCATGCTAATTTGTATGGTTGAGTGTTATAAATAATTGCTTCTTACAAAGTTACTAAAACTATTTCACATTTCCTTGTCCATTCAGCACCAATGCTCCCGCTATTCTTGGCGTTAGGCTGAAATGATGTGAATATTTTAGTGTTTATGTGGCTGGTTGTGCTTCCTTAATTTTTATCCACCTTCCCGAACGCAGTCGAATCAAGTACATCACGCCTCTGAATATGAGTTCGATGCACATGGCTGTCCACACGCCTTGCAGTCCCATGGTGGGTGCAAGTAATGCCGAGAGGGTGATTCTCACACCCCACATGCTTGCCAAATTGATGCCGCAGGGGATAAGTGTGTCGCCAGCGCCCACAAACACGCCGTATGACACGATAGCAATGGCGAAGAACGGTTCTGCGAAAGCCTCAATCCGTAATGCAGCGGCACCCTGTGCGATGATTTCAGGCACAGGCGTGAGTATGCCCATCATCAGCGGTGCGAACATATAAAGGAGCACGCCCATAATGCCCATGATGATTCCGCCCATCGTGACGGTGATGGTGGCAAACTGCTTCGCCAACTTTCTGCGTGATGCACCGATGCTTTGACCAACGAGTGTGGTGGCAGCGTCGGCAATACCATAACCTGGCATGTAGCAAATACTTTCTGCCGTCACCGCAAACGAGTTGGCTGCAAGTGGAATGCTTCCCAGTGGCGCTACAATCGCTGTGATAAAGATTTGTGCCGAGCACATGAACAAGTGTTGCAATCCCATCGGGCAACCGATTCTCAACGCTTTGTTGATGCAAAGGCGTGTGGGCTTGAACGAGCCTTTTATGGTGTTGAGTTGCAAATCTTTCGACTTGAAGCAAGCGTAATACATCATGCAAGCCGAAGTGATGGTCACCGCAATAATGGTACCGATGGCTGCTCCTTGCACCCTCAATCCAGCACCAGGAATCGTAATCACCATTCCAAACAGCGTGACATCGTGAGTGGGGAAGATGAACAGGTAATTGAATATCATGTCGAGCACACACATCAGAATGTTAAGCAAACTCGGTATTTTGATATTACCTGTACAGCGTAGCATACTTGCCGCCAGCATTTCAAGCGCAAGAAGTGGAATACACGCACTGAAAAGCAGAAAGTAGGTGCTTGCGCTCTCACGGATTTCCTCCGAGCCTCTTAGCCATACAGGCAAATGACCGCTAATTGCCATGCCAATGGCTGAAAGAGTGGCAGAGAAAATGAGAATACAGGTAATAGATTGGCGAAACACATCTTTCGCCTCCTTATTCTTTTTCGCGCCAATCAAGTGTGCTACCTGCACGCTGAAGCCTGCTGTGGCAGCATTACAGATGCCGCTGAAAAGCCACAGCGACGCTGCCACCAAGCCAATCGAAGCAGAATCGTTGGCACCTAATTGTCCCACCATCGATGCGTCGATATATTGCATGATTATAGATGAGAGTTGCACCATAATGGCAGGCACACTCAATAGGGCAGCGAGGTGGAGCTGTTGTGTGCGCGTTACAGGTGAGCCGTTTCTAATCTTTGCTAATAATATGTCTTTTTTTGATTCTTTCATTTCGGCTGCAAAGTTCGCTAAAATTTGCTATACTGCCAAAAGGCAATCGTCCTCTTTATTCTATTTTGTCCATTTTGGTATATACAATAAGTAAAAAAGAAAAGGCCTCGCGGTGAGCGAGACCTTTTCAGTATGCTATATAATGTATAGATTATTTAGCGCGGTAGATAGTAACTGCACGGTCAAGTGAAGCGCACTTTGCACCGTAGTTAGTAAGGTTACCATCGTTGATTTGTGCATCGAGGCGGTTAGCTTCTACACCCTTAGCAACGAGGCTCTTCTTAACTGTAGCTACACGTGCCTTACGGAGACGAGTGTTGATCTTGTCGTTACCAGTGTAGTTGTCAGCCCAACCAGTAAGAACGTAGTTGCTGTTTTCTGACTTCATAACTTCTGATACAGCACCAACGATCTTGTTTTGAACGCCAACGAGCTTAGAAACGTTGATTGGGAAGTAGATAGTTGCGAGTGGAGCTTCTTCCTTTTCTTCAACTGGAGCAGCTTTTTGCTTGCGGCAGTCTTCGAGTTGCTTCTTCAAGTTTGCAATGTTTTGGTTTGCAGCTTCGAGCTTAGCGCGGAGGTCGTCAACATAAGCGTCGGTGTACTTGATTTCTGGGCAAACAGGAACAACTGGAGCATTCCATTCAGTCTTGTTGAACTTGTAAGCAACACCGATGAGAGCTGATGGATATTCGTTCCAAGTCTTGTGGCCAGGACCATCAGTGTGTTCTTGCAACATTTCGAAACGAAGGTCGAGGTTGATAGCCCAGTTCTTGTTGATGCTGAATTGGTTGAGCAAACCAAAACGAGCGCTCAAGTTACGAGAGTGACCATCATCTTCACCACCAGCGTATTTCCAATCGTCGCCACGTGATTCAGCACCAGTTTTTTCGTGTTCGACTACCCAGTGCATACCGAGACCAGCGTAAACTACAGCATTGTAGAAACGACCTGGCTTGTAACCGCAAATCCAGTTAGTAGCGTTGAACATAACATCACCGAATGCACCGATGTTGTTAAACTTAGAAGGACGCAAGTCGGTGCCTTCATATTTGCCAAGTGACTTGTTCCATGGACGGTAGCCAATACCATACTTGTTAGTAACGCCCATCATTTGGTTGAATTCACCACCGATACGGAGACCGAGAAGTGGAGAGAACCATTTACCTACGGCGAGTTGACCCTTGAGGCCGAGACGCTTGCCAAAGTCTTGCTTTGCATCCCAAGTTGACATGAGTACACCAGCACCACCGTCAACTTCAATCCACCAGTTGTCTTGCATCTTGTTGAAGAGATAGCCTTGAGCTGCATCTTCAACATAAGTTACTTCTTGTGCCTTAGCAGAAAAGTTGCCCATGAACATGGCACAAGCAAATGCTAATAAAGTAATCTTTTTCATAAACTTACGTTTTTTGATAGTAAATAATATTTAATTGTTTGATATTCTACCACAATTTATTGTGCAAATATAAATACTTTTTTCTAATTACCCAACTTTTTGTAATTAAAATTCAATTATAGTTATTTTTTTTCATTTTTAACATAGTCGAGGATTTCCTTAGCCACGATTTCAGGGGTGAATCCGAATTTTTCGTCAAGCACCTTAAATGGAGCTGATTCGCCAAAGTGGTCAAGCCCCTTCACATGTCCGTTAGGAATGAGACGAGCGAGGGTAGAAGGAAGTCCTGCGGTCAAACCGAAAGCAGGTTTGCCGGTAGGAATCACCTCATTACGGTATGCTGCATCTTGATTTAGGAACAAACCGATTGATGGAACTGAAACGATTTGATATTTGATGTTCTCCTTCTCAATGATTTTACCGGCAGCCACTAAGGCCGAAACCTCAGATCCGTTTGCCACGAGAATCACATCTGCGTCTTTGTCAGTCTTCACGATGTAGCCACCACGCTCAGCCTGAAGGGCAGCTTTGTAGCGAGCTTCATAACCTTCGCCTTCTTCGGCAGGAATGTCGGTCACATCTTGGCGAGTGAGGATGAGGGCAGTAGGGGTGCTGGTGTTCTCCATTGCCATCTTCCAAGCCACGGTAGTCTCGGCTGAGTCGGCAGGACGAAGCACGAGCATACTGTTGCGGCCGCTGTGATTCTTCAACTCTTCCAACAGACGGATTTGTGCTTCCTGTTCCACTGGTTCGTGGGTTGGACCATCTTCGCCCACACGGAATGCATCGTGCGACCAGATGAATTTCACAGGAAGTTCCATCAGAGCCGAAAGGCGTACGGCTGGCTTCATGTAGTCGCTAAACACGAAGAATGTGGCACATGCGCCAATCATACCGCCGTGTAGTGCGATACCATTAATAATAGATGTCATAGCCAATTCCGAAACACCTGCGTGCAGGAATGCGCCTTCGAAATCGTGTGGAGCAAATGCCTTGGTCTTTTTCAAGAAACCGTCGGTCTTGTCGCTGTTTGCCAAGTCGGCTGACGAAACAATCATGTTTGGAACATTCACAGCCAATTCGCCAAGCACATTTGATGATGCTGCGCGAGTAGCGATGTTTGGCTTGTGGGTGATGCTTGCGTAGTCAACATCCACAACCTTGCCAGCGATGCAATCGTCGAGCATTTTAGCTTTTTCAGGGTTAGCTTTGCGCCAAGCCTCTTGTGCGGCTTTGCGCTCGGCAACGATAGCCACCAATTCAATTTCGCGCTCGGCGTAGAGTTCTTTCACTTCAGGGAATGTGGCCCACACATTATTAATATCTCCACCAAGGTTGGCGATGGTCTTTTCGTAACTTGCGCCCGATTTGCTCAATGGATTACCGTGGGTGCTGCACTTGCCTTCGAAGTTTTCACCGTCTTCAGTCACGCAACCACGTCCCATGATGGTGTGGCCAATAATCAATGTTGGGCGTTTTTCTTCTTTCTGTGCGCTTTCAAGTGCATCTGCGATTGCCACAGGGTCGGTGCCGTCGATTTCAAGCACGTTCCAGTTCCAAGCGCGATATTTCATTGCGGTGTCTTCGTTCGACACTTCGTCGCAGTCGGTGGAAAGTTGCACCGCATTGCTGTCGTAGAACATAATTAGGTTGTTCAAACCAAGCAGACCTGCCAAGCGGCCAGCCTCTTGTGAAATGCCTTCCTGAATACCGCCATCGCTGATGAATGCGTAAGTTTTGTGAGCAAACACCTCGCTGTAGTGTGCGGCGATGTAACGCTCGGCAAGGGCACAACCCACTGCCATCGCGTGGCCTTGACCAAGTGGACCAGAGGTATTTTCCACGCCATGCACAGGGTCAACTTCTGGGTGTCCGGGAGTGATACTGCCCCATGAACGGAACTTTTGCAGGTCCTCAACTGTGTATTTGCCAGTAAGATGAAGCACTGCATAAAGCATTGGTGACATGTGACCTGGGTCTAAATAGAAGCGGTCGCGTCCAAACCAATTGGGGTCGGAAGGGTCGTTTACAATATACTTTGAGTAAAGCACATTCACGTAATCGGCACCACCCATAGAACCACCAGGGTGACCTGACTTTGCTTTCTCAACCATCGCAGCTGCCAAAACACGAATATTGTTGGCGGCCTTGTTCATAACATCAACATTCATCATGGATATCAATTATATTATATTGTGTATTAAGTTTTTTCTTTTTAAATACTTTACGAAATTACAAAATATAATGCAAATTCTCAAAAAAACTTATGCATAATGCAAAAAAATAACCGCTGTTTTTTGCCAACAGCGGTTATAATGCTATGATTTACCGAAAATTATTCAGCAGATTCGTCTCTTTTAGCCACTTTGCTACCAATGAGGGCGTAGAACAAAATGTAACCAGCGCAAGCCACAGGAATGAAATAACTGTAAAGGTAACCAACCTTGTCGGCAACCACGGCTTGCAAACCTACCATGACTGCGCAACCGAATACCATGGTCATGAAAATACCACTTGCGGCGGCGGTGTATTTGCCGAGGCCTTCAACAGCCATGTTGAAGATACCGCCCCACATCACTGAGGAGCAAAGACCTACGAGGATAAATGCGAGCACACAAACAGGAACTTGTGGATAAATCACTTCAAGGTTACCCCAGTCGATACCGATAACGGTCACCTTCATGGTTTCAGGAGCGAAAATACCGAAGAGAAGGAGTGCGATAGCGGCTGTAGCCACGGTGCTAACCATTGCACGGCTGCTTACCTTGCCACCAATGCTGCCACCGATTGAACGGCCAACGAACATCATCAACCAATATACCGAGGCAATCAAACCTGCCACACCAGCCGACAAACCCACTTCAGGAGTCTGCAAGTATGAAATCATGTAGGTAGGAGTACCAACCTCAACGCTCATATACAAGAAGATAGCGAGAGCACCGAGTGAGAGTTGACGGAACTTCAATGCGCCAGTGATAAGGCTGAGTTCCACCTTTGCTTGTTCGGGTTCTTCAATCTTGGTGAAGAGAAGAATTACGAATGCGATAGCGAAGATCACACCAGCGATGATAAGGGCAGGGGTAGCGTCGGAGATACCTGTGCTTTTGGTCACTTCGCCGATGAGAGCACCCATCAGAATGTAAACAGCAACGGCTGCTGCTGAGTTGGCTGCGCCACCGATTTGGATAAGTTGGTTACCGGTTTTGCCACCACCACCAAGCACGTTGAGAAGTGGGTTAACCACGGTGTTGAGCATACACATGCACAAACCGCTGATAAATGCGCCAACCAAATAAATGACGTAGCTGCCAACCACGCCGCTTAAGTATTCGAAAACGATACCCACGATACCCACGATAAGAGCGAGCAAAGCAGTTTTCTTATAACCTAATTTAGCGATAAGCATACCGCTTGGAATACCCATCACCAAGTATGCGATAAAGTTAGCATAGTTACCGATTTGTCCAGCCAATTCCGATGCGCCGAACTGGTTCTTTACAATAGTAGCCATTGGTGAGCACAAGTTGGTCACGAAGGCAATCATCGCAAAGAGGGCAATCATCATGATAATCGCTGCCCATTGTTTAGATTTTTGTGCCATTTGAAATTTAGTTTTGTTTAAAGTAGTTATTATTAATGTTTATTTTTTTCTTGTAGAAGATAATGTAAAAGTACAATTAATTTTTGAAATGGAATAGTTTTTTATCCCTAATATTGGCGTTCGCCGAAAATTTCTGTTCCGATACGCACCAAAGTTGCCCCTTCTGCCACTGCCAAGTGCCAGTCGTGGCTCATTCCCATGCTTATTTCCGTGAAGGTGTCGGTGGGGAATATGTTTTCGTTGCGCAGAGTCCGGAAGGTTTCGCCAACCGATGCAAATTCGGCTTTGATGATGGATTCGTCGTCGGTGAATGTAGCCATTGCCATCAGACCACGGAATCTCACATTCTCGTATTTCTTAAATTCGCCGTTGCGTGCCAGCGTGAGCAGTTCGTCGATGGTGAATCCGCTTTTCGCCTCCTCTTTAGCCACATGGAGCTGGAGAAGCACATCTGCCACTTTGCCAATTCGCTTCGCCTCTTTCTCGATGGTGTCGAGCAGGCGAATGCTGTCCACACTGTGAATCAGCGACACGATAGGCATAATCGCACGCACTTTGTTGCGCTGAAGGTGACCAATAAAATGCCACTGCACGTCGTCGGGCATTTGTGGGGCTTTCACCACCAGCTCTTGCGCATGGCTTTCGCCAAAAAGGCGTTGCCCAGCGGTGTAGGCCTCCTTCAGCTGTTCAATAGGGTGATACTTTGAAACAGCCACAAGGTTCACACCGTCGGGCAACTCCGATTTAATTTTTATAATATGTTCAGCAACGCTTGTCATTACTCTTCCACTTTTCCACCACCAAGGTCGGCTCCAAACACGTCGATGTATGCCATTTCGGTGATGTTTACGATTTCAAAATCGAAAAGCACGCTCTTCATGGCTTCAAGGAAGTAGTCGAGAGCCAACTTGAATTCGCTTGCTTGAACAAGGCTGAAACTTGCCGTGCGCTTTTCTGCACCGGTTTTTTCGTCGATAGTAATCATGTTGATTTTCACTTTGTACCAGCGGTCGCCGCCTTCGTGGTAAAGCACATCTTCGAAGCGCACTTTGCGCACTGCTGTTACGGTGAGTTCGCCCGATACGAATGGCTCCATTTCCTTTGTGATGCGTGCCTCTGCTTCAGTAAAAGAGAGTGCATCTACAAGATATGGCTCAGTTACCGATTTGATGGCACCTGTGTCGAGCATTGTCTTATCATATTTTACCTTTGTTTCAAACCATTGACTCATAATTAATTCTTGTTTTAAATGTTAGTAAATTTAATGTGTTTATAGTATTGTTTGTTGTTGTGTGTATGATTGCATACATCGCACAAAGTTACGCAAATTTTGTGGTTTTTACCACACCGCCAATGAAATAAAATTGGCGGAAATTTTTAGTGATTTGCAATTCAACGCTTTGTTGCGTAACTTTGCACCCGTAATGAGTGATTTTTATAAAACCATAAAGGAGCGTTCGCAAGCGAAATACACCGAGAAAATGAGTAAATTTCTCGCATTTGCTGTGCCTGTGAGCACGGCAGAAGAGGCTAAAGCTGTGGTGAAAACCATATCCAACGAATATCACGACGCAAGGCACTGCTGCTGGGCGTATATGATTGGCACCGAGCGCAATGAGTATCTCTCAAGCGACAACGGTGAGCCTTCAGGTACAGCAGGAAAGCCGATTTTAGGGCAAATCAATTCGTTTGGACTCACTAATATTGTGATAGCGGTGGTTCGCTATTTCGGTGGCATCAAGTTGGGCACATCGGGTTTGATAGTGGCATATCGCGAGGCTGCTCGCCTTGCCATTGAGAATGCCGAGATTTTGGAGTGCCACGAGCAAGCGCGCGTTACCTTTAATTTCCCATATCTTTGCATGAACGATATGATGAAAATCGTGAAGTCGGAGCCTGTGAAGGTAATCGACCAGCAGTTCGACAACGACTGTGTGATGACGCTCGAATGTGATGCCGACAAAATGCCTGCTTTGAAATCACGCATTGAGAATGTTGACGGTGCGGCTATTCTCGAGGGCTAAACACGATTCTGCTTTTCACATGGCTTGTGCCATCGACATCGATTGAAAATTTGCAGTCCATTGGGTCGCTGTCGTCGCAGTTGACTTGTGCTGTGGTTCCGAACAGCGTTTCTTTCAAAAATGCGATTTCCAGTCGTTTCACAAAATTTTGGTCGTATTTTTCCAAAGTGAACTGATTCAGGAGCAAGTCGAGGTATTTCACCGTGTTCACATGTCGGTTCACGTCGCAATCTGTGTATTTGAAAGTGTAGTCCGTTGTTTTTCCGTTTGTGATTTGTCGGAGTCTGCCTTGTGGCGCAATAGGGCACCCGTGGGTGCTGATGTTCTCGCGAAGGTAGCTCAATTGGCTGATGTCGGAACTCTCCCTTGTGGCAAAATTAATCACCATCCAAATGGTGCGCGCATAGCCTATCACCTCGCCGTTATGGTCGGTGATTTCCATATTGCGTTGCGAGAAATGGCGGTTGTAGTCCTCAATCCATGTGGTGAAGGTGTATGCCTCGTTCACTTTCGGGTAGCGCAGCATTTCGATGGTGACGCGAGAAAGCACCCAACCTTCATTATTCCGAATCATGTCGGCATACCCTACACCCCAAGAGTTGGCATGGAGTGTGGCCACCTCAATGATTTTAGTCATCACCAGCGATAGCGGCATCTCCTTTTCGGGATTACATTCTGCCGCAGTCAAAAAATATTCCTGTCGAAAATCCTTTATATACTTCATTAGTTTCTTATTATTCCGTTTTTAGTCAATTTTGAAATTGGTTACTTAATACCGCATTGGCGTTTCAGTTCAACGGTGTTGCTGTGCTTCTTGCCGTTGAGGTCGTAGAGGTATTGGTTCACGTTTTTTGGGGCGATGTTTTTTACCTCGTTGAATCTTTCGGGGTGGGTGATACGCGTGAACGCCACTCGTTGAATGTCGGTCTTGTCGCAAGTGCCAATGCTGTAGCCCAGCAGTTCGGGGTGCTCTCCCGGACCGTTGCTGCTCCAGTAGGTCACTTTTCCGTCGGGAGTGTAGCCCATGAAAATCACGCTGTGGCCAGCTTCCTGGTCGTCGCCTTTCACGTCGTTACAACCGATAATAGCACCACAGTCGCTGCCTTTCGATTCATTTTTGTTCCAGAAAATTTTCATGAAGTCGCCCTTCATGGCGTGTTGCCACACAGGATCGGCTCGCCATTCATCGTCGGTGAGGTATGTTTCCGATTCCGACTCTTTGTTGCGTAGCGTTTTCGCTCCACGATAGGCGGTAAAACTGTAACCGGCTTTCAACTCATGAATGAGTACGGCGATTGAAGGGCCGTTGGCGTTGGCTCTTCCCCAGAATCCTTCGCCATCGTCTTGACCGATGCCCTCGGTGTTGATGTCGTCGGCAATCCCCACGTAAGGCTTCATGTTTCGCCATGCTTCGGTACTGATTACGCCTTGCTTATCCCACATTGTGAGAGCCTTGATAAGTGCCGAATATGTGGCGCTGGAGCAGAACGACGGTTGGGCTTTTTCTGGGCAGAAATACGGTTTGCGGTCGTTCATGCCCATTTGGTATGCTGCGTGCAAGCCTTGCCAAGTGGTGTTGGCAAACAGGGCGTTGGGTTTGCCTCCTGTGTAGTATCCACCTCGTGCAGGGAATGAGTCGATGGCGGCGAGAATGGTGTTTTGCCACTCTGCGTTAAGGGTGTCGGCTGACACTTTTACGTTTTCTTCTTGAGCAACCGAATTGCTGATGAAGCTACAGCAAATCGCCAATAGGAGTAATGGTCGTGCGATGTTAAACATATCTTCGTTTTTTCTTTCAAAGTTAGTGATAATTTTTGTTTTTGTGAACCTTTTTTGCGTCGGTCAACCAAAAAAGCACTAACTTTGCAAATAGTGAGATAAACCAGAAATTAATATGTTTAATATATTCAAAAGAAATAATAAGGACGTAAAACTCTTTTACCATACTGACGTACACTGCCATATATTGCCCGGAGTGGACCACGGCGCAAAGAATATTCAAGACGGCATCGAATTGCTGAAAGCAGATATGGATATGGGTATCAAGCGTGTGATTTTAACGCCACACGTCACTTCTGAAACTTTCGAAAACACTCCTGAAACCCTCAACGCTGCTTTCGCCATTTTTAAAGAAGCGGTGAAGGAGGCTGGGCTTGATGTGGAATTGCATCTTTCGGCGGAATATAGAATTGACGACTATTGGCAGAAAGAGTATGCCGCTGGCCATGTGATTCCCATGCCGGGAAACTATGTGCTGCTTGAAAACTCATTTGCACAAGAGCTGATTGGGTCGGAGCAGATGATGTTTGAGTTGAGATGTAAAGGATATTATCCAATTCTCGCCCATCCAGAGCGTTACTCTTATTATGGACACAATCGCGAACGCTACGAGAAAATGCACCGCACCAACGTGAAGTTCCAGCTCAATATCCTTTCGCTCACAGGCTATTACGGTCATTCGGTGCAAGATACAGCCAGATGGCTCGTGAAGCAAGGGCTTGTAGATATGATTGGTTCCGACATTCACCACCTCGAACATGCAGAAATCATTAAGGATTACTTGCGCAGCAAGGATTGGCGAAAAATGGCAGAGAAATTAGACGGTCGTATCATTAACGACAGCGTGTGCTAAAAAAGTTTCCCTTACTGTGCCATCATTCTGAATGGGGACTCCCCATCGTCGGTAGTGTAAACTCCAGAAAATTCATATCCATCGTAGGTGCCGCTCAGGGTGCCTACGATTTTATTTTTCTTGTCATATACCGATACTGTGAGGTCTCTGCCGCTGCCAATGCCAAGCAGGCGATACTGTGTGCGCTCTTTGCCTCCGACCACGGTTGCGGCGGTGCCGGTGATATTGTTTGGGTCTTTGGTGTTGAGCACCATCACGAAATGGCCATTCCCCACAGAGCCAGCCAAGCGGATTTCGCCCGATTTGGCGGCTTTACGCTTGTGCTCTTGATAAGAGGGTGGGGTGGTGGCAAATTCATCGTCACCCATCATTTCCTCCATTCTGTCCATGTCGGCAAATGGGTCGCCAGCCATCATTTCTTCCATGATTTTCTCCATCTTTTCCATCTCAGCCATGTGCTCTCTCATCATGGCTTCGGCTTCCTCACCTGTGATTTCTTGGTAAGTGATGTGGGAGTCGGAGTCGGCTTGTGGAGCAGCCGCCATTTTCTCGGTCTTTTTTGTGACTGGCGCAACGGCGGTTTTCTTCACCGCGTAATACCCTATCAGCAGCAGTCCCACCACAAGAATTACTGCCGCAATCACCACCACCTTGTTGACCACATTTTTCTTCAGTGGTTCGATGGTTCGATGGCGCTGTGTGGTGGCAGGTTCCTCAAAGAGCTGTGGCGTTACTCCATCGTTGAAAGGTGGAGGTGTTGAGCCACCACCATCTTCTGTGTAAGGAGGTGGCGTGGGTTTTCCACTAAATAGTGGAGTGGAGGAAGGGTTGGTATTGTTCATTTCTTTATCACTTTAGAAACGTAGTCGATGATCAAATCCGCAGTACCTTTGTCGCCAAGCACGCTTGCATTCACGCAAAGGTCGTAGGTTTCAGCCTCTCCCCATTTTTTGTCGGTGTAGAAGTTGTAATAGCTGGAGCGCATCTTGTTGGTTTTCTCAGCGCGTGTTATTGCCTCTTTTTCGGTCTTGCAGTCGCCACGCGCGATAATACGCTTCACACGGTCGTCCATTGTGGCATGAATGAAGATGCTAATCACCTTGCAGTGGTTGCGAAGCACATAGTCGGCAGTTCTGCCCACAATCACGCATGGACCACGGTCGGCAATCTCTGTGATTACGTTGCTCTGAATGGTGTAGAGGCTGTCTTCATTGAGCGGAGAGTTGCTCATCAGGTAAGTGCCGGAGTTGAAACCGAGTGTGAGCGAGAGCATACCCGACAGGAATGAGGGCGTTTTCTCGTCTTTCGACTCGAAGTATTCACGCGCCACACCGCTATTCTTTGCGGTCTCAATCAGCAGTTCGCTATCGTAGTAGGCGACACCAAGTGCATCAGCCACCATTTTACCTATTTCTCTGCCACCGCAACCAAACTGGCGGCCAATAACTATTGCGTATGTGTTAGTGTTCATAATTGATATGGTTTTAGTTGTGATTTATTCTGTAGTAGGGGCCTCACTTTCGGGATTCTCTAATTTGTTGATATTACAAATCTCCAATTCCTTGATGTTAAGCTTTCCATTTTCTAACTCTGCCAATATTGAGGTGCGGGTGTCGCGTCGGGCGTAAGGCACCAGTTCAAATTCTCTGATAAATTTGGTCTTTCCCTTTGCCTTTGTGAAAAGCGACTTTTGAAGTGCTTCCATATTGGGCATTTTCTGCACCATAAAATAGCGATACCCTATCTTTACCACGCCCAACATATTGTCGCGCATCTCTTTAGGGTCGTTCATCGGGTCGTGCGACTCCACCTGTATGGAATATGCGCCATCATTTAGGGGATAGATGTATAGGGAGAACACATAGTGTTCAAAATCGTCATTGTTTATCGCCTGAACCATTTGGCTGATGGCATCGGCAATGGCTTTCGCATCACCTTCGGTGGAGAGTGCTATATTTTGCACCTGAAATTGGTCGGTTTTATCGGGTATGATGTTGTGCTCCTCCTGTGTGTAGAAGCGCGTGAGAATCACTTCGGCATCTTTTGCAAAGCCGTAAGTGGATGATAGCACGATAAGCAATGTAAGCAATAAATGTTTCATAATGCCGTAAATCATTATTTTAATGTCAAATTTATATTTTTTTCCCGAAATAGAATAACTTTTTTTATTAAACTTCCCTAAACAGTCAGTGTAAATTGTGGTTGGATTTAAAAACGGAGAGCCAAACCGATGCGGTAAGGCTCTCCGTGAATTGGTGTTATACTGCTTATATCAGTGTATTATCCGAAGTTGTCGTAGTGTATCGACTCTGGATCAACGCCAAGTGAATACAGCACATCGTTTACGGTCTTGCTCATCATGGCAGGACCGCACATGTAGTATTCGCAATCTTCTGGAGCCTCGTGGTGAGCCAGATAGGTGTCGCGGAGCACTGGTGCCACAAATCCTGCGGTGTATTTCACGCCAGCAGCGTCAGCAGCAGGGTCGGGGCGGTCGAGTGCCAAATGGAAGTGGAAATTAGGATATTCCTTTTCAATTTCGAGGAAATCCTCAAGATAGAACACCTCGCTAAGCGAACGTGCGCCGTAGAAGTAGTGCATTTCGCGGTCACGGCAATGCAGCGTCTTGGTCATGTGCATGATTTGTGCACGAAGTGGAGCCATACCTGCGCCACCGCCAATCCAAATCATTTCCTTCTTTGAGTCGAAAATAGGGTGGAAGTCACCGTAAGGGCCACTCATTGTCACCTTGTCGCCTGGTTTGAGCGTGAAGATGTAACTTGATGCGATACCTGGCATCACATCTTGGAATCCCACTTCTGGCTTTGGCTTGAATGGAGGTGTGGCAATACGCACGGTGAGCATAAAGCGGTCGCCCTCGGCTGGATAGTTAGCCATTGAGTAGGCTCTCACTGTAGGCTCGGTGTTCTTACACTTGAGCGAGAACATGTTGAACTTCTCCCAAGTTGGCAAATATTCGCCAAGCGATTCCTTGTCGATGTCTTTGTCGTAGCTCATTTCGTATTCAGGGATACGGATTTGTGCGTAGCTACCAGGAATGAAGTCCATGTGAGCACCTTCGGGCAGAGCCACGATAAACTCCTTGATGAACGAAGATACCAATTTGTTGCTCACCACCGTACATTCATATTCCTTCACTTCAAGCACTGAGTCGGGCACTTGAATGTCCATATTGTCTTTCACCTTCACTTGGCAACCTAAACGCCAGTGAGCTTGCTGCTCTTTGCGAGAGAAGTGAACCTTCTCGGTAGGGAGGATTTCGCCGCCACCTTCCAGCACTTGCACTTTGCACTGGCCGCAGCTGCCCTTGCCGCCACATGCGCTCGACAGCATCACGCCATTTTCGTGGAGAGTGCCAAGAAGCGATGAGCCAGTCTCCACCTCCAGTTGGCGTTTGCCACCATTAATGTCGATTTTCACTTTGCCAGATGGCACCAGATAGTGTTTTGCCACCAAGAGCAAAACCACCAGCAGCAGCGTCACGATAAGGAAGATAATTGCGCTGCTTGCTACTGTAAGACCTGTTGAATTTATTAAAACCATGATAGATGTCCTGTTTTATAATTTAATTCCCAGGAAGCTCATGAAGGCAATACCCATAAGACCTGTAATAATAAATGTGATGCCGATGCCTCGCAATGGCTTTGGCACATTGCTGTAAGCCAGTTTCTCGCGGATAGCTGCAAGTCCCACGATGGCAAGCAGCCAACCGATACCGGAACCGGCACCATAAACGCCAGCGGTGAGTGCGCTGCTGAAATCCTTTTGCTGCATAAACAATGCACCGCCCAAGATGGCGCAGTTCACTGCAATCAGCGGCAGGAATATGCCGAGCGAGTTGTAGAGGCTTGGCGAGAATTTTTCCACCGCCATTTCCACCAACTGTGTGGCTGATGCAATTACAGCGATAAACATGATGAGCCCCAAGAAACTGAGGTCGACATCTTTAAATTCTTCGCCCAACCATGCGAGCGCGCCTGGCTGAAGTATGTATTTGTCGAGCAAATAGTTGAGTGGCAATGTCACGATAAGCATCAATGTAACAGCCACGCCTAAGCCGAAAGCGGTTTTCACATTCTTGGATACAGCCAAGTAGGAGCACATACCCAAGAAGTAGGCGAATATCATATTATCGACAAATATCGATTTTACGAATAGATTTAATTCTTCCATTTCTTTTAGTGATATTTTAGAATGCTACAATTATGTTACTTTTCTTGGAGTTCCTTGTCGTGTGCACGTTGAACCCAAATCACACAAGCCACCACAATCAGTGCCATAGGCGGCAAAATCATCAAACCATTGTCCATATAGCCAGCGTCGTAAACGCATTGTGGAATCACCTTGTAGCCCATCAGAGAGCCAGAACCAAGCAGTTCGCGGAAGAATCCCACAATCACCAGTACCAAGCCGTAGCCCAGACCGTTGCCAATGCCGTCGAGGAATGATGGCCAAGGCTTGTTGTGCATGGCGAATGCCTCAAGACGGCCCATCAAGATACAGTTGGTGATGATAAGACCGATAAACACTGAAAGCTTTTTGCTCACGTCGTAGTTATATGCCAAGAGGAACTGTTGCACCATGATTACGAGTGCAGCCACCACCACCAGTTGCACGATAATGCGGATAGTGGGTGGAATGGTGTTGCGAATCAATGAGATAATCACATTTGAGAACGCCAGCACTGCTATCACCGACACACTCATCACAATGGCAGGCTCAAGGCTCACCGTTACCGCCAGAGTGGAGCAGATACCCAAAACCTGAACAAGTACAGGATTGTCTTTAGAGAATGGGTTGAAAATAATTTCTTTACTTCTTTTTGATAACATAGTGGAGATTATTTAGTGGTTGAACCTTGAAGTGTCTGTAAAAACGCATCGTAGGGCTTTAAGCAGTCGTCCATCATCGCCGATACGCCACGGCTGGTGATGGTGGCACCCGAAATGGCGTCGATGGTTTCGGCTCCATTTGTGCTCTTTTGACCTTTCTTCATCACTTCCACGCATTTAAAAGCACCGTCCATATAAATGTGCTTGCCCTTAAACTCGTTTTGGAAATCGCTTTCAGTGATTTTCGCACCAAGTCCTGGGGTTTCGCCCTGGTGTGAGAAATTGGTGCCGTAGATGGTCTTGCCATCGGCGTTGATAGCCACATAGCCCCAAATAGGTCCCCAAAGTCCTGCACCATACACAGGGAAAATGTATTTAGTTTCACCTTTCACATTAGCCACAAACACAGGGAGCAAACGTTTAGTGGCTTTTATGTTTTTAGCCATGTTCACGTTGAATGCCACGTTTTCGCTGCTGTCGGTCACTGCGCCCTTATCGTCAACGATATACTCCTTCACGATGTGGGTCTTGTAGTCGGCGGCGATGGCATCATCGTCTTCTGGAGTCACATTGATTGCTGCCAGAATTTGCTTTCTCGTGTCGTTGTCGCGGTTGCGGTCTTGCTGTGGCTTCAACACCATATATATTAAAGCCAGCACTGCACCCACTATCACCACCATAATAGCGGAATAGACGATTTGATATGTATTACTGTTTTTGTTCATCTTCTTTTCCTCCTCTATTATTTAGTGTTAGCGCGACTGAGTCGGCGTTGGATATTGCGGTTCACCACCACGTAGTCGATCAGTGGAGCGAATGCGTTCATCAGCAGTACTGCCAACATTGCGCCTTCGGGGTAACCGCCATTATACACGCGGATTAATACTGCCAGCACACCAGTCAAGAAACCGAAAACAAACTGTCCGGTCTTGGTTCTCGCACCTGTCACTGGGTCGGTAGCCATAAACACGGCTGCAAAGGCGAAACCGCCATAGCAGAGCTGTGCAAATGGGTTGATAAACGATGCTGGATAGGTGGCACTTGGGAATGCGTAAGCGATGCCAGCCATTGCCAGTCCGCCGGCAAACACGCTCAGCATCACACGCCATGAGGCGATGCCAGTGATGAGCAGAATCACACCACCGATGAGGATTGCTGCCATTGAGGTTTCGCCAGGACTACCGGCGATGAATCCCCAGAAAGCGTCCATGGTGGTGATGTCGCCACCAACCACATCTTTCAATTGGTTGAGGCTGTCGCCCACGTTTGTAGCCACTTGTCCGAGTGGGGTTGCACCCGAAAAACCGTCAACCACGTTGCCTTCGCCAAAGCCGAAGATACCGTCGGTTTTCACAAATGCCTTGTCGCCGCTCATCCATGAAGGATAGCTGAAGAAAAGGAACGCGCGGGTGATGAGCGCCACATTAAATATATTCATACCTGTGCCGCCAAACACCTCCTTGGCAAATACCACGGCAAAAGCAGTAGCCACGGCTGTCATCCAAAGTGGAGTGTTGATGGGCACGATAAGCGGAATGAGCAGACCTGTCACCAGGAAGCCTTCCTGAATTTCCTTATGGTGGATTTGCGCACCGATAAACTCAATGCCAAGACCCACGCCATAGCTTACCACAATCACTGGGAGCATAGCCAAGAAGCCAAAAAGGAGCATAGTGGACCATGATGCCGATGCTTCACCTATGGCAAGGTAGTGCTGATACCCCACATTATACATACCAAACACCAGGCAGGGGAGAAGTGCCACGATCACGGTGCTCATGGTGCGCTTCATGTCGTTCTGGTCATGAATGTGCGTGCCCGTTCTCGATGTGGTGTTGGGTGTGAACAAGAATGTTTCGAAGCCATCGAACACCGATTCGAGTTTGGCAAACTTTCCACCCTCTTGGAACGATGGTTTCATCTTGTCCAATAAATTTCTTAGAGCTTTCACTATTATATTTTCTTTATAGATTAATACTCAGTTGATTCTTGTTTATTCCATTTCCTTGCGCATTCTGTCCAAACCCTCACGCACGATGCGTTGGAGTTCAAGCTTCGACGTGTCGGCATATTCGGCAAGTGCGAAATCTTCGGGGGCAACCTCGTAGATGCCGAGTTGCTCCATCTTGTCGATGTCGAAAGCAATAATGGCTTTGATAAGAAATTCGCTGTAAATGTCCATTGGCAGCATACGGTCGTATTCGCCGCTCATCACGATGGCTCTTTCGCCGCCATTGATGCGCGCGTCCATTTCGTTGCTCTTTTTGCTGCCGCCAAACAACCAGTGTGTGAAATTGTGATACACACTGAATTTCTTTGGGCTCAGCGATGCCCAACCCAAGAACTCGTCTTTGTGAATCAACTCTGGAATCACGGTCACTTGGCGGTAAGGGGCGCGAAGGTAAGCGTCTTTTGGCGTCTTAATGCCGCTGAGCACATTGCCGCAGATGATTCGGACGGTTTCGCCATCGTTTTTCAAATTGCCGTTGAGCAATGATGAAATCTGGCAACCGATAGTGCAAGCCATATATTTTGGTGCGCTTACTTCTGAACCCACCACAGCCACGGTGGTGTCGAAGTCGATAAAGCCTTCTGTGAACAGGTGGCCAATGCGTGCAAGTGTCACCACATCTAATGTGATGATGGTTTCACCTTTATTTACTGGCACAATGTTGGCGGCTTGAACGCCAGCGTTGCCAGCAGGGTGAGGACCCTTGAATATCACGGTTTCGGCATTCGCGGCCTCAAACACATCATCTTCTCTGCAACCGAGATACACATTGCCCTTGGTGAGCGATTTCAGTATTTCTACACCTTTTTCAATGTATTTTCTCTTCTCGCCAAGCACCACGCTCAGTGATGGAGCCAAAGGAGCCGAGTCGAAGCAGGTGACAAACACATCGCGGATTTCAGCATCGGGCTTTGGCACGATGTCGTATGGGCGTTGGCGTGTCATACACCACAAGCCTGATTCCAGCAGCACGCTCTTTGCGTCATTCTTCAGGTCGAATGTCTTTTTGTTGCCGGAATTGTCGGGCTCGATAACGATTGACTCAATTTTTCGGCGTTCGCCACGGTTCACGGCTTTCACCACGCCAGTCACAGGCGATGTCACCTTGATGCTCTCGTAGTTCTTGTCGTGGTACAGCACATCGCCAGCGGCCACGTTGTCGCCCTCTTTCACTTCCATTCTGGGGACAATGCCTGTGAAGTCGTCGGGGATTACGGCGTAAAGCGCACTTTTTGATGCCGGCGTCACTTCATCAGACACGATTCCTCCTTGGAGTTTGAGGTCGTAGCCTTTTTTCAGTTTAATCAATGTTGCCATATATATTATGAATAATGTTTATGTAATTCTCTGTGTAGAGAGGGCTGCATTCATCTAAACAAGCAAAATGCCAGCAGCCAGTATAGTCGTTTTGCAAAGATACTATTTTTATCTTATTTATAATGTATCATTGCCCCATAAAATTGCAATTTTCTCCTTGCCGCTGCGTGTTGATGTGTGGGCGAGTTGTGCCTTCAGGTATAAATCGCATTATGAAATGAGCAGGAAATGGCTTTTTTCCGCATTACATCAAATTTAACTTTAAAAAATCCATAAAATTTAGGTCAAAATTATTC
>ERZ1026780.333-NODE-333-length-38525-cov-5.975903_pt1 | contig 38525 bp, 29 predicted proteins | sample MGYA00380126_ERZ1026780 | MGnify/ENA primary metagenome ERZ1026780 (study PRJEB33269, sample SAMEA4719762) | human gut metagenome | biome: human-associated habitat; feature: organic feature; material: feces | place: Cameroon | collected 2013-10 ... | reverse complement strand
TTTTTCGATTTTAGCTTCACCCGTGAGCCTTGACAACGGTTCTTTAACAATTGTAAATTCTGAGGGAAATACTGCCGTCGGCTCTTCACCGTTTGTGAACACGGTAACGCTTTTTGACGTTTTTGCGAGAATTTTGGCCTCGTGCAGTGCGTATTCGCCGGAGCCGAGAACACCGACGTCCTTGTTTCTGTAAAAAAATGCGTCACAGACCGCGCAGTAGCTGACCCCTTTTCCCTCGAATTCGGTCAAGCCCTCTATGCTCGGTGCGAGCCGTCTGCTGCCGGTCGCCAAAAGTACCGCCTTGCACCCGTGCTTTTTGTCGTCCGAGGTGACGACGGAGAAACCGCCGTCCTCATATTCAATCGATACAGCCTGCTTGTTCGTGAATTTCACGCCGAGCCTTTCGGCACCGTCAATTCCGCGTGTCAAAAGCTCTTTTCCGCTAATCGGCTCGGCAAAGCCGTAATAGTTTTCGATTTTTTCGGCTTTTGCGAGCGCACTGTCTCCCGCTGTTATCACTGTGGTTTCAAGGCCGCTGCGAATTGTATACAACGCCGCCGAAATGCCGGCAGGGCCTGCTCCGATTATGATTACGTCCGACATATAAAAGCTCTCCTTGTAAAACAAAATCAAACAAATTTTCAAATCTTATTATAGTTATATAATATCCGTTTTGTGCTGATTTTTCAAGAAAAACGGCTATTTTTCGGATGTACGTGTGTTTTGTGTGGTATTGTGAATTTTTTTATAGTTTTCTTGACAATACAGATATAAAAGTTTATTGAAAAGCCTATCGTTTTGTGTTAGAATAACAACGTTGTATAAAAATATGGGAGGAAATCGAATGAAGTTAAAGGAACAGCTCAGTACTTTGGCTGACAACATTAAGACCTACTGGAGAAGGCCGCCCGAGGGCAAATATATGCCCTTTAAAGAGGTAGCGGCTTATTCTGTCGGCGGCATCGGTGCATATTTCATCATAACTCTCGGCACCGCCTGCCTTCTTGCGACGGGTAACACTCTTATTTCGAGTACACTCGGCGTAAATCCGACGGATATGTATGTTCTTTATGTTATTGCAGTCCTTGCCAATATCCCGCTTACGGGAATCAGGGCAAATATTATAGATAACACAAGAAACAAAGCGGGTAAGTACAGACCCTACATAGTGTCAATGGGTATTCCGACCACAATAATCTGCGTGCTGATGGTGTGGTTCCCGTACGACAAGTTCGGTGCTCTGTTCGGTGAGGGAATGCTTTTCGGCGTAACAAGGGCATATTTTGTAAAGTGCACTTTGATACTTATCTTCAACCTGCTCTTGCATTTCTTCTATTATTTCTTCTATGACAGCTATGAGAATCTTATACACGTTCTCTCGCCGAATTCACAGGAGAGAGCCGATGTTGCGGCTATAAAGAGCGTCGTTTATTCACTTGCTCCGACCATAGTAAACCTCATCACACCGATTATAGCTCAGAATGTTTTCCACACGAATTCGACCGACATCCGTGTTTACAGACTCCTCTATCCGATAATCGGCATCGGCGGTATACTTCTTTGCATACTCGTTTATAAGAACACTCAGGAAAAAATAGTTCAGGCGAGAACGCACGTTATTCAGATTAAATTCTCCGACGCACTCAGAGAGGTTGCCGGAAACAAGTACTTCTGGATAATCTCATTTGCCGGCTGGATAGGCTTCCTTGAGGCATCGTACGCAAACGTTCTCTATTGGCTCTATAACTACGGCGGCGTTTGCTCCGGTAACGTATACGGACTCGTTGTTACAATTTACGGCAACGCCTCGCTTTGGGGTATGATCTTAGCTCCCGTGTGTATCAGAAAATGGGGCAAAAAATTCGTGCTTGTTGTTACGAATATTATGAACATCATATTCATTCTTATGATGCTTCCGTTTACCTCTCAGATGAACGCCTCCACAATTTGGGCTATTATGGGCTGCCTTTATCTCAATGCGTTTATGGGCTCGTTTGCGCTTATTTTAAACCCTGCAATTCAGGCAGACATCCGTGATTATCAGCAGTATAAGAGCGGTGAGAGAATCGACGGTATGTTCTCGGCGGTTGCTACAATCGGTACCGTTATCGCACTTCTTACGAGTGCCGTTCTTCCCGTAGTATACAAGAGAGGCGGCATTACAACCGATAACGCTCTCGCCGTCACATCAAATCCCGATATTCTCGGAAGAATGCTCGGCGACGGCAAAACCGTAGGTGAAATTCTCTCCGAGCAGCTGGCAAACGGCCAGGACAATTACAGCAACGCATATTCCGCGCTTTACGACCCGAATATTCTCGAAAACCTCCTGAAGGTGCTCATACTCTTCTCGGCTCTCGGTGCTCTTCTCAACGTTATACCTTATTTCTGGTATGACTTCAACGAGAGAAAACAGAAGTCCGTGGTTAAGGTGCTCAAGGTACGCGCTATGTTTGAGGACTACAACAACGGCGCCATTGAGGATAAAGAGCTTGTAGAGGCTGTCGATATAATCAGAGAGTCAAGAGCTCTCGTCGCCGAAAAGCCCGTTGACGTCAGCAAAAAATGGTACAAGGGCATCAGCGATAAGGCCGAAAAGAAGGCGCAGAAAAAGGCATACAAGGCAGCTGTTCAGAAGAATGAGGACATTGAGATTGCCAAATTCGTATGCGAGGAGCTTGATAAGTTCTCATCAAATCTTGTTAAGTATCAGCTCAAGACATATAAAAAGGTTTACGACGGCGGACTTGATGGCCTTCGCAAAATCTCCCTTGACGAAATAAACAAGGAGCTTGCCGAGGCTAAGGCTCTTCCCAAGACCGACAACGAAGAAAAGCAGATACGCAAGTTTGCGATTTCGGTTGCCAAGAAGAAAAAGGCGGCTTACAAGGCTATACACAAGTATTACAGCGACCCGTCCGTTAAGTTTGAGCGTCTTGACTTCTCCGTGCTTGAGAAGTACTTTGACCAAGAGGACGCTTGCGACGACAGACTCAAGACGCTTTATACCGAGCTTAACGACGCTAAAAAGGCAGGTAACAGCGAAAAGGTTCAGATGCTCCGTGCCGACATCAAAAAGACTACAAATGAGCGCAAGCAGGCGCGCGATATGTCCAAGAAGGAAATGGACAAGCACGCATACTTTAACCGTGCCGCAAAGCCGTATCTTGACGCAGAACGCCTTATAAATCAGGAGAAGTACTATCAGCATTTCGGTGAGATAGAGGCTCTCTATGACGAGGCAAAGGAGCGTGAGGCAGAGGCTAAAAAGGCAAGAGACGCCGAGGTCGAAAGACTTAAGGCTGAGGACGCCGCATATAAGGCACAGAAAAAAGCCGAAAAGCTCGCCAAAAAAGGCAAGAAATAATAATCGCAAATAAATACCGAATAAGCATAAAGCTGCTCTCCTTATCGCACGAAGCGACCGTGGAGGGCAGCTTGTTTTATTGATTTTAAGGTTTTACAAAGCCGAGATATATGTATTTCCGGCTTGACTTTAAGCAGGGTAAAGAAGAGACAAAGGTTACGCGCTCGTTTTTATTTAAATGACAATCGGCTGTGCGCCGAGTGGGGCAAAGCAAATCGCAAAAAAGCTCCCGAGTGAAATCGGGAGCTTAAAATATAAATGCGGTATATGCTGTGCGTTAAGCTTTTTTCCATGCGCCCCTTGAAATAAGAGCCAAAATCGGGAATATCTCAAGTCTGCCGGCGAGCATATCAAATATCAGCACAAGCTTTGAAAATGCGCTGTATGAGCTGAAGTTTCCGGTGGGGCCGACTATCTCAAGACCGGGGCCGATGTTGTTGAAGCAGGACAGCACGGCGGACAAATTGGTTACAAGCGGCTTGTTGTCAACCGATACGAGCAGTATGCTCAGAACAACCAAAATAAAATATGCGGCGAGATAAACGCTTGTGCCGTTGATTATTTTTTCGTCAACGGGTGAGCCGTCTACGTGTACAACCTGAACTCTTCTCGGGTGAAGTATCTTGTGAATGTTCCTGCGTAAATTTTTGAAAAGCAACAGAACTCTTGCGCACTTGAGACCGCCTCCGGTAGAGCCGGCACACGCGCCTATAACCATAAGTGTAAGCAAAATTGTTTTTGAGAAGCTCGGCCACTGGTCAAAATCCGTAGTCGCAAAGCCCGTTGTCGTCATAATACTTGCTACCTGGAAGCAGGCGTGGCGAATCGTTTCGTGAATTGTCGGGTACATTTTACGAATGTTAATTGCTATCAGCGCAGCACTCATAATTGAAATTCCGAAGTAACAGCGAACCTCCTCGTTTTTGAAGAGCGCCTTGAATTGACGCATTATGAGCAGATAATAGCAGTTGAAGTTTACGCCGAAGAGCATCATAAATACGGTGCAAACCCACTGTATATAGATACTGTAACCCGCTATGCTGTCGTTCTTGATTCCGAAGCCGCCGGTTCCTGCGGTGCCGAATGCCGTGCACAGCGCATCAAAAAGAGGCATTTTTCCGGCGAGCAAGAACAGTATATTCAAAAGAGTAAGTACTATATACAGTACATACAGTATCATGGCGGTATCGCGCATTTTGGGCACGAGCTTGCCGACATCGGGGCCGGGGCTTTCAGCCTTTAAAAGATGCAGCCGCGAGCCGCCCGATTTCGAATTTGACGGAACAATGGCAAGCAAAAATACAAGCACACCCATTCCGCCGAGCCAGTGGCTGAAGCTTCGCCAATATAAAATCCCGCGTGATAAGTCCTCAACAACGGGCACTATTGACGCACCGGTCGTCGTAAAACCCGAAACCATCTCAAAAAACGCGTCGATGTAAAGCGGTATTTCGCCCGATATATAAAAGGGCAATGCACCGAAAAGACTTAAAAAAATCCAGCCGAGGCCAACGCAAACTATGCCCTCCTGAGCGTAAAAGCCGCGCTTTGCTCTGCGGCAGACAAGCCACAGCACCGCGGATACCGCTATCAGTATGCCTATTGTATATAAAAAGGCCTTTGCCGCGTCATCGACTCCGTCATATACGCTTATAAACAGCGGCGGAAGCATAAAAAATGCTTCGAGCGCCAATATTTCCGCAAAAATACGACCCATCATTTTATAGTTCATAAAGCACTTCTACCCCGTTAAATAAATATGTCGTTAAGCTGTCGCACCACATCGCCGCTGCTTGTGACAATAATAACGCCGTCGCCTTGTTTAAACGAAGAATTACCGTTGGGTATTTCAATTTTGCCGTCATGCGTTATGCAGACAACAAGGATGTTTTTGCGAATTTTAATATCCTTCAGAGCCTCGCCGCAATGCTTTGTCTGCTCGTCAACGCGGAACTCAATTGCCTGCGCCTGACCGTCTGCGATAAAGTGAACGGCGATTGCCGCACCGCTTTGATTCTGTATGGCTCTGACATAGCGGACTATCGAGTTGCAGCACAGTTCCTTGGGGCAGATGATGCTGCCGAGCGGAATGTTTGAAGGAATACTGCCGCTGTCTATTCGGCTGAGCTTTGTTATTGTCTGCGGAACACCCACATTGTTGGCGTAGAGCGAAATTATCATATTCATTTCGTCAAGCCCGGTGGCGGTAACAACCGCGTCGCATTCGGCCAGCCCCTCGCTGTTGAGAAGGTTTTGGTCGCTCGCGTCGCCGTGGATTATATTCGTTGTCGGCAGAAGCGAGGCAAGCTCAACACAGCGTTTTTCGTCTTTCTCTATAAGAGTTACCGAAACGCTGCTCTTTTCAAGACGCTTTGCAAGGTAATAGCTGATTTTTCCGCCGCCGCAGATAAGTATGTTTTTGGCTTTTTTCGGCGTCATACCGAGACTCTTCAAAAGCATTGAGAGATTGTCTACGGACGCCGTGACAAATATTCTGTCGCCGTCCTGTAAAACGAAATCGCCGTTCGGTGCGAGTGCCTCGCCGTTTCTGATTACCGCGCAAACGAGTACGTTACATTTTGTCTGTGCGGGCAGGGCACTCAGAGGAATGTTGCAGAGCTTGCTGTCGCTTTTGACGCGCAGCTCAACTATATCGACGCGCCCCTTAGCAAAGGTGTCATGCTTTAAAAATCCGGGGTATCTGAGAAGCTTTTCTATGGCACTTGACGCCTGCTTTTCGGGGTTTACGGTCATGGACAGCGCATACATATCGCGCATATCGTAGATTTGACTGCTGTATTCGGGATTGCGGATTCGCGCTATTGTGTGCAGCTCCTTGTTAAGCCCGTGAGCGGTAATGCAGCACAAAAGATTTACCTCGTCTGCGCTTGTGGCGGCTATTATGAGGTCGGTGTCCGTGATTCCTGCCTTCAGCAGCGTGTCTTTAGTGGCGCAGTTGCCGTGTACGGTCATTATGTCGAATTGCTCCATGCTTGAGCTCAAAACATCCTTGTTTGAGTCGATAAGAGTAATGTCATATCCCTCTGCGGTCAACTGACGTGTAAGTGTGGCACCTACCTTACCGTCACCTGCAACAATAATCTTCAATTACAATTCCCCCAAAAAATCAAATATAACCACATATAATATAGCACAAAAAAAGTAAAAGTCAATGAATTAAAAGGCACAGTAAGAGCGGCATAAACGCCGACGGCAGCAGGTTTGCAACCTTAATTTTTGTGACCTTCATTGTGTTGAGAGCTATGGCTATTATAAGCACGGAGCCGACGCACGACATCTCGTTTATCATACTGTCGGAGAGAAATGACGAGAGAAAGCCCGCGCCGAGCGTCAAAATCGTTTCGTAGACAAAAACTATAATTCCGGAGAAGAAACAGCCTATTCCGAATGTGGTAGTCATTATCATCACAAAAAAGCAGTCGAGCAGAGCTTTTGCATAGTATGTTGAAAAGCTGCCCTGCATACCGGCTTCAATCGCGCCGACTATTGCCATAGCTCCGACGCAGGTGAAAAGCGTGGCGTTTACAAAGCCCTCGCCGAATGACGAATTTTCTGTGTTGCGGCTCAGCTTCTCTTGCAAAAAGTCGCCGAATTTGTTTAAATGCCTGTCGATGTCAATGAGCTCGCCTATTATAGTTCCTATCGCGAGCGACAGGGCGGCAATCAATGTGTTTTCGCCTTTAAGCGAACCCTTGATTCCTATGTAGAGCACGCACAGCGACAGCGCATAGTTAAGACTTTTTTGCACGCGTTCCGGAATACCTTTTTTAAACAGCAGACCTAAAAGAGAGCCTAAAAAAACAGCTCCGCAGTTTACTGCTGCACCTATGAGTTTCATTTTTTCACCTTATTTGTTACCGTGCCGCGCCGAAACCGACGTAATGCCATAGTGACGGGCGCACCATACCTTAATTTTAATTACGGCGACTATAATAACACAAAAACCGCCGTGTATCAATAATAAGGCTGAGCGTTCATAAGTAAGTATCGGTTTTCGCATAAAAATGTACAGCCGGGAAGCTGCGAAGCAAAACCGCCTTATGAACACTCAGCCGAAGCGCGCGGATTTTTAATTTCTTTACGCTTGCACTTTGTAATTTAAAAATCGGCAGGGGAATTACGGCGACAACGCCGCAACCGTTCCGTCCGCCGCCGCGGTCGTAAGCTGACGAAACGCCTTTGTGCGGCAGTCGCCTGCGGCGTAAATTCCGTCCGCGCTTGTTTTACAGCTCTCGTCCGCCTTGATGTATCCGTTTTCATCAAGCTCTGTGACCTCGGCAAATATTTCATTTTGTGGCTCCTTGCCTATTGCGACAAACAGCCCATCAAGCGGAAGAACCGTTTCTTCACCGCTTAGATTATTTTTAACTAAAACACTTTCGAGCCTCGTCTTGCCGTTTATCTTTTTTATTTCGCTGTTTAACAAAAACTCGATATTATGAAATGACTTCAACTCTTCGCAGAGCCTTTGTTCGCCGCGAAATTCGTTTCGTCTGTGAATCACATATACCTTTTTGCAAAGCTTTGCCAGCAGCCTCGCGCTTTGCAGAGCTGAGCTGCCGCCGCCGACCGCGGCAACCGTTTTACCTTTAAAAAATGCACCGTCGCAAACCGCGCAGTATGAAATGCCTCTGCCTAAAAGCTCTTGTTCGTTTTCAAGACCAAGCGGACGCGGCCTTGTACCGACAGCAATTATAATTTTATCGCATTGCGTTTTTTCGCCGTCGGCAGAAATAACATATTTGTCCTTACCCTCAAGCTTGATTGCGGCTGCTCTTTTTTTAATAAGCTCTGCACCGAGCTTTAACGCCTGCTTTAACAGCCTATCCGAAAATTCATCACCGCTGATTTCGCAAAAGCCCGGGTAGTTTTCTATTTTCGGCGAATCGACTATCTGACCGCCGAACATTCCGCTTTCAAAAACCGCGACGCTCTTATTTTGGCGAGCGGTGTAAATTGCCGCGGTAAGACCTGCCGTTCCGCCGCCGATTATAATCGTATTGTATTTTTTCGGCATAAAAATCCCCCCGTTTTCGTCTGCCATAATGAGTTTGCCGCGAAATTGCGGTTTTATCCGAAACCGGGAGGGAAAGTGTTATTTAATTGTTCCGTATATAAGCTTTTTCTTTTCGGGCGGATTGTCGGTTATTTTGATTGCATTTAAATACAGCTTTTCGGCACTGTCGGCCCTTGCTTCGCAGGAGGTGTAAAGTGTCGCCAGAGCGTCGCCCTTATTAACTCTTTCGCCGGTCTTTTTGCGGAGGACAATTCCCGCAGCCATATCGATTTTGTCGTCCTTTTTCTCTCTGCCTGCGCCGAGTATTACGGCGGCTTCGCCTATTTTCCCGGTGTCAGCCGAAAAGATGTATCCGTCGCACGGCGATAATATGTCGCGAACGCATTCGTCTTTTTTGAAGAGGCTTGTGTCATTTATATAATCGACGTCTCCGCCCTGAGCCTCAACAAGCTCACGGAATTTATCAAAAGCTCTGCCGCTGTCGAGCGCATTTGTCGCTTCTTTCATACACTCGTCTATGCCCCTTCGGAATGAGAGCGACAGCATATTTGCGGCGAGATAAACCGATAATTCGCGAAGGTCCTTGTCGCCCTTACCGCGTAAAACGTCGACTGCCTCGATAACCTCAAGCGCATTTCCGACATTTCTGCCGAGCGGCTCGTCCATATTTGTTATAACGGCTATGATGCTTCTGCCGCAGCTTTTGCCGATGCCGACCATGGTTTTTGCGAGAGCCGCGGCGTCCTTTTCGTTTTTCATAAATGCGCCGCTTCCGCATTTCACATCGAGAACTATATTTTTGTCGCCTGCCGCAAGCTTTTTGCTCATAATGCTCGCCGAAATAAGCGCCCTGTCATCCACGGTGGCTGTTACATCGCGAAGTGCGTAGAGCTTTTTGTCGGCAGGTGCGAGATTTCCGGTCTGACCTATCAGAGAAATTCCGATTTTGTTTACCTGTTTAAAAAAGCTGTCGCTTGCCATAGCTGTGTTGTAGCCGGGAATAGACTCCAGCTTATCAACCGTACCGCCCGTGTGGCCGAGACCTCTGCCGCTCATTTTGGCAACCTTCAGACCGCAGCTTGCGGCAATGGGAGCGACTATAAGTGAGGTTTTATCACCGACGCCGCCGGTTGAGTGCTTATCGCAGGAGACGCCGTCTATTTTGCTCATATCGTTCATATCGCCCGACTGCGCCATACATAAGGTGAGATTTGATATTTCGCTGTCACTCATACCTTTAAGGCATATGGCCATAAGCAGTGCCGAAGCTTGATAGTCCGGTACCGAGCCGTCCGTAAATCCGTCGACAAAGAACTTGATTTCGTCAAAGGACAGCTCTTTCCCGTGCTTCTTATTATCGATGATGTCATACATTCTCATTTCGCCACGACCTTTCTTTTAATTTGATTGCTTATAAACCTTGCGGCAATGCCGAAAAGCAAAAGCGGGGGAAAATAAAAACTGCCGAAAAGGATTAGGCCCTGCTCCGACAGTTTTGTGTGTTAAAAATTAGAATCCGCGTGAGCTTCCTCCGCCGGAGAAACCGCCGCCTCCACCCGAAAATCCTCCCGAGGACGAGCCTCCCGAAAAACCTCCGGATGAATGTCCGCCGAAGCCGCCTCCGTAAAAGCCGCCTCCGTAAAAGCCACCGCCGCCGTGATGATCGCCGCCGCCGTGATAAATTGCTTTGCGTATTATGCGGCCGGGTAAAATCGAGGTAATCAGTACCAGAACCGTTATTATAATTATAACGGCGAGGTCGATTTTTTCGTTCCCGGAATCTGATGAGGAGTAATCGCCGATGTCCGAGTCGTCAATGCTCGTATAGCCCTCTACTCCGTATTCGGAATAAACCTCCTCAACGAGCTTTTTGTAGCACTCGCGAAGACCCGTGGAATAGTCGCTGTTTTTGAGGTACGGAACTGCATAGGCATCGAGAATTCGTCCCGATTTACCGTCGGTGAGAGAGCCCTCAAGACCCTTTCCGACTTCAATTCGCACCTGTCTGTCGCCCGTGGATAACAGCAGCAATACGCCGGAATCATCGTCCTTGTCGCCTATGCCCCATTCTCGCGCAAGCCCTATCGCATAGCTTTCAATATCTCTGCCGCTGAGGCTCTGAACCGTGACGACTACTACCTGCGCCTTTGTCTTTTTGTACAGCTCCTCGCCGAGAGCTTGTATGGTGCTCTTGTCCTCATCGGTGAGACATGAGGCAAAATCGTTGACGAAAAAGTCGCTTGTGGGAGACGGATAATCGTCTTGAGCTCGCACGGTGTTTTTGTTGTCATCGGTAAAGCTTGAGGCGAAAAAGCTGCTTGCCGGCAACGGATGCTCGCTTTTTGCGGCTGCCGGCAGAGCCGTCAGCAAAACAATCAAAAGTGAAACAAGCAGTGCGCCTGCACCTATCGTCTTTTTCATGGCTTATTTACCGAAATCCACAGCGGGAACAGTTGCGGCTTCGGCTGTGGCGGTGAAATAATCCGCCTTTTCAAAATGGAAGAGTCCCGCAATTATCGAGGCGGGGAACGATTGAATTTTTGTATTGTATTCCTTTGCGGCGTCGTTATAGTCCTGACGCGCAACGGAAATACGGTTTTCGGTGCCTGCAAGCTCATCCTGAAGATTTATAAAATTCTCGTTTGCCTTGAGGTCGGGATAGCTTTCGGCTATTGCCAAAAGTCGCGATACGGCACTGTCAAGCTGACTCTGAGCACTGTTCAGCTCGTCAACCGTCTTGGCACCCGAAAGTGCCGCGCGTGCGTCCGCAACTGCCGTAAAAACATCCTCCTCGTGAGAAGCATAGCCCTTTACGGTGTTCACGAGGTTTGGTATAAGGTCCGCACGGCGCTGAAGCTGTGTTTCAACCACGGACTGTGCGCTCGTAACGTTTTCACGCAGCTTTACGAGATTGTTGTAGCTGCCGACAATGCTGCCGATAAGCGCAATGACTATAACGGCGACAATGATTCCTACTGTAAGACCCTTTTTGTTTTTCATGGTGTTACCTCCTTTTTTCGGGGGAAAATATCAGTCGTCAAAACCGTTCGGATTATTTTTTTGCCAACGCCACGAATCCTCGCACATTTCCTCGAGGTCGCGTTCGGCCTTCCAGCCGAGCTCTTTTTTAGCCTTTGACGGGTCGGAGTAGCAGGTGGCTATATCGCCGTCACGGCGGGGAGCGACTTTGCAGTTGATTTTAACGCCTGTGGATTTTTCAAATGCCTTTACTATATCGAGAACGCTGTAGCCCTTACCTGTGCCGAGGTTATAAATTCTTACGCCGCCGTTTGAGGATTTCAGCTGCTCTACGGCTTTTACGTGGCCGAGAGCCAGGTCAACCACGTGGATGTAATCGCGAACACCCGTTCCGTCGTGAGTGGGGTAGTCGTTGCCGTAAATCGAGAGGCAGTCAAGCTTGCCTATTGCAACCTGGGTTATATACGGCATAAGATTGTTCGGGATTCCGTTGGGGTTTTCACCTATGAGACCGCTCTTGTGAGCACCTATCGGGTTAAAGTAGCGAAGCAGCGTAACATCCCAGCTGTTGTCTGCTTTATAGAGATCCTCGAGGATTATCTCTATCATATACTTTGTGGTACCGTAGGGATTGGTTGTACCGCCGGTTTTCATATCCTCCGTGAGCGGCGAAACATTGTTCATACCGTAGACGGTAGCGGAGGAGGAAAATACGATCTTTTTGCAGCCGTTGTCTCTCATAACCTCGCAGAGCGCAAGAGTTCCGCCGATGTTGTTATCGTAGTACTCAAGCGGCTTGTGGCAGGATTCGCCTACCGCCTTGAGGCCTGCAAAATGTATGACGGCGTCTATTTTATTCTCCTTAAAGACGGTGTCGAGCTTCTTTTTGTCGCGAACGTCGCACTCATAGAACTTAACCTTTTTTCCGACTATTTTCTCAACGCGCTCGAGTGCCTTGGGGCTTGCGTTGTAGTAGTTATCAACCACTATCGGCTCATATCCTGCGTTAATAAGCTCTATGCAGGTATGTGTGCCTATAAATCCGGCACCGCCGGTTACTAATATTGCCATTTAAAATGTCCCCCTTGATAATATATACAAAATATGACAGCTTAAAAAATGTTATGAAAGATTTGTTCCGGGATAGTATTTTGCGAGTATCTGCGCGTAGGTCGAGCCGTCGGCGGCCATTTTGTTTGCACCGGCAAGACTCATACCGACGCCGAATCCGCTGCCGTATGATGTTATTTTAAAGGTGTCGCCGGAAGAGGCGTAGGATACTGCAAAGCAGTATGACGGGATTTTGTTTTCGAGAAGCTCACAGGCGAATTTGTATCCGCTTATTTCCTTACCGCCTACGTTTACGGTTTCGACATATCCCACTCCCGTGCTTATGGCGCCGTCGTGTTTTGTAACCTTTACCCAGTCCTTGGCGGCACCGGAGAGATTTATTGAGCTGTCAAATTTATTTGCAAGCTCCTTTAATTCACCGGATGTCAGAGTAATCTCCGTTTTGTAGCCGTCTGCGTTTTTATCGGATGCGCTGTCTACCGTTTTGAGGTAGGGGAAGGATTTTCCGAAAACAACGTCTGCCGAGGTGGTTTTGCCTGCCGACAGCTTAAATGTGGGAGTGAATGCCGGTTGACCGTTATATACGACATATTCGCCGAATACCTCCGAAACGGCATTCAGTATGTTGTCGCTCACCGTTTCTGCGGCATTAAGACCGCTCACGTTAAAGTTTGTGTTGCGGTATTTCAAATATGTATAAACGGCAACTGCGTCTGCCTTGATGGCTTCGGAATTGTAGCTGTCGTCCACATCCGCTGCCACGATTTTGGCAAGTGCCTTTTTTGCGTCCGTTTTTACGCCGTTGAGCACGATGTATTCGGGGAGAGCGTTTTCGTTTGCCGCATTGTCACCTTGAGAAGCTGCACTTGCGGCGTCCTCGGCCGCTCTCGCGAGGTCGTCCTTGTCTATTCCGTTAACTGCTTCATTGCGCATAAAAACAGAGAGCGGAACCGTGTCCTTTGATATTTCCGGGGGAACGGTCGTTTCCTCGGAAGTCGTTTCGGGCGCGGTGTTTGCGAGTGCCTCGGCGGCCTTTTTGTCTCTTTGATATTTCACAAGGAAAAATGTGCCTGCCGCAACGGCAAGGGCGAGAATTATTACAAGTATTGAAACAAGGACTTTTTTCCCTTTTCCGGGAGCTTTTTCGACTTCGGGCTCTGCCGCGACTTCGCCGGAAATCTCTATGCCGACGGAGCTTTCCCCGGAGGCCTTTTCGCCGATAAGCTCTATAAGCTCCTCTGCGGCGTCGCTTATGAAGCCTTCGTCCTTTTCATCCGGCTCCCTATAGAGCTTTCTGACTATAGCGGAGCTTTCGCCTGCGACGGCAATGCATATGTAAGAGCAGCCGTCCGTATTGCAAATATCCGAAATGCACGCGCCGAAATCCGCAGAGGCAAGCTCCTTTGCCGATTTTGCCATCTGTGCGGTGTAATCGGTGACATTGAAGTCTCCCTTGTCCTCGACGTGCGGCGTAAATGTGAAGAATTCAAAAAAGTCGGGTGAAACAGAACCGAAGGATTTTACATATTCGGAATTCTGATTGCCGTTCACCGCAACACGGCTGCCGTTTTCGCGAAGAATGTTTACGGTTTTGGATGTGATTTCCCCTACGCTCTCGGGAAGCGCGGGAGGCGTTTGCACGGCTTTTTCGGGAGCCGGCGATTCCTGCTTTTTGGGCGGAACAGGCGGCTTTACCGTTGCGCTATTCGGAGCATAAGTCTCCTCGCGGACGGCTATGGTCTCGCCGCTCGTGAGATATGGAATAACGCCGTTTCGAAGCACCGTGTCCAGGCGTGCGTCGTCAAGAGGCAGATACATTATCTGTTGATGTCCCTTAGAAATGACAAAGCCGGAATTCACACCGTCGCGGGTTAAAAACGGTACGGCGCCCTTCGGCATCTGCGATTGAAGCAGCTTTTGCGACTCGGGGATTTCCGCGGCGCGTCCGAGTGCTTTTTTGACCGTCGGATTTTCCTCAATATCAAGAGAGAGTGCTTTTGTAAGCAGCGTCTTTGTTCTGATATATATCTTCGGGTCAACGGCAATAACTATAAGCTCGGAGTCCGCGAGTGCTTTGCCGAGTGACGGAAACATCTCCTTGAGAGACGAAAATCTCTTGAAGGACACGTCATCGTCGGTAAAGGCGTTAAGACTGCCGGAAATTTTGATTTGAAGCTTAGTAGCCGGAATGTCGTCACTCGAAATAAGTGAAAACAATTTCAAATTCATATCCTTGTCCATCCTTGTTTATAAATGTGTATTAAAAACCGATTATTCGGCGGGGTACCATTTTTCCGCCGAAGCAAAGGGGTTCTTTTGACCTTTTTTATCATACCATATCTGCGGATAGCGCGGATTTTCGTTGACCGTGACGAGCGAAGTGTCTACATTTTCGCTTTCGCCGTCGCGCAGAAGTCTGCCGACAACCACAAGTCTTGCGTTTGAAAATTCGTAGCTGCAGGTGGACAGTGTAATAAGCTTATCCGTATAATCTACGCTGATGCCTGTCGAATAAAGCTTTCTCTCGTCTATCGCCGCTATAAACGCGTCAAAGTTTTCCTTTGTCGGGAATTTGGGCGTGTTGTAGTAAAAGAGGTAACCGTTATCCTGCTCGGGCGCGCTGCCTGCTATAAAGGCGGCATAGATTTTGAATTTATAGGTCTTAAACAGAGTGTCGTATTCTATAATCGGCGACTCCTTAAAGCCGTCGGGCTTCTTGTATTTGTCAAGCTCGGCAAATACAAGGCCGTCGCTCATGTGATGACCGTAAATTACAGTGTTCTGGCTGAGATATTTGGGGTCGCAGCGGAAATCGAGGAACGGGCAGCCGTAACGGCTGTAATTGCCGTAGAAATCCTGCTTTAGGTATTCGTCGTTATCCTCGGCCTGCACAACCTGGACATCGATTGCCGTATTCGGAACGCGAATCCAACCGACAAGGTCGTTGTTTATGGCGTAGAGATAAGCGTATTTCGGCATCATACCCTGAGGCAGAGTGACGTTTGGATATTTGGCGAAAAATTCCGCCCACGCCTCTTCGTCGGTAAGATTTGAATCGGCGTCGATAACCTGACCTTTAATGTTGGCATTTTGCTTGTTGGCGCTGTTTTTTTGACCCATCAGCACGCCGAACCAAACAGCGCAGCCGATAAGCGTGAAAACAGAGACGTCCATTATCACTTTTCTGATTATCTCCGAAACTTTATCGTGCTTATTCGGGAAGAACGCCGCAAGACCGCTCTTGAACATCTCGCCGAAGGTCTTAACCGGCTTTTCCTCTTCCTCGGGCTTTTCTTCCTTCTGCTCTTCCTCGGGCTTTTCCTGAGTTTTTTCCTTCGGCTTTTTATCCTTGGAGGGGCGAACTATCGCGACGTTTTCGGCGGGAGCTTTTTCCTCCTCGCGAGGCTTCTGATATTGATTCGTAATATCGATGAAGTGGTTGTCGTCGCCGGAATACTTATTTCTTCTCGACGTCTGCTCGGCTTCGTTTTGCGAGTTGTCGTTTATGGCAGACAAAATATCATTGTAGATTCTGTCGGTGTTCTTTTCGATAACCTCGGTTTTCTTTTCGCTTTCGGTTTTTGGCTCCGCATTTAAGCTCTGCGGCTCCGCTTTTTCGGTGCGAGACTGCTCTGCTTCGGCCGGCTGCGCGTTATTCGGCTCGGGCTGTGGCTTCTCCTTCGACTCGTCACCGAGGGCAGAGAGTAAATCGTTTATCTCGCTGTCGGGCTTTTCGTCCTTTGCGGTTTCGTGGTTTACCTTATTTTTAAGCTCTTCAAATGATAAAAGCTCGTTGTCGTTGTTTTTCTTGTCCTTGCTTTTGCTCATTTAAGCTCTCACTCCTTTCGGGTACCATCTTTCGGCGTTTTTATAGGGGTTTGTCTTTTTATATTTGTCATACCATATCTGCGGGTAGCGCGGATTTTCGTTTACCGCCGCAAGCGAGGTGTCAACCTCTTCGCTTTCACCGTCTCGTATGAGCCTTGCAACCAGCACACAGCGGGCGTTTGTCTCGCCGCGGCGCGTTGAAATATCCATATCGCGCGTGCAGGTCGAGAGGGTGAGTATTTTGTCGTCGGTATTTACGTCTATTCCCGTCGAATAGAGCGAGCGTGACGCAATCTCGTCAAAGTACTCCGCGTAGTTTTCGCCGCTCATAAACGGGTATATGTAATTGAAAACATAGCCGTTGTCGTCCTTTTCGTCCGCGTTTGTCAAAAAGACCGCTATGACCTTCCATTTGTAATCGTGATAGATAGTGTTAAACTCAATTACGGGATTTTCCTTCCAAAATTCGATGTCCTTGTATTTTTCAACGTCCGAGAACATAGTGGAATCGAGGTAATTGTGACCGTAAATAATGGTGTTTGTGTCAAATTCGCCGTCGGTTATCGTGTTGCGGTAATCGACAAACGGGGTTCCGCGGCGCTCGTAGCTGCCGTAGAAGCTGCGTCTTAAATAGTAGTTGTTGTCGGAGCCGTGCACAACGGGATGATTTATGGTTGTGCCGGGAATTTTTATCCAGCCGACAAGGTCGGGATTTACGGAATACGCCTTTTTGTATTTTTCCTGAATACCGTCCGGGAAAACCGTGTCTCCGTAATCGTATTCGGGCACGTCAAACTGCGGATTTGCAAGGCTTGCTATTTCCGCCGCCTCTTTCTTGCTCTTTATTATATCAACGCCGTATTTCACACAGAAGGTTCCGGAGACTATCAAAACAATTATTGATATAAAGAGTATAAATTTGCTGCCCTTGCCCATCGGCTTCTTTTTTCCGCCTTTTTTCTGCGGAACGGTGTTTTCGGTGATGACATTATCGTCGTTCATCGTATTGCCTCCATAATCATTTCGAGAGCGGTATCCGCGCTGATGCTGCGGTTTTGCTCCCTGACGTCGCCGGTGAAATTGTTTAGAAGCTTTTTAACTATCGTGCTTTTACCGTCGGAAACGGCTATAAAAACCAAGCCCACGGGCTTATTTGTATCGTCCGAAGACGGCCCCGCTATACCCGTAACGGCAACTGCTATATCGGCCTTTGTAAGAGACAAAACCCCTCTTACCATTTCACGCGCGGTTTCGCGGCTTACGGCACCGTATTTTTTAAGCGTTTCCGGGGAGACGCCGAGCACATTTTCTTTGAAACGGTTTGAATAACAGACAACGCCGCCCTCAAATACCTCGGAGGAGCCCGATACATCGGTAATGCGCTTTGCAATAAGTCCGCCGGTGCAGCTCTCTGCCGTGGCAAGCTTAAGTTTTTTACTTTTGAGAAGTTCTACCGTCTGCTTTTCAATACTCATAATTTTTACCTTTAAAATGTGATAAGCTCCTGCTTTACGCCCTCAACCGCACGGCTTATAAGCGTGTCGCTGTCAAGCGATAATTCGGCTTTTTCGATTTCTTCGGGCTTCGGGTGAAGACGCGGATGCTTCGGTGTAAATACCGTGCAGCAATCCTCAAACGGTCTTATCGAAATATCAAATGTGTCTATCTTTCTTGAAATAACCACTATTTCGTTCTTATCCATACCTACAAGCGGACGAAGCACCGGTAAGCGCGAAACGCTGTCGGTAGACATCATCGCCGTAAGGGTTTGGCTTGCCACCTGACCTACGCTCTCTCCCGTGACAATAGCCTCGCAGCCCTCTTTTTCGGCAAGGATATTTGATATGCGCATCATATAACGTCTCATAATGAGGGTGAAAAGCTCCTCGGGACATTTATCGCGTATGTTTTCCTGTATCTCGGTGAACGGCACGGTTATAAGCTTGATTGTGCCGCTGTACTTTGCTACTTTAGCGAGAAGGTCGTGAACCTTCATTTCGGACATGGGCGATGTGAACGGGGGAGAGGCAAAATGTACGGCGTTTAAAACAACTCCGCGTTTTGCCATCATCCAGCCTGCAACGGGGCTGTCGATTCCGCCCGAGATAAGCAGCGCCGCTTTGCCGCCCGTGCCGACGGGCATACCGCCTGCGCCCTTTTTCTGGTCGCCGTGAATGTAAGCCGCGTTTTCGCGGATTTCTATTACTATGGTTAAATCGGGATTTTTAACATCGACTCTGATGTGCGGAAAAGCGTTTAAAACCGCCTCGCCGACATCCCGGCATATTTCGGGTGATTTTAAGGGGAAGGTCTTGTCTGCGCGTTTTGCCTCCACCTTAAAGGTTGAAGCGTTTTTAAGAGCCTCGCTTAAATACACGGGAGTTGTTTTAAGGATTACATCCATATCCTTTTCGACTGCGGCGGCGCGCTCGTAGCCTGCAATACCGAATATGCGTGAAATTTGATCCTCTGCCTCTTCCATATCAAAGCTCTCGTCAAAAGGCTCTACGGTTATTGTTGACTGTGAGCGGATTACCTTGAATTTTCCGAGCGACTGAAGACGCCTTTTGATATTTTTTGCGAGCGTCGATTCAAATGATGAGCGGTTAAGACCTTTCAGCGCAAGCTCTCCGTTTTTTATAAGTATTATTTCTTTCATATTGCTGTTTCTTTATCCTTTGTGTTTTCTGAGTTTCTCGACGGCGATTTTTATGACATCGACACAGCGGTCAATTTCATCAATCGAGGTGTCGCTTGAAAGGCTTATCCGTATGGCGGAATCTATCCTGTCCGGCGGAAGCCCCATGCTTTGCAGCACATTGCTCCTGTGCCCCTTGGAGCAAGCCGAGCCTGCCGAAATGTATACGCCGTTCATCGAAAAGAAGTTTACCGATACCTGAGACGGTATTTCGTCTATGGAAATATTGATAATGTACGGCAGAGCGTTTTCGGGGGAATTTATATGTACTCCGGGAATTTCTTTTATCCGCTCTCTCAGACGGAGATTGAGCTTCACTGTATACTTCAGATTTTTTTCGACGCTTCCGCCGTTTTCAACAGCGGCGGCAAAGCCTGCTATAGCCGGCATACCCTGAGTTCCCGAGCACATATTGTTTTCCTGACCGCCGCCGAGAACATACGGGCTTATGCGCACGTTTTTATTTATATAAAGTGCTCCAACGCCCTTGGGGCCGTGAACCTTGTGTGCGCTGACGCTCATAAGGTCTATTCCGCAGCTTTTGGGGCAGAGCGGAATTTTCATATACCCCTGAACATCGTCGACGTGTAAAAGTGCGGGAGAATTTTTGCTCTTTATGATTTTTTTGAGATTTTCTGCGGGCATCACAGAGCCGACTTCGTTGTTGACGGCCATTACAGATACCAAAATCGTATTTTCGTCTATGGCGTTTTCAAAGTCCTTTAAGCTTATATTGCCGTCGCTTTGCGGCTGTACTCTCACTACCTCAAAGCCGTTTTCCTCGAGGCGTTCCATACATTTTTCAACGCTCGGATGCTCCAGTGCCGTAGTGACTATTTTCTTACCGAGCCGCTTTTTTGCGCCGACTGCACCGAATATCGCTGTGTTGTTTGACACGGTGCCGCAGGGGGTGAAATATATTTCATCGGGGCTTGCTTTTAAGCTTGCGGCAATCGTACCGCGGCTTTTTTCGAGAAGCATATATGCGTCAACGCCTTTTTGGTGAAGCGAAGACGGATTTCCGTAAAGCTCGGTCAGCGCGGAAATTTCTGCATCCACGGCGGCTTTGCAAGGTTTTGTGGTTGCGCTGTTATCAAGATAACATTCCATTTTGACCGCTCCTTTAATTCAAACTTAATCAGTATATTATTATACACTATAAGGTGCGGTTTGGCAAATAAATAAGCGGCTTTTTTCAAGTATATTTATGTTTTTTTTGCGAAAAATATCGCAGAGGTGAAATTTATGGAAAAGAAGATGAAAAGACGCTCTTATGTGCGCGTTGTATCCTTTGCCGCAGCACTTGCGGCGGTGCTTGTCACAGCGACGATATGCGGCAATGTGCGCGCGTCAAAATACAAAAGACAGATAGTTTTGTCGCAGCAGCGAGCACTTACAGAGCTTGACGGAAGGCTGCGTGAAATAGGTACAAGCCTCAAAAAAGGGGTGTATTCAAGCACTCCGCCGATGCTGAGCGGTATGGCGTCGGAGCTGTCAAGAGAGACTCTTGCGGCAAAAAGCTCGCTTTCCGTGCTTCCGCTTGAAAATACAAATCTCGAAAACACATATAAATTTTTATCGCAGGTCGGCGATTTTACCGAGACCTTAAACCGAAAGGTTGCCTCAGGAGAAAGCATCTCCGACGAGGAACGCGAAAATCTCAGCTCCCTTATCACGTTTTGCGATGCGCTGTCGGGAGAGGTTTCAAATATACGCGCCGATATGTTTGACGGAAGCTTCAGCTTTTCACAAAAAAGCGGTGAGCTTGCCTTAACGGGTGAAAAGACGGAGAATTTTGCAAGCGATATGGAGGACGCACAGCAGTCCCTGAGCGATTATCCCACGCTTATTTATGACGGTCCGTTTTCCGACCATATTATGTCGGCTCAGCCGAAAATGACGAGCGGAGCAAAAGAAATATCAAAGGAAAACGCCCTCGATGCTGCATCGTCGTTTCTCGGCTGCGACAAAAAGGAAATATCGTTTTTAAGCGAAGAGTCGGGAAACGTGCCCGCGTATTGTTTTTCTCATCATAATAAGACGGTTGCCGTAACCAAAAACGGCGGATATGTTATATATATGCTCGACTCGTCTTTTGTAGGCGAAGCGAAGCTGAAAACGGCCGACGCGCTGAAAAAGGCGACCGAATTTTTGTCGTCGCACGGATACCCCGATATGAAGGAGAGCTATTACAGCACGTCGGACGGGGTCTGCACCGTAAATTATGCCTACAAAAAGGACGGTGTTATTTATTATCCCGATCTCATAAAGGTAGGCGTAAATCTCGAGACGGGTGAAATTGCGTCATTTGACGCAAAGGGCTATATTATGAATCATACCGAGCGCAATTTAAGCTCCGACATTTTGTCACGGGCGGACGCTCAAAAATCCGTCAGCGGACTTTTAACGGTGCTCGATTCAAAAAGAGCCGTAATTCCGACAAAGAGCAAGGGCGAAAAGGATTGCTGGGAATTTCATTGCGCCGATAAGGACGGCAATGAGGTGCTCGTCTATATTGATACAAAAACGGGATATGAGGACGATATACTTCTGCTTTTGTATTCCGACGGCGGAATACTGACGAAATAATAAAAAGAAAAAATACGGAAATAATAATTTTGTCCGAAATGAGACAAAAGAAAGATTGTGGTGATAGATATGAAAAAGGCTGTTGCAGCTGTTTTGCTCGCCGTTTTTCTTGTATGCGCTGTGTTCTCTTCCTGCGGTAAAAAGGAGGACGGAGCCGTTACCGGAAACGGAAATACTACTCGCTCCGCCGCGCAAAATGCGGTTACAAACGCAGGCGACGCCGTAGGTGACGCAGTCACCGGCGCCGGAGATGTTGTCGGAGATGTTGTTACCGGCGCCGCCGATATAGCAGGCGATGTTATCACGGGTGCGGGCGACATAGTAAACGACGCGGCGACAGGTGCGGGCGAAGCCGCAAGCAAGGCTGTGTCGGACGCGGCAAGATAAAATTGACGAAGCCACGGTTAGCGCTAACCGTGGCTTCACTTTTTTTATTTAAACCGGAGCGTTTGTGCTGCGGCAGCTTATCAGTTGCCGTAACCGTACGCGCTGAACGGATTGTAAGAGTTGCTGCGTGTGGTAGATTCCGTCTTTACGGAAGAGGAATCGCCCTTATCCTCAACGAGGGTTGCCTTTACTTCAAATTCGTTGATGTTGTAATTACTGTCTATTCTGCAAATCGTAAGCGTAAGCGTATCGCCCACGGCGGATTTATCGATAAGATCCGGAAGATCGTCTGCGCTGTCAAGGTCCTTGCCGTTGACCTTGGTAATTAAGTCGCCCTGCTTTACGTCCTGAGACGCAAGGCTCGAATCGGACTGAACGCTCTGAACTATCAAGGAGCCTGCTGGGAGATCCTTAAGGCTTACTATCATACTGTACATCTGACTTGAAGACGCCGGCGAATAGGTTATTCCGAGCTTAGGTCTGTTTGTGACATAGCCGTTTGCAACTATTTCGTCGTAAACTTCCTTTGCTGTAACGCTCGGAACGGAGAATGCCATGCCCTCGTAATCCGTGCTTGCAATCTTAGATGAGTTTATGCCAATTACCTGACCGTATTCATTGACGAGCGCGCCGCCGGAGTTGCCGGGATTTATGGCTGCCGTGTGCTGAATACAAATCATCTCATAGCCTATCTGGCTGTTTACGGGGCGGGAAATCGCGGATACAATACCGTTTGTGAACGAGCCTGCAAACGCCGTTCCACCGGGGTTGCCTATCGCGTAGACCGTCTCGCCGACTGAGAGCTTGTCGCTGTCGCCGAATTCCGCTGCTTTAAGACCCGTAGCCTTGATTTTTAAAACGCCGATGTCGGTTTTTGAATCATATCCCACCACGGTAGCGTCGTACTGTGTTTCGTCGGATAGCTGAACTCTGACGGAGCCGCCGCCCGAAATTACGTGAGCGCAGGTCATAATATATGTGTACTGCTTGCTACTGTCCTCGCCGACTATTACGCCCGAGCCCTGACCCGATGCGGAGGAGGAACGGCTGTCGGAGTATACGAGTATACCGACGGAGCTGTCTTTTATCTTATCGTAAACGCCTGCCGCGGTAAGACTGCCGCTCTTGTCGGTAGAGGATGCGGTGGGAGTTTCGTTTATCGTAACGGTTGAGCTGTCTGCGGAAGTTTTTTCGCTTGTCTGCTTTTTTGCACCGTCCCTATTGCTGAGAGAAACCGCAATGCCCGTAACACCGAGTGCCACACAAACCACAACTGCGATTATGAGGGCTGTAACGCCGCCTTTTTTATGCTTTGACGGCTTATTGTCAATCGGCTTTTTCGGCGGTTGGCCTGAATTTCCGTAATAAACATAGCTGTTGTTTCCGCTGTATGTCGAGCTCGGACGGTATGCGCCGTTTGAGCCGTAGTAGCCGTTATTGCCGCTTGAATAGCCGTTATTGCCGCCGTTTGCGTTTGAACTGCCGTTGTTTGTATTTCCGCCGCCGTTCGAGTAAGGGTAGCCGTTATTCGGCTGATAGCCGCCGTTATAAGGACTGCCGCTGTTTGCTCTTTGAGCGTCATTGCCGGCTTCGGGGGCACTTTGGAAATTACCCGTGCTTTCCGGGGCATTTTGCTGCTCGTTTCCCGAAGGAGTGTTGTTATTGAAATCGTCCATAAAAAGATCTCCTTGATTTATCTGATGAAGACAAGAGCTTTTCTCTTATCGTTGTCATAATCATAACCGACGGTTATTACAAAACTGTTAACTCGTTTTAAATAATCTGAATACTTTTACTGCTGCTTCGGCGGAAGATATTTCGGAATCGTAAACCAAAATTCGGTGTACCTGCCCTCTTCGCTGTTGCAGCCTATGGAGCCGCCGTGCATTTCGACTATCGTTTTGCATATATAAAGCCCGAGTCCCGCGCCCTTGACGTCATAACTGCGCGATTTATCCACCTTGTAGAAACGTTCGAATATTTTTTCGCGCTCCTCTGAGGATATGCCCGCACCCGTGTTTACGACCTTTATAAGCGTTGCGTTTTCGTCATCGTCTACAAATACGCTTATGGTGCCGTTTTCCGTGAATTTGACCGCATTGTCCACAAGATTGTATATGACCTGATGTATCATATCCTCGTCGGCGGTAACCGTTACGGAATGAAGCCTGTCAAGCCCGGATATTTCAATGTGCTTGCGCTCTATTATCTGCTCGAACGACAGCAAAACATTGAATATTTCCGCACTTATGTCAAATGCCTTCGGGCTCAGCTTCAATTCGCCTGCCTCGATTTTGGACATATTGAGCATTGCCGTAACAAGCCTTGAAAGTCGTTTGGTCTCATCGGAAACAATGCTCAAATAGTGCTTTTGCCGACTTTCGGGAATGGTGCCGTCAAGAATTCCGTCTATAAAGCCGCCTATGGTTGTCATAGGCGTTTTAAGCTCGTGTGAGACGTTTGCCACAAAGCTTCGCCGTGAGCTTTCGAGAAGCGACAAATCCGATGCCATCTTATTGAATGCGCGCACAAGCTCGGCAAGCTCGTCGTCGCCCTTTACCTTGACTCTCGGACTGAAATCGCCCTCGGCATAGGCCTTTGTCGCCTCGGACATATCGTGCAGAGGCTTGATGAGCGAAGCGGTCAAAAAGTATACCGCGATAAAGCCGACCGAAAACGCCATAAGGCAGGCAAAAACAAACATTTTAAGGATATTTGTCGCGTAGCTTGCAAATCCCGCCGTCATAGGCGCAACGGCAAAAACAACCGCTGCGGTTTCTTCGCCGACCTTTACCGGCTCCGCCGCGACGAGCTGCTTTTTCATATAGACGCCGTTTAAGGTAGTCTTTGCAAAATAGTCGCCCTTTTCCGCCTCGTCAATTACCTCCTGAGGTATTGTGTAGCCGCCGTGCAGACTGCATCTGCCGTTGTTTGAGATGCTGTAATTCTGCGTTATGACGTCCTTGCACAATATTATGTTGCCGGAGGTATCGGTTATGTAAATGTCGGCCGAGATGGCGTCCGAAATCATCGAGAGGTTACTGCATATCATCGCTATCGAGCCGGAGGCGTCGGTCTGGATTCTTGACGAGAGAACGGAGGAGGTAGTGCTCGCTATGTTTTTGGCATTAGAGGAGAGAAGCTGCTCTTTTTGGCTTGACCAGTAATTCGAGAGGAACACGCCGAGCGTTACTCCCAAAAGCAAAAAGCAAATAAGCACCATTGCCACAAATACCGACAAAAACTTAGTAAAGAGCGATTGATGGCTGAATTTGCGGTAGGTGCGGTGCAATGCCGTTTTAAAACGGGCCTTTACGCTCTGCTGCATTCTTATCAGTCCTTAGTTTCAAATTTGTAGCCTACGCTCCAAACGGTTTTCAATTCCCATTTGTCGGAAACGCCCTCAAGCTTTTCGCGCAGACGCTTAATGTGAACGTCTACCGTTCTTGAGTCGCCGTAGTAGTCAAAGCCCCATACCTCGTCAAGAAGCTGGTCGCGCGTGAATACGCGGTTGGGATTTGAGGCGAGATGATATATAAGCTCAAGCTCTTTCGGAGGAGTGTCTACGGATACTCCGTTGACCTTCATCTCGTAATTTGTAAGGTTTATCGAAAGCTTGTCGTAATTGACCTCTTTGACGTCGCTTGTGTCGGAAGCGGGAGCGGTGCGGCGAAGCACGGCTTTTATTCTTGCCACAACCTCTTTTGTGTCAAAGGGCTTTGTAACATAGTCGTCCGCGCCGAGCTCAAGGCCCAGAACCTTGTCAAAGGTCTCGCCCTTGGCGGTGAGCATGATTATCGGCTTGTCCGAGAATTTCCTGATTTCACGGCATACCTGCCAGCCGTCAAGCTTCGGTATCATTATATCGAGCAGCGTGAGGTCGGGATTTTCCTGCTTGAATGCGTTTATTGCCGACACACCGTCGTTGACTATTTTCACGACGTAGCCCTCTTTTTCGAGATAGAGCCTTAAAAGCTCGCAGATGTTGGTGTCGTCATCGACGACGAGTATTTTTTCGTTTGGCATAAAATACCACCCTTTCAAACCTCTTATATTCGGAAATTATAAAGCACATTTAAAAATAATATGTGAACAAATTCGTAAGAAATTTAAAATAAAAGGGGCTATAAAAAAACAAATTTCTTTACAGCCCGATTTTAAGATTATTTAAGCGACGACAGAAGTCCGCCCTTTTTGATTATATCCTGTATAAACGGCGGAAACGGCTCTGCCTGATAGCTTTTGCCTGTGGTGTTGTCGGTTATTATGCCGCTGTCAAAATCCACGGAAACCTCGTCGCCCTGCCAGATTTCGTCGCCTGCCTCGGGACATTCGAGGATGGGCAGACCGATATTAAGCGCATTCCTGTAAAAAATTCTCGCGAAGTTTTTGGCAATCACGCAGGAAACGCCCGCCGCCTTAATTGCAAGCGGAGCGTGCTCTCTTGAGGAGCCGCAGCCGAAGTTTACGCCGGCAACTATTATGTCGCCCTCTTTCACGTTGTTTACAAATTCCTTGTCTATATCCTCCATACAATGAGCCGCAAGCTCCTTCGGATCGGAGGAGTTGAGGTATCTTGCCGGAATTATGACGTCCGTGTCCACATGGTCGCCGTATTTATGAGCTTTGCCCTGTATCTTCATATAAATCGTTCCTTTCTTACCTGAGCTGCGAGGGTGAGCATATATAGCCGGTAACAGCACTTGCCGCCGCTACAAAGGGGCTCGCGAGATAAACCTCGCTCTCCGGGTGTCCCATTCGGCCCACAAAGTTGCGGTTTGTGGTGGAAACGGCTTTTTCGCCCTTTGCGAGTATGCCCATATGTCCACCGAGACACGGTCCGCAGGTCGGAGTTGATACAACCGCGCCCGCTTCTACGAATATTTCGGTAAGACCCTCTTTAATGCATTGCAGGTAAACCTTTTGTGTCGCCGGAATTACTATAACGCGAACGCCGTCCTTTACTCTTCTGCCCTTTAAGACGGAGGCCGCCGCGCGCATATCCTCTATCCTTCCGTTTGTGCAGGAGCCTATAACTACCTGATCTATGTCGATTTTTTCAATCTCGTCAACGGTGTGAGTGTTTTCGGGAAGATGCGGAAAAGCAACCGTGGGCTTCAGCTTATTTAAGTCTATCTCAATTGTCTCGTCATACTCGGCGTCCTCGTCCGCCTCAAATATACGGGGCTGTCTGTCGGTTCTGCCGCTTATGTATTCGAGCGTCTTGTCGTCTACCGGGAAAATTCCGTTTTTGGCGCCGCATTCTATTGCCATATTCGCTATGCAGAAGCGGTCGTCCATGGAGAGTGCGCCTACGCCGTCGCCCGTGAATTCAAGCGAGCGGTATCTTGCACCGTCAACGCCTATTTTGCCGATAAGGTGAAGTATTACGTCCTTGCCGCTGACAAATTCGGGCAAGGTGCCTCTGAGTACAACCTTAATTGCGGACGGAACCTTAAACCAAGCCTTACCGGAGATCATACCGGCAGCCATATCGGTTGAGCCTACGCCCGTAGAGAACGCGCCGAGTGCACCGTATGTGCAGGTGTGTGAGTCGGCGCCTATAACGGCGTCGCCGGAAATAACAAGACCGCTCTCGGGAAGAAGTGCGTGCTCTATACCCATTTTTCCTACGTCAAAGAAATTTTTGATTCCCTTTTCCTTTGCGAAAAGACGAACCTGCTTGACGTTTTCGGCTGATTTAATATCCTTGTTGGGCGTGAAATGGTCCATAACAAGGGCTATTTTGTCCGTTGAAAATACATCCTTAAAGCCCTTTTTTACCATCTCGTTTATGGCAACGGGCGAGGTTACGTCGTTGCCGAGCACGAGGTCGAGCTTTGCCTCTATGAGCTGACCTGCCGAAACTGACGGAAGGCCGGCGTGCGCCGCAAGTATTTTTTGGGTCATTGTCATTGACATTCTGTTATTCCTCGATTCCTTTTATGTTTGTATCGCCGCTCTCAAGCGCGGTAAGACCGGAGCGTGAAAGCTCTATTATGCCGTGCTTTGTCATTTTGCCTATGAATTTGTCGATAAGCGACGGCAGACCCGTAAGCTCGGCGGTTATTGTTGTGTGGCCTATATCCTTTACCTTTGCGCCGAAGCCGTTGATTGTTTTAAGCACGGCTGTGCGCTGACTGTTTGTGGCGTGAACCTTTATAAGCAGGAGTTCGGAGGATACAAGACGCGATTCATTGAGCCTTACTACCTTTATTACGTCCTCAAGCTTTGAGAGCTGACGCTCCACCTGCAAAAATTTGTGCGGCTCAACGTCCGAAACTATTGTTATTCTCGAATAGACGGGATTTTCCGTTTCGGCTACGGTAAGGCTTATTACGTTGTAGCCGCGTCTCGCAAAAAGACTTGCGACGCGCAAAAGCACGCCTGTGCGGTTATATACGAGAGCCGAGAGAAATATTCTCTCAAGGCCGGTTGTGTTTTCTTCTGCCATTTTTGTTTTCCTTTCTTTTGCGGCTTATTCCGCCGAAAAACGATACACTGTGTCGGATACGAACGGATGGTTTTCGTCAAACAGATTTTGTATGAAATCGGGGTTGTTTAAAGCGTTCGGATAGTACTGCGTTTCAAGGCAGAAGCCGGAGCGGTGAGTGAGGGGCAGCTTACCTTTACCGATTTGCGAGCCGTCCATATAGTTGCCTATGTAAAACTGAACTCCGGGAAGGTCGGTATAGCACGTCATTTTCCTGCCGCTTTCGGGGTCGTAAACCATTGCGAATTCGCGCAGATCACCGGTGTAATTTTCGAGGCAGAAGTTGTGGTCGTAGCCCCTGCCTATTATAAGCTGCTCGTCGGGAGACGATACGTCTCTGCCTATCTTTTTCGGTATTCTGAAGTCAAAAGGCGTGTTTTCAACGCTTCTGATTTCGCCTGTCGGGATGCTGTCCTCGTTCATCGGCGTAAAGTATTTTGCAAAAATCTGCATTTCGTGAGAGAGTATGTTGCCCGAAGCGTATCCGCCGAGGTTAAAGTATGCGTGATTTGTGACGTTTATAGGAGTCTTGCCGTCGGGTCTGCAGTCATAGTGTATTTTGACCTCGTTTTTGTCGGTAAACGTGAATGTGACTTCATTTTGAAGGTTTGACGGGAAGCCCTCGTTGCCGTCGGCGCTGAAATATGAGAATTTAACGCTGTCGTCGCCGAGTATTTCATAGTCCCAAACGGTGTTTTCGTATTCGTGATTGCCGTGGAGAGTAAATTTACCGTCGATATTTTTTGTTATCGGATAATTTTTACCGTCTATGGTAATACCGTTTCCGGAAATTCGGTTTGCGACTCTGCCGACGGTGCGTCCCTGCGAATCCGTGCAGCTCAGCTGACCCTCCATGGTGTCAAAGCCGACAAGCACATCGGCAAGGGCTCCGTTTCTGTCGGGAACCGATATTTTATTGAGCGTAGCGCCGTAGCTCAGCAGCTCTATTTCGGCGCCGCTCTCATTTTTTATTGTAAATGAAAAGACTTCTTTTCCGTCGGCGGTTTTGCCGTAGAGAGATTTGGTCATTTTCAAAGCTACCACCCCATTTTTAGCATTTTAATAAGTATAATATCCGTGCGCGCCGTTGTCAAGAAAGACGGAAAAACTTGTAAGGCCGAAAACGATACCGGCGGGTAAAACAAAAGTATTTTTATTGACTTTTCGGCGTTTTAAATGTATTCTTAACATATATTATGTATTTGAAGGGAGTGTGCCGATTGGAGCAGTTTTTAACTCAGTTTGAATTCCTGTCGCGATATGCTTTGGCTTTTCTTGCGCTTATAATACTTCTCCGGTGCATTTTTTCCCTTTTCAGGCTCAGACCGCGCCGCGAGATTATGGCAACACTGATAAATCTTGCCGACGACAGCGAAATCGAGATACGAAATTGGGAAACCTCGATAGGCCGTTCGCGCTCATGCGATATATCGCTCAGAAAGTACGGCACGGTGTCGCGTTTCCACGCTGTTCTGGCTCTCAGAAAAGACGGCTGGTATGTATTTGATACCGAGTCGAAGACCGGAGTTTACGTAAACGGCGAGCAGATAAAAAAATCCGCCAAGGTTATCGACGGTGACACAGTCTCGTTCGGAAACGCGGTTATGAAGTTCACCTCAAACGGCTACGGCGTTGAGAGTGAGGAGACTGAGGACGGTAAAAAGGTTGACTTCACAAACGCCACAAGGCTTGTAAATCTTGCCGACAACAGCGCGTTCTATTTAAACGGCACGTGCCTTATAGGGCGCGACAGAACCTGTAATATATGCCTGCCGATGCAAAATGTCTCGGGCGAGCACGCCGAGGTCTATCCCGCAAAGGACGGCTGGTATGTTGCGGACCTCAACTCCAAAAACGGTACGCTTTTAAACGGCGAAGAGGTTTTCGGCGCATTCCCGCTGTATGACGGCGATATTATTTCGATAGGCGATTACAGCTTCCTCTTCCGCGAATAAGAGCGGGGAAGAGGCCATATTCAAAGAAACGGAGGACGCATCCTTGGCTCAGGAAAATACTCGTAAAAAGCAAAAAAAGACGAGAACCAAAAAATACAGAAAGCCTGTAAATTGGCTGATTCTGCTTATTATTATGACTGTTTTTCAGCTTGTTTGCGCCGCTCAGATAAATATGAACAGTCCCGACATACCGCTGACTACCTTATATATTGTATTCGGAGCATATATAGCTATCGAATGGGCGTATTTTATATTTTTCGGCGGATTTTTACACCGCAAGAGCTTTGAAATAGAGCTTATAGCGTTTTTCCTTACCGGAATAGGCCTTACGCTCACCACGAGCGTGTATCCCGACAAGGCGTTTGTTCAGCTTGCGGCGGTGATTATGGGTATTGCGGTATTTATAGTTATGCTATGGGTGCTCAGCGATATAGAAAGAGTTGTAAAGCTGCGTATGCCGGTGGCGATAGCTTCCGTTATCGCGCTTGTTGTCACAAGGCTTTTGGCGCACAATATAAACGGTGCATACAACTGGATAAGAATAGGCGGCGTTTCAATACAGCCGTCGGAAATAGTGAAGATAGGCTTTGTCTTTGTAGGTGCGGCTACGCTCGAATACCTGCAATCCACGAGAAGCCTTACAAAATATCTTGTATTTGCGCTTTCCTGTATAGGCTGTCTGTTCCTTATGAAGGATTTCGGTACGGCGCTTATATTCTTCTTTACATTTTTAATAATGGCGTTCCTGCGCTCGGGAGATATAAAGACCATATTCCTTGTATGCGCGGCAGCTCTCGGCGGCGGCGGTCTTGTGCTTACGTTTAAGCCGTATGTCGCAAAACGTTTTGAAACGTACCGCCATGTCTGGGAGTACGCAAACGACCGCGGCTATCAGCAGGCGAGACTTCTCATATATTCCGTCAGCGGCGGACTTTTCGGACTCGGAATAGGAAACGGCAAGCTGAGATATGTATACGCAGCCACGGAGGATTTGGCATTCGGAATGGTATGTGAGGAATTCGGAATTATTATCGCATTCGCCGTGCTTTTGACCTTCGTCGCCCTCGTGGTTTACAGCATACGCTATGCCGTGGCGGCTCGTTCGTCTTTTTACTCAATAGCTGCGTGTGCCGCGTCGGGCCTTCTTCTTTTCCAAGCGGCTCTGCACGTGTTCGGCGTTACCGATCTTCTTCCGTGGACGGGTGTTACGCTGCCGTTCATCAGCCGAGGCGGCTCGAGTATGATGTGCTGCTGGGGGCTTGTGGCATTTATAAAGGCCATTGATGTCAAGACGTACAAACGGTACGATAAGGTAGCGGTGGCAAAGTCTTAAATTAAATCTGCCGAAAGGGAGTGTGAAACAATGAAAACCATGTCAAAAAGAGCCTGGGTGCTCTATGTGTTTATAGCGGCATTTTTAGCAGGGCTCATTGTGTTGTTTTACACATTTTACACAAATGCCGATTCGTGGGCTATGAAAAAGGCAAACAGGCACCTGTATTCGTCCGGTACGCTGTCGGTTGCGGGCAGCATCAAGGATGAAACCGGAGCGGTGCTTGCGGAAACAAAGGACGGTAAGCGCGTTTATAACAGCGACAAGACCGTAAGAACCGCAACCATGCACACGGTAGGTGACTCTGAGGGCTATATAGCGACGGGCGTTCAGACATCGTATAAGGACGTCATAACCGGCTATAATTTCGTTGACGGCATATACAATCTGAAAAAATACGGTAAGGGCAACGACGTAAATCTCACAATAAATGCGCAGCTCTGCGCGGCGGCATACAGTGCCCTCGGAAGCAACAAAGGTACGGTCGGCGTTTACAATTACAAAACGGGTCAGCTTTTATGCGTTGTATCAAGCCCGTCTTACGATATTGCAAACAAGCCCGTCTCAAGTATAAATAACGATAAGACAGGTGCCTACGAGGGTGTTTATTTAAACAGATTTTTCTCCGGCGTTTACACTCCCGGCTCGACATTTAAAATAATAACCTCGATTTGTGCCATTGAAAATTTGCCCGATATCGATTCGCAAAAGTTCAAATGCACGGGCGAATACAAGGTCGGCGGAAGCTCCGTAAAGTGCCTCGGGGTTCACGGAACCGTGGATTTCGAAAAGGCTCTCAATGTGTCCTGTAACAGCGCATTTGCACAGATTGCGATAGAGCTCGGGCCCGATAAGCTTATGGCTACGGCAAAGGAGCTGGGGCTCGGCAATCAGATGTATGTAGGCAATATAAGGCTCGCAAAGAGCTCGTTTAATGTAACCGGCGCGTCGGACCTCGACGTGGGCTGGGCAGGTATAGGTCAGTATACCACTCGCATAAATCCCTGCCAGATGTTAACCATTGCAGGCGCGGTGGCAAACGGCGGCTCCTCGGTATCGCCGTATCTCGTCGGCAAAATAACCTCACAGACCGGAAAAACGATTTATGAGGCAAAGCCCGGCACGGCAACTCAGCTCATTTCTTCCGATACCGCGTCAAAAATGAACGATATGCTTCGCTCAAATGTCAAGAATTATTACAGCGACAGTAAGTTCCCCAACCTTAAAATGTGCGGTAAGACCGGAACGGCGGAGGTAAGCTCCGAAGCCGGCGGCGCAAAGCCTCATGCTTGGTTTGTCGGCTATTCGCAGCGCGAGGATCTCCCGCTTGCGATAGTGGTTGTTGTCGAAAACGGCGGCGGAGGCTCATCCGTGGCAATTCCCGTTGCCAATAAGACTATGCAAAAGGCTCTTTCCTTATATGCAAAATAAAAATTTTTCCGCATACGACAGCAAGGCTCGTGTGCGGAATTTTTAAAGGTGATAAAATGAAATTCTACTTTCCCGAAAACTACGGCGCTCTCGGCGACGGAAAAAACGACGATTCACGCGCTTTACAGTCCGCTATTGATGAGGCCGAAAAAAACGGCGGCGGAACGGTTGTGCTCGAGAGCGGAAAAACGTATTATTCGAGCTCGGTCATAATGAAGAAAAACGTTGAGCTGCATTTGCAAAGAGGCTCGGTTTTAAAAGCGACCTCCGATATAAACGGATATTTCAGACCGTGTGACTTCATAAATGACGAGACCAACACTCTTATAGGCAATCCCGTTACGGGCAAGCCGTCGTTTGCCTTTATATATGCGTATAAGGCGGACAATGCCGCAATAACGGGCGGCGGAAAAATCGACGCAAACGGCCACAGCTTTGTAAAGAGAAAAGACAAATACTATGTCACCGGGGACTTTTATCCGCGTCCCACGGTTATGTATTTTGAGGCTTGCAACCATATTGTGTTTGAGGATTTCACGGTGGTTGACGCACCGTTTTGGACGCTTCATCCGGCAGGCTGCGACGATGTTTTAATATCAAAAATTCACATATTAAACGACCTCGATGTTGCAAATTCGGACGGCATAGACCCCGACCACTGCAGCAACGTGCGTATTTGCGATTGCCACGTAGAGTGCGCCGACGACTGTATCTGCCTTAAAACTTCAAAGGGGAATTCCGAATACGGCCCGTGCGAAAACATAGTGATAACGGGCTGTACGCTGATTTCAACCTCGGCGGCGATAAAAATAGGCACGGAGGGCGTCGGCGATTTCAGAAACATAATAGTTTCAAACTGTGTTATTTCGCGCAGCAACCGCGGTCTTTCAATTCAGATACGTGACGGCGGCAATGTCGAAAATGTCAAATATTCCGACATAATAATAGGTACGCGCCGCTTTTGCCCCGATTGGTGGGGAACTGCCGAGCCGATAGTAATAACCGCGTTTGACCGCGACGAAAACACGAGGGCGGGTCATATCAAAAACATATCTTACCGCAACATAACCTGCGTCGGCGAAAACGGAGTTATGATATGCGGCACGGCGGAAAACAAAATAGAAAACGTAGTTTTCTCGGACGTTGACGTAACTCTCTCAAAAACGTCAAAGTGGGACTGCGGTCTTTACGATATGCGCCCGGGGCTTAATAAAGAGGTTGAAAAGCATAAAAATGCCGGATTTTATCTTCGCTTTGCCGATAACGTTACGCTTCGCAACACAAGCGTGAAGTGGGGAAATGTCTGTCCCGAATATTCGGCTGCTCTCGAAGAGGAAAACTGTGTCGGTACCGTACTTGAAAATTTCACGGGTGATAACGCCTGAAGGCTTTGAAAATGCGGCTGCGAGTCCGAGCGTGAAATTTCCTTTCAAACGGCTTCTTGTATGTATGTTTTACGCATTTTACTCAAAAATATTTGACATGCCACGTATAAAATGTTATAATTCAACAATGGAGTTAAGCTCTCGCCTGCTTCGGCAAGCGAGAATCGAAAGGGAGTATACTGTAATGAAAAAGGCGTTAAATAAAAAAGTGATTTCCGTACTGATTGCGGCTGTTATTTTGCTTGTTGCCGCATTCCCCGTGCTTGCGGCGGAGCCGTTTAAGCTCACTTCTTCGGCTGAAGCAAAGGATTCGGTCGTCACCGTAAAAATTTACCTTCCGCAAAATACGGAGCTCGGGACGCTTTCGTTTACACTTAAATACGATACAAAATTGCTCACGTATGTTTCCGCAGAGTATTCGAGCGGAGACGTCAGTGCCACAAATTCAAGCACGGCAGGCGAGGTTAAAATAAACGCCGTATGGAAAGATACCGCGCCGCTCGGCGGCGAGGTTGCCGCCGTAACCTTTAAGGTGAACGACGGAGCGACCGGCAAAACCGACTTCCCGATAAATGTCGATTTCTCAACCGATGCAAATAATCAGCATATTGATTTGTCGGCGGTAAGCGCTTTTGTTGACTTATCCGAAGCGGCTCCGGTGCCGGCGGCCGATGAAACCGTCTCCACGGAGGGCAAAAACGTAAAGGCCGGCAGAATTCCCAAGACTTCCGGCAAGTATGCGGCAATAGGCTCGGCGGCTGCCGTTTTGTGCGTTGCCGCGGCGGCTGTTGCGATTACGGTAAAACGCAAAAGAAAATAAAAAACAATCCTGAAAGCGGAGCTGTAGCAATGTGCTTACAGCTCCTTTTTTATGCGATTTGATATGTGCCCGAAAACACACTTAAAATTCCGTTTTTCGTTGACATAATGCGCTGTGTAATATATAATATATAACGTATGTTTAATAAGTTGTCCGTTTTGCGTTTCGGCATTCGGGCACGTAATTTTTAAGGAGGAAACTCTAATGGTAAAAGCAATTGTCGGCGCCAACTGGGGCGACGAGGGCAAAGGAAAAATTACGGATATGTTTGCGAGCGAAGCAGACATAGTTGTTCGTTTTCAGGGTGGTGCAAATGCAGGGCACACCATTATAAACGAACACGGCAGATTTGCATTGCATCTTATGCCCAGCGGTGTTTGCTACGACAATGTTACCTGTGTCATCGGAAACGGCGTCGCTCTTGATATAGATAAATTCTGCTCGGAACTTGAGGACGTGAAAAAGGCAGGCGTAAATCCGAAGCTTCTCGTGTCCGACCGTACTCAGATACTTATGCCGTATCATATTCTTCTTGACACCTATGAAGAGGAGAGACTCGGCAAAAACGCGTTCGGCTCCACAAAGAGCGGTATCGCTCCGTTCTTCAGCGACAAGTACGCAAAAATAGGTATTCAGTGCAACGAGCTGTTTGACGATGAGGTGTTAAAGGCAAAGCTTCACAACATAGTTACTCTCAAAAATCTCATTCTTGAGCACGTTTATCATAAACCGCTGCTTGACGAGGACGAGCTTTACAACACCTGTATGGAATACAAGAAAAAGATAGCTCCCTACATCTGCGATACGCACGCATTTATACGTGACGCCTTAAAGCAGGGCAAAAACATCCTCCTCGAGGGTCAGCTCGGCACGCTCAAGGACCCCGATTTCGGTATATATCCCATGGTTACGTCGTCCTCTACCTTAGCGGGCTACGGTGCTGTCGGAGCCGGAATTCCTCCGTATCTCATAAGCGAAGTTGTAGCTGTTACCAAGGCATATTCTTCTGCGGTAGGTGCAGGTGAATTTGTTTCGGAAATTCTTGACGAGGACGAGGCTCAGGAGCTCAGAATTCACGGCGGCGACAAGGGTGAGTTCGGTGCTACCACGGGCAGACCGAGAAGAGTCGGCTGGTTTGACTGCGTTGCGACACGTTACGGCGTTGAGTGCCAGGGTGCCACAAAGATTGCCATGACCGCTCTTGACTGCCTCTCGTATCTTGATGAAATCAAGGTTTGCACGGCATACAAAATAGGCGATGACATCACAAAGGATTTCCCGAACACCTCGCTTCTTAAAAAGGCAAAGCCGGTATTTACCACGTTAAAGGGCTGGCATTGCAATATAAAGGGCATTCGCAATTTCTCGGAGCTTCCGCGTGAGGCACAGGAATATGTCGAATTTATCGAAAAGGAGCTCGGCCACAAGATAAATATGGTATCTAACGGACCCGAGAGAGAAGCTATAATTTACAGATAATTAAGAGGATATTTATGGAGAAAATACTTGTACTCGATTTCGGCGGTCAGTATAATCAGCTGATTGCGCGGCGTGTACGCGACAACAATGTCTATGCGGAAATACTGCCGTATACCGTACCGCTCAGCGAAATCAAAGAGGGCAATTATAAAGGTATTATTTTTACAGGCGGACCCAACTCCGTGTTTGATATGAGTTCACCGCACTACACAAAAGAGATTTTGGAGCTCGGAATACCCGTACTCGGCATATGCTACGGCTGTCAGCTTATTTCATGGATGGTAGGCGGCAATGTTGAGACTGCGGAACAGTCCGAATACGGCAAAATCGACCTCACGGTTACAAAAAAACAGTCTGAGATTTTTGACGACGTCGATGAAACGAGCGTAGTTTGGATGAGCCATACCGACAGGGTCAAGGCCATGCCTGAGGGCTTTGAAATAACCGCAAGAACCGAAGCCTGCCCGATAGCGGCTTATGAAAACGAAGAAAAGAAAATATACGGCGTGCAGTTCCACCCCGAGGTAACTCACACTCAGTTCGGATTTAAAATTCTTCACAATTTCCTGTATAATGTTTGCGGCTGCCACGGCGACTGGAAGATGGACAGCTTTATCGACGATACCGTAAAGAGCCTTCGCGAAAAAATCGGCGACAAAAAGGTTATTCTCGGACTTTCGGGCGGTGTCGATTCCTCGGTCGCGGCGGGACTTCTCTCTCGCGCCATCGGCAAACAGCTCACCTGCGTTTTCGTTGACCAGGGGCTTATGCGTAAGGATGAGGGCGATTTCGTTGAAAAGACATTCACTTCACTTTTCGATATGAATTTCGTGCGCGTAAACTGTCAGGACCATTTTATAAACGCCCTCAAAGGCGTTTCCGATCCCGAGCAGAAGAGAAAAATCATAGGCACGGAATTTTACAAGGTGTTCTGGGATGAAATAAGGAAACAGGCCGAAAAAGGCTTCTTTGCACAGGGCACCATATACCCCGACTGCATAGAGTCCGGCAAGGGTGACGCCGATAAAATCAAGACGCATCACAATAAGGTCAAAATGCCCGACGATGTTGAATTCATCGACGTTATAGAGCCGCTTTCAAGCCTGTTTAAGGACGAGGTCAGAGCAGTAGGCGAAAAGCTCGGAATTCCGCATGAGCTTGTCTGGCGTCAGCCGTTCCCGGGACCCGGTCTCGGTGTCAGAATTATCGGCGAGATAACAAAGGAAAAGATTGAGGTTCTCCAAAATGCCGATTGGGTGCTACGCGATGAAATGGCGAAGAACGGTTATGAAAAGAATCTTGCACAGTTCTTCTGTGTGCTTCCCGGAGTCAATACGGTAGGCGTTATGGGCGATCACCGCACATATGATAACCTTGTGGCAATCCGCGCCGTAACAACCGATGACTTTATGACAGCCGATTGGGCGAAGATACCGTACGATATTCTCGCCAAGGTTTCAAATCGTATCACAAACGAGGTAAAGCACGTAAACCGCGTAGTTTACGATATAACCTCCAAACCTCCCGGCACCGTCGAGTGGGAGTAGTTCCTCTTGGTTTAGATGTGCCGAAAAACCCGGTATTTATGCGGGTTTCGGGACTTGGCACTTTTCGGGAAACCGTTTTTGCAACACTTTTGCAACACTTTTTTTCAAAAACGTGTTTTTGGGCA
>ERZ1026780.328-NODE-328-length-38905-cov-63.771557_pt1 | contig 38905 bp, 56 predicted proteins | sample MGYA00380126_ERZ1026780 | MGnify/ENA primary metagenome ERZ1026780 (study PRJEB33269, sample SAMEA4719762) | human gut metagenome | biome: human-associated habitat; feature: organic feature; material: feces | place: Cameroon | collected 2013-10 ... | reverse complement strand
AGGGTGGGGAAACGCCGCCGCATCCGGAACGAGGGGCAACGCCGCCGCGTCTGGATGGAATGGCAACGCCGCCGCATCTGGAGGGTGGGGAAACGCCGCCGCATCCGGAACGAGGGGCAACGCCGCCGCGTCTGGAATGAATGGCAACGCCGCCGCGTCTGGAAAGAATGGCAACGCCGTTGCATCCGGAACGAGGGGCAACGCCGTCGCTTCTGGAGTGATGGGCACTGCTACCGCCACCGGATGTGACGGCTTGGCATCAGCCGTCGGAACGCAGTGCATTGCAGTGGCGTGGGGCGAATATAGCCTCGCAAAAGGCACACTTGGAAACTGGATCGTGGTTTCCGAGCGGGACGACTCCGGCGATATCGTTGATGCCAAACTGGCCCGGGTTGATGGAGAGACCATCAGAGCGGATACCTGGTACACCCTGAGACGCGGCGAGATCGTGGAGGCGGAGTAATGACTATCGTATGGATCTTCTGCTTCATCGGCGTTGGGGCCTCCGTCTCCGGCCTGCTGAAGTTGGTGGACTGGCTGGAGGGAAAGCGATGAACAGACTTACCCCGCAGGAAATTGCGGACGAGCTGCGGAAGTGCGCGGACGAGACTGGAGCATGTAGCTCATGCCCGTGGGCATGTGGAGACGGTAGTTGTATCCGCTCGATAATGCGTGCAGCCGCTGATGCAATCGACAACCAGCGCGCACACATTCAGGCCCTCATCAAGGCTAACGAGGCGCACCGCGAGATGGTGGCCCGCCCTGCGAAACGCTCTGATATGGTGGAGGCATTAGATGCTATCGAAACCGGCATGACCAGAGTGGCCATTGACCGCGACATCTGGCAGAACGATTTGATCTATGTGCTTTGTCAGGGGGTACGGCTCCTGCTGGAAGAAAGGGTGAGAAAGTGAGCTGTAAGAGGCCGAACGTAGAGCACCGACGGTCGCAGGAAAGGGGCGTATGGACGTGAGGGTGTACCAGTACACCACGGGAGACAGATTCCGGCTCCCCATTGCGCAGGCGGACACGATACAAGAGCTTGCAGGGATTGTCGGCGTTGACCCTGCTGTCGTGCGCAGAGCGTACAAGCGCGTGATGACCGGAGCGGTGAAGCAGAGCCGATACACCTTTGTAGACATACCGGACGAGGAGGAAGATTGATGTACATCTGTGATGAGTGCGACGCTGTGTTCTTTGAACCCGTTTGCAAATGTAGCACCGCCGAATTGGGGGACATAACCGCATATTATTGCCCCAGATGCGAGGCAGAAATGGAGGCCCGATGATGTACATCTGCGATGCGTGCGACACTGTGTTTGAGGAGCCCGTCCGCAAACAAGAGTACTCCGAAGAATACGGAGACAGCACCGCATACTATTGCCCTCGCTGCGGGACGGAGCTTGGGAACCCGTATGAATACGTGGCTGACGAGTGCCCGTCTTGCCACGGCGCGAAGAACGCACAGGACCCGGTGTGCCGCAAGTGCAAGCTGCGCATTAGGGGGCTTCTGCGGCTGTTCGTCAGCGACTTCAACCGGCCTGAGCGCGAATACCTGGCCGACCTTCTGGACGGCACCGCGCTGGACAACATTGCGAAAGGAGATAACTTTTGAATATCTACGAAAAAATCCTCGCCATTATGAACGAGGTCCAATACCTGGCAAAGGACGACCATGTGGCTTTTGGCCGCACCAGCTACAAGGCACTCTCTGAGGAGAAGGTGACATCCGTCATGCGGCAGAAGCTGGTCAAGTACAAACTGATCGTGTACCCCATCGCACAGACGGCCAGCCGCGACAAGACCATCACGCACGTGGACGTTATATACCGCATGCAAGATACCGAGGACCCGTCCCAGTACATCGATATTGCGTCGTGCGGGGACGGCGCGGACACGCAGGACAAGGGGAGCGGGAAGGCCATGACGTATGCTTTCAAGTATATGTGGCTGCGCACATTCGCGCTGCCCACTGGCGAGGACCCCGACAAAATCTCATCTGCTGAGCTGGACGCTCGTCAAGAGTCTCCTAAGTGCGAGAGCTGTGGTGGAGACATCACGGCAACCACAAAACGCAACGGGGAACTTTGGGAGGTCCCGGATATCGTTACATACTCAAAAAAGCGGCTCGGCCGCCAATTGTGTGCCGCCTGTATTAAGGCCGCACTGAAAGCGGAGAAGTGACCATGAACGATTTGCTTACAGAAATCGGCAACAAGAGCCGGATGTTGGACGTGGCCATTGCGGAACTGAAAAAGCGTGGGCAGAAATATGCGGAAGCTGAAAAAGCCTACCGCATAGCCCTCGCGCGGCGCATCCTCGATGAGCGCGAGAAGGGAACGCCGGTGACGATCATCTCCGATATTTGCCGAGGGTCCGCACAGATAGCCGGTCTGCGGTTTGAGCGGGATTGCGCGGAAGTGGTGTACAAATCCGCTATGGAGGCAATTAACTCCATGAAACTGCAAGTCCGGCTCATGGACAGTCAGCTTGACAGAGAGTGGGGGGCCGCAAAATGAAACAACGCGCGTTTCCCCGGACCAAGGACATATCCGGGCAGCGGTTCGGGAAACTGGTAGCGCTATACCCCATCTCTTTCAAGGCGACGGGGAATAACACGTGCTGGGTTGCCAGTGTGACTGCGGCAACAAGACAATTTCGAATGGTGCGAATTTGCGCAGAGGGCACAAGAAATCTTGCGGGTGCATCAAACACCGGGTTACGCCGACCTACCTAACCTGGAACGGCGAGAAGAGGACCGTATGTGACTGGGCCATAATTACCGGAATCAGCCCGGATTTAATCCGCAAGCGCTGGAAGGCTGGGTGGCCCGTGGATGCAATCTTTACAGAAGTTGAAAAGCCGCAATTGTGCTGGGGCTGCGCCAAGGCATGCGGCGGGTGCTCTTGGTCAAAACGTTTTGAGCCGGTCCCCGGCTGGACCGCAGTGCCAACGCTATTGTGCGGAAGAATACCATCATACCGAATCACAGAATGCCCGGAGTTTGTATCGGACGGGACGGAGTACGACGTCGATGAATGAAAGAAGATGTTTCCTTTGCGGCAGGAACGGCGCACAGGACCCGCTGGAGCGTCACCATATTTTCGGGGGTTCTTACCGCGGCAAAAGCGAGAAATACGGCGCGGTTGTGTGGCTCTGCGGTGACAGGTGCCACAGGAACGGGAAGTCCGCCGTACACCGGAACGGCGACCAGATGCGGCGATTGCGTCGGTACGGACAGCTGACGATCATGAAGGACGAGGGCTGGACGGAGGACGATTTCAGGCGCGAGTTTGGAAAGTCATATCTATAGGAGGTAGAGATGGAAAAGAAATTGCTGTACACAAGAAGCGAAACGGCCAGGCTGTTGAGCATCAGTGTTGACACGCTGGATGCCATGCGGCGCGACTGCGTTATCCAGGGCTATCGTGTGGCCCGGTGGAACCCCCGCGTCTACTTCAAGGCCAAGGGTCTGGAGAAGTTTGTGGAGCGTCTGGAGGTGGCAGAATGCTGAACAACGTCATCATCATGGGTCGTCTGACCCGGGACCCTGAGTTGCGCCGCACCCAGAGCGGCACCGCCGTCACCAGCTTCACCATGGCCGTGGACCGGGACTTCAAGTCCCAGAGCGGTGAGAAGGAAACAGATTTCATCGACGTGGTGGCCTGGCGCAATACAGGTGAGTTTGCCGCGAAGTACCTTGCCAAGGGTCGCATGGCTGCCGTGGAGGGCCGCATTCAGGTCCGCGACTGGCAGGACAAGGACGGAAATCGCCGCAAGTCCGTGGAGGTGGTGGCCGATAACGTGTATTTCGCGGATTCCAAGCGGGACAGCAAGCCCCAGGAGCCCCGCGACGATCAGGAGTTCGACGAGATCGAAGATGATGGCGACCTGCCGTTCTGACGGAGGTCTGCCATGCCGAATAGAATCATAAAGGAAAGCTTATGCGACTCAGAAAAAATCGCAGCTCTTTCGGATTTTGAGTTTCGGCTTTGGGTTGGATTGATTACGCAAGCGGATGATGCGGGGCGCGGAGATGCCCGCCCCGCAATCATAAAAGGACGTGTTTTCCCGTTCCGGGAGAGGTTATCCATCAAAGATATCGATGCTGCGCTCCAAGAATTGGCGGCAAAAGGCTGCGTGTCCCTCTACACAGTGGACGGGAGGCCCTACTTTTTGTTCCCCGGGTGGGTCAAGCATCAGCGTATCAGAGATTGCAAGCCGAAGTTCCCCGAGCCTCCGGAAAACACAGCTTTGCAGCAATCTGCGGCGAGTCGCGGCAATCTGCGGCAAGTTGCCGCAATCTGCGGCGAGTCGCGGCAATCTGCGGCCTTAATCCAATCCGAATCCGAATCCAAATCCAATCCGAACTGCGCAAGCGCATTCGACGTTTTTTGGCAGGCGTATCCGAGAAAAGCGGGGAAAGCGGCTGCGCGGAAGGCGTTCGACAAGGCGAAACCGCCGTTGGACGTCGTTCTCAAGGCCATCGAGGCCCAGAAGCACAGTGCGCAATGGCAGCGCGATAACGGCCAGTACATCCCCTATCCGGCCACATGGCTGAACCAGGGCCGGTGGGAGGACGAGGTGCAAGAGACCGAACTGCCCGCAAAGCCAGAGCCTCGCTGGAAGTACAACTTCGACGACGGCGGCTGGACGGAGGAGGACTGACGTATGCTGGACTCTCTCTACCTGGAGCAAAACGTCATTGGGGCGCTGCTCATCCAGCCAGAATGCTACGAAGCCGCCGCAGAGCTGTCACCGGATGACTTCTTGGTTCCGGAATACGCAGAGCTGTTCCGGGCCATCCAGCGGCGGAATGAAGCCGGGGACACTGCGGATGCTCCGTCCGTGCTGATGGACGCATCCAGCCGCAACGACAACGTGACCAGCAAGATCATGACGGACTGCATGGAAGTTGTCGTGACCACTGCCAACATCGACGTGTGGGTGGCTGGAATGCGGGATGCATCTATGGGCCGCAAGCTCAGAGATTTGGGAGAAGAACTCCGAACATCTGAGCTATCCCCACAGGATGCCCTCAGAACGGCACAGGAAACCGTCACAGCGATTCAAGACGGCGCTGGGGTATCGGGGGGTCTGGAAGTTTCGGAAGCCGTGAAGGGCCTCAAGAGCCGTGTTGACAAGGGATTTGCTGGCGGCCCTCCGCCATACGTCAAGACCGGCTTGCAGGAATTTGACCGATTGCTGGGCGGCGGGCTTATCAACGGCGGGTTTCACGTCGTCGCCGCACGGCCCGGGAAAGGCAAATCCGCCCTGGCCCTGCAAATCGCGCTCAATGCGGCAAAACGCGGCGTGAAGGTGCTGTACATCTCCCTGGAGATGTCACCGGACGACTGCACCAGCAGATTGACGGCCAACATAGCGGGTATATCCTCCAGGCTGCTGATGTTCGGCGGCACCCTGACGGAAGCGGAATACGCCAAATACGCGGAAGCGTCCGCCAAACTGTCCGACCTGTCCATCGTGTTCAATCGTCGCTCAAGCATGGACATGCGGGCCGTCACAGCGCTGGCCTACAAAGAGCGCCCGGGGCTGATCGTGCTGGACCACATCGGCTTGCTGGAGCAGGAAAACAAGAAAGCCACGCTCTACGAGAGCACCACGAAGAACAGCCGGTCGGCAAAACTGCTGGCCATGCGGATGGATATCCCCCTGCTGTGCCTGTGCCAGCTGAACAGAGCCGGTGCGTCAGACCGTGGCGGCGAGTTCCGGGCCACTATGGCCAACCTCCGCGAGTCCGGCGCGATCGAGCAGGACGCGGACACCGTGACGCTGCTGCACCGCCCGTGCGAGAAGGAGGACCGGGGAGAATGGGACCCGGACATGCTGGAGCTATACCTGGACAAAAACCGACGCGGCCCCACCGGGATGGTGCGGATGGCCTACTTCCCCAACACGGGCCGCATAGTGAAGTGAGGGTGACATGAAAAAGATCGTTATTCCGCTGCCCCCTGTGACCAAGAAAAATCACCAGCGCATTGTGCGAGGGCGGTATGGTGTGCCGATGGTGTTGCCGTCCGCACAGTACGAGGCGTACCAGCAGGCCGCCGCATGGCATTGCAAGGGCGGCGAGACCATCGCAGAACCGGTGGAGGTTAAGTGTCTGTTTTATATGCCCACCCGGCGCAAGGTGGACTTAACCAACCTGCTGGAGGCTATCGACGACATCCTGGTGTATGCCGGGACCCTGGCGGATGACAACAGCAGTATCATCGTGTCGCACGATGGGAGCCGGGTCCTGTACGACAAGGAAAACCCCCGGACGGAGGTGTATATCAGCCGGTATGAATGATTTTGACTACGACTGCATGCAGAAAAAGCGCACTGCACGAGGCGCGTTTGCGCATATCAGCCGAAAGCGCGGTGGGTGTACGCTCCCCAGCGACAACCTGACCGCAAAGCAGAGAAGGGAGAAGAATGGAGAAGTGAAAAGCTATAACATTACCCGGCCCATGCCGTGGCCGGAATTTAAGGCCATGCCGGAGGACCTGAAACGCGAGTTCCTCCGCAACATGCAGAGCTTTGGCGGTACCGCAAAATGGCTGGCGGATGAAATGGGCGCGGCAAGCGCGACCATAAGAGCCGCCGCAAAAGCCGCCGGGACACCGTTTGCGCGCGGAGGTGGGAATTTGCTACTGTGGAACCGAAAGGTTGCAGAGTGGGCGAACGCCGAACAGCAGACTGCCGCAGAGACTCCCGCTGAAGAACCTACGATTCAGGAATCCGGGAAGAGTTTGATCCTGGAGCATGCCCGCATGGAGTTCAGTTTCACCGATTTTTCGGAGCTGGTGCAATTCCTGCGGATAGCGGTGCCGGAGAGCGGGAAAGTGACGGTGGAGTGGTGAGATACGAGGACTTTCTCACCAGCAAGCGGCACATCCCGCCTCCGTGCGGGTTCGAGGTAGACAAAGCCACCATGAACGCCCACATGTTCGAGTGGCAGAAGGATATTGCCCGGTGGGCATTGCGCAGGGGCCGGGCAGCACTGTTTGAGGAGTGCGGGAACGGAAAGACCATCCAGCAACTGGAGTTTGCCGACCAAGTGGTCAGACACGAGGGAAGGCCTGTTCTCATTGTTGCACCACTGACGGTGGGGGCACAAACGATGAGGGAGGCGCGGAAGTTCGGATATTCGGCCACAATCTGCCGGACGCAGGATGATGTAAAACCGGGGATTAATATCACGAACTATGAGATGCTTCAGCATTTCGACGGCGGGAGTTTTGCGGGGGTGGTGTTGGACGAGTCCAGCATCCTGAAGAACTACACCGGCAAAATGCGGAACCAGATCATCGAGATGTTCAAAAGCACCCCGTATCGGCTCTCCTGTACGGCCACCCCGTCGCCAAATGACTACATGGAACTCGGCAATCAAGTTGAGTTCCTGGGTATTATGAGCCGCACAGAGATGCTGGCAACATACTTCATCCATGACGGGAGCGACACCAGCAAATGGCGGCTCAAGGGGCACGCGGAGACGCGGTTCTGGGAGTGGGTTGCCACTTGGGCTGTGGTGTTGACGTGCCCTGGCGACTTGGGATATCCCAACGACGGCTATGTACTCCCGCCGATGAACGTGACGGAACACATCGTGGACGTGAAACCCGATGGAACGTATAACTTATTCGGCGGCGAGGTTGCGAAAACTCTTACAGAACGACGGGATGCGCGGCGGGCCAGCCTGCGGGAACGGTGCGAGAAAGCGGCGGAGATTGTTGCGCAAGCCCCAAAGGAACAGTGGATCTGCTGGTGCGACCTTAATGCCGAGAGCGAACTGCTGGCCGAGATTATTCCAGGCAGCGAGGAGGTGCGCGGAAGCGACAAACCGGACGAGAAGGAATCCGCACTCTTGCGATTTGCTGGCGGCGATCTCCGCGTCCTGGTCACAAAGCCGTCTATAGCTGGGTTTGGGATGAATTGGCAGCAATGCCACAACATGATCTTTGTGGGGCTGTCTGACAGTTATGAGCAGATGTATCAGGCCATCCGTAGGTGCTACCGATTCGGGCAAAGTCTGCCCGTAAATGTGCATATTGTTACCTCTGCGGCGGAGGGGGCCGTGAAAGCCAATGTGGACCGCAAAGAGCGACAAGCCGCAGAAATGAAGCGGAACATGGTGCGGTACACGAAAGAAATCTTGAGAAAGGATATCCGGGGGCAGGAACGGATTGTTATTCCGTATAATCCGCAGGTTGCGATGATCGTCCCGGAGTGGGTAATAGGCGCATGAACGTATTGGACCAATCTATTGGACGCAGATATGCAGTGTATAACGGGGATAGCTGCGAGGTTCTGAAAGGAATACCGGACAACAGCATCCACTATTCTGTCACATCCATCCCGTTTGCCAGTCTGTACACATACTCCAACAGCGACAGGGATATGGGCAACTGCCGGAGCTATGATGAGTTTGCCGATCAGTACATGTACTTGGGCCGCGAATGGTATCGCGTAATGATGCCAGGGCGGAATGTGAGCATCCACTGCATGAATCTCCCCACCAGCAAGGAACGGGATGGGTATATCGGAATCCGGGACTTTCGGGGCGACGTGATCCGCTGGATGCAGTCGCTGGGATTTATTTACCATAGCGAGGTTTGCATCTGGAAGAATCCCGTGACCGCCATGCAAAGAACCAAGGCTCTGGGGCTGCTGCATAAGCAGGTAAAGAAGGACTCCTGCATGAGCCGGATGGGCATCCCGGACTATGTGGTGACATTCCGCAAGCCGGGAGAAAATCCGGAGAGGGTTGCCCACACGGACAGCAACTATCCCGTGTCCAAGTGGCAGCAGGTAGCATCTCCTATTTGGGAGGAATACGCGTCCCCCACATGGTGGGACATCAACCAGAGCGATACACTCAACCGCAAAGCGGCGAAGGAAGAAAAGGACGAGCGGCATATCTGCCCCTTGCAACTGCCAGTAATCGAGCGATGTGTAGAACTGTGGAGCAACCCAGGCGACATTGTGCTGGACCCGTTTGACGGCATCGGCTCCACCGGATACCAGTCCATTTTGATGGGACGCAGACATATTGGCGTGGAGCTGAAGCCCAGTTATTTCCGACTTGCTGCGGAAAACTGCGCACAGGCCGAGAGGGTGGCAGAGAATGGCTCTCAGGAGGAGAAGGGGTATTCCCTGTTCGACATGATGGGAGTATGAAATGGCAGATAATAAGCATACAAAAGGCGATCTTCAGCAGATGCAGGCCGTGCCGCTGGCCGGAAAAATCCTGATGACCAAGCGCAGAATCCGCGAATGGTATGACCACTTTGATGGACAAGTCTATGTTTCTTTCAGCGGCGGCAAGGACAGCACGGTTCTAAAGCACATCGTTGATTCCATGTACTCCGATGTTCCGGCAGTGTTTGTCAATACCGGGCTGGAATATCCAGAGATTCAGCGGTTTGTCCGGGAGGTCAAAGCCGGAAAATATGACTGCTTCAATCCAGACGTTGATATTCTCCGGCCTGAAATGCGTTTCGATGAAGTCATCAAGAAGTACGGGTATCCGGTTATCAGCAAGGCGGTTTCACAAGCGCTCTATGAAGCAAGCAGGACAGCATTGCTCCACAATGTTCCGAAAAGAGAGACAAAGATATATTTTCGCAAATTCAGCAAAGAAGGACAATACGCGTCTGAAAAATCGGCATTCTGTTGTAAGAAGTATGACTTTTTGCTTGATGCACCATTTGAATCTTCGCATATGTGCTGCCGTGTTATGAAAAAGAAGCCAGTCTATTCCTATGAAAAAAGCACAGGAAGGAAGCCGTTCATCGGAATGATGGCTGCTGAAGGCAGAATGAGAATGAACCGGTGGATGCAAGTGGGGTGCAATGCTTTTGAAGCAAAAAGGCCAACATCACAGCCACTTTCCTTCTGGACAGAACAGGACATTCTTCACTACATCAAGAAATTCAACGTTCCATATTGCCCGGTATACGGCGAAATCAAGATTGATGACAATCCAGGAATTGAAGGGCAAATGAATTGGATTGATTATCTTGGATGCTATGAGCCGCAAGACCGGCTTACCACAACGGGATGTAACCGCACAGGCTGTATGTTCTGTATGTTTGGCTGTCACTTGGAAAAAGAGCCAAACCGCTTCCAGCGGATGAAGGTCACGCATCCGAAGCAGTACGCCTATTGCATGGACAAGCTGGGGCTGCGGGATGTGCTGGAGTACATCGGCGTACCGTATGAGTAAGGAGGGAAAAGAAGAATGGAGGTAACAAAAATGATCTACGCCAAAGAATCCCTCGTTGACGAGATCATCGGAGTATGGAGGTGGTGAATGATGCAACACCTCGGCGATATTACAAAGCTCGACGGAGCTACCATCGAACCAGTGTGGTGCGTGACGGGCGGAAGCCCGTGTCAGGACCTGAGCATCGCGGGAAAGCGTGCCGGTCTCGCAGGTGCGCGAAGCGGTCTGGTTATGGAGCAGATCAGAGTGATAAAGGAGATGCGGGAGCATGACAAACAACTTGGCAGGGCAGGAGAGCTTATTCGCCCGAGATACATGGTGTGGGAAAACGTGGTCGGAGCCTTTAGCAGCAACAAAGGAAAGGACTTCGCGGCCGTGCTCGAAGAAATCATCAAAATCGTCGAGCCGGAAGCCCCCGGTATTGAAGCGCCTGAAAAGGGCTGGCCTACCTGGGGAGGGTATCACGATGAAATGGAAGGACGATGGAGCGTGGCGTGGCGAACTCACGACGCGCAATACTGGGGAGTGCCCCAACGACGTCGTCGGATCTCGGTTGTCGCAGATTTTGGAGGAGACACCGCATCCGAAATACTCTTTGACCGCAAAAGCGTGTCAGGGGATATTGCGGAGAGCGGAGCGGCGGGGGAAGGATTTGCCGAAGCGGCTGAAAGCGGCTTTAATCCGGCAGTCGCAAGGAGCCTCACCGCAAGAGCGGACGGAAGCCCCTGCGCCGACAGAGGCACCAACATCGTATGCAGTCCGAATCAGGGGGGGCTGTGACGGAGGCGGAAAGGGCGCGTTAGTGCAGACGGAGAAAAGCGGAGCGCTGGGCACGGGGAACGATCAGATGATTTTTACGCCCACGCTGGCGGCGGTACCCAGCGGGACGAACCAAACCCCGGCAGTGGTGCTGGACATGACACACGCCTGTGATGTCATCGGCGAGTGCGGGGAGCTAGTCCCGGCATTGCAGGCGAGGATGGGCACAGGCGGAAACCAAGTGCCGCTGACATACCAGATGAACGGGTTTGGAGATTATCGTGAAGCCAATGTTGCAAGCAGCTGCAAACAACGCGGCTTTAAGACAGCACAGGACCTTGTGTGCGCCGTAGACTGCCGCAATTTCCGAGAGGGCGCAGAGGTAAACGGTACGCTGCAAGCAAAAGAAAGCGGCGGGCAAAGCCTGAACCTGAACAATACGGTCCTGCAAAACATGGTGGCGCGTCGATTGACACCGCTGGAATGCGAACGGCTGCAGGGATTTCCGGACGGCTGGACGGACATCGGCGACTACACAGACAGAACCGGAAAGAAGCGCAAGACCTCCGACAGTGCACGGTACAAGGCACTCGGTAACAGCGTCGCACTGCCGTTCTGGCGCTGGATGTTTGGCCGTATGGCGGCCTATCTGCCGGAGGGCGCAACGCTCGGCAGTCTGTTCGACGGCATCGGCGGCTTCCCACTGTGCTGGGAGAATATACACGGTGCCGGGACGGCAATCTGGGCAAGCGAGATTGAGGAGTTTCCGATTGCTGTGACCAAATTAAGGTTTGGAGGAGCGATTACATGAGCATCAACGAGACGTGTGGCGGTGTGAAAGGAGGCCCCCATGAAACCATCACATGAAAAGATTGCCGCAACCCTGCGCGAATATGCAGAATGGGCTGATGCAAATATCTACGAGGTACCTATTATGCTGCCGGATGATTTGAGAGCGGCGGCTGATATGCTGGAGAAAGGAATGGAACAGGAGGGCTGACAATGGCGACAAAGAGAGTGTGTGACCGATGCGGAGCGGAGATTAACCCGCTCAACTCCGTCACCTATGCCGGTATGCGGCGAGTAAAAAACGACATAAACGACAATGACTACGAGCTGTGTGTTTCGTGCGCGCACGAACTGCGGAAGTGGTTTATCGGGGAGGAGAACGACAATGGCTGAATACATTGAGCGCACGGAAGAACTCATGCTTGCCATGAACGCCGGGGCGAGAGCAATCGAAAACACGAAGCGTTATCACGGTGCTGTTTACACCAAAGATGTGTTCTCGGAAAGCCCACAGGAAATCCCGTACTTGCTGGCTGCCAAAGTGTTGCGGGAAGTAAGTGATGCCCCCGCCGCTGATGTGGCCCCGGTGGTGCATGGGCGAAAAATTGAAGACGGCCAGCTTGTCGAAGTGGTGCGGTGCAAAGATTGCGAGAACAGCTACTACGCAGTGGATGATCTGATATGCTCCTACGGCCCGTGCGTTGATTGCCCTGTGTCTCCGGATTTCTGGTGCGCGAATGGCAGACGGGGGGAGGATGCCCATGTCCAAGACTAACCCAAGAAAAATCCCCCGCACACAGGCCGACGTAGAAAAAGCATACAGCAACGGTGTTGTGGAGGGCTTGAACCGGGGCATAGATCTGATGCTGTATGTCCTGATCGATAAGCACGACGCGCCGATGGACGATGTGCAGCAGCTTGCCGGTGAATTGAACCACGCCGCTCAGTGCGTGGCAGAAGGGTACGTTACCTGGGCAGATATCCGGCAGATGCTCAAAGAGTACGGCGTTGAGACGGCGCTGGAATAGGAGGTACGATGAACGTTTACAGAGGGGTTCCAATAATTTTGTGCGAAGAGCTAAAGCTTGCTATTGCGGATGTGGAAGAGTACCCTGTAGAGAGAGAAGGTAGATGGGATGGTTCCATTTACGGCGTGGCGTTAAAAATTAATGTACATGGCGACGTGAAACCATTCCACCATACGTTCTCCAAGGTGCATGTGTTTGGGCGGGACGTAACAGTGTATCAGGGAGACGGACCCAACACGTTGATTACAAAGGGCGTGGTACCAGAGGGGTTCTTTTAAACTACTGGAGGTGCTACATGAGCAACAAATACTCGCTTCCCTACGATATCCGCATGGAATGTATCGCCTATGTCAGGGGCTATCCCCGCCGGGTCCGCGCGTACAATGCGGCCCGGGAAGAAGTGCTGGAGTCTTCGGCCTATGCCATGTCCGGCATGCCCCATAGCCCCGGCAACAGCAGGATAGCCGAACGCAAGGCGGAACGGCTGGAAACCATAGAGAACTGGCCGGAGACGAAGAAGATGCGGGCCGTGGAATACGCCATGGACAACGTGGGCCGGGATATCGCCAACGAGAACGTGCGGCGCAAGCTGGTATGGGCGATTATGCGGAACTGCGAGAATAGGGACAGATACCCGCTTAGAATCATGGACGGATACGGATTCAGCGAGAGAACCATGAAGCGCCGCAAAGCTGCATTTTTGTGGCACGTAGCGGATTATTTGGGCTTGGTTTCCTAAAAGTTGGCCCATTAGGCACATAAAAACGTGCTAAAATAGTATCATCGGAGAGTGGAACCAGTCAGCCCACAACCCGAAATTTCATTTTTCTCCTCTTTCTTTCCTCCATAGGTTAAGGCACAGCCGGTAATGGGTGCCTCCGCGCAAGCGGCCCCGGAAACGGGCGTACCGGCACAAACAGCCTGTAGGGGAACCTATGGGCTGTTGTTATATGCCGTGCGCTCGTTGCACCCCACAATCCGGGGCGGGAGGTCGCACCTCCCACACGGCACCAACAGGACCCCTCGCACCTCTCGACGATGTGACCCAGAGGGGACATATGCGGCATAGGTGCCCCGTAAGGGGAGACCACAGCGAGTGACGGGGACTTCCCCTGAAGCGCTAAAGCAGGGCAGGACTGCAATGCCGTCTCATCCCGGCCAGCGGGCGAGGAAGCGCAAAAAGCTAAGTGTCAGGAGGTCGGCAGAAATGTGACGTACTGATGGCTGGTAGGAAGACGCAGCGCAGCCGGGAGCCGATAAAAAAGATCTTGCGTACCATGTTTGGCTCGGGGAGAGCCGGACACGCAAGATGTGTATGCCCGTTAGGGCGGGTAAAGTCTGCTATGTAAGGCCAAGGGGCGGGGGCCGGTAGCAAAACGAAAGGGAGTGAGCGTATGGCGGGTGGAGCGCCAAGAAAATGGAAAAGCGTAAAGGCAATGCAGGAGGCCATTGACGCTTACTTCAAAGAGTGCGAAGGTGAACCGCTTATCGGAGATGACGGCTGTGCCGTGCGCGATAAGTACGGAGTGCCGATCATCATCAACGCAAAGCCGCCGACAATCACGGGGCTTGCATTGGCGCTTGGATTCACAGGGAGACAAGCGCTGCTGGATTATCAAGCAAGGCCGGAGTTTGCGGACACGGTTACGCGCGCAAAGTCCAGATGTGAAGAATATGCCGAATCTCGGCTCTACGACAAAGACGGTGCGAACGGCGCAAAATTCTCGCTTGGCTGCAATTTTGGTTGGCGGGAAGTGAACGAGACAAAAATAAGAACGGATTCCGTCAAGGTGGTTATTGATGTCTGACATTCGCCTGTCTGAAAAAATCGGCTCTGCATTCTACGACGTGGCACATGACGTGTTCCACCACGGCCACACGCACTACGATTTTAGCGGCGGTCGTGGCTCACTGAAATCCTCCACAGTATCAATTCTTGTACCGCTTTTGCTGGTTGGCAATCCGGGAACGCATGCGCTTGTGTTGCGCAAGGTGGCAAATACAATCCGCGATAGCGTTTATGCACAGTATATCTGGGCAATCGGCGAGTTGGGAATGGCGGCGTATTGGGACGCGAAAGTATCCCCGATGGAGCTGATCTACAAGCCGACAGGCCAAAAGATCATGTTTCGCGGCGCTGACGACCCCATGAAGATCAAGTCTATCAAGGTGCCGTTTGGCTATATTGCCGTGACGCACTTTGAGGAGAAAGACCAGTTTGCCGGACGTGCGGAAATCCGAAACATTTTGCAGTCGACCATGCGCGGTGGCTCGGTGTTCTGGAACTTTGAAAGCTACAACCCGCCTATTTCGCGTGACAACTGGGCAAACAAGGACAGTTTGGAAGAACGCGCTGACCGGCTGTGTCATAAGTCCACGTATCTGCAAGCACCGCCCGAGTGGCTGGGAGAACAGTTTCTTGCAGAAGCGGAACACCTCAAAGAGACAGACGAGCGCGCGTATCAGCACGAATATCTCGGTATCCCGGTCGGCACGGGCGGCAATGTGTTTGACAAGCTTGTGCTGCGGGAGATCACAGATGAAGAAGTCAAAAGTTTTGACCGCATCTATCAGGGAGTGGACTTTGGCTGGTTCCCCGACCCGTTCGCTTTTATTCGGCTGCATTATGATCGAGCGAGAGAGACGATCTATCTACTGGACGAGATTTATCAAAACAAGCTGTCCAACGAGCAGAGCGCGGTTATGATAAAGCAGCGTGGATATAACAACGTGCGAACAATCTGCGACAGCGCAGAACCGAAGAGCGTTGCTGACCTTCGGGCAATGGGGCTACCTGCGTATGAAGCGGTAAAAGGCCCCGGTTCGGTGGAATACGGCATGAAGTTTTTGCAGAGAAGAACAATCGTCATTGACAGGCGACGCACACCGCGCGCTTACGATGAATTTGTTGGATACGAATACGAACGAAACAAAGACGGCGACATTATTAGCGGCTACCCTGACGCGAACAACCACCTGATTGACGCGACGAGATATGCGTTAGAGCCTGTCAGCCGCAGAATGGGAGTTATTGCATGACGGTTATCGATAAATTAAAGGAATTCGGGTATACGACGATCCCAGAGGAATTCTATACATACGTGTCCCTTTGGAAGTCGTGGTACGTCGGCAAAGTCAAGGGCTTCCATCAATACCGGCGATATAACGGGCATAAGTGGACAAAGTGCAACCGTGCAAGCCTCGGTATGGCGAAAAAGGTTTGTGAGGACTGGGCAAACCTCTTGATGAATGAGAAGGTTCAGATCACGCTTGAAGGCCAGAAGGAGCAGGAGTTTATTGACAGGGTTCTGACGGCGAACAACTTCACGGTCAAGGCAAACGAAATGCAGGAAATGAAATCAGCGCTCGGAACCGTGGCGTACATTCCGCGTGTGGTGGGGCAGGCCGTTAATGAAAGCGGCGAGATCGTGCCGGGTGATGTTTCTGGCATCGAACTGGACTATGTGACGATTGAGCACATCTTTCCGCTGGCTTGGCAGAATGGATTTATCACAGAATGCGCGTTTGACAGCGTAGTCACACGAGCCGGAAAGAATTATCTGTATTTGCAGATTCACCGGAAAGACGAAAACGGTCTTTACGTCATCGAGAATAGTATTTACAGATACGAAAACGAGACGCTTGCCGACGCGCTACTCACCGATGTTCCGGGCTTTGAGCGAATCCCACCTGTGGTACATACGGGAAGCGACAAGAGGCAGTTCGTCATCGACAGACCGAACATCGCAAACAATCTTGACCACCTGCTTCCGGTTGGTATCCCTGTGTATGCAAATGCAATCGACGTTCTGCGCGGCGTTGACTGTGCCTATGACTGCTATGTGAACGAGTTTGAGAACGGGCCTATGATGATGATGGTCAAAATGCCCGCCACAAGGTGGGAAGACGACGAACCGACGCTTGACGACAACGACCGGCGTTTCTATATGCTTCCAGAGGATACGCAGCAAGGAAACGTCGTAGAGACAATTTCCCCGACGCTAAGAACCGAGCAGCTGAATGTAGGACTGCAAGACCAACTTAACGTACTGTCCAGTAAGTGCGGTTTCGGCGAGACCTATTACCGTTTCGACGGTGGCAGCGTCGCGACAGCAACGCAGGTCATTAGCGAGAACTCCACCATGTTCCGCACGATCAAGAAGCATGAAATTATCCTCGAGCAAGCGCTGGTGGAGCTGTGCCGCATCCTGCTTCGGCTCGGCAACACAGCCATGAACGCTGGGCTAAATGAGGACGTGGAGATTTCTATCGATTTTGATGACAGCATCATTGAGGACAAGCAGACCGATTTTTCCCGTGATATGCAGCTCTTGCAGGCGGGCATCATGAACGATTGGGAGTTTCGCATGAAGTGGATGAACGAGGACGAGGAGACCGCAAAGGCGGCGTTGCCGAAGATGCAGGATATGACCACGGAGCAGCAGAACGAAGTGGAATGAGGTGACTGGCAGTGCCGAAATACCCATTCTCCCCTCCTGTTTTGGATGCGCTGCCGGAAGAGCTGGCAGAGCTGTTCCGGGCGCTTGAAATCACGCTGCTGGAAGAAATCTGTTCCCGGCTCAAAGCTGCAGACGAGCTGAACGAGGTAACGGTGCAGGATATTCGCGCATTGCGGTCCCACGGCATCAACCTAAAGGAAATCAAGAAAGCAATCCGCGAGACTTCCGGCATCAGTAAAACTAAGCTGGACAAGCTGCTGGGCGATGTGGTCGCAAGGAACCAACAGTATTACACTGATATGATTGACCTTGCGCATATCAACCAGCCTGAGACACTGGTTGACGCTGCGGAAGTGGCGGCGATCAGGACGCAGACACTTGATACATTCCACAATCTGACCGCATCCATGGGCTTCCTGGTGGACGCTGGGCGTACAATGCTCACACCTGCCAAAGCGTACCAATGGGCACTTGACAGCGCAGCGTTGCAGGTGCAAAGCGGTGCAATCAACTACAATCAGGCGATTAAAACGGCTGTGAAGGAACTTGCGGACAGCGGTTTAAAAGTGGTTGACTACGAAAGCGGCCATCGAGATCATGTCGATGTTGCCGTTCGAAGAGCCGTAATGACCGGCGTATCTCAAATCTGCGCCAAGTATACGGAGCAATCCGCAGAATATCTGGATACACCATATTTTGAAGTTTCGGCCCATGTTGGCGCACGAGATAAGCCGGGACCGTCACCGTGGTCATCGCATAAGGATTGGCAAGGTCGCGTTTACAGCGTACGAGCTGGGGACATTTACCCGAGCATTTATGACGTTTGCGGCCTGGGCGCAGTTGACGGTCTGGAAGGGGCCAACTGCCGCCACAGGCGGTTCCCGTGGGTTGAGGGCGTGTCCGAGCGCACCTACACGGATGAACAGTTGGAACACATCGATGACGGCCATGGATGCACGTTTGATGGCAAGGATTACACGGCATACGAGGCAACCCAGATGCAGCGCCGTATTGAGCGGACGGCTAGAAAGTTAAAGCGCGAAAAAGCCGCCTACAAGTCCGCAGGATTGCATGAAGATGAGACTGCGGTAAACATACGGCTACGGCGGTTAAACGCCAAATACAATGCGTTCAGTGCGGCTGCGGGGCTGCCGGAGCAGCGAGAAAGGATGAAAGTGCTGCATGTAGATAATTTGCCGCAACAAAAAGTAAATGGCTTGTCTGCTTCAACGAAATCTACTATAATAAACGCAAATAAGGCGAGTGGCGGCGGAGTAGTGCATCACATTGGGCAAATTGATATTGAAAAGTACAGAGTAGTAACAGAAGACATCCGCACGGATGAAGTAGTCATAACGGATGAACGCATACAGCACATAAAAAAACGACATCCGCAGGATTTTGAACGGTACAAAAACTATTTATCGCAAATTGTAGAGGCTCCCGATTATATTTTAGAAGCAAACAAACCGAACACCGCGTTTGTTCTTAAAGCGTTCGAAGACGCAGGGGAACGCTTCCAGCTCATTTTGCGGCTTGCAACAAATGCAGACAATCCAGAGTATAAAAACTCTGTGATTACATTTTTGCGAGTGGAAGAAAAGCGATACAAGCGGTATCTACGGACGAAAAAAATACTTTACAAATCTGAATAAAGCGGCTATACTTGTTATAGGATAAGCAAGGTGCTTTGAGGTGGTCAATTTCGTGGCAGCCACACGCCGATGGTATTGATAGGGGAAACCCGAGAGATGCAGGGGAACGCCACGCCTGCCAAAGCGCCAACGAAGAAGGAGAGCCGCAGCGATGTGGTTCTCCTTCTTGTGTTTTGAAAGGCGGATATGACTTGAACTTTGACGAAGCAATCAAGGCCGTGCAAGCCATTCTCAAACGTGGAAACGATGTAGAAATCCGGCGCAAAGGTGACGGGTACATCGTCTTAGAGGTCAAGAAAACAATCAAATACAGCACTTCCGCGCAATAGGGCGCGGAAAAGGGCAATAGGAGCCGAACAGTACGCAGATTTTGCGTGTTGTTCGGCTCTTTTGTTTTATCAACACTGACCGACAGGTCGTTAAACAAGGAGATTTTTATGGCAGAAGAAACCAACGTGCAGAGCACGGGAACGACTGCGCAAGAGCAGGAAAAGACGTTCACTCAGGCTGACGTTGACAAGATGATTCAGTCAAGGCTTGACAGAGAACGGAAGAAGTACCCCAGCGAGGAAGAAATCACCGCATACCGCACATGGAAAGACGGCCAGCAGACCGAACAGGAGCGACAGGCAAAACGCGATAAGGAGCTTGCGGACAGCAAGAGCGCTTTATCAGCTGCACAGGCTGAGCTTGAACAGGTCAAGCGTGACAAGTACGTGCTTTCCAAAGGCCTGACTGGCGATGATGCAGATTTTATCGCGTTTAAGGCTCTCAGGATGGTGGACGACAAGACCACTTTTGAGCAGGCCGTTGATAAGCTCACGGAAAATCGTCAGAAAGTCAAGTTTGACTGGACGGCCCCTGCGGGCGGCGGTGACAAACCGAACGCAAATAATGCCGCGATGAACAGTCTGATTCGCGGCGCACTCAAGTAACGAAAAGGAGATTACAACATGGCAACTATTGATCGTTCCGCACTTTCCGGACTTATCCCGGAACCCGTAACCCGCGAAATCATGCAGGGCGCTATCGCCGAATCCGCTGTCCTGCGCATGGGCCGCCGTCTGGCGAATATGTCCAGCAAGACGCAGACCATCAACGTGCTGGATGCCCTGCCCTCTGCGTACTTTGTCAATGGCGAAGCCACTGACAGTGGCGCAGGCGAGGCATTCAAGCAGACCACCAAGATGGCGTGGGACAAGAAGAAGCTGTACTCCGAGGAAATTGCGGTTATCGTCCCCATCCCCGAGGCTGCTCTCGATGATGCGGACTATGACATTTGGGGCGAGGTCAAGCCCCGTCTGACCGAGGCTTTCGGCAAGGTCATCGATGCGGCTATCCTGTTCGGCACCAACAAGCCCACCACATGGCGCACTGGCGTTGTTCCCGCTGCTATCGCTGCCGGTAACGGCGTTCCCGTCGGCACCAGCGTGTTTGACGACATCATGGGCGAGAATGGCCTGATCTCCAAGGTTGAGCTGGACGGCTTCAACCCCAACGGCGTGATGTCCGCTATCCAGATGCGCGGTAAACTGCGCGGCCTGAAGGACACCACCGGTCAGCCCATCTTCAAGTCCGATATGCAGGGTGCCACCCGCTACGGCCTCGACGGCATGGATATGTATTTCCCCATGAACGGCGCGTTTGACCCCGCTCAGGCTCAGATGATCGTTGGTGATTGGAGCCAGCTGGTGTACGCCATTCGCCAGGACATGACCTTCAAGATCTTCACCGAGGGCGTCATTCAGGACCCCAGCACCAAGGCCATCACCTACAACCTCATGCAGAACGACATGGTTGCTCTCCGCGCCGTCATGCGTCTGGGCTGGGAGATTGCCAACCCCGTCAACGCCTACAACGTGGACAAGGCCAATCCCTTCCCCTTCGCCGTTTATGGCAAGGGCGGCGCTATTTCCACCGTCGCCGTGACCCCTGCTACTGCTACCGTAAAGAAGGGTGAGAGCAAGCTGTTTACGGCCCAGGTTGACGGCGAGGGCATTATCAACGGTGAGGTCGAATGGTCTCAGGACGGTACGAAGAGCAATATCAGCGATGAGGGCGTTCTGACCGTTTCCGCTACCGAAACCAAGAACAGCATCACCGTTACCGCGAAGTCCAAGCAGGACGGGACCAAGACCGGCACTGCCACTGTTACCGTTTCTGGCTGATTTGAAAGGAGCTGACCCGTATGACTTACGCAGACTTTGAATACTACTTCGGCACTTATATGGGCGCTGTGAGCGAAAATGACTTCCCGCGTCTTGTTGTCCGCGCCAGCTCTTTCCTCGATTACTACACGCGCAACAAAGCTAAAGGCCACGCCGATCTGGACGCGGTAAAGATGTGCTGCTGTGCGCTGGTTGACAAGTATGCGGTCATCGAAGCGGCGCAGACGCTTGCCGTGAAAAACCTTGCAAACGCTGCGGAAAATGACGCGGAAGTCAAAAGCGAAACAGTAGGCAGCTATTCCAGAACACTTGCAACGGGCGGGGAATCCGCCCTGTCTGCACTCAATACGACGGACGGGGTAAGGAAACTGCTTGCGGAAACGTGCATGGAATATCTTGCCCCTACCGGGCTGCTGTATCGCGGAGGTGGTTGTAGATGTACGCTCCCCACATTGTAACGATTTACAACATCGTGCAGGAGATCGACCCGACAACGCTTGATGAGGTCGAGAAGGTTTATGCCACAATCTTGCGCGGTGTGATGCTGCAAGCGTCAAAGGGCGTGAATGTGCGTGAAAGCGGACTTGAGAGCGCGGACGCGGTAAATCTGTATATCCCGTTTGCCGTGGAAGCGGTGGACGGGGTAACAGGTAAGCCGAAAACTTACATCGGGCCGCAATCGTTTTTCAAAGCGACGGACAAGTCCGGGCTGTGGACGTTATCTGTGAACGGTAACGGCGGGCTGACTTTCTTTGTGAAAGGCGAGTTTGTCACAGACAAAGAGGACGTGGCTATGGCACAGGACGGCTGCTACAACGTGACCAAAGTTGATGCGATGGACTACGGGAGCTTCGATATGCAGCACTGGGAAGTCGGAGGGGCGTAATGGTCATCAAGTTTTCCGTGAATACCGATGGAATGGACGCTGTCAAAACTGCCATTGCAAAGGCTTGCACGCGCGCAGAGCACGTCTTAGCCGAGCAGATGGAAAAGGATACTCAGCCTTTTGTGCCGATTCTCACAGGCTCTTTAACGCAGCGTACAAGGGTAGTTGGCAACGACATCATCTACCCCGGCCCTTACGCAAGATTCTTGTATTACGGGAAAGTCATGGTTGACCCAAATACCGGCAGCACATACGCGCCGAAAGGCGGAACAAAGGTCGTGACTGACCGTAATTTAGTTTTCAACCACACGGCGCACCCACAGTCACAAGCCCATTGGTGCGAAGCATCGAAAGCACAGAACCTTGGCAAGTGGGCGCGCGTAGCAGAAAAGGCGGTGAGGAAGTACGGAACAGATTAAAAAGACGGTATCGGCAGCGGAAGAAGATCAAGTTTCCCGAAAGCTGCTTGCGTGGCTGAACACGTTTCCCAATAAGCCGGTTGATTTGATTCGATTCGAATTTCTCCCCGCCGATACTCCGGCGATGGCACTGTCCACGATTCAGGCGGCGTACATCGTACAGAAATACATCCTCGGCGGGTATCAGGCGGAATACCAATTCAAGGTTATCTACCGCATGAAACCGGGGAATAGCAACGACAAACGGCTCAAAGCTGACGAGCTGCTTAACGCCTTGGGCGATTGGGCAACAAGCGAAACGCCGCCTGACATTGGCGACGGTCGCCGCGTCATCCGTATTGAGCCTACAACGCGATCCTCTCTTTTTGCCGTGTATGAAAACGGTGACGAGGATCATCAAATCCTTATGAAAATGAACTACGAGGTGATTAAAAATGGCTGATATGACCTTTAACACCACGGCGGGGCAGACCGTAGACCGCGAACTTCTGATTGCGTATCTCAACACGGGCGAAACTGGAACCCCTACGTGGTCTCCCCTCGGTACGCGCGTCACGGATTCCAGCATGGAATATGATTGGCAGGAGGATTCCTCGAAAGATATTCTTGGCACGACGCGCACGACCATGAAGAAACCCATCATCACGCAGACTTTTGACCCGTCAAATCTGGACGCTGGCGACCCTGCCATCGTCAAGGTTTGGAATCTCGCGGTCAAGGAGCAGAACGCGGCGGCGCTGGCGAATCAGGACGTGTTGATTGTCCATGCTTATGCAGGCACGGCAAAGACTGCAGTATTTGCGGAGCGTTATTCGTCCTGCATGGTTAAGCCTTCCTCCCTCGGCGGCGAGGGCGGCGGCTTTGTCGGTATGCCTATCGACGTGACGCTTGGCGGCACGCGCACGGTCGGCACCGCCGCTATCTCTGGCAATACGGTCACTTTTACCGAGGGCGAATAACAAATAGAGGGCTGGCGTCTGTCAGCCCTCATTTTGGAGGAATATATGGAACTCACTTTTGATTCCGGTGTAAAGGAATATACCATTCGCGGCGTAAACGGCATTGTAACGGTGTACTTTAACCCTGCGGATGTCAACTTCGCAAAGAAAGCATACAAAACGTTTGATGATCTGCGCAAGAAGCAGGAGACCCGTGCAAAGACGCTTGAAAATGATATTCCCAATGATGAGCTTTTCGACATGGTTGATTCTCTTGACAAGGAAATGCGCAGCATCATCAATGACCTGTTCGGGCAGGACATTGCCGATACGCTTTTTGGTAGCGTCAACGCCTATTCCGCGGCCAACGGTGCGCCGGTTTGGCAGAACTTTATGACCGCCATTATCGAACAGTTTGACGAGGCAGTAAAGCGCGAACAGGCGCTTGCCGATGAGAAAATCCGCAAGTATACGCAGAAATACCGTAAATGATGTACGATCTTCCAACGTCGCTGAACGTCTGCGGCGTTGACTATGAAATCCGCTCAGACTATCGCGCGGCACTGGACGTGCTGGCGGTATTTGCTGCGGTCGATCTGACTAACGAGCAAAAAGCGCTTGCTGCACTGGATATTTTTTATCCGGACTTCTTAAAAATGCCGGATGAGCACATCCCGGAAGCCATGAAACAGATGACGTGGTTTCTCGATTGCGGCGACGATGGCGATAATCGCAAGCGTCCTAAGTTGATGGACTGGGAGCAAGACTTTCAATACATTGTGGCCCCCATCAACCACGTTGTGGGGCATGAAGTGCGCGCAATGCCTTATTTCCATTGGTGGTCATTTGTCTCGGCGTACTACGAAATCGGGGATTGCTTGTTCGCAAACATCGTTCGAATCCGCAATCTGAAAGCAAAAGGGAAAACGCTCGACAAGTCGGATCGAGAATTTTACCGCGAAAATCGGCGCATTATTGACTTAAAGCGGACGCTGACCGAGGAAGAGACCAATACCATCAATGTGTGGTTAGGCAAAAACGCCAACGAAAGCCCATAATACGGAGGTGATTTTTTGGCTGACGGTGAAGTCGTATTTGAAGCGACTATTAGCGATAAAAAACTCCATCAGGAGCTGAACAAAGTAAAAAGCAACATCGAATCCCTGCAAAAGGAATTTAACCGGCTCGGCGCCCAAAAAACGCCGATGGAAGACCGGCTGCGCAACATCGGCGCAGAGCTGGATGCGGCAAAACAGGTGCTTGCCGATATGCGCACAGCGCCAAAAGGCACGTATGAGAAAATCGACGTGTCCGAGCAGGCCGAGCGCGTGCGAATGCTGCAAAGCGAATTCAACAAAACTGCAAATAGCATTGACAAGCTCAACGAAAAGCTCAACAAAACCGGCGATAAGATTTCCGACGCGAAAACGCAGGCAGTTGAATTATCACGACAAATTGATGGCCGATCCAAAGGTGCTGGACTGCGCAACGCAACCGAAGCGGCGGCAGATTCCATGAAAGTGTTTGGACAGCGCGTAAAATCTGTTGTCCGCAGTGCCCTTGTTTTTACGGTTATTACCCAAGCATTAACAAAAGTGCGCGACTGGGCAAAAAATGTCGTAATGGTAAACTCCGATGCAAGAGAATCCATTGCGCAGCTTAAAGGAGCGCTTTTGACACTGGCACAGCCTCTTGTAAGCGTAATTGTCCCCGCCTTTACACTGCTTGTAAAAGTAATTACGGCAGTAGTCTTGCAGATCACGCGCCTTGTGGCGCTTATCTCCGGCAAGAGTATCAAGGCAACTGCTAACTCGGCAAAGGCACTGAACAAAGAGACCAGCGCATTAAAGGGAACGGGCAGAGCCGCGAAGAAAGCGGCGAGTCAGCTTGCAGCGTTTGATGAGATCAACCAGATTTCCACCGATACCGCGGATAACGCGGGCGGCGGTGCATCCGCTGACGAGATCACGCCTGACTTTAGCTACATGGACGAGATCAGCGACAAGCTCAAGAAAATTGCTGATGCGGTCATGCTAATTGCCGCAGGGTTGGCCCTGTGGAAACTCGGCAGCTCTCTCCCCGGAACGTTGGGACAGATTTTAACAAAACTCGGCGGCATTCTCATTGCTGTTGGCGGTTTAATCATTTTGTGGGAAAGCCTGTCTGACGCATGGAACAACGGCGTTAACTGGAAAAACTTACTCGGATCTCTTGCGGGCGCAGCGGCACTTGCCGGAGGCCTCGCTCTTGCGTTTGGCAAGGTGGGCGCTGGCATTGGACTGGTAGTATCCGGGGCGGCCCTGCTGGTCACTGCATTTCACGACATGATGGAGGGCGGCATGAACCTGGAAAACACGCTGATGAGCGTCGCCGGTCTGATGATTGGTGGCTTGGGAATTGCTGTGCTCACAGGGTCCTGGATTCCGCTCCTGATTGCTGCCATCGCCTCCCTGCTTGTGGCTGTGGTGAACGCCTACGGCGATACAGAGCAGTTCATCGACGGAATCAAAGCCATGCTGGATGGGTTTGTGGACTTCTTCGCGGGTATTTTCACCGGGGATATTGACCGTGCCATAGGCGGCATCGAAAAAATCTTCAAGGGCTTGCAAAACGTTCTGTTTTCCATTGTGGATGCGCTCAAAAACATGTTCCTGTCGTTCTTGGATTGGCTGGATGAGAAGACTGGCGGGAAGCTCCATGGGATCATCGAGTTCATCAAAAGCTCGGTCACGGGAGCATTCACTTTCATCAAGGATTTTATCGGCAACGCCATGGCAGCCGTTAAGAAGATATTCACGGGAATCGTTAAATTCCTCTCCGGTGCGTTTACGAGCGACTGGGACAAAGCGTGGGAGGGTATCAAAGATATCTTTGACGGCATATCAACAGCCATCAAGGGGACGTGGGCATCAGCCATCAATGCAATTATCCGTGCATTGAACTGGCTGATCGACAAGGCGAATAAAATCAGCTTCACAGTCCCAGGATGGGTGCCGGGGCTTGGTGGCAATCATATTGGCGTCAACATCCCGAAAATCAACGAACTTCAAATCCCCAAACTGGCCCAGGGTGCAGTCATCCCGCCTAACCGCGAGTTTATGGCCGTACTGGGCGACCAGAAGCACGGCACCAACATTGAGGCCCCCCTGGACACCATCAAACAGGCCGTTGCGGAGGTGCTAGGGCAAGGCAGCGACCGGCCCATTACCATCATTGTCCAAATGGACGGCAAGGAGATGTTCCGGCAGATGGTGCGGGAAAACAACTCCCAGGTGCGCATGAACGGCAAAAGCCCGCTGCTGACGTGAGGTGACGCATGGAAGTACTTAAGGTAACAAAGAAATCCGGGGCGGTGGTATCTCTCCCGGCCCCGGATGAACTGAAATGGAACATTTCCGACCTAGACGCAGATGGGACCGGCAGAAACCAGAACGGCGATATGTTCCGCGACCGCGTGGCCGTGAAGCGCAAGCTGGAATGCTCCTGGCGTCCACTCGTCTCTGCTGAAATGGCCAAGCTTTTGCAAGCCGTGGACGATGTGTTTTTCAGCCTTACATACCCCGACGCGATGACCGGCACCGACCGCACTATGATGTGCTACGTAGGCGACCGGTCATCGCCGATCATGCGGCCCGAAACCGATGGGAAATGGCTGTGGGGCGGGCTGTCCATGAACTTCGTGGAGAGGTGACGCCATGTACAATGTCTCCACCGCGTTTCACACCGCTTTTGCGGATTATGGCCGCGAGATCAAGGCCAAGGTGATTTTCAACGGGCAGACGGAGCTTGACGGGAACTACGTTCAGGAGATCACCGCAACACCTGCGTTTGATTCTTCAGACGGCATTTCCGTCGGCTCTGCCTGTTCCGGGCGGTGCAAAATCCGCATTTACAAGCCGGATGAGCCGTTGCAATTGTCCGGTGGGTACTTTGTGCCGTATATCGGCATCTACGTTCCTGGTGGTGATACAGGCACAACAGCCATCGCCGGTCAAGCTGTGGCCGGCAAGGCAATCGCCGGTGTAAGCGCCGCAGCGTCTGGGGTGGAATATGTCCCCCTGGGCCGATACTACATTCCCGCAGACGGCGTGGAAAATCTGGTATATGGATGGGAAATCACCGGCTATGACCAGATGGCATCCTTGACGGAGCAGTACACCCCGCAAATTGAGTTCCCCGCCACGCCAGACGCTATGCTGACGGACTTGTGTGCGCAAAGCGGCCTGACTCCCCCAACGGTGACTTTTCCAGATATGACAATCGAGTCTGTGTTTGAAGGGACCATCCGACAGCAGCTGGGGTGGCTGGCTGGACTGTGCGGACAGTCCGCGCATTTCGACCGGGACGGCAATCTGGTGTTCAAGTGGTACGAGAATACTACCTTCCAAGTCAGCCGGGAGCAGCAGTACATGTCTGGCCTGACCCGCACGGCAGACGGCCCGTACACGGTATCCAGTCTCACCACCGGAACGGAAGATGAACCCATTACATCCGGCACCGGATTGGGTATTACGTCTACAAACCCTTACATGAACCAGGCTGTTGCAGACCTGATTCAGCCGGAGGTGGAGATATCCTTCCAGCCCTGCGATGTAAAATGGCGCTGCGACCCGTCTGTTGAGGTGGGCGACGTCATCCAGGTGGAGGGTGATACCGGCGAATGGCTGGACGTGTGCGTCATGGAACAGGAAATCCACCTGTACGGCGGCCTTTCCTCTACGATGCACAGTTACGCCCCACAGGACGCAGATTACGCCATGGAAAGCCCTACAGAGCAACGCATTAAGCGGGCTTATGAGGGTCTTACCAAGGCCATGCAAAATGCCACGCAGAAGATCATCGGGGCAAAGGGCGGGTATTATGAACTGACACTGGACGAACAGGGCTTCCCCGTTGGGTGGACCCTGCGAGATACGCCCACCATTACGCCCAATACCCGGATGTGGATTATGTCCACCGGTGGTTTGGGATTCTCCAAGGACGGCGGCAACACCATTTCCGGTGTTGCCTTGACCATGGACGGCGAGATCAACGCAAATGTCATTACCGCCGGGCAAATGTCCGCAGAAAGAGTCACCGTCAACGGCCAGACGCTTTCGGACTTCATCGATGCCAGTATCGACGATGACGGCCACCCGGTGCTGCGTATTGGCTCCTCTACATCGGAAATCGTGCTGAAGGAGTACAACGACAAAATCGGATTCTACGACACTTCCGGGACCCTTCTGGCGTACTGGAACAACAACAGCTTTGAGCTGGTGGAACTGAGCAAGTTCCGGTTGGGTCCCATGGGCATCGTGGTTCAGCCCAACGGTTCCGTGTCCTTCGTGGGGGTGAATTGATGGCAAGCATTTATGGGCCGGTATCGGCCACCGGCTGGCAATTGCGGCTGGATTACAGCGTATCCCAGAGCATCGCGGACAACAAGTCCACACTGTCCCTGACGCTGTACATCTATGACGGCACCGGCGAGAGCTACAACCTGGATGCCAATAGTTGCTATTACACTCTGCAAGGCACCAAGGTGTATAACCCGTACCGGTACAATTCCAGGGGCTGGTACAAGCTGGGCAGCAAGTCTATCACCGTGGCTCATAACAATATGGGCAAGGGGTCTGTGGCGCTTTCTGCGGACTGGCACAGTGGGTTTACATCATCCTACACGCCGTCAAGCCTGACGGTTTCAGGCACGGTCAATCTCCCGGATATCCCCCGGGCATCATCCGTGTCGGCATCCGGACTTGTGCTGGGTTCTGCCGGTACACTTACGGTGACCCGGGCCGTGAGCACTTTTACGCACACCATCAAACTCAAGTGCGGCTCTGCGGCACAGGTAACTGTGGCGACAAAATCCAGCGCCACATCCATATCGTATACGCCGCCCCTGGATTGGGCCGCGCAGAATACTGCTGGAACCTCCGTAAACATCACGGCGGAGATCACCACCTACAACGGGGACACCGTGGTGGGCACCAATACGACCACACTGACGGCCTCCATCCCTGCGTCGGTAAAACCCACCCTGTCCGTGAGTCTGTCCGACACCTCCGGGTATCAGCTCACATACGGCTGGGTGCAGGGCAAGAGCACTCTGAAAGCCACGTTTGCTGCCGTTGGGTCTTATGGCAGCACCATCAAGGCCAAGTCCCTGACCATCGGCGGGAAATCCGCCAGCCCTGACGGGGCAAACGTACTTACAGGAAGCGGCACAATGGCCGTTGTAGCCACCGTCACGGACAGCAGAGGGCGCACGGCATCTGTTACCCAAAACATCGCCGTGAACGCGTACAGCGGCCCAGTGGTCCAAGATTTGACCTTTGTGCGCGGTTCTTACACAGGAAGCGTGTGGACTGATAACGCCATGGGCGCAGATATCAAACTGACGTTCACTCTGTCCCTCCAGCTGGCCGGGAACAAGGCGTCTGTGGAGATCACCGGTGCGCCCACGCTGACCGACCAGACCAGCGGTGCAAAGACCGTGTATCTGGTTTCTTTTGGTACGGACACGACCAGCGTTGTACAGGTCAAAGCTACGGATTCCCTGGGTACCACGGTAACGCGGGAAATCACCATTCCCACCGTTTCGGTGCCCATGAACATGAGCTTTACCCTGCCCGGGGTATGCTTCGGCGGCGTGGCCGAACACGAAAAGGTGGTAGAGTTCAAATGGCCCATCTGGTATTTGGGGAAATCTCTATTGGACTATCTCCACCCCGTCGGCAGCATCTACCAGTCCACGGACCCCACATCCCCAGCGGACCTGTTCGGCGGCAGTTGGGAGCAGATCAAGGACAGGTTCCTCTTGGCGGCGGGTGGCTCTCACGAGGCTGGCTCTACCGGCGGCGAGGAGGAGCACATCCTGACGGCGGCGGAGATGGCAAACCACACCCACGGCTACGATTACACGGGCCAGAGCATTACGGAGGGTGTCAACGCCATCCGCCTGTATAATGCTGCGAGTACCCAGTACAACGCTTACACGGGCAAGGCCACGTCCAACTGCGGCGGCCAGGCCCACAACAATATGCCGCCGTACCTGGCCGTGTACACATGGCGCAGGACGGCATAAAGGAGTGTATTACATGCCTGATATCAGCATTACCGTCACCGATAAGCGCCCGGTATGCACCGCCGGGACAACCGTTGTGTGCGACAACAGCGATTATATCGTACACTGGGACCTGGATGCAGAGTGGAGCGCATACGACGCCAAGACCATGCGCGTGATCTACATGGACAGCACCTACGCCGACATCGTGTTTAGCGGTGACAGCGTGGCTCTGCCTCCGGTGCCTGTGCCCGGATGTGTTGTGCAGCTCGGGCTTTACGCCGGGGACATCCACACCAGCCGCATGGCGTTCCTGCGGGCGCTGTCGTCCGTGCGGTCTGCCAGCGGCGCTCCCGCCAACCCCACGCCAGACGTGTACGACCAGCTGATGGAGCTTATCAAGGGCCTGGGCAGTGTAGACCCGGATGACATCGCCAAGGCGGTTGCTGATTATCTGGCAGCACATCCAATCGAGGAAACCGACCCGACTGTCCCGGAGTGGGCAAAGGCTAAGACCAAGCCAACATACTCCGCTGCAGAGGTCGGAGCTATCTCACAGTCCGATCTGCAAGCCGCAACGGACGCAGCGCTTGCGCAGGCCAAAGCTTCCGGCGAGTTTGACGGCCCGCGAGGCCCTGCCGGTGCACCCGGCAAAGATGGTGCGGGCATGGACATCACCGGTGCGACGGTCGGCCAGATTGCCAAGATTACCGCCGTGGACGCATCCGGCGTGCCAACCGCGTGGGAGCCGATGGACATGCCGTCAGGTGGGGGAAGTAATTGGGAAAAAGTGTATGACGGGAGCAACACAATCGCCGAAGAAATATCTGTATTTGAGGTGGATTTAGCCAAGAACGACCCCATGAAAGAGTTCCAACTGTGGCTAAAGCTTGATCAAAATATGGCAGCAGATTGGGGTGCGGCCAAGAACATTTCCGTGACAGTCAATGGGGAAATAATCGGCTATTTCTTTTTTTCGCACCGCTTAAATACCTATGTAGAATTTTATGAAGAAAGAAGCCTTGAAGCAATGACGGTTGCAAAACGATGTATGAATGTTGTGAACCTTAGCTATAACGTTACGTCCCCCATGTGGATGGTTGAACAAGGAGTTAGGAGGCAAAATAACGGTAAATTGTCTATTCACTTCCCGGCCCCATATGCTGGAAAAATAACAGCTAAGGTTTACGGACGATACTAAAAGGAGAGCCCAGAATGAAAATCTACGAAAATGGCGTAATCCGCGACATGACTGCCGAGGAAATCGCGGAGTTTGAAAAGCGGGCAGCGGAGATGGAAGCGATGCCCTCGCCCGAACCGACAGCAGAAGAACGTATTGCCGCGCTGGAAAAGGACAACACCGAGCTACGTGATGCGCTGGATGCGCTGCTGGCGGGGGTGACGTCATGAGTGAGCTGCGAGAGCGCGTGATCGCGTACAACACGGAGGTCAAGGCCGCATTGCAAGCGGTATACAACGACCTCAACCAAGGCCAGCGCAAAAAGCTGCTGCGCAATCCCGCCATCCGCGCAATGTTTGCGCGGTACGGGATCGAGACGGACGTGTAATGGGCTGATGCGTAATGTGCCCGATTTGGGCACCGAAAGGAGTGATTTAATGGCCTTTAGCAAAAAGACCTTCACGGACGGTCAGACCGTCATCGACGCTGATACTCTCAACGCCATCCAGGATGAGCTGATCCGGGTAGGCACTGACAAATCCATGGGCCTGTCCGGTCTGGCGGCGGATGACCAGATCATGGTGTCCGCCGTGGATGCAGACGGCAAGCCCACCGGGTGGCGGAAAAAGTACCGGGACATGCTCAACGTCCGGGATTTCGGAGCTAAGGGCGACAGCACCACCGACGACACGGCGGCCATCCAGGCAGCCATTGATAAGGCGGTATCCTCCCTGGCTATGGCGGTATATATCCCCGCCGGTACGTACATCATCACCACGCCGCTTGTCGTGCAGACCTACAGCGATAGCGATGCTTCCGTTGATGGCGTGAAGTGGTGGGAAGGCCGCGCCCCTGCGCTCATCGGCGAGAACAAGAGTACGGCCATCATCAAGAAAACCGGCAATGCCGCCAAAACCATGCCCACGGTGGACAGCTGGTCCGGCGGCTGGGGAGCCATTGACGCCGCTATCATCCTGGGCCGCACGGACGGCGCGGAAAAGGGCAGCGGGCCGGTGCTCCGGAACCTGTCCATCAAGAACGCCTCCACGGCGGCGGAGCACTGGGCCATCTACGGCGACCGCAGCCGCTGCACCATTGAGCACTGCAATATCCGCACCGGCAGCCACGGCATCCGGCTGCACAGCTTTTTCAACCGGCTGGCGGACCTGTATCTTGTGTGCGCCTCCAACGCCGTCCACATCGACTACGGCACCAGTACCGTCCTGGAACGGGTCTATTGCAGCGGCGCGGCTAACCCGTATATCAATCCAGTCCGCCTACAGCACCCTGTCACAGGTGTGCTGCGACGGCGGCACAGGGACGATTTTCGGCATCACCGGCAACGGCGTGGTGCTCAACGGGTGCGGGGCCGAGTCCAAGGACGCGGCGGTGTATGTCTCCGCCGGGGTGGACAGCAATCTCACCATTAACGGCTTTTACGGCTGGCGGCAGACGGCAGGCGTGCCCATCATGATGGCCAACCGCGCAACGGTCACCGTGTGCGGGCTCCAGCTCTATGAGCGCAGCGCCGACACCTACACCAACACGGCGCTTGTGGACGTAACCGGATCGAGCGCCGAGGTGGAGCTGGCGCTGATAGGCTTCAGTTTAATTCGCTCTGCCGGACGCACGGAGCAGCTCCCGAAACTGTTCAAAACGATCCCCGCCGCAAGCTCCAAAATCTTTTTGGCGACCGATGGACTGGCCGGTTACTACTACCCCACGGCGGCGGGGCTTGTCCCATATGATGGCTACGCCAGCGGGAATCGCCAGTATCTGGCGGATACGGTGGCCCTTCCCGGGCAGGGCGGTACGCTGGATGCGGATAAGTATTATCCCGGCATGCCCGTATGGGATAACGCCCTCGGCAAACCGAAATGGTGGACTGGCTCTGCGTGGTGGCAGCCTGTGGCTGCGCCAATCACGCCCGCAGACACGTCTTTTATCCGGCCTGCCGAAGGGCACTATCAGCAGCAGCCGAACTTTACGAACTTGGCTGTGCAGACCGACCCCGACTATAAGCTCCAGACACGACTCGGTGGATCGGGTACGGAATCCACCGATGTACGTACCTACACGATGGAAACATCGGGCTATATCGCTTGCAAGGCCGGTGACGTCATCCACGTCCGGTGTACTGCCGGTACGTTTGAGAGCGGAGGCGGCAGTATCTGGCCGATAGCCGTGCAGTACAACAGCAGCAAGGCGTCCATCGGCGCTGTGACCTACAAGGCAACGAGCGGCACGACCTATGACGCCGTATTCGACAGCGACGGCAAGGGCTTCAAGTTAACCATCGTGAGCGCGAGCACAGCATATATCCGCATTGTCGGCAACGGCGACCCGAGCGGATTTATCGTGACGGTTAACGAGGAAATAGCGTATAAGCAAGTGTGGGTGGGCACCCCCATGCAGTTCGGGGACGAGGTCAAGCAGAACATGGCCAACGTTTTTGTGCAGGCCCCCGACGGCGCCCTGTACACCATCGCCGTGGACAACAGCGGCAATCTGTCGGCCAAGGCATTCACGCAGTAATCACGCCGCCCAAGGCGGCAGGAAAGGAGATTTTACATGAAAGAAAACACGATCAAGGCCGCGCTGGCGGCCGCCCTGGGGGCGCTGTGTGCCTACGGGGTGCAGCTGCTGGTGCCGGTGCTGGTGCTGGTGGTGGTGATGCTGCTGGACTACGCCACAGGCATGACCAAGGCATGGAACGCCGGGGAATTGTCCTCCCGGGTGGGCCTGAAGGGCATCCTGAAAAAGGTGGGCTACTTGGTCATCGTCGCTGTAGCTGCTGTGGTAGACTGGCTGCTGCGCTACGGAGCCGACGCCCTGGGCTGGGACTGGCCGGTGGAGTTCCTGTTTGCCAGCATTGTCATTATTTGGCTGGTGATCAACGAGCTGCTGTCCATCCTGGAGAACGTGTCGGCCATCGGTGCGCCGGTGCCTGCTTTCCTCCAGGCCCTGCTGAAAAAGTTGAAGGTACACACCGAGGACACGGCGGCGGACAAGCTGCCGGGAGAGGAGGACGACGACAATGAGTAAGCGAGTGTACATCAGCCCCAGCGACCAGACAGAAAACCGCTACGCCTGGGGCAATACCAACGAGCACGTCCAGTGCCAGAAGATTGCCGAGGCGGAGGCTGCCGCTCTGCGCCGCAGCGGCGTGGAGGTGAAGCTGGCTTCCTTCGGCACCACCATGGCCCAGCGCTGCGCCGAGTCCGACGCCTGGGGCGCGGACATCCACAACTGCGTCCACACCAACGCCGCCAACGGCAAGGTCATGGGCACCCGGATGTTCTGCTTTACCATTCCTGGCAAGGGCTACGACGCATGCAAGGCCGTGTTTGCGGAGCTGGCCCCGCTGACGCCTGGAACGTCTGAAAACATCCAGGCCAACCCCCGGCTGTTCGAGGTGCGTGTACCTAATGCACCGTCGGTGTACTGCGAGTGCGAGTTCCACGACACCGCTGAGGGTGCCAGGTGGATCGTGGAGCACACCACGGCCATCGGTGAGGCCATCGCCAAGGGCCTGTGCAAGTACCTGGGCGTGACCTACGTCCCGGCCAAGCAGGAGACGCCCAAGCCCGCCGAGCCTGCCCAGAGCGATACCCTGTACCGGGTCCAGGTGGGGGCCTTCGCCGTCCGCGCCAACGCCGAGAAGATGCTGGACCGCCTGAAAAAGGCCGGGTTTAATGGGTTCATCGTGAAGGGGAAGAAGTAAGAAACATTCTGGACGGCGGGGAGTGACGTAACGCCGCGCTCCCCGCCCGCGCATTGCGCCCGCACGCCCACGGCTTCTATTTTGCCATGGATAATAGTCGCAAAGCCGTTCGGTACTACATTTCCAGCATGGCTCCTAAGAGAGCTTTGGAATTTGTCCAATCTTTCGATTTGCCAGAAGATGAGGAATCGTGCATTATTTTGTGCGATATCCGCCGAAAGTCTTATATCCAAGTTTCCAACGCGCTTCACGTCTCGCCGGAAAGCGTCAAGAGAAACCGCCGCAGGGCATTGTCGAAAATTGTTGACGCGCTGACAAATCAATAGACCTCACTTGGACATGATCGCCCATTCAGAGACCTTTTACAGGCCATCTGAATGGGCGATTTTTTTGTACCATATAAGCAAAGGAGGGCTGGCGATGTACGGATTCAACAACCAATATCAGCAGGGATACGGTGCCCCATACATGGGGCAATACGGGCAAGCATCACAGCAAGCGTGCCAGATCACCAGAGTAAACGGCAGAAACGGGGCAGACGCGTTCCGCATGGCACCCAACAGTTCCATCTTACTCCTGGACGAGAATGACCCGGTTGTGTGGCTCAAGGTCAGCGACGGGGCGGGGTATTGTACTGTTACTCCATACAGCATTGCTCCGTATCAAGACCCCGCGAAGGTAGATGTTACCAGTTTGGAAGAACGCGTGAAAAGATTGGAGGAAATGCTAAATGCCAAATCCGATGATTCAGATGCTCCAGCAAAGCGTAAAAAGTCCGAATAACCCCCTTGTAATGCTGGCGGAGTTCCGCAAGTTTGCGGCTGGTATGACCCCGCAGCGTGCAAAGGAACAAGTGGAACAGATGCTGCAATCAGGGAAAATGAACCCGCAGCAGTTCCAGCAGCTCCAGCAGCAAGCCAAGGAGTTTATGAGATTCCTGAAATAAGCCGGTGCGCAACGGTTTATTATAAAAATTTCAAGAAAGGAGTTTTGAAATGGACAACTATTCCCTCTCTGATCTTCGGGCCGCTGTTGATGGCGGCAATGACAATTGGGGAGGCGGCGCGTGGTGGATTATCATCCTGTTCCTTTTCGTCTTTATGGGCGGAGGCTGGGGGATGAACCGGCAGGGCGAATTTGGCCAGTATGCCACCGCTTCGTCTCAACAGGAAATCCTTTTCGGCCAGCAGTTTGGCCAGCTGAATGACCGTCTGACCAACGTGGGCAACGGCATCTGCAGCCTGGGCTACGAAATGCAGGGCAATGTCGGGCAGCTGGGTAAGGAGATGGCCCTGGCGCAGAACGGTACGAACATGGCCATTATGCAGACCGGAAACAACATCCAATCTCAGCTGTCGGAGTGCTGCTGCACCACGCAGCGGGCTATTGACAGCGTCAACGCCAACATTGACGCCAAGTTTGCCGCCCTGGAGAAATCTCAGTTGGAGGGCCGTATCGCCCAGCTGGAACAGGCCAACAATCAGCTGTTTATCAGGGACCAGCTGTGCGGCGTAGTGCGTTATCCCAACGGATACACCTACAATGCGGGCCCCTCTCCGTTTTGCGGCTGCAATAGCGGCTGCAATAACATCTGATTTCCGGCAATCGGAATAAAGTGACGCCCTATTTGGCGAGGCATGCGGGGCGGCATTAGTCGCCCCGCTATTTTTGAATGGACAAAAATCAGATCGATTAGAAAGGAATGATATTATGAGTAAATCCGCCATCTATACCACCAACACCACCGGCGCAACCGTCCCGGTTGACGGCATCATCCCTGTTGGGAATACTACCCGCCGGTACGGCTGCAACATCAAGCAAGACGGCAATGCCATTACACTGTGTGGACAGGGGTATTACCTCGTCAACGTCTCCGGCACTTTGTCTCCCTCAGCGGCTGGCACCGTGTCTATCACCGCGCAAAAGGACGGCGTTCCGATTATCGGAGCGACGGGGGCCCAGACCGCCGCCGAAAACGGCACTGTTAATATTGGCATTTCTGCCATCGTCCGCAATGCCTGCGGGTGTGAGGGCTCTATTCTGTCCCTGGTCCTGGGCGGCGTTGCGGCAGTTGTAAACAACATGGCCGTTACCGTCGAGAAGCTGTAAGGGGTGCGACATGAAGGACGACCTGAAAGAATACAAGCAAAAACTGGAAAAGGAACTGTCTGCGTACATGGAACTGCCTGTGTCCGAACGCTCTGCTGCTGCCGTCCGTAGCATGGCGGAGTGCTGGGAACAGGTCGATAAACTCGGTAAATGTATGTGCGAGTCCGCTGATTTTTCCAAAGAGGATGCTAAAGCATGGAATGCCGACATGGAAAACGATGACGGCACCACCGGCGGGCATTGGTCCGTTCAGCAGACCACCCCCCTCGCGTCCAACGCAGGTGTCGTGTTTGCGCACATCACCGAGGACGACTGGAACGTAGCCGTGAATATGATGTATTCGGACTACTGCTCCGTGGCGGCAAAGTATGGCGTAAACAAGCCTGAGTTTTTTGCGGATATGGCCAAGGCATTCCTGTTTGACAAGGACGCAAAAGGCCCGAAAGAAAAGCTGTCTGCCTACTACCACGGAATTGCGACGGTGTAATTTGTTAGTAAACAGTTAGTAACTGACGCAGGATATAACGGGATTTTGCAATTTCCCGCGCCAAAATATCCGCATACCACCGTTAAATCCCGCATAATGCCGCACAATACCGAATGTTTGCTATTGGGCTATAATTGACGTGCATGGGGTCACAGGTTCGAGCCCTGTACCGCGCACCAAAAAACTCCCGGTTTCGCGTGAAATCGGGAGTTTTTCTTTGCTTTTGCCGCAAAAAAGTTCCGTCATTCTATAACCTGTTTTTTCCTGTTAGTAACGTGTTAGTAACACGTTATTTTTCATCAGCCGTGTCTACAGCTGCAATCAGTTCCGGAATGTCTGTGTGGACATAAATATTTGCCGTTGTGGAATAGTCGGCGTGTCCCAATATCTTTTGCAGAATCTCCGTGGCCATGCCTGATCTTCTGGCCCAGCTGGCGTAGGTGTGCCGGGTGGCATGCGGGGTTTTCCGCTCGATCTTGAGCTTTTCCAGTAACGGGTAGTAATCCCGTCGACGGAAATTTGCCGGTACCTGTTGGCCGGTATAGCCGGACAGCAAGAGCGGCCCCTTCGCCCTGGCGGCAAAGTATGCGAAGTATGCCCGGCCCTCCGGCCTGATGGGGATGGCCCGGTTGCGCCCGGCGGCGGTCTTTTCTCCCCCGATGACATAGGTTCCGTGATAGTCGGCCAGCGGGAGACCGAAAAGCTCCCCGATTCTCATGCCCGTGTAAATCATCATCAGGATGATTTTCGCGGTGTCGCTTCCGTTTTTCTCCAGTTTCTCAATATCCGAATCGGAGAAGATTTCCTTTTCTTTTTTCACATTTTCCGGAAGGTGGATGAATTTCGCAAAGTTTGTTGTTGCGATTTCCTCCCGGATCGCCCATGCGGACATCTGCGTAACAAGCTGCTTGTACTTGCTGCATGTGCTGTGGGATTTATCCGCATATTTGTCCATGACCGCCTGGAAGTCTGCTGTCCGCAAACTGCGGAATCTTGCATCGTGGAGCGGCTGGAACACGTCAAA
>ERZ1026780.327-NODE-327-length-38917-cov-12.986825_pt1 | contig 38917 bp, 24 predicted proteins | sample MGYA00380126_ERZ1026780 | MGnify/ENA primary metagenome ERZ1026780 (study PRJEB33269, sample SAMEA4719762) | human gut metagenome | biome: human-associated habitat; feature: organic feature; material: feces | place: Cameroon | collected 2013-10 ... | reverse complement strand
TAGAAAAGGGCGATATGCTAAAAAGCCGTCGCTATCGCAACCGTCGTTTGGGTGACTTCTTGAAAGAGCTTGACCTTACGGAAGGTCGCTCTACTGGCGTTCCTACGATACAGACAAAGTTAGCTGAGAATGGTTCACCACGTGCCATCTTTGAAACTACAGATGACCGTTTGACGTTCTTGGTTACTATTCCTGTTCATGAAGGATGTAGTGAAAGTTCGGAAACAGACGTGCTTGGTTCGGAAACTCATCATGAAAGTTCGGAGAGAAAGGATATTAGTTCGGAGACTGCCTCAAAAAGTTCGGAGAGAAAAAGAAAAAGTTCGGAGAGAATACTTGATTTAATAAAGAACAAGCCTACAATATCAGCAGCAGAAATCGCAATGGAAATAGATATGTCATCACGAGGAGTAGAAAAGCAGATAAAAAAGCTCCGAGAGGCAGGAATCATCAAACGCAATGGTGCTGACTTTGGTGGCTTTTGGGAAATTGTAAATTCGGATAACAACTAAAAAATAGAATACAATGTTATTAGGAAACAAGATAAGGTCTCTTAGAGACGAACAAGGAATATTGCAGCGTCAAGTAGCTGCATACTTAGAAATAGCAGCAAACAATTCATCTTCTGATATAAACAACGCAAGATTGAGGTCTTGCATACAATGGGAACATTATGGTATCATTTACGCTTGATGCCATAAAGTTTCTTTTGATTTACAGATACTTACAAAATACATACTGGTTCAAGCGTGGAATCCGCCTGTCGTCTGTTCCACTGATAGAGGTCTTCGCATTGCCCGATACTGCTGAACAGATTATGTTTGAAGCCCACGCCGATATGATATACACTACCACATGGAGTAATTCTTTCTGCAAAAAAATGTCTAAGCTGACAGAATAAAAAAGCAATATAAATACGATGGTTCCATAATTACTGCTTTTCCGCTAAGCATATTAGAGTGTGTGCCATGCTATTTACTGCAAAAACACACTCATAAATTTTTCTTTACTTTTCCCTTACTGGGATTTCGATATTTTCAACTGATTTCTATTTGTGCGTGAATATGGGAAATATAAAGTAAAACACTAACAATCTGAGAATCAAATTGTTATATTTTCAACGCTTCAAATTAGATTTTATTATGTCCTCATGTTGTACGACATAAGACTTTATAGTTGTACGACTTGAGCGCTCAAGTCGTACAACATGAGGGTGTATTGTCGTACAACATGAACATGTATAGTCGTACAACAATAGAATTTTATTTTGTGGAAAATGACAAAAAGAGGAAGCTACTTTTACAAAAATCCATATTTTCACTTACAGATTACCCAAAAGCAAGTAGGCAAAATCTGGGAATAAATAATGACAGGGAATAGCCTTTCTCTTTCATTTACCTTTGCATCATGCGAAGTTTGGAGCATCATACCTCACTCCTATCCCCTTCCTCCATCAAGTTCTTACGAGGTTTCTTCCCGCATCGATTCTGAGGAAGATAAAGAGAAGGATGGTAAAGCCCCAGAGCGATGAGCCTCCATAACTGAAGAACGGAAGCGGAATGCCGATAACAGGAGTAAGACCCAATACCATACCGACATTAATAAACACGTGAAAGAGGAAGATACTGAGTACACTATAACCATATACTCTCCCAAACTTGAAGGGTTGTCGCTCGGCAAGAATAATCAGCCTGATGATCAAAGCCAAGAACAGCAACAGCACTCCTGCCGATCCTAAGAATCCTTCCTCCTCACCTACGGTACAGAAGATGAAATCGGTGTCCTGCTCGGGCACAAACTTCAGTTTGGTCTGTGTACCATTGAGAAAGCCCTTTCCCTGAAGACCTCCAGAACCTATCGCAATCTCACTCTGGTGCACATTATAACCCGCACCTGCCAAGTCTTCCTCCAGTCCAAGAAGTACGTTGATACGCACACGCTGGTGAGGCTCCATCACATTGTTGAGCACATAGTCGGCAGAATAGAAGAAAGCCAAAGAGCCTAAGGCAAACATTGCTATGAAATAATAGTTTCTGATGCGCGAGGATAATCCCTGATAGAGCAGGAATCCTATGAGGATGAAACTTACTATCAGTTGAACATAGGTCACATCGAAAGGAATGACATAAACGGAGAAGAGCATACATCCCAAAGTGATGCCGACGGTATAGAGAAGCATCTGTACCGTTTGCCGCCCATTGTGAATATAGTTGCTCACCATGCCCGTAGAGAAGATTTGAACAAGTAAGAGCACTACAAACTCACCTACCGACGTTTGCCCATCCCACATCATCACATTTTCGTACTTCACACCCACCACGAAGTAAACCACCATGGCAACGGCAGTAAAGAGAATACTGCCAGGCATTCCCTCACGATAGAACATAAGGAAGAAAGCTGAATAGACGAGTGCAGAACCTGTCTCGCGCTGTCCCACGATACATATCATAGGCAGGATAATGATAAAGGCTGCTGCAAAGAAGTCTTTCATGCGATGGATATTGAAGCCATAGCTCGACATAAACTTGGAAATGGCAAGCGCCGTAGCAAACTTGGCAAACTCGGCTGGCTGCAGACGCAAAGGTCCAAGCACAAGCCACGAACGGGATCCCTTGATACTATGCGGATTGAAGATGGTGGCAAAGAGCAACAGTACCAAGGCGGCATAGATGACATAAGAGAAGGTGTCGTAGAACCTGTCGTCGAGCAACAAAATAACGAAACCGAGTGTGATGGAGGTTGCTATCCAGATAATCTGCATTCCCGAACGAGAGCCAAGACTGAAAATATCATTATCGCCATAGGTATAGCTGGCACCACAGACACTTATCCATCCAAAGGTGAGAAGCGCCAGATAAATGCCTATCGTCCACCAGTCGAGCGAACGAAGCACACCTTGTTGTCTGTTATCTGATTGAACCATATTACTTATTCAAATATCGCAAATCGAGCGAGTTCTGTTTTTAAAAGTTGAAGAAGAGAGGCTCTTCCTGTTGTTTAAGATGAAGCGCCCATCTCCCTAATATTTTTATCTGCTGCTTGAGCCATAGGCAATTCTTCGTGCCTGCATCTGTGCGGCAAGAGCCTCTGAAGCTGGCGACAGCTTGCCTTTGATATATTGCTCCATCATGAGTCCACCAATAGGCACACCATAATCGGCTCCCCAGCCACCGTTCTCAACATATACTGCGATGGCTATCTGAGGATTGTTCATCGGTGCAAAGCCCATAAATACGGAGTGGTCGTGACCACGGTTCTGAGCTGTACCCGTCTTGCCGCATGGTTCAAAGTCATAACGGGCAAGCATCTTACAGGTTCCCTTCAAGGCAGAGCTGCGCATACCTGCCACAACATAGTTGTATGCCTTTTTCGAAGCCATGGTGTAATGACGGCGAGTATAGAGTGTGTCGAGCGGCTCACCCTTCACCTTGCGCACCACATGGGGCGCATAATAATATCCTCGGTTGGCGATGGTGGCTCCAAGATTGGCTATCTGCAGAGGAGTGAGGTTGACCTCACCCTGTCCGATAGAGATACTGATAATGGTGAGTCCGTTCCATGACCCTCGGTAAGCCTTGTCGTAGAACTCGGCATTAGGAATCAGTCCTCGTTTCTCGCCAGGCAGGTCGATACCAAGCTTGTATCCGAATCCCATACTCTTCATATAGTCGCGCCAGGTGTTCATAGCCACTTGCACATTGGGATACTTACGCCTGTTGCCCATCATATAATAGAGTCCCCAACAGAAGTAACCATTGCAGGAGGTACTGATGGCATCGACGAGTGCTATAGGAGAAGGGTGTCCATGACAGCCTACATGCAGTCCACGATAAGAGAATCCATGATGACAGGGGAAAGCTGTACCCGGCGTGATGATTCCTTCGGTGAGGTATGTGAGCGCCTGAGTAGTCTTGAAGGTTGAACCCGGTGGATACTGACCCATGATACTTCTGTTGAGCAACGGTTTCCAGGGGTCGTGCGAAAGGTATCGGTGCATCTTTCCGCGCATCTTTCCTACCAACCTACGTGGATCATAAGAGGGAGACGACACCATGGCAAGCACTTCGCCCGTCTTTGGGTCGATGGCTACAATACTGCCTATCTTGCCTTGAAGGAGTCGCTCTCCAAGAGCCTGCAGATTCTGGTCGATGCCCAGAGTAAGGTCTTTGCCTGCCACAGGACGCTGGTCGAACTTGCCATGCTGGTAACTTCCCTGTATTCGTCCATGTGCATCACGAAGTTTGATTTTGATACCCTTCTCTCCCCTGAGCTCTTTCTCATAGAATTTCTCCACACCGAGTTTACCGATATAGTCGCCGGGCTGATAGTAGCTGTCATCTTCTATATCGCTCTCCGATACTTCTCCCACATCTCCGAGCACATGGGCTGCATAGGGACCGGTGTATTCACGTATGCTTCGCTTCTGCACATAGAAACCAGGGAAACGGAACATCTTCTCCTGGAACACACTGAAGTCCTTATCGGACAGCTGTCCCATGAAGAGCTGCTGGGTGTAACGCGAATAACCGGGATTTTTGGAACGGTCCTTGATATCGTTCATTCGCTTGATGAAGAACTCTTTTGTAATGCCAAGCGAGTTGCAGAAGTCCATCGTGTCGAGTCTTCCACTCTCCTCGTTCATCACCACCATGATATCATAAGACGGCTGATTGTACACCATCAGTTTGCCGTTTCTGTCGTAGATGGCTCCGCGTGACGGGTATTCCACCTGCTTGAGGAAGGCATTACTGTCGGCATTCTTCTTATAGTCGTCGCTCATAATCTGCAACGTAAAGAGACGAATGATGTAAATGGTCACAATTCCTATGGCCACTCCACCTATCACAAACTTACGTTTTTCGAGATTATAATCGATCATAATACCTATTTATATAATATGCCCTATTTTTTATATATTTTACCCTTACACCTTATTATATATACCTTATTATATATATGTATCATTCTATGCATGCATAGAGTATGATTCGTTCTCCGTCAATTTCGTAGAGAGAAGGCGAAAGAGAAAAACTACTTACGCACATTCTCTATGGCCATCAGCAACACATAGGTGAGAGCCGCACTTCCCACGATACATTCTATCCACTGCAACCAGTTGAAGAAATTGAAAGTTTCGAGTGTAAAGAAGAGCAGGCAATAAATCACCACGATGATGAGCGAATACCAAAAGTAAGAACTTCCAAGCGTGCGCACACCAGGAAGCAAGTCGTCAGAGCTGTCACGGGGCAGGAACAACTCGAGCAGATAAGGCTGCAAGAGAGCTATTGCCGTCATAGAGCCAGCAGCCACACCCGGAGTGTTGGCGAAGATGTCGACTCCCAATCCCAGGGCAAAACTCCACAATAACATTTGCCAACGAGGCGTGTTACGACGAAAGTGGAGCACGAACATGATGTACAGAAGCGGTGTGGCGCAATGGAAAAGGTGTATATGGTTACACACCAGTCCTTGCACCAGCAGGAGAACAAAGAATACTCCCCATCGCTTTACTATATCTATACTCATTTTTCAAAAAGAATTGAAAAAGTGTTGTCTTTAAAATCTGTTTTGTTTCTGCGAAACGGCAGAGTGCATTACTGTGGCTTGATGGAATCCTGTGCTGCCCGCATCAGGTCGATACGTTCCTGCAAGGCTGAATCATCAACAAGGCACACATCGCGCAAGCGGGCAAAATCGGTAGACAACTTAACCTGTACACGATATGACAGTCCGTCTGCCGAATTGAACACATGCAGAACCTTTCCCACCATGACTCCAGGAGGGAAGACCGATGAATATCCACTCGTCACCACATTGTCGCCCAACTTGAAGTGAGCATGCCTTGGCACGTCCTCGAGATAAGCCAGCTGTGAGGAGCCACCTCTCCAGCGCAGATAGCCGAAATAGCCACGGCGCTGTATGGTACAGCTGATATTGGAATGGCTGTTGAGAGCAGGGATGACGATGCTGTAATGTTCAGACACCAAGTAGACTATGCCTACCACACCCATGCCACAAACCACGCCCATATCGCGCTTCACTCCATCGGCTGAGCCCTTATCTATAGTGATAAGGTTGTCATACCTGTTCACCATATTGGCCACGACCTTTGCCGGAATAAGCCTGCATCCCTGGAAGGGGACCATGTTTGACAATCGTGCCACAGCAGCTTCCTGACTGCGGGTAAGGCGGGCGATACTGTCGTCCAGCATTCTTACCTGCTGTTCCAGGAAAGCATTGCGCTGAGTGAGCTGGCTGTTGACGCCTGACAGCGAGAAGAAACTCTCCACAGCCGAATCCCACTCATACACCTTGCCCGTAACGGCATTGGCCGACGAGAACCACACACTGCCCTGATAACTGTTGTATCTGAAGAGCAGTACCATGCTCACTACCTCAAGCACCAGGAACACAAACCAGTGGTTGTGTTTCGCCAGAAACTCTGTAAGGTTGTGCATACGCTATAGTTTCTCTGAAATTCAGATTTTCACTTATCTCATCAGGAACGAGAAGCGGTCTACATTCTTCAGCGCGATGCCGGCGCCCTTAGCCACACTGTGCAATGGATCTTCGGCAATATGGAAAGGAATGTTGATCTTGGCTGTGAGACGCTTGTCGAGTCCACGGAGCAAAGCTCCACCACCAGAGAGCCAGATACCATTCTTCACGATATCAGCATAGAGCTCAGGAGGAGTGTTCTCAAGTGCTGAGAGCACAGCATTCTCGATCTTTGCCACAGTCTTGTCCAAGCACTGAGCTATCTCCTGATAGCATACAGGCACCTCCATAGGAAGGGCTGTGATACGGTTAGGACCATGAACAATAAAGTCTTCCGGAGCCTCATCACCCAGGTCGGTAAGAGCAGAACCTACATGTATCTTGATACGCTCGGCCATACGCTCAGAAACCTTCACATTGTGCTGGCGGCTCATGTACTCCTGGATATCTGCTGTCAGGTCGTCACCGGCTGTACGGATAGAGTTGTTGCTCACAATACCGCCAAGTGAGATGACTGCGATCTCGGTGGAGCCACCACCTATATCAACTATCATGTTTCCCTCTGGTGCCTCCACATCGATACCGATACCGATAGCTGCTGCCATAGGCTCAAAGATCAAGTAAACATCACGTCCGTCGGCATGCTCGGCAGAATCGCGCACTGCACGGAGCTCCACCTCGGTAGAACCAGAAGGCACACCGATTACCATACGGAGTGAGGGAGAGAAAAGACGACTTCCTGTATGCACCATCTTGATAAGACCGCGCATCATCTGCTCGCATGCAGTAAAGTCGGCTATCACGCCATCACGCAAAGGACGGATAGTACGGATATTGTCATGAGTCTTCTCGTACATCATCTTAGCCTTCTCGCCTACAGCAATCATCTTGTCTGTACGGCGGTCGAGGGCTACAACAGAGGGCTCATCCACCACAATCTTATCATCGCTGATAATGATGGTGTTGGCTGTTCCCAAGTCCATTGCGATTTCCTGAATAAATGAAAAAAATCCCATTTTCTTTTGTAATTACTAATTGTTTATTTTAAGCTTAAAATATCTACGCCAGCACTAAAGCTGCCGCACCTTACTTAGCGAACCAAGCGTGGATAGCAGTATCATAGTGTGAGCTTACGCCAAAGGCACGCTCTGCAAACATCTTGCGATCCTCGATATCGGTCTCAGCACCTTTCTTCTTCAAGATATCGAGCAGCACACTGTACTCAGCCTTGCTGGGCACGATAACCACATCCTTGAAGTTCTTGGCTCCTGCACGGATCAGAGAGATTCCACCTATGTCGATCTTCTCGATGATATCGGCATCACTTGCACCGCTTGCCACAGTCTGCTCGAAAGGATAAAGGTCTACAATCACGAGGTCGATGCTTGGAATCTCATACTCCTTCATCTGCTCCTGATCGCCCTCATTGTCGCGACGTGCAAGAATACCTCCGAATATTTTTGGATGAAGAGTCTTCACGCGACCACCGAGGATGGATGGATAAGTGGTTACATCCTCCACTTTCTGACATTCATAACCGAGTGACTCGATAAACTTCTGTGTACCACCGGTGCTCAAGAATTTAACACCCTCTTCATTCAACTTGGCAAGGAGCTCATCCAAGCCGTCCTTGTGAAAGACAGACACTAAAGCTGTCTTGATTTTCTTTGTTTCAGCCATTGATTTCTACTTATTTGAAATAATGGTGCAAAGGTACAAATAATATTTGAGCCCACCAAAAATCACCCATGTTATTATTAGCTTTTTAACGCAAGAACGATGTTTCTTGACCTGGGTTAACCCTAAAAGCCATTTCTGCCATCTATTAAGACCGAAGCCGGTCGTCTATTAAGACCAAAGCCGGTCGTCTATTAAGACCAAAGCCGGTCGTCTATTAAGACCAAAGAGAATCATTCACAAAGTACAAAACTCGTCTCCCGTCAAGCACCCGATTACCGACACATTGACAGCATTTTCAACTATAAATGTCTATAAAACAACGAAAAGCAAGACAGAATGTCAGCATTCTGCACCTCGGCACACATTTCGCTTCAACGGTTGGCAAACAACAAATAACATAACGAAACAAATAAAACAAGAAAGGAGAAATATATGACATTCGACAAATTTACAATCAAGGCGCAAGAAGCGGTGCAAGCCGCTGTAAACACAGCGCAACGAAATGGTCAGCAGACCATCGAGCCGGTGCATCTTCTCAGCGGAATCATCGAGAAAGCACCTGATGTAACCAACTATATCTTCCAGAAGTTGGGCATGAACGGAGGACAGATCTCCATGCTCCTGCAGCAGGAATTGCAGCATCTTCCCCGCGTACAGGGTGGCGGACAGCCATACCTCTCCAATGACACCAATCAGATATTGATCAACGCCGAGGATACTGCCAAGAAGATGGGCGACGAGTTCGTAAGCGTAGAGCCTATTCTGCTCGCCATTCTGAAAGGCAACTCTACAGCAGCCCGCATCCTGAAAGATGCCGGCGCCAACGAGAAAGACATGCTCGCTGCCATCCAGGCTCTTCGTCAGGGACAGAACGTAAAGAGCCAGAGTGCAGACGAAAACTATCAGAGTCTGGAGAAATACGCCAAGAACTTGGTTGAACAAGCCAGAAGCGGAAAGCTCGACCCCGTAATCGGACGTGACGAGGAGATACGTCGCGTGCTCCAAATCTTATCAAGAAGAACGAAAAACAACCCAATCCTTATCGGTGAGCCTGGTACTGGTAAAACCGCCATCGTTGAAGGACTTGCCGAAAGAATCGTACGTGGCGACGTACCGGAGAACTTGAAGAACAAGCAGCTCTATTCGCTCGACATGGGCGCACTGGTGGCTGGTGCTAAATATAAAGGCGAATTCGAAGAGCGACTGAAGAGCGTCATCAAGGAAGTGACCAACGCCAACGGACAGATTATCCTCTTCATCGACGAGATTCACACCTTGGTAGGTGCCGGCGGTGGAGAAGGTGCCATGGATGCTGCCAATATTCTGAAGCCTGCATTGGCACGTGGCGAGTTGAGAGCCATCGGTGCCACCACCCTCAACGAGTATCAGAAATACTTCGAGAAGGATAAGGCTTTGGAACGTCGTTTCCAGACCGTAATGGTCAACGAGCCTGACGAGGTGGACGCCATCAGCATTCTCCGAGGCATCAAGGAGCGTTATGAGAACCATCACAAGGTTCGTATTCAGGACGACGCCTGCATCGCAGCTGTCAAACTTTCTGAACGTTACATCTCCGACCGATTCCTGCCAGACAAGGCTATCGACCTGATGGATGAGGCTGCTGCCAAACTCCGTATGGAGCGCGACTCCGTGCCTGAGGAACTGGACGAGATCACACGTCACCTAAAGCAGTTGGAGATAGAGCGTGAGGCCATCAAACGCGAGAACGACCAGCCTAAGATTCAGCAACTCGACAAGGAGATTGCCGAGCTGAAGGACAAGGAACGCGACTTCCGTGCAAAATGGGAAGGAGAGAAAGACCTCGTCAATAAAATTCAGCAAGACAAGCAGGAGATTGAGAACCTGAAGTTTGAGGCTGAGCGCATGGAACGTGAAGGCAACTACGAGCGCGTGGCTGAGATCAGATATTCTAAGCTGACTGCTCTCGAAGAAGACATCAAGCGCATCCAGGAACAACTGAAGAGCACTCAAGGTGGCGAGGCCATGATACGCGAGGAGGTTACTGCCGACGATATTGCCGAGGTGGTAAGCCGCTGGACAGGAATACCTGTCAGCCGTATGATGCAAAGTGAGCGCGAGAAACTTCTCCACTTGGAGGAGGAACTCCACAAGAGAGTCATCGGTCAGGACGAGGCCATCACAGCCGTGAGTGATGCTGTACGCCGCTCACGTGCCGGCTTGCAAGACCCGAAACGTCCTATCGCAAGTTTCATCTTCCTCGGTACAACCGGTGTGGGTAAGACTGAGCTTGCCAAGGCTTTGGCAGAATATCTCTTCAACGACGAGTCGATGATGACACGTATCGATATGAGTGAATATCAAGAGAAGTTCAGCGTCACCCGTCTGATAGGTGCGCCTCCAGGATATGTAGGCTATGATGAGGGTGGACAGTTGACCGAGGCTGTTCGTCGCAAACCATACAGTGTGGTTCTCTTCGATGAGATTGAGAAGGCACATCCCGATGTCTTCAACACCCTGCTTCAGGTATTGGACGACGGACGACTCACCGACAACAAAGGCCGTGTAGTAAACTTCAAGAACACCATCATCATCATGACTTCCAACGCAAGCCGTGATATGTTAAGAAAGACCTTCCGTCCGGAGTTCCTGAACCGTATCGATGACATCATCACCTTCAAACCTCTCACCAAAGAGCAGATTGCCCAGGTGGTTGAGCTTCAGATGAACAGAGTCAAGAAGATGTTGGCTCCTCAGGGCTTCGAACTTCGCTGGACTCCTGCCGCCATCCTATATTTGGCAGAGGTGGGCTACGATCCAGAGTTTGGCGCACGCCCTGTAAAGCGCGCAATACAAGACTATGTATTGAACGACTTGAGCAAGAAGATCCTCGCCGAGGAAGTCAGTCGTGAGAAACCTATCACCATCGACCACACGAAGGAAGGCGGATTGCTATTCGAGAACAAATAACCTTCAAGACAGAAGGAGAAACAACTACGCCACTTGCGTAAGTTGAACCATCATAAGTTAAGGAGGGTGTGTCATAAGTTCATGATACACCCTCTTTTTTGTTACATAAACTGAAGTTTCATAAATAGGGAAGTTAAAGAAATGACCGCCCAGCAGACAGACAACCGATTCAAGACTGACAGCCAGCAATAGATGACAGCAACCTACAAGAAAACAGAAAGATAATATTATTTTGCTCTACAACAAAGGAAAAAGAAAGATCTTTCAACACAAACTGGCGAAAAGCACACAAAGACTAACGAGAGCATCACCATCTTCACTTGTTTTCCAAACTCATACAAGTACACGTTTAAGAAGTATCGTCGCTGAGCATCAGACTTTTAAATATCAGCAAAACCTGCAAACACATACACAAAAAGGCGATACAGAAAGCATAAACAGAAGGACAAAAAAAATGCCCCGACATCACGTCGGGGCAGTTCTTACGTTTTTGAATGTTTCAGCAGTTTTGTGTTTTTTATGTAGTTATGATCTTTTTGAAAATCAGTTTGTGTTTCTTTTCGAGTGCAAATATAATACAAATAATTGATTTAAATCAAATATATCTCTCTTTTTTACGCAAAAAATCACGTAAACGTTTGCGGTATTTGCTTCTCTTTTTGCGCACTCAACAAGCCCTTTTCTTAAAAAAAGCATAAATTATGCAGTTAATATTCCATAGAAATAGCTTTTTTTATTAACTTTGCACCTATTATATAATAACAAGCTAATCAATGAAGGAATTTGTCATCTCAGAAGTCAAGGCAGAGACTGCCGTTCTCGTGGGTCTTATCACCAAGGAACAGGACGAAGCCAAGACCAAGGAATACCTCGACGAGCTGGAATTTCTTGCCGATACGGCAGGAGCTGTAACCGTCAAGCGATTCACACAGAAGGTTGTCGCTCCCAACCAAACTACCTATGTAGGAAAGGGAAAGCTCGAGGAAATCAAACAATACATTAAGGAAGAAGAGGAAGAAGACCGCGAGATCGGAATGGTCATTTTCGACGACGAACTGTCTGCCAAGCAGATACGCAATATTGAGCAGGAACTACAGGTAAAGATCCTCGACCGTACATCCCTCATTCTCGACATCTTTGCCATGCGTGCCCAGACTGCTGCCGCCAAGACACAGGTGGAATTGGCACAGTATAGATACATGTTGCCTCGTCTGCAACGACTCTGGACTCACCTTGAGCGTCAGGGCGGTGGTTCTGGCTCGGGTGGCGGTAAAGGTTCTGTAGGATTGCGTGGTCCTGGTGAGACTCAGCTTGAGATGGACCGTCGTATCATCCTCGGCCGTATGAGTCTGCTCAAAGAGCGCCTGGCCGAGATCGACAAACAGAAGACCACTCAGCGCAAGAACCGCGGCCGACTCATCCGTGTGGCCCTTGTCGGCTACACCAATGTGGGCAAGAGCACCATCATGAACCTGCTCTCCAAGAGCGAGGTCTTTGCCGAGAACAAACTCTTCGCTACTCTCGACACCACCGTACGAAAGGTCGTGGTGGAGAATCTGCCTTTCCTCCTTGCCGACACAGTAGGATTTATCCGCAAGTTGCCTACCGACCTGGTAGACTCTTTCAAAAGCACCCTCGACGAGACACGCGAGGCCGACCTGCTGTTGCATGTTGTCGACATCTCGCATCCTGATTTCGAGGAACAGATACAGGTGGTGGAGAAGACCCTGAAGGAACTGGGCTGCGCCGACAAGCCATCGATGATCATCTTCAACAAGATAGACAACTACTCCTGGGTAGAGAAGGAGGAAGACGACCTTACTCCTATACAGAAAGAGAACATCACCCTCGATGAGCTCAAGCGCACGTGGATGGCGAAGTTGCACGACGACTGTCTCTTCATCTCTGCCAAGAACAAGGAGAACATCGACGAGTTCCGCGACATTCTGTACAAGAAAGTGCGCGAGCTGCACGTACAGAAGTATCCCTATAATGATTTCCTGTATCAGGACTACGAATAAAAAAAACAACGACTATGAACGATTACCGACCGCTTACCACCGAAGAGATAGAACAGCTGCAGCAGAATGGCTGTTGGGCTGAGGACTGGACTTCCGTCAACGTCGCAGAAGACTTCAATCCCGAACACATGCGTCAGGTAATGCTCTACGGAGATGTCTGCATAGGCAGCTTCGACAAGAGCATCGAGGTAAGTCCGGGCTTCCACAAGCACTCGGGCATCCGCAATGCCACCTTGCACAATGTCATCATCGGAGACGATTGCCTCATCGAGAACATAGGAGGATTCATCAACAACTATACCATCGGCGACGAGTGCTACCTGTCCAACGTATCCACCATAGAGACTACAGAGGGAGCTACCTATGGAGAAGCCAATGTCATCAGCGTACTCAACGAGGCTGGCGATGGGAACATCATCTCTTTCTCCGAACTGAGCAGTCAGTTGGCAGCACTGATGCTCAAGCATTCGCAGGAGAAGGACTTCCGTGAGAATATTTTCCAACTCGTCAGAGCATATGTGAGCAGCCGACTGCCCGAACGCGGACTGATAGGCAACAATGTAAAGATAGCCAACACCAAGGAGATTATCAACTGCATCATCAACGACTACTGCGAGGTGAACGGAGCAGAGCGGCTGAGTGACTGCACCCTCCTGGGAGATGCTACCAGCAGCGTTTATATTGGAACGGGGGTCATAGCCGAAAACACCATCATCGACCATGGGGCAAGCATCACCAACGGAGCCAACCTGCAAGACTGTTTCGTGGGAGAAGCCTGCCAGATAAACAACAGCTTCACCGCATCGACATCGGTATTCTTTGCCAACTCGGTAATGAGCAATGGCGAAGCATGTGCCGCCTTCTGCGGTCCGTTCTCAGCCTCTCATCACAAGAGTTCGCTCATCATCGGAAGCCAGGTTTCGTTCTATAATGCCGGTTCTGCCACCAACTTCAGCAACCATGCCTACAAGATGGGTCCCATCCACTGGGGCATCCTGGAGAGAGGCACCAAGACAGCCAGCGGCTCCTACCTTTTCCTGCCTGCCCACATCGGTGCTTACTCCGTATGTCTTGGCAAGACCATGGCTCATCCCGACACAACCGCCTTCCCCTTCTCCTATATTATTGGCGAGGGAGAGAAGACCATACTCATCCCAGGCAGAAACCTTGTCACTGTAGGACTTTACCGCGACATCAACAAGTGGCCCAAGCGCGACCTACGACCAGCCGAGCACCGCAAGAGCATCATCAACCAAGAGTGGCTCTCGCCTTTTGTCATCAGCAAGGCGACAGAAGGAAGGCGCATTCTGCAAGAGCTCTGCACCACTTGCGGAACTCAATGCCAGGAATACCACTATCAGGGACTCACCATTCCGCGCAGCTCACTCCTTTCCGGCATCCGCTTCTACGACATGCTCATCAGTCTCTACTTAGGTCAAGTCATCAAGAAGGCCACGCTTCCTGAAGCAGCAGCAGAAGAAGGACATGAATATACCCCACTGTCCGAACAGGCCATCCACAATGGCGAAGAAGCATGGACCGATCTGGGTGGTCTGCTCCTGCCGCAAGCTTTGGAGAGTCAACTCGTCGAAGACATCATCGACGGAACAACCGAAGACATTGAGTCTGTTATCAACGCATTGTCCGAGGCTCACAGCCATTATGCCGATTTCAATCAAGTTTATGCCTTCAGCCTCATCCGACAGCTCTACGAAGAAGCCACACCGGCAGCCTTCTCGCTGATCGAAACCAGAGCCGACGAGGCAAAATCGCTATGGACCGAAGCCATCAGAAAAGATGCGCAGAAGGAATACGACTTGGGCGACGTGGACGAAGACACCTTCCTGCACTTTGCCAACTCCATCAATCCTGCCACATAAAGACTTTCTGCCTCAGAGTCTGAGCTGTGGCAACCAACAACAGGAAAGCCAAGGACAGGCTCATGGCAGACAAATGGAAAAATAAAAATCATTTATACAACATAAAATCATAAAAGTATGAGTTTAAAAACTATCATGCTGGCGGCACTCTTCACATCGGGTGCGCTTTGTGCCAGCGCAAAAGACTATCATTACACCACCGTACCAGGCGATGCAATGCAAACACGCATCTATACTCTCGACAATGGTCTGAAGGTATACATGTCAGTTAACAAGGAGAAGCCTCGCTTGCAGGTCAACATCGCTGTAAAAACAGGTTCGCGTAATGACCCTGCCGAGACTACTGGTCTGGCTCACTATCTGGAGCACCTGATGTTCAAAGGCACCAAGAAGTTTGGTACCATCGATGCCGCCAAGGAGAAGCCATACCTCGACGAGATAACCCGCCGCTATGAGACTTATCGCAAACTCACCGATCCAGCACAGCGCAAGCAGGCTTACCACGAGATTGACTCCATCTCACAGTTGGCTGCCAAATACAACATCCCCAACGAGTACGACAAGCTCATGTCGAGCATAGGTAGCGAGGGAACAAACGCCTATACCAGCAATGATGTCACCTGCTACGTGGAGAACATCCCAAACAATGAGATAGAAAACTGGGCCAAGGTGCAGAGCGACCGCTTTCAGAACATGGTCATCCGTGGCTTCCATACAGAGCTGGAGGCTGTGTACGAGGAGAAGAACATCTCCATGGCAAGCGATGCCACCAAGGAGTTTGCTGCTCTCTGGAACCTCCTCACTCCTACCCATCCTTATGGCACACAGACTACCATCGGCGAGCAGGAGCACCTCAAGAACCCAAGCATCATCAACATACAGAACTATTTCCACCGTTACTATGTGCCAAACAATGTGGCTATCGTCATGGCTGGCGACTTTGACCCCGACAAGACCATAGCTCTCATCGACCAGTACTTTGGCTCATGGAAGAAGAGCGACAACCTGTCACGCCCTGAGTTCGAGGCACAGCCTGCCATCACAGCAGTGAAGGACACCACGGTTGTCGGTAAGGAACAGGAAAACATGATGCTGGCATGGCTCTTCAAGGGTGTCAACGACCAGCAGAACGACACCCTCGATGTCATCAGCGACCTGCTCGCCAACGGCAAGGCAGGACTCTTCGAGGTAGACCTGGAACAGAAGATGAAACTCGCCTCTGCAGGAGCCTTCAACTATGGTCTGCACGACTACACCGCTTTCATCGTTCAGGCACTGCCCAACAAGGGACAGAAGCTCGAAGACACACGTGCCCTCGTGCTTGACGAGATGGGCAAGTTGCGCCGTGGCGAGTTTGCCGACGAATTGCTTCCTGCTGTCATGGCAAACAAGAAGCTCAACTTCTACAAAGGACTCGACGACAACGAGAACCGAGCCAGCATCATGGTGGACGCCTTCATCAACGACCAGAAATGGGAAGACGTAGCCAAGCAGCTCGACCGCCAGAGCAAGTTGACCAAGAAAGATATCATCGACTTTGCCAACAAGCATCTGCGTGCCGACAACTTCGTATGTGTTTACAAGCGCATCGGCGAGGACAAGACGCTCAAGAAGATAGAGAAGCCTGCCATCACTCCTATACCTGCCAACCGCGAGTATGAGAGCGATTTCGTCAAAGAAATCAAGAACGCAGAAGTGGCTCCTATACAGCCTGAGTTCCTCGACTTCAAGAAAGACCTCACCGTCACCAAGACCAGCAAAAAGCTGCCTTTGCTCTACAAACAGAACACACAGGACGACCTCTTCAACCTCTCCTTCCGTTATGAGTTGGGCGACGAGGATGACATGCGCTACAGCTATGCTGCTGATTATCTCGGCTACATAGGTACCGACAAGAAGACCGTCTCTGAAATCAAACAGGCTTTCTATAACATTGCCTGCAACTACAGTGTGGCTCAGGGCACCAAGAGCCTCAGCATCAACATCAATGGTCTGAACGAAAACCTTCCTAAGGCACTCAGCCTCTTGGAGGACTTGCTGCATCATGCCAAAGCCGACAAGACTTCATGGAACCAGTATGTGGACCTCGTAGAGAAGAATGGCAACGACATGAAGGCCAACCAGAAGGCCAACTTCTCACGCTTGTGGGACTATTGCGTATATGGTCCTTACAACCCAAGCCGCAATCAGATTCTCCCTGCCGACCTTCGCAAGATGGATCCACAGGAGCTGATCAACCTTCTGGGCGCACTCGACAATATCGAGCACACCGTATTCTATTATGGTCCTTACAGCGAGAAACAGCTCAACAGCCTCCTCGCCAAAGAACATAAGACTGGCAAGAAACTCATCCCTGCTCCACAGGGCAAGGAGTACACCAAGCAGCAGCCACAGAGCAACGAGATTCTCATTGCTCCCTACGAGGCTAAGAACATCTATCTGCGCCAGTACCAGAACGAGGGTAAGACTTTCACCGACGACAATGCTGCCGTAGTAGGACTCTTCAATGAGTACTTTGGCGGAAGCATGAACGCCATCGTCTTCCAGGAACTCCGCGAGACAAGAGGTCTGGCTTACAACGCAGGTTCTTATTATGTACGCCCTGGTCGTAAGAACGATACAGAATACTTCTTCACTCATATCATCTCGCAGAGCGACAAGATGATGGACTGCATCAACGTGTTCAACGAGATCATCAACAACCTGCCACAGAACGAGGCTGCATTCAACCTGGCTAAGCAGAGCCTCATCAAGAGCCTGCAGAGTATGCGTACCACTAAGGACAATGTGCTCTACGCTTACTTCAATGCCAAGCTGAAGGGACTCGACTACGATCCCAACAAGAAGCTCTATGAGGCGCTCCAGAACGTGACACTTCAGGACATCACTAACTTCGAGAAGCAGAATATCGTGGGCAAGCCTTACCGCATGGTCATCCTCGGCAACGAGAAAGACCTCGACATGAAGAGCCTCGAGAAGATTGCGCCTATCAAGCGCCTCTCTCAGGAAGAGATCTTCGGATTCTGATTTTTATCAAGAATTTGAGAATTTAACTGAACTTTCGCATGTAGCTTAAGTACGGGCTGAAGGCCCAAAAGCTCCTAGCCCAGGGCAGCGCCCTGGGTATAATAGCAATCAGCAAGGCGCCCTGTAAGGGCAAAAGCCTTATGTTGTGCCTGGAGTTTTAAAGCTTTTGCCCTTACAGGGCGACAGGTTTGCGTCCGTAATAACCCAGGGCGTTGCCCTGGGCTAAGAGCTTCTGCCCTTTCAGGGCGTGTGGGGTAAAACTTGCGAAACTTGAGAGAATTTAAGAATATTCCAAGGCTAATCATTAGGAAGAATGAAGATTGGCAGGAAGTCTGTTCGCTGTGCGAACTTCTTTCTCAATAATTCAAGATAAGGGGAAGAAAAAAGAAGAATTCTTTAATTCTCAAATTCTTGACAAAACAAAATAACTTGAATATTTCAACAGTACAATAAACAACAAAAAACATTATGGCAAAAGCTCCAGATTTTAAGTACGCTCCAATGTTTCAGCTTGGAGAGGACAAGACAGAGTATCGCCTTATCTCAAAAGAAGGCGTAAGCACAGCAGAGTTCGAGGGAAAAACAATCCTCAAGGTTTCAAAGGAAGCACTTACCCTGCTCGCACAGCAGGGTTTCCACGACGTAGAGTTCATGCTCCGTCGTGAGCACAATGCACAGGTAGCTAAGATTTTGACCGACCCAGAGGCTTCTGAGAACGACAAATACGTAGCTCTCCAGTTCCTCCGCAACGCAGAGACTGCCGTGAAGGGCATTCTCCCATTCTGCCAGGATACAGGTACTGCCATCATTCATGGCGAGAAGGGTCAGCGTGTATGGACCGACTTCGAGGACGAAGAGGCTCTGAGTTTGGGTGTTTACAACACCTTTACACAGGACAACCTCCGTTATTCTCAGAACGCTCCTCTCAACATGTATGATGAGGTGAACACCCGTTGCAACCTTCCTGCTCAGATTGATATCGAGGCTACAGAGGGCGACGAGTACCGCTTCGTGATGGTAGCTAAGGGTGGTGGCTCTGCCAACAAGACTTACTTCTACCCTATGACCAAGGCTACTATCCAGAACGAGGGTACACTCCTCCCATTCCTCGTAGAGAAGATGAAGAGTCTGGGTACAGCTGCATGTCCTCCTTACCACATCGCCTTCGTTATCGGTGGTACTTCTGCTGAGAAGAACCTCCTCACCGTGAAGCTGGCTTCCATCAAGTACTATGATGAGTTGCCTACAACAGGTGATGAGACCGGTCGTGCCTTCCGTGACATCGACTTGGAGAACAAGCTCCTCGATGAGGCTCACAAGATTGGCTTGGGTGCACAGTTTGGTGGTAAGTACTTGGCTCACGACATCCGTGTCATCCGTCTGCCTCGTCATGGTGCCAGCTGCCCTATCGGTATGGGTGTAAGCTGCTCTGCCGACCGCAACATCAAGGCTAAGATCAACAAGGACGGTATCTGGTTGGAGAAGATGGACGAGAACCCAACAGAGTTGATTCCTGAGGAGCTCCGCAACCCAGGAGAGGGTACCAAGGGTATCGAGATCGACCTCGACAAGGGTATCGACGCTGTACGCGCTGAGTTGAGCAAGTATCCTGTCAGCACCCGTGTCAACCTGAAGGGTACCATCATCGTGGCTCGTGACATCGCTCATGCCAAGCTCAAGGCTCGCTTGGATGCTGGCGAGGAGATGCCAGAGTACTTCAAGAACCACCCTATCCTCTATGCTGGTCCTGCCAAGACTCCAGAGGGTTATCCATGTGGCTCTATGGGTCCTACCACAGCCAATCGTATGGACCCATACGTTGACGAGTTCCAGAATCATGGCGCCAGCTTGGTCATGATTGCCAAGGGCAACCGTGGCGACATCGTGACAGAGGCCTGCAAGAAGCATGGTGGTTTCTACCTCGGTACAATCGGTGGTGTAGCTGCCGTTCTCTCTCAGAGTTCCATCAAGAGCATCGAGTGCGTAGAGTATCCAGAGCTCGGCATGGAGGCTATCTGGAAGATTACCGTAGAGGACTTCCCAGCATTCATCCTCGTAGACGACAAGGGCAACGACTTCTTCAAGCAGCTGAAGCCCTGGACACCTTGCAAGGAGTGCCAGAAGTAAAATCAAACCTATGTTTATATAAAGGGGGTGTGCCACAGATTTGTGGCACACCTTTTTCATATTAACAGCTACCTTATCGTCAACCTTCAGGTTTAGTTTGAAAGTTACCTCTTTTGCGATAACCATTTTATTAAAACACTTGGATTATTCGATTCTTTTTCTATATTTCCTCAAATTTAGAAAGAGGTTTAAGTATGGGCTAAAAGCTTCTGCACCATTCCATATGGAATAATGAAAGAAACGACGTTTACGGCAACATTCCATATGGAGCAATGAAAGAAACAACGTTTACGGCAACATTCCGTATGGAGCAATGAAAGAAACAACGTTTACGGCAACATTCCGTATGGAATAATGAAAGAAACAACGTTTACGGCACCATTCCGTATGGAATCATGAAAGAAAATGTAATATTATGCCATTTCTGCCCCTACTAAGGCCGAGATTTCGTCCCTACTACCGATCAGACTCAGTCCCTATAGGGATAGAGCCTCGTCCCTACTACCGATCAGGCTCGGTCCCTATTAGGGATGGAGCCTCATCCCTATAGGGATGCAAAAACGACGTTCTGATGGCTAAAACTTCTAACGTCCGAAGAGAGTGATATCTTCTCTAACATCTATCACTTCTGAACCCAGCGAAAATTGAGAAAGATAGAAATGAAATTTGCATAAACAAGGATTTATTTGTATTTTTGCATGATAATGGAGAATAGAAAGATCATTCACATTGATATGGATGCCTTCTTCGCGGCAGTAGAGCAAAGAGACAATCCGGAACTTCGGGGCAAACCCATTGCGGTAGGCTTCGACGGTCCACGTGGTGTGGTGTCTACTGCCAGCTATGAGGCACGTCGCTTCGGAGTACATTCTGCACAGTCAATCGCACAGGCCAAGCGCCTCTGCCCCGACCTCAACATCGTGCCTTGCCGACACGAACATTATAAAGAGGTGTCGCAGCAGATTCACCACATCTTCCAGGATTATACCGACCTCATAGAACCTATCTCCATCGACGAGGCCTTTCTCGATGTCACCCATAATAAGAAAGGTATAGAGCTGGCTGTAGATGTGGCACGCGAAATCAAGGCACGCATCAAAGCAGAGACAGGACTCACCGCATCGGCAGGTATCAGCTATTGCAAGTTTCTCGCCAAGGTGGCTTCCGACTATCGCAAGCCCGACGGCATCTGCACCATTCACCCCGACAAGGCTCTCGACTTTATCTCTCAACTGCCCGTGGAAGATTTTTGGGGCGTAGGCAAGAAGACTCTGCAGAAGATGCACTACATGGGCATTTACCGCGGAGCCGACCTGCGTAAGGTTTCAGAACAGCATCTCGTCGAAGTTTTTGGCAAGGCTGGTCATGTCTTCTACCATTTTGCACGTGGCATCGACAATCGCCCCGTCGTTACGTATCGCGAAAGGAAGTCTGTGGGATGCGAACAGACTTTCTTAGAGGATATATACACTCCCTCTGCCGTCATCATACAACTCTATCACACCGTCCTGGAGTTGCTTACCCGCATAGCCCGCAGCGAGTTCGAAGGCCGCACCCTCACCCTGAAAATCAAGTTTGCCGACTTTACCCAGATAACAAGAAGCATCTCGCAAGACAAGATTCTGAAGAGCAAGGCCGACATACTGCCTCTCTCCAAACTTCTGCTCAAGCAGGTGGAGTATTCCTCCGCCCACCCCATCCGCCTCATAGGCCTCTCAGTGAGCAATGCCACAAGCGAAGAAGCCAAGAAAGAAGACCGTGAGAACAGCACCCACAAACCCGAGTACAAGGAACTGGAATTGGAATTCGAGGAATGGGATGAGTAGTTCCCCGTATTGATTGAAGTCCATTCAGAACTCTGCTCCTAACCTTCCGAATATGAGTTCATGTAGCTGTATTTTTTCATTCTCATTTTCGTAAATGGGGAAGATTCCTAAAAAAACGAAAAAGGCCCATCCCCCCAAAAGGGAGATGAGCCTCGCAAAGTTATGGTGTTTTGAAAAACGATGTGTCTGATCTACTTTCTCAATTAATACTGACTGATCTTCAAATTGCTAATCTTGACGTTGGCGCCATTATAGCTATTGATACTCCAACAGTTCTTCTGAATACCATAGATGCGGTTGGTATAGCTGCAAACATCATTGATGTACATCACACAGATACTGTTGTCGGTGTAGATGGTGACGTTGTACACATTGTCGGCAGGACGGGCAAACACGTAGCCATCAATTCCGGCAATGAAGCCCTTACCCTCTACGCCTTGCTCCTCAAAGTTTACCTTGCGGTTGTTCTCATCCTCTGGGTTGACAACCATGGTGTAATACTTCTTAGAGTCAGAGCCACGAACCATAGAGATACCAAACTTATCCCATTTGTTGGAAGTGGTGACGGTGAAGCTGATCTTGTTGTGACTGCCCAAGCGGCCCATCAGCATGTAGGCATCAGGCTGCTCGGCATTGCCTGCAAGCGTATAAGTGCCATCTGCCTCGGTCATGTTCTGGCTCTCCTTCACCTCTACGGCAACATCCTGGTTGTACTTCTCGCTCACGGCATCAACCTGTCCGAGTGTCAGCGTACCGTCCTCATGCTGGATGAGCTTATAGCAAACCAAGTTGCCAGCCCACTCTGGCTCTGCAGGAGAAGCACCCACAGCAGTATTGTCCTTACCACTTCGGGTAGGACACCAGCCCCACAGATAGCGGTTGGTACCATCGCTGGCAGTCTTGCCGGCATAAAGACCACGGCTGTCGAGGAAGCCCTCGTGAGCATCAGGCCATCTTGCCACATCGTTGGCGGTACAAGCCTTCAACTCGTCAAGTGTTCTTCCCTTAAAATACTGCACTCTGCGTACAGCATGATGAATCTCGCTATACACCAAGTACCAATAGTCGCCCATTTTGAAGAGGTCTGGACACTCGTAGAAACGATCCCACATCATGGTCATGAACACACCATTGTCAGTCCAGTTCTTCAAGTCATCAGATACGAACTCAGCTAAGCTACCCTTGCCACCCTTCTTGGTAGAAATGAGCATGTGGAACTTGCCATCATCACCCTTAAACACAAATGGGTCGCGGAAGTCGTTCTTATCGTAGCCGAAGTCCTGACCTTTGAGCAAGAACGTACGGTCCTTGGTCCAGGTCTTGAAATCAGCAGAAGTTGCTACCATCACAACCTGTGCGCTCTCGTCACCTGTAGGCTTATACTTATTACCTGTATAGAATGTATAGTAAAGCTTGCTTGCCTCATCGTAGATGGTAGAACCAGTACCGATGGCTGCATCCTGCGACTTCAGGGTGCCACAAGAAACCAACTCGCCCAAAGCAGTATAGTGGGCAGCATCCTTGGTACTTACACCCCAGATGGGGTGGTAAGTTCCTGCAGGATTAGGACGGAAGTCCTGCAGATACAACACCTTGAAATCGCCAGCCACTGGATCGAAGAAAGGCATAGGGTCGCCTACATAGCCCACAGCAGGCTTGTAATAAGTATCCTGTGCTGCAGCATCGGATGAGTTAAAATAAGTGGTGGTAGACCAGTCCTTCTGCTCGGGGGCAGCATCGCTGTCGCTGCATGAAGCGAGAGGCAAAGCGAGGCATGACGCCAATATTATAGAATTTATCATTGTCTTCATTTTTGTTTATTGTTAATGGTTCATAAGATAATTAAATGCATTCTTGGTCATGAGGGCCACATTAGCATGGAACTTCTCTGTGAAAGGACCTACGCTGTACCAATCGTAGCAACCAGTACCTATACAGAGCGTCTTACCAGAAGTACCTGTTGCTGGGTACTCCCAGACAACAATGGCTCCATCGCCACCATAACCAAGATCGACACCACCAGTCTTCTCTCTCCATACGGCATAGTTGTCAAAACCACCCCAGTCAGTTCCAATATGCCATTGAGCTGTAGAGTTGGTTATGCGGTAGTTGGCATCAGTAGTGTATACACTGTTGGCGTCATCACCTTTCACCAGTCCCTGATAGAGGGCGTGGTCGGAATGATATCCAGCAGCATCATTGCCCATCTTGAATTCCCAAGGACCTCCACAAGTCTCGGCATCGTTCTCCACCTGTCCCCAGCAGTTATTAGGTGCCAATCCGTTCTTGTCGATACCCAACTCACCAGGCATATTGGTAGCGTAACGTGTGAAGAGGAAGGAACCACCAGCCTTATAGTAGTCTCTCAGCACAGCCTGTGCGGCAATAGCCTCAGGTGCAGCCTGCTCGAATTTTGCCTTACCGTCCACTCCACCGTCTTTGTGGAAGTGCCACCATATCACCTTACACTCGCTCAAGTCTACATTGCCATTCTTAATATCAGTAAACGAAGCATAGATAGAGTTGTCCACATTCGCGAGCATCCACTCGCAGGCAGCCTTCTCCTCAGGCGCCAGCTCGTCCATCGTCAGAGCCAAGCTTGCGAATACAGCAGTAGGCTTGCCTATCTGATTGACGGTTACAGTGTAGGTGCTTGTAGCCGTATTGTTGGTTACGGTATAGGCCACAGGATTCGTGAAGTCGACTGGTGCACCCGAAACAGGTGCGACAGTAGCATTCTCGCTCACCTTGATAGAAGGAATCAGCTTGGTGATGTCCACCGTCTGTGGTACATTAATGGTAATGGTCTTGTTGCTCTCGTTAATGGCTCCTGTATAGATACCATTCACCTTGAAAGAGAGAATCTTTGCCTCATCGCGCTTGGCAACGAGTGTCCAGTCGAGGAACACATCGCCATTCTTCACGCGCAAGGTCTGTGCAAGGAGCATATTCATCTTGTCGCCCACCTTGGCATCACACACAGCACCATCGCTGAGTGTGAGTTTGCTCAAGGTCATCTGACTGATGTCGTAGGTCTCTGGCACACGTACGGTAATGGTACGTGCAGCCTTGTCTACAGTTCCTTCATAATCATCGAGTGCCAGCTCTGTAACAGAGCAGCCTCCTGTGAGCTGCAGGTCGGACACATTGTCCTCGCTGCAGGCTGTGAGGGCAAGAATGCCCATCAATAGATATAATAACTTTTTCATATTACCATCCTCCTATATTCTGTGTGTAATGTCCGTCGGATGCCGCTACCTGTGAGAAAGGTATAGGCAGATATTCATTCTTGTTGGCTGTAAAGTGAGCATCTCCATAGATAGAGCAGTTGTTGGCCTCTTCGGCAAAGTACTTGTTGAGCACCTTCTCTGCCTCACCCCATCTCACGAGGTCGAAGAAGCGTTCACTCTCCATACCCATCTCCAAACGACGCTCCATCTTCACAATCTTCAGAGCATCTTCCTGGCTGTAAGAACCATTGTAGGTAGAGATGTTGAACTTCACGCCATAGTCGGAAGGATAATTGGCTATCATACCAGTACTCTGCTTGGCACGCAGGCGAATCTTGTTGACCAGCTTGATGGCCTCACCCGTCTCGTTGAGCTGTGCATAAGCCTCAGCACGCTCCAAGAGTACGTCGGCATAACGGAACACGATGCGGTTCATAGGTGTACCCCACCAAGAGCCCTTTACCATGTAACCACAGTCTGGATCTACGTTCTGCTTCAAGGTTACATAATAACCATAAAGACCATTAGAACGGCTCCATGTGGAGCTGGCGTCCATCATGTACTTGCTGTTGAACTCGTATGGAAGACCCGTCAGACCTACAGTGAGGAACAGACGTGGGTCAGCATCCTGTGTCAAGTCGTAGTCCTTATTATTAAAGGTGTCAATGAAAGGATGACCGTCGGCATCGGTACGATAGGCGTTCACAAGATTCTGACTGGGCTTGTAGAAGTCACAACCTCCATCGGTAACACCAGGGATATTAGGCACGATAAGACCGTAGCTCCAGTTCAGGTTACCATACTTGGTACCGTCGTTGATAGAATACTGCATGGCCCAGATGCTCTCCACACCATTCTCGTACTGTGTCTCAGGACGGAAGTTGTTGTGGAAGTCGGGCTCGAGGTCGAAGCCACCTGCGCTATAGATGTCAGGATTGCTGTACTCGATGACCTTCAGCAAGTCTTCTCTGTTGATGCTGGTCACCTGATTGGATGAAGGATCATCCTGGCGATAAGCCTTATAGAGATAAGCCTTGGTGAGGAAGGCTGCAGCTGCAGCCTTGGAAGGACGACCCTTATCGGTCTGCTTCACAGGAAGCACATTGTAGGCATACTCCACATCGTTGATGATTTGCTGCCAGCCCTCATCGTTGTTAAACTCGGTGTTGGAAAGGGTGTTGTAGTCTTCCTGCTTCAGGTTGGCATCCATGATGAAAGGAATGTTCTTGTAGAGACGCTTCAACAGGAAGTGGGCGTAGGCACGCAAGAACTTCATCTCGCCTAAACGCTGAGCCTTGAGCTGATAGCTGTCACTGGTGGTCTCAAGCACAGAGATGGCTGAGTTGACACGTGAGATACAGTTGTAAAGGCGCACCCACATATCGTTGATATTCCAGTTGGTGGTAAGCACACCCTGCTCTATCTCCAACTGATGGAACACGTCACCATCGCTGGTTCCGTTGCCACCCTTATAGGCATCATCGCTGCGTACATCAAAGTTCCACATCGAGAAGGAAGAGTTGACGTCTTCGGCTGTAGTGAAGACAGCGTAAGCCGAGATAACCAGGTTATCCACATTGCTTGGGTCCTTCACCATGTCGCTGTCGAGCACACCCTGAGGTTTCTGGTCGTCCAGAAAGTCAGAGCAACTTGTCGTACCCACCAAGGCAAGAACGGTAAGGACAGAATATAATATCTTTTTCATAATTTGACTCTTTTAGAATGTTACGTTAAGACCAAATGTGAGGTTGAGAGGGATAGGATATCCATAGTTTGGATTCTCAGGATCTACACCAGTAAAGCTACTGCTCTTGATGGTGAACAGGTTCTGTGCGCTGACATACATACGCAAGCGCTGCATAGAGAGCTTGGAGACGATGCTCTTTGGCAAATTGTAACCCAACTGGATAGTGCGCAGTTTCAGATAACTACCATTCTCTACCCAATAAGTAGATACACGTTTCTCGTTATTATTGTCGGAAAGGGTAAGAGCAGGAATATTGCTGGATGGATTGTCCACACACCATGCGTTCAACAGACGATGTCCCTTGTTCAAGAAGCCGACGTTAAGACCAGCCCAGATGTCGGTCTCTTTCTTTAGGTCGGAGATGATGTCTACACCCTGCACACCCTGGAAGAAAGCTGTGAAGTCGAAGTTCTTGTACTCCAAGTAGATGTTGAAACCATAAGTGAAGTCGGGCACAGGATCATAAATCCAAGTCTGGTCAAGCTCAGTAATCTTACCATCATGATCCAAATCTTTCCAGCGCATACGTCCTAAGCCTGCACCTTCCTGAGTGGCATGGTTGTCGATTTCTTCCTGGCTTTTGAAGATACCATCGCATACATATCCTACCTGTGCACCCATAGGATGACCGATAACACTCTTCACACCATTACCACCAAAGGTACCATTAGCTGCTACAGTAGTAGGCAGTGCTGTAATTTCGTTGCGATAAGAAGAAATGTTGGCGGTGATGTCGTACTTCAGACCAAAGTTGGTCTTGTTGCGATAACCGATGTTGAACTCGAAACCGCGGTTCTCCATCTCGCCTGCATTGATCCACTGTGAGCTTCCCTCACCCATAACGGCGATACCTGGCATATAAACCAAGATGTCCTTGGTCTTCTTAAAGTACCAGTCAAAGTTACCATAGAGGGTATTGCCAAAGAAAGCGAAGTCGAGACCCAAGTCGGTCTGTGTGGTTGTTTCCCACTTGATGTCGTCATTACCAATCTGATTGCGCTTGAAACCTGAAGGCAATGTACTTCCGCCATTGGTTCCTGCGATATCGTAAGAGGTACCATAACTCTGACCACCATTCTCACCCACTCCATAGTTGCTAACAAAGATGGTATAGCGAGCCAAGTTGTCGATTTCCTGGTTACCAGTCTGTCCCCAAGATGCACGAATCTTCAAATCGTCAATCCAAGAAGCCTTCTTCAGGAAGTTCTCCTGATTGATACGCCAGCCTGCAGATACAGATGGGAAGGTGGCATAACGATTGTTCTTACCGAAACGAGAGCTACCGTCACGACGGATGGTGAACGAAGCCATGTACTTGTCGGCATAATTATAGTTGGCCTTACCGAAGAAAGACACGAGCGAATAGCCAGAGCCTCCACCGTAAGCCTGTGCTCCGGTAGTACCTGCATCAGGCCACATATAGTCGGGCTTGAGTACTGCAAAGCCTTCCTTATAACCAGAGAAGTAGATGTCGTCCTGACGATTAAGCTCCATACCTGCCATGAGGTCGAAGCGATGCTGACCTATCTCCTTATTATATGTAGCCACAGCATTCCACATCCACTTGGTCCAGTGTTCCTGCTTGGCCTCTACTGCATTCTTGTCGTTAGCCACATTACCTTCGGTAACAGGATAAGTAAAGAATCGCTGCTGCTTCTGTGAGTAATCGAGACCAAAGGTGGAACGGATGTTAAAGCCCTTGAAGAGGTTAAGGTTTACATAAGCATCACCAAACATACGCCAGTAAGTATAACGGTTGTCCTTGTTGCGCTCCAGCACTGCCACTGGGTTGTAACGGTCAGGATAACCGCCCACAGGACCTGCATAGTTGCCATCCTCAGTATAGATAGGAAGAGAAGGATTGAACTGCAACACATTCTGCAGGAAGCCACCGGGAGCAGCAACCTCAGAAGTACGGTTGACGGTGAAATGCTCACCTACAGTAAGACTGTTGTTCTTCAAGAGTTTGTACTCAGTATTCATACGGGCTGAGAAGCGCTCGAAGTCTGACTCCTTGATGATACCCAAGTTCTTGTAGTAACCCAGAGAGAAGAAGCTGCTGCCCTTGTCGGAGCCCTTGCTTACCGACACATTGTACTGCTGAACCACGCCCTTGCGTGTTACCTCATCAAACCAGTCGGTATCGGCAGCAGGTGTGGTGCCTGCATCGTCGAGATACTTCTTCATGCTGATGCCGTTGAGCACAGGGTTGCCCTGCTCGTTGTAGCTCCAGTCGTAGTTGTAGCCCAGACCATTGGTGTTAGGATCCATGCCGTCGTTCATATAGGCACGCCACATCACCTGTCCAAACTCCTTTGCATTGAGCACCTTCATGCGGTTCACGTAAGAAGAGACAGAGATAGAGCCGTCGAAGTCGACCTTCACCTTGCCCTCCTTACCCTTCTTGGTAGTGATGATGATGACACCATTGGCGGCACGGCTACCATAGATAGAAGCCGAGGCAGCATCCTTGAGCACCTGAATGCTCTCGATGTCATTACCATTGAGTTCGTGCATACCAGCCTTTGTTGGCACACCATCAACAATATAAAGAGGATCATTGTTGTTCAGCGTACCGATACCACGAATACGTACGGTGGCAGTTCCCGAAGGAGAACCGTCAGCAGTAATATTCATACCTGGAACGCGGCCCTGAAGAGCCTTGATAGGGTTGTTCTCGTTCTGCTTGGCTATCTCGTCAACGCTGACTACCGAGATGGCACCTGTCAGGTCGGCCTTGCGCTGAGTGGTATAACCAGTAACAACTACCTCGTTGAGCAACTTGGCATCTTCTTCGAGAACGATGCGCAGACCCTTGGCAGCCTTCACCACCTGAGTCTTATACCCCATAAAAGAGATAGAAAGTTTAGAACCGGACTGAACCTGCACCTTAAAGTTACCGTCAATATCGGTAACAGTACCTGCATTTCCCTGTCCCCCTACTACGGTGACAGTGGCACCAATAACTGGTTCTCCACTGTTGTCGGTAACATTTCCACTTGCCTCTTCGACCTGGGCGAATGATACCGCACTGACGAGCAACAAACAGATGCTCATCAAGAGAGTTTTCATTTTCTCCATGTAAATAAAGGTTTTGTTAATAGTAATTCTATTTATTGTTTATTCAAATTTCTGGCAGCAAAGATAGCAAATCCCTTATTAACAACAGAGAAAAATTCGTTCATCTCATGGCAATTATGTTACATGCAACGATTTTATAATATTTCGTTCATTTATATGACTCCTGTTTCACAGGGTATTAGAATAATCAGCACAAGTTGGAATCGCAGGGTAATAAAAGAAGTCCTGTCAGTCTCTCAACTCTGTCGGGTTGATGCCGAACTGCTTCTTGAAACAAGCTGAGAAGTAACCAGGAATGGCAAAGCCCACCTCGGCAGCCACCTCACTGATGGTCTTGTCGGTTTGCTTCAGGAGCGAATAGGCTTTTTGCATACGCATCTCTCTGAGCACCTCGGCAGGAGTCTTGCCTGTAAGCGCCTTCACCTTGCGGTACATCTGTACCTTGCTAAGACTCAGTTCTGAGCCTAAGTCGTCCATGCGAAGGTTGGCATCACCGATATGCGACTTGGCAGCCTTCTTGAACCGCTCTAAGAACATACGCTCTCCAGGCTCATCGGTCTGTATGTCTTCTGCCGAAAGCATCTGCTTGGCCTCATCATTCTTTCTCTGCCGGCGAGCCTGCAGAAGGTTGGATATGCGTACCAGGAGCAGACGGTCGCTGAAGGGCTTGGTGATATAGGCGTCAGCACCATGCTCATAGCCCTCTATGCGTTGCGACTCCTCGCTGCGGGCGGTAAGCAGAATGACAGGAATATGACTGGTCACCTCATCCTCCTTGATCTTCGAACAGAAGGTGAGTCCGTCCATCACAGGCATCATCACATCGCTGACTATCAGATCGGGCACACTCTCCTTTGCCAAGCGCAGACCATTCTGTCCATCCGAAGCCTCGATGACATAGTACTGACCGGCAAGGAGCACACGCAGATAGCTGCGGATATCCTCATTGTCGTCGACGATAAGAATGGTGGACAGTTCCTCCACATCTTGCTGCAGCAACATCTGATGGCGACTGTCGCGAAGCACATGCTGAGAGAGTTCCTTCTCGCAAGCCTCATCTGCCGAAGCCTGATTCATGGCATCTACCTGTTCCTTGAAGTTGAGCACATCGGCGGTCAAGGTTTCCAACTGTCCCACGTTGCGCGACACCACCTGCAGTAGCATCTTCTGTTCATCGGTGTAGTTGTCATCCTTCATCAGTTGGCTTAAAGGTCCTGATACTAAGGTAAGGGGCGTACGCAACTGATGGCTGGCATTGGTAAAGAAGGCTATCTTTTCGTCTGCCATCTGCTTGCGCTGCTTGTTGAGTTTCTCTTTTTCCCGACGCACTTTACGACGATAGAATATCATGATGAGCAGCAGCACAACCACAGCAACAGCCAGGATGCTGATGATTTTCTGCCATCGGTACATCTTCATATATTCGTTGATGCTCGAATAGATGGTATTCAGGTCGGCGGTCTGGTCTTCTATCTCCTTGTACTGCATGTCTATCAACTTGGCATTCTCGGCTGTGACAAGTGCCGACTGAAAATAGTTCATACGCTTGTAGGGCTTGCCCTGCAGAATGTTCATCGCTAAGGGAACGATGGCCTCGCCCTTGGTAGGATAGATATACGAGGCTGTCATCACGCCCTTGGCCACAAGGTCTACGCCCTGGTTCTCGCCAGGCAGTCCGTCGATACCCACAAAGAGCATCTGCTTCTCGCGGTTCTTCTCCTTGGCTGCCTGCTGCGCACCCCAAGCCTCGGCATCATTATGTCCGAAGACTGCATCAACAGGCTTGCCTGCATCCATATACTGGCGCATCAACTTCTTGGCACCAGCCAGGTTCCAGTCGCCTTCCAACGTCACCACCTGTATCTGTGGAAAGGCTTTCATGCCCTGCATAAATCCGCGATGACGGTCGGCAACAGGTGTGGAGCCACGCTCGCCCGTTATCTCAACGACCGTTCCCCTACCCTGCAGTTGGTGTGCCAGATAATCAGCCACCTCCTTGCCTATCGCCACATTGTCAGTTCCGATATAGGCAGTATAGTGGGTAGACTCTATCATGCGGTCGTAAAGAATGACGGGAATACCGGCACGGTAGGCACGCTCTATCGCTGGCGCAACGGTCTTGACATCACTGGGAGCCACCACCAAGAGGTCGACTTTGGCTTTCACCAAACTGTCTATCTGCCGGGCCTGGCGCTGCCCATTGTTGTCGGCAGAAGCGAAGACCACATCCACATTCTTATACTGATACTGCCCAATCTTGATTTCGCGGTTCACCTTCTGGCGCCACAGGTCGTCACTGCATTGGGACACACCTATCACGGTGCGCCTGTCGGAACAGGACACGAAGACGAGCAACAAAAGGATTACATATAATATAATGTGCTTCTTTCCGGTTTTCATTTTTGTATCGTTTTAGTTTACACAGTAGCAATATGCAAAAATATAAACAAAAATGAAAACCCACAAATCAAACAAACAAAAATTAATATCTTTTAATAGCAAAGACACAAAAAAGGACTTCGCCGCCCTTGGTCATCACAGACCAGGTTAAGCGAAGTCCTATATCAAAATATCAACTACCAAATACTAAAAACGAAACTTACTTTGTATATTTCTCAGGAAGCACAGGCATGGCACCATGCTGGGTGCACACGTATGCACTTACCTCTACTGCCAGCTTGTGCGCCTCGGCAATGCTCTTGCCCTTCAGGATGCTGGCACAGAAAGTACCAGTGAAGCTGTCGCCTGCTCCTACGGTATCGGCAACCTCAACCTTAGGAGTTTCCTGAAACGACTTAAAACCTGGAGCAAAGACATAGCTGCCGTTCACGCCACAGGTGAGCACGAGCATATCGAGATTGTACTTACCGAGGATGAGCCAGCACTTGTTCTCGATGTCAAGACCTGGATAACCGAAGAGACGGCCGATGGTAATCAATTCCTCATCGTTGATCTTCAACACATTGCAACGCTTCAAGCTCTCGCAGATCACCTCCTTGGTATAGAAGTTCTGACGCAGGTTGATGTCGAAAACCTTCAGGCAGTCCTCGGGAGTATGCTCGAGGAACTGATAGATAGACTTACGGCTTACCTCGTTGCGCTGAGCCAAAGAGCCCCAGCATACAGCTCCGGCATTGGCAGCCACCTCCTTGATGTCGTCGGTGAAGGGGATGTTGTCCCATGCCACACCTTCCTTGATGTCATAGGTAGGCACACCCTCTGCATCAAGCTCCACCTGTACGGTTCCTGTAGGGAAGTCCACACGGGGCATCACGTACTTGAGATGCTTCTCGTCCAACAGTCGGAGAGCCTCATCGCCCAACAAGTCGCTGCCTACAGCACTGACTGCTACAGAATGCAAGCCATGCTGACCGGCATGATAGGCAAAATTGGCAGGAGCACCACCCAACTGAGAACCTGTAGGCAGCACATCGAAAAGAATCTCGCCCAAACCTACACAATATTTCTTGTCCAAATCTTCTATTTTCATAATCTTTGTGTTTTTAATTCAAGTTTTGCAAGTTCAGAAGTTTACATCTTCACCTTATTAATATAGGAGAACAGATAGAGCACGCCTACTGACATCACCAGCACGGCACCAATCTGTCCGATGGCATCGCTGGCAACACCCATAATGAGCGGGAACACCGTACCGCCAAACAAGCCCATGATCATCAGACCGCTCACCTCGTTCTTCTTCTCTGGTACAGAGAGGAGAGCCTGCGAGAAGATGATGGAGAACACATTGGAGTTGCCGTAACCCACCAGGGCAATAGCGATATAAAGCAACATCTTGCTCTCGCCGAAGAAGAGACCTGCCATACTCAGCGCCATCATCACGATGCTGATGGTGAAGAACACACGGGGCTTCATCATACGGAGGAAGACGGTGCCTGTGAAACATCCGATGGTACGGAAGATGAAGTAGAGCGATGTGGCGAAGGCAGCCTCGTTGAGTGTCCAGTCCAAACGCTCCATCAGAATCTTGGGAGCAGTGGTGTTGGTGCCCACGTCGATACCTACATGACACATGATACCGATGAAGGAAAGCAGCACGATAGGCTTGCCCAAGAGAGCCAAGCAGTCAACAAAGCCAGAGGCCTTGCCCTCGGTCTTCTCCTCCTCGATAGGAGTTCCTGCCAGGAAGAGCGTAGCGCACACACCGATAATCATATAGATGGGGAAGAGCACACGCCAGCCCAAGCCAAACTCAGGAATGCTTGCCACAGACCCCCACATGGCGATATAAGGTGCCATGAAGGAAGCGATGGCCTTGACAAACTGTCCGAAGGTAAGTGTAGAAGCCAGGTTCTTGCCGGATGTAACGGCAGATACCAACGGATTGAGCGATGTCTGCATCAGCGCATTACCGATACCCAAGAGGGAGAACGATACAAGCATGATGCCGAAGGTTTCGCCAAACAAAGGCAGAAGAAGAGAGATGACAGTCACCAAGAGTGAGAGCAGCACGGTCTTCTTACGACCTATCTTATTCATCAACATGCCCGTGGGCACAGAGAAAATCAGAAACCAGAAGAACACCAATGAAGGGAACAGGTTGGCTGTAGCATCATTCAGGTTGAGGTCTTCTTTCACATAGTTGGAGGCAATGCCCACCAAATCCACAAATCCCATAGCGAAGAAACAGAGCATCACTGGGACGAGGGTCAATTTTATAGACTTGTTCATATCTTGTTAGTTATTATTTTACAACTCTTACTTTCCTATCTGGTAAACCACATACTTGCCTTTGCCCTTCAGTGTGAGCTTGTTGTAAGGCTTGGTGGGGAACACGAGGTTGGTCATCGCCATCTTGCCGTCGGCATCCAATACCTCGACGCTGCTCTTGTCGATGAAGATTCTGAACTGGCTGATCTTGCCGTAGGTAGGAGCCTTGGTGACAGCAGCAAACTCGTTGCTGAAGTCGGTCTTGCCGCTCTTTGTACGGTCCATCTCGAAGGTCTCAGCCTTGGCATTATAGGTCATCACCACCTTCTCGCCCTTGTCGTTGCTCAAGATGATAGTGGCATTGCCCTTCACGTTGACCACAGCCTCGCAAGCCTCTGAGAGAGCCTTTGAGATCTTCTTGCTGCGTGCCGCTGCCATCTCGGGAGAAGGAGTCACACTGCAATAGGTCTCGCCCTTGTACTCGAAGAGTCCCAAGTCGCGGGCTATAGAATTGGCAGAACGGTACTGCAGGGTAGGAATCTGATTGGCATACTGCCAGTTGCTCATCCATGCTATTGCCACACGGCGTCCGTCGGGAGCATTATCGAAAGTGACAGTGGCATAATGGTCCTTGCCATAATCCATCCACTTGGTAACCTCGGGCTTGCTCTCGCAGGTAAACTTGTGTCCGTCGAACTCGCCAATGAAGTATTGTGTGGCAGAGCCGCCGAAAGGACCGCCAGGGTTGATGTTGCAGAGAAGCATCCACTTCTCCTTGTCGGTGCCGCGAACCTTCATCTTCATCAGGTCAGGGCATTCCCACACACCGCCATGATTGCCGTACTCGGCACCGAAAGAGCTCTCGTAAGTCCAGTCTTTCAGGTTGTCAGAAGAATAGATGTTCATCTGCTGACCGGCAGCGAGAATCATATTCCACTTCTTGATATCCTCGTTCCAGAACATGTGTGGATCGCGGAAGTCGGGCACGTTGCTTGTGATGACAGGGTTGCCCTCATACTTGGTGAAGGTCTTTCCGTTGTCAGTACTGTAGGCCATGCTTTGGGTCTGGTTCTCACCAGCCGAGGTATAGAGAGCCACGACAGCACCCTCGCCGAAGCCAGCGGCATTCTTCTTGTCGACAACAGCCGAGCCACTGAATATCGTACCTATCACATCAGGCTCGATAGCTTCGCCCTCAAACTTCCAGTCTACGAGATTGGTAGAGGTGGAATGTCCCCAGGTCATGTTCTCCCACTGCGATCCATAGGGATTGTACTGGAAATAGAGATGCCACACACCGTCCTTATAGAACATACCGTTAGGGTCGTTCATCCAGCCATAGGCAGGAGTATGATGATAGAGAGGACGATACTGCTCACGGTTCTTCATGTCGAAAGTGTCGGAGAACTTCATTCCATTCCAGCATCCGAAGTTGGCAATACCGCCGTCATTGCGATACTGTCCGTTGACATGAATATCGAGCATCAGTCCCTTCTGGCTCTTGTAAGCCTCCAAGTCGAGAGGCACATAATAATCTACGTGCGTATTGGCAAGGCGGACATTGAAAGTCTTCAACTGCTGGTTGTTGGCTATCACCTTGACATGACTCATTTCGGCACTCTCCTGAACAGGTATCAGAAGATATTTCTCACTCTGGTGAATACGATAGAGGCAATGGTTGTTGCTCAGGAATTGAGTTTCCTGGGCAGAGGCTGACATACCAGCCAACAGGAGCATCATGCTCAACACAGTTTTTCTGATTGTTCTCATACTTTGTTATTGGGTTTTGTTATTAAATGCGTTATTGGTATTTTCGATTGCAAATTTAATGAACATATCTTATCTTGCCCCAAAATATTCGTTCATTGCATAATAAATATGTTACAAGAAACATTTTTCTCATCTTTAGAACACTTTTTTGAAGAAAATGATTCCTGCACCCGAACATCTATGAAGACAAAACTGACTTATCTATTTCGATACAAGGTCAGAAGAATAACAAACCCAACTTTAGCAAATGGTAAGTTAGAGAAGTTACTTTCATAATCACTCCTATGGTCGTTTGGGGAAATCCTGACTTTATGTCTATTTTCATGTCGGAAAAAGCGAGAACTGTAGTTTTCACCCTCATGAATAAATATTCGTTACAGGACAAGACTTAACTATGAAAAAAATTTTCCCCAGTTGGGAAATTTTTATTTTCCAGTTAGGTGGATTCTATTTCCCAGTTGGAAGACCGATTTTTTGCAATTATGGAATAAATATACCGTATAAATATACTTTAGCTTTCTCTTGTAGTTTAAGAACGTGCTAAGGCCCAAAAGCTCATAGAAGCAGCACGCCCAAAGCCAATGGTCACCGGCGCGTGGAGCATACTTGCGAAAACTGTGTACTTCAACTTTCTCTTGTACTGAAGTCAAAGAAGTAAGAGTATATATATAATAAGGTACGCGCGAGCCACTTCTGAACTTCTTAACTCTTGAAGAAACCTTCCAACAAGGCATATGGCTTTATGTAAAATTGCTCTTTGAAAGGCACAATTGTGCTCATTGCAGGGCACAATTGTGCTACAAGCAGGCAATTTTATCGCATCAGTAGTTAGAAAAACAGCATAAGTAGTTAGAAAAATAGCATCCGCATTTATAAATAATAGAATGCGCAAAATACCCTTCACCCTTCATCTATTCGCCCTGAATGCCGATAAACACTGGGGATTCGAGAGAGAAAGGTCAAATTTAACCCTTCATCACCCTTCATCGTGTGTCATTTCCAAGAAAGTTCAACCTGATTCAGGCTTATTCCCTCAATTTTTGGATTTCCTCCAGCGGAAGTTCGGTGGCTGTTGATACTTGCTCTTCAGAAAGACCCATTGACAGAAGGCGGCGAGCTGTGGCTATCTTTTCTTTTTCCATTCCTTCCGCCATACCTTCCTCACGTCCCTTTTCCAAAGCCGTATCTATAGAGTTCTTGACATCACGATAAGCTTTCAAACTATCCTCATATTCTTTCAACTCTGTTGGGGTGAACTTCGCAATCTCGGCCTCTTCAAAGAGTTTAGTAAACACTTTTTCTTTCAAGGTAGCAGGACGCTCATCCAATCGGGAAAGGTTTTTCAACACATACAACCACTTATCATAAAGAGTGTCAAGCTCCTCCTCTGTCTTATTGAACTTCGCTATCTCAACATACTTGAAAGAAAGTTTGTCATTAAAAACCTTAAGAGTCTTCTTGTCAAGCAAGCCCACATCATGGTTGATATCATCCTTGTCAAATGCCTCTTCTTCCAAGTCGAAGTTCAGCAGAGCAACAGTGTATACATGTTCAAGTTTGAAGTTCCATTCAGCCCCCTTGGGAGCCTGTTCACGGATAGGAAAAGTAGAATAGAACAAAGAACGATCCTTGAAGTACTTCTGATAAGCATTCTGCATCTCAACGATGAACTTTTCACCACGCTCATTTTCGCAATATACATCAAAGATGGCCTTGCGCTCGGCAAAAACATCACCAACGTGCTCACTATTCAAGTACTTCACATCCTTGATGACCTGAAAACCATCAAACAGTGAATTCAAGAAATTGATGAGCAAATCCTTGTTAGGCTTTGTTCCAAAGATACGCTTAAAACCGAAATCGGTAAGCAAGCTAATATATCGTTCTTCTATCCGTTTCATATCCATCTCCTTTTAAAACGTATAACTGAATTGTGATGCAAAAATAAGCTATTTTCTTGAAAACACAAAAAAAACAGCAAGAAACCTTCAAGTTATCAACAAATTACTCAAAAACAGTTTCTCCTAATCTTATTAAAAACAAGATGATTCGCTCTAACATGAGAGCCACACAGAGTTCCGCTTACCCGATTTGGTAAGCGGCTCCGCGTTTATACCTTGCATAATTGACATGATGAAGGGTGATCTTAACTTCCCCATTTGCGAAAGTTGAGTATATATAATAAGGTACGCGCGAGAAAGATAACGATGATGATGAATGATGACGTACAACTATACAACTTACCCACTACGATGGGCAAGTTTACCCATAACGATGAACAACTTTGCCCATAACTATGGGTAAAGTTGCCCAAAGCCATGGGCAGATACGATGAAAGCCCTTTATTGAGGCTTAACAATGTGGTTTAACGATTTTAGTTGACCACTTTTAGTTTTATTTGTAAGATGAGTTG
>ERZ1026780.324-NODE-324-length-39438-cov-22.917172_pt1 | contig 39438 bp, 61 predicted proteins | sample MGYA00380126_ERZ1026780 | MGnify/ENA primary metagenome ERZ1026780 (study PRJEB33269, sample SAMEA4719762) | human gut metagenome | biome: human-associated habitat; feature: organic feature; material: feces | place: Cameroon | collected 2013-10 ... | reverse complement strand
GTGACCAACAAAAACAAGCGGATCACTGCTATTGATTATGCGATTAGTAAGCGGAAGCTGCCGCTGGTCATTATCTGCCAAACTGAAGAACAAGGCATCGCAGCCAGGAATCGGCTGATGGAGATCTGCGAAAAAGATGTCCTGGCTATGCAGCATGGCAAGATCATCATTGGTGATTATTACTTCAAATGCTTTGTCACGAAATCGCAGAAAAAGAAGTATCTGATCAGCAGCAGAATGATGGAAGTGACTTTGACACTGACATCTGACTTCCCTTATTGGGTGAAGGAAACCACCAACATCTTCCGGGAACTTGGAGCAGAAACCGGCGGCGGTGGTCAGAACCTTGACTATCCTTTTGACTATGCCTTTGACTACTTCCCGGATGTAGGCTCCAAAACGCTAATCAACCAGCACTTCACAGATTCCAACTTCCGCATGGTGGTTTATGGGCCTTGCTCTAATCCGGCGGTCTATGTTGCCGGTCATCTGTACCAGGTCAGCTGCTATGTGGCTGCCGGCGAATATCTGACCATCGATTCTGTCACGAAGAAGATCTTCCTGACGGCCAATGATGGCACGATAACAAACAAATTCAATCTACGGAATAAGGAATCCTACATCTTTGAAAAGATCCAATCCGGCAGCAGCGCTGTCACCTGGTCGGGTGATTTCGGTGTTGATATCGTCCTTTTGGAAGAAAGGAGCGAACCGAAATGGATCTAATCTACACAAACGCAAACCGTGAAGATCTTGGTGTGCTACTGGATTATGAACTGGATCTGGCCTTTGGCGAAGATGAAAACGATTTTGAATGCCAAATCCAAGCGGATCAGCATTGCTGCGAAGACGGATCCTTTATTTACATCGAAGGCACTGAATATGGTGGGATCGTTGACAGCATCGAAGTGGACACCGCCAGGAATGAAGTCACCTATCGTGGCCGCACCTGGCATGGCATCCTTGGCAGCAAAGTGATCGTGCCGTTGAAAACCGGCGAAGGATCCACAGAATCCGTCACGGTGAAGACGGCAGATTCCAGCGGCGCTTCCCTGGTTGGCAAATATCTGGCAATCAGCGGCGATGCAAACCGCTGCATTGCTTTCATAATCAACAGATGCGGCCTTGAAAGCCTGTTCATGGCTTCTTCTGCCCTTGCAGGTGTAAACATCAATTATCAGTTCAATCGCTATACAGATGCGTATTCTGGCCTTGTGAAGATGCTTTCAAGCGCAGGTTTGAAGCTGTGTTTGGAAGTCAAGAACGGCCAGGCTGTGCTATCTTCCGAAGCTAAATACAACTATGCCACAGATGACGAATTTGATTCCGATCTGGTTGAATTCAAGCTGCGGAAGAATTACAAAGCGGTCAATCATCTGATCTGCCTGGGCAGCGGCGAACTGGAAAACAGGATGATAGTCCATCTATATGCCGATAGTAGCGGCAACATCAGCCAAACGCAAACAGCGACAGGGCTGAACGAATACGCAGCAGTATTCGACTATTCCAATGTAGAATCCCAAGAAGAACTGATCAAAAGCGGAACAGAACAGCTGAAAAAGCTGTTGGAACCTGCGGATCTGTCTATTGACTTTGATGCAAATTCCGACAGCTATGATGTGGGTGACATCGTTGGTGCCATCGACAACATCACAGGCATCACTGTTTCTTCTGCGATCAGCAAAAAGATCGTGACCATCAAAAAAGGTCAAACCACAATTTCCTACAAGGTGGGTGAATGATTATGGCAAATATGCACCTAATAACAGGATATGCCGGTGCAGAGCATGTCACGGCAGCTGATGCCGGATCCCTGCACATTGCAATCTTTGGCACCGGGCAGTATGTCCTGGATCGTGGCAACAAGTTTGCCGCAACAATCGTGACGAATAACACTATCCGCATTGCTGATGGTGACATAATGATGCAGGGCCGGCATGTGCGCCTGGCTGAAGGCGGCTATGTAGATCTGACCATTGACAATGGCGCACAGGGCATGATGCGGAATGATCTGATCGTGGCCAGGTACACCAAGGATGCTTCCACAGGCGTTGAAGCGGTCAATTTGGTTGTTATCAAAGGCAATGCTGTTGCATCCAATCCTGCGGATCCTGCCTACACTTCCGGCGATATCATCAATGACCATGTTGCCCTGAATGATATGCCGCTTTACCGTGTGCCGCTGAATGGACTGAATGTGCAAACCCTTGTTCCGCTGTTCGGCATGGCAAGCCTTATGGCAGATGGATCCGTGACCACTTCCAAGCTGGCCAGCGGTGCGGTGACAACCGAAAAGATCGGCAGCAATGCCGTGACTACGGAAATAATTGCAGATGGCGCTGTCACCAAGTTCTTCACGGCGCAGATCGGCACTACCTGGACAGGCAGCGCTGCGCCTTATACGCAGACCATCACTGTTTCCGGGATCCTGGCAAGCGATAAGCCGATTGTTGACCTGGTTCCTTCCAGCACCTTTGCAACGGCGGAAAAGGAGATCAGCAACTATGCGAAGATTTACAGGATCACAACGGCAGCAAACAGCATTACTGTGTATGCCACAGAAGCAACAGATGTTGCGCTGATTATTCAGATGGGGGTGCATAGAAAATGAGTGAAGCTTTTATCTGTCGCAGGGGCGGTTCTGGCGGTTCAAAAGATTTTAGTGTAAGCAATACCCTAAATGATAACAGCTGGGAAACAATAAAAAAAGTTTCTTCATTTGGTATCGCACAAAACTTTTGGGCTATCGGGGACTGCAAAAAGGTAGTCCTTAATGGCAAAGTATCCGATGGTCTGACCCTTTCCAATTACATGACCTGGGTATTTATTATTGGATTCGACCACAATAAAGAGCGTGAAGGAACAGGAATAGCGTTCCAAGGCTTTAAGACAGCCCAAACCAACGGCAAAGATATGTGCCTTATAGACAGTTTCTACAACAATTCTGTCCCATCAGGTAGCACAGCTTTAAGGATGAACGATTCCCGAACCACTGCTGGTGGATGGAAGTCCTGTAAAATGAGGACGATAGTAATGCCGCTTATCGAAGCCGCACTGCCAAGTGACCTGCAATCTGTACTAAAATCCACTACGATATACACAGATAATACAGGAAACGGGGTCGCCGGTGTCACTCCAACATCGACCGATGACAAAATATACATTCCGACACATTATGAAGTATTTGGCACTGTATCGTCAAATACCACAAATAAGGAAAGCGCTTATTGTAAACAATACGATTATTATGCTGCTGGTAACGATAAGCGCAAATATCGCAGTGATTTACTTGCGAATGCAACATTGTGGCTTCTACGCTCTCCCAATACTCCAAATGGGGAGATGTTTAGAGCAGTCGATTATGCTGGCAATCCTGACGAATGTTATGCGGGTTCAAGTAAAGGTGTGGCTCCATGCTTCAAGGTGTAATCCTATGAGATATGTATGCTTTAAGCGTTTCAAATCAAACGCAATATGCGGAAATGTAAATATCACTTACGGTACAGAACTGGAAGCAAAAGACGGCATCATCTACCACTACCAAAACCGGGTGTGTTATACGACAAGCCAAAACGCCTATGATTATTTTGCAAGGAATGATGATGGAAAAGGCTTGGAGCGTGGGAAGCTGACAGCGGAAATAATCAAACTGCTGAATAACCGCAAAGACGGAAAGTACCAAGACCGATGGGATAAGGTTTGGGCTGACCTTTCCTTGCTGAAATATAAGAGGCCCGAACACGCAGACCATTGGTTATGGAACCACGACTTTTACTGTGCGCCCATCGCAGACCTGGAGCGCATCAAACAGATGATACAGGAGGTATGACCCGATGTATAAAATCAAAGCAGGCGGCAAGGGGTATTACTCTGATACGCTGGTCTATGTAAAGAAAGCCATAAACGGCTGCTATGTGCCTTGCCTTCCGGAAGATGCAGAATATGTGGTTGGCAAAATCCCTGTTGAAACCGATGACGGCACCATGCTTGTAGATACCGTCTTTGAGGGGACAGAAGTGGAGCATATGGACGGCGGTTCCGTCCTTGCCAATATGCAGAAAGCCTTAAATATTTTGGGTGTTCAAACGGCAGAAGAAACGGAAGCAGAGGTGGTGACAGAAAATGCGGAATGATATTTTGGAGCAGGCCCAGGCAATCAGAACCAACATTGACAAGTTGACGGCGAAGTTGACCGATGAAGAAGCCATGGTAGTGATGGATCTGTACCTGCCTTGGACTGTTGGCGTGGCCTATGCTGTTGGCGATATTCGCCGGGATGCCGGTGTGCTATATAAATGCATTCAGGCGCACACTTCCCAGGCGGATTGGCAGCCGGCGCAGGTGCCGGCGCTGTGGAAGGTTATATCTGTGGAATCCTGGCCGGGATGGGTGCAGCCAACTGGCGCACATGATGCCTATGACAAGGGCGCACAGGTCAGCCACAACGGGAAGCATTGGACTTCTGACATTGCGGCGAATGTCTATGAACCTGGTGTCTATGGCTGGACAGAAGTAACTAAATAAAGGGTGGTGAATAACGATGAAGGGGATCACTTTTGGCGATTACCATTCATTCAATGACTTGCACTTAATTCTGAAATCCAAGGAAATTGGAAGCCCTTCGGTGAAAACCATGAAGATCGATGTGGAAGGCGCAGATGGTGCGCTGGATCTGACTGACTTCTTTGGTGAACCGAAATATGAAGATGTGAAACACAAGTTTGAATTTTCAACCGTGGTGCCAAAAGCGGAATTCCTTTCATTGTTTTCAACCGTAAAAAATGCCCTGCATGGTAAGAAGATGCGGATCATCCTTGACGATGATCCGCTTTTCTATTACCTGGGGCGGCTTTCGGTTTCCGGCTTTACCAATGATAAAACCATTGGCAATGTCAGCATTGAAGCAGAATGTGAACCGTACAAATATAAGCTGGCCAAAACCGTTGTGACAAGGGCGGTGAATGGTACAGAAAGCATTGCCTTGGTCAACAGCCGGAAAAGGGCTGTTCCAGAAGTAACGATCCAGGCGGAAGGCAGCTTGAACATCGTCTTCAATGTCAGCAATGTATGGGATCTGGGAAGCGGATCCTACACGCTGCCGGAATTGGAACTGGTGGAAGGCACGAACAATGTTACCGTCACAGGCACCGGGAATATCACATTCACATGGCAGGAAGGTGATCTTTAATGTATCGGGTATATTGTGATAGCCTTTTGCTGTACCACAGCAAGCTGGAAAACCTGAAGATCTTCAATCCTTCCGTGGAACTGGAAGAAAACAAAACCGGCAGCTTTGTGTTCACGATCCAACCCGATCATCCCTATTATGGGATGGTCAAAAAGCTGAAATCTATCATCACAGTCTACCAGGACAATTATCTGCTGTTCCGTGGCCGTGTCCTGGATGAAGATGTGGGCTGGCACAATGAAAAGGCAGTTTCCTGTGAAGGGGAACTTTCATTTTTATTGGACAGTATTCAAAGGCCGTATGATTTCACTGGCAGCATCACTGATTTTCTTTCCATGCTGATCACCAATCATAATGCCCAGGTGGAAGCTGCAAAGCAGTTCACGCTTGGCAATGTAACCGTCACGGATCCAAACGATTACATTGTTAGATCCGATATCGACTATGTGACCACCTGGGAAATCATTGAAAAGAAACTGATTGACCTACTGGGCGGATATATCGTCATCCGGCATGAAAACGGTGTCAATTACCTTGATTACCTTGCATCGATCAACCTGCTTGCGCCGCAGAAGATCACCTTCGGGAAGAATCTGCTGGATCTGAAGCGGATCCGCAAGGGGGCAGAAATCGCCACAGTCATCATTCCTTTAGGTGCCAAGCAAAAGGACGATGAAGGGAAAGACACTGAAACACGGCTGACCATTGCAGATGTGAACGGTGGCGCTGACTTCATCGAAGATGCTGGTGCCATATCACAATTTGGCACCATTGTCAAAACAGTCATTTTTGATGATGTCACGCTACCGGAGAACCTTAAAACAAAGGGACAGGCACATCTTGCCGGCGTTGTCAACCAGTGGGAATCTATTGAACTGACCGCTGCGGATCTGGCCACAGTGAACAAGGATTTCACTTCTTTCCACCTGGGAACACAGGTACAAGTGACCAGCGATCCACACGGCATTGATCAGCGATTCCGGGTAACAAAGCTATCACTGAAGCTGCTGGATCCGGCAGCGAATAAGCTTTCCCTTGGCGCAACGGTGAAGGGCTTCAGTGAAGCTGTGAAGGGCATTTCCTATGATCAAGGTGAAATCCTTCAGACTGTGGAGAAAAACGCACAGGCGGCAAATTCGGCGGTCTACAATGTGGAACAGAATCTGCTTGCATCCATTCAGGCATCTGAAGATAGCATCAAATCAACAGTGGCTGAAAGCTACTATCTGAAGGAAGACACAGATGCCTTGATTTCTTCTGTTAGCACAGAGATCGAGCAGACAAAGAACAGCGTTGAAATTCAATTCACGCAGTTCAATGCTGACCTGGAAGCTGTGGCCGCAGGTGCCGATGCTGAATTTGAAGAAATCAAAAAATATATTCGCTTTGTAGATGGTCAGATCCTGCTGGGCGAAGTCGGAAATGAACTGGAACTTCAGATTGCGAATGACCGGATCAGCTTCCTTCAGGACGGTGCAGAAGTGGCCTACTTCAGCAATCGGAAACTGTATGTAACAGATGCGGAGATCCTGCACAGTTTGCAGCTGGGTAATTTCGCCTTCATGCCAAGGGCAAATGGGAACCTGTCTTTCAAGAAACCGCAGTAAGGATGATGGGCTGTTTTTGGCTTCTATTTTTGAATAGGGGGCAAAGATAATGGCTACTTCAGGCACCATTCAACAGGCCATCCGCACAGGATATCGGATCCAGATTGCCTGGACTGTGGATTCGCAGTCTGTGGCAAACAACACATCCACAGTGACAGCCAAGGTGCAGCTTGTTTCCACAGGATCTTCTTACACGATCAATTCAAGTGCAAGCAAATCCGGCAGCCTGACCATCAACGGCACAAAGTACACATTCAGCTTCACAGCTGCTTTGTCTGGCAGCCAGACCAAAACACTATACACGAAGACGGTCACGATTCCACATAATTCTGATGGAACAAAGACTTGCGCCTTCTCTGCGACCTGCGGAATCAATGTCACGCTATCCGGCACCTATTACGGCAATGTTACTGCATCCGGCAATGGAACCTTCAACACCATCGCCAGGGCATCAAAGATCAGCAGCGTGACATCTTCGGTCAGCGTGAATGGAACCAACGCTGTCACGGTGAATATCACCAGGGCAGCTTCCAGCTTCACGCATACGGTTGTTTTCAGCTTTGGCAGCTATTCCAAAACCACAACAGGCGTTGGAACTTCTACCAGCTATGCTATTCCGCAAAGCTGGCTGAATGCGATACCGAATTCAACAAGCGGAACAGCGAAGGTGACTGTCACAACCTATTCCGGCAGCACGAAGATCGGATCCGCCGTCAGCAAAAGCTTCAAGATTACGGTTCCGGCATCGGTGGTGCCAACCATCAGCGCAGTAAGCCTGACGGAAGCCGTTTCCGGCCTTGCAGCACAGTTCGGCGGATATGTTCAGAACAAGTCAAAAATCGCCTGTAAGGTGACGGCGGCTGGTGCTTATTCGTCTACTATAAAAGCCTACAAAACTACCGTACAGGGGGCAAATTTTTCGTCTGCTGCGTTTACATCGGGCTTCCTTACCAAAAGCGGCACATCCAATGTCACAGTGACTGTGACAGACAGCCGGGGAAGGACTGCAACCACAACTAAAAGCATCACGGTCATCGCCTACACTGCGCCGAAGATCACCAGCTTCCAGGGCTTCCGATGCCTGGCAGATGGAACGGAAAACTATGAAGGCACATACATCAATGCTGCTGTGAAATTCAGCATCTCGGCGGTCGGGGATAAGAATACAAAATCCTATTCCATCGAATATAAGAAGACATCAGCCACAGCCTGGACAGCGCTGGCAAACGGATCTGTCTATTCACTGAATCAATCGATCATCAGTGCATCCGGCGTATTTTCTGTTGATAGCAGCTATGATATCCGGCTTTCAGTTACTGACTATTTCGGAACGGTCAGAAGCACCTTTGAGATCCCGACAGCATTCACGCTGTTGGACTTCAATGCTTCCGGCAAGGGCCTGGCCTTCGGCAAGGTGTCTGAATTGACAGAAGGCATTGAATTTGCTATGAAGACGGTTTTCAGCCATGCAGAAACACCTTCTTCCGTGACCTATTTGACAGAAGGCCAGGATCTGAATGATATCCTTGAACCTGGCTTTTACACCATTCCAACAACAGCTATATCTGGAACGCTTTTGAACAGACCATACACAGGGACATCCACCGGCAGCTTGGTGGTGCTGCGTGAAGGCAATGGTCTGCAAAAAGTCCAAATTCTTCATATTGCATCCAAGGCAAATGGATGGATTTTTGAACGCAGTTATTATTCAGGGACATGGGGCGAATGGAACACTGTTTATAATGGCGGCAGCGGAAAGATCCTGTGGACAGGTGCCATGTATATGACCGCAGGACATAAAGCAACACTTTCCGAAGCCGTCAGCAAGCAGCCGTCTGGAATTGTTTTGGTGTTTAGCCGTTATGATAATGGCGCTGCCGCAGAACACAATTACAATTCGTTTTTCGTCCCGAAGGCGCTTGTTGCCGAAAAGCCTGGTGTCGGATCTGCATTCCGTATGAACACTGTGAATTTCAGCATGGTTTGCACAAAGTATCTTTATATCAATGATGCAACCATTACCGGGAATGACGGAAACGATGACACCGGCACAGCAAACGGCGTTACATACAACAATGCGGCTTATGTCTTGCGCTATGTAATCGGAGTATAAATTACAGGGGGATAATCAGGATGATAGAAGCCATTATCACAGGCGCTGTGGCAATCGTTGTCTGCATGATCAATAATGCATATCAGCAGAAGGCAGCAAGAAAGCAGCATAGCAACACAATTGAACTGATCGAATACAAACTTGATGAGCTTTCAAAGCGTGTGAACAAGCACAATAACCTTGTAGAAAGAACATACAAATTGGAGCAGCACGAAGCAGTTATTCAAGAACAGATCAAGGTTGCCAACCATCGAATTGACGATCTTGAACATCAAGAAAGGGCCGGGGAATAATCCCTGGCCCTTTTTTCATTTTAGCAATCGTTCTAATGCATCCAGTTCGTCTGTTCTCTTTTTAAGATAGTCATCAGTAAACAATTCATCACGCCAGTAATTAAAGCATTCGCCCTTTGCTGCACATTGTTTCTTTATACTGATCATACAATTCACAAATTGTTCTAACGCTGGCAGGTATTCAGCTGGGGATTTTTCACGGCTATCATACCATATTTTCCATTTCTTACGATATTCCCCGCTGATCTTACCCACTTCTTTTGCATGTACTGTGTGCCATCCCCAAGGCAGATCGCCATCATCGGTCAAATGATTTTGATTTTCTTCTGGCTCTGCAAGCTGTTTCACAAAATTTAATACATCCGCTTCCGTTGCGTTTGGTTTCTTTGCTTTATACACATCAATTATGCTGTTGACATCAAGCGGATTGATGTCCTCGAAATCCACTTCTTTTTGCTGGCGTGAATTGTCTTTTTTCTTGAATAGGTCAAGCAATCCCATAAATGCACCTTACACAATCTTTTCAAACACCATTGTTGCCTGGATTCTATCACCGCCAGCCAAACCCTTGCTTCCGCCGTTTGCGGTTGTGATCGTGTGCAGCCGATAACCTTTTTGGGCCTGATTGTTGATCACATTTTCAAGTTCGGTCAGGTTGCCGGATCCGGTTCCGATGAACTTTTCTTTCAGCGTTACCTGAAGAACTACATACGGTAATATTTCGCCAGATGCGACAGAATAGGAAGATTCATGCTTTGCATTGTCCCAAAATCCCATGTTAAATACTCCTTCCCTTTAATTCGGTTGTGGGTGAACAGCAAATTCATTTTATTCCCAATATTTCTGCAATGCAATATCTTGGCGGAATAATCAGCGAAGCGCACCAACTATCCAATCAATTATTGGATAGTTCGTCAATAGAAACTGGATTTTCATTCATTTATCTTTTCATACATCTGTTCTTTCGTGATGATCCCAAGGCAGTATATTTCCAGGATCGTTTCAACATACACTTCTTTTCTTTCCTTGTATTCGTCTTCCGTAATTTCGCCGGCAAGCAGCAGCTGTTCCAATTTACCAAGTGTGTTCATTGCAATCTTCCTTTCGGTTGTTTTTTTGATATCCATCATTGGTGTGCAGTAGAACCTGCACACTAATGATGGAATTGATAGGCGCAAAAAAATTTACACCTTCAATTTCACATCTAATTCGATGTTTGGAGTAGTCCAATTACCACCTGTTTTTAGCGGTGATTTGTTCCGTGTTTTTTTCAATACCGGATCGTAGAATCTTACCTGCTGGCTTTTTATCCTTTCAGGTTTGTCACGGTGATATTCAATCCTTTCGATGCAAGCTTTCAGAAGCTTGTTTTTTTCTGCTGCTGAAGCATCTGGATTCTGCAATGCATCAAGTGCATCCTGGAACATTTTGATTTTTTCTTCATAATCAACAGGTTCAGGCATAGATTCGTAAGCTTTGCATAGCGCCTGCTGCACTTCTTCTTTTTCTTTCAGCAGCTTTTCATTCAATTGTTGAAAGATATGCTGCGGCATTCTTTGCGCCGGATCTGGATGTGATTGTGTTTCCCACTGCGCCAGTTCCTTCGCTTCCAATTCCTTTTTCTTTTTTTCAAGGTTCTTTATAAGCCTTGCATGAAGCTTGGCAGAATCACCTTCATCGCTTTTCAAGCGAACTTCAAAATCAGATATGCAATTTTTCAGGATTTCTTCAACTCTGACTATCATTTCATCATAAGTGCAGGATCCTGTTTTGCAATATGTCTGGCCGTCACACAATAGCCTTGGCTGTGCATTGTGCGCCTTGTATGTGCGCAAGGACATTGCCCTTCCGCATTTGCACCATAAAAGACCAGCAAGCGGATTTCTGATTTTTGTGTTAGGTTTCAATCGTGCATTCTTGCCCTTCTTGGCTTGTGCAGCATTGAATAATTCTTCACTGACAATGGCTTTATGTTTACCGTCATAGATCAGGTATTCGCCTATTTTTGCAACAGGTCTTGTCTGGACAAATTCACCGTCTTCCACAATAGTGATGGTTTTTCTATGATTCCACTTTACCTTACCAATGTAATGAATGTTTTCAAGCATCTTTGTCATTGCGTTTGCTGACCAATGGTCACCTTTTGGCGGTTTAATCCCCATTTCATCAAACTTTTTGCAGATGTTCCAGCAGCCCATATCTTCATTAACATACAGGTCAAACATCATGCGGACAACTTCTGCTTCGTCTTTGTTTGGCACAAGAATCGGGCATTTCTTTTTGCCTTCCATCACAAATTCCTTGCGATACCCATAAGGCGGAGTATTGCCGATATAGTTTCCTTGGCTTACTGACAGCAGCCTTCCCCGGTTCAGAATTTTCTTGGTGTATTCAAGGAATTCATTTCCTCGTTTCAATTCCCTTTCAAGGGCATCCCAATCATAATCATCATGCAGATTATAAATACGGTTTGGTGTGATCACCAATGTATTTGTATGCTTTAGCAGCTTCATGATACGCCCGATATCTTCAAGATCACCACGGGTTAAACGCTGCGGCTCCACTATCTGAATGGCTTTGATTTTCGGCGATTCGATCCGCTTGATTACCTTATTTATTTCCGGTCTTTCCTTCAGCGTTTCGCCGGACACAACTTCACGATATTTGTTTTCTTCAGGCACAATGCCGCCAAGATTCTTTTCAGACCATTCATCCAGGATGGCTTCATGTTTTGCAAGCACTTCTTCCACGGTCAGGGTTGGATCATCTGATCTTGATTTCCTCAAATAATCTATAACTTCATCAGGCGTAAAATCTATTTTCGGTTGATAATACACATTTCATCTTCCTTTCGATTAGGGTTTTTTCCAAAAGAACCCAAGATCAGGATTTGCTTTATCCATAAGTAAAGCAATAATAACTATAAGCAGGGTTATTCCAAGTGCAAAACCTAATATAGTGATTACCTTCAGCCTTCCATCTGCTATCTTTTTTAGATAGTCAATCCTTTCTTTGCTATCTTTGATAACTTCATCAGTGCCTTTTGTTTGTCCATCCAGCTTATCCTTTTGGCAATGCAATTCGTTGCTTTCGATCAAAGCACAAAACACTGGTGCAAATGTAGAATAGCTTACATCGGGATAGTGCTTCTTCTTTTTGGAGAAATGCATGTCAATTGTCCCTTTTGGAACGCCGGAACGCTCTGAAAGTTCAGCATTTGTGATTCTCCGGTATTCCTTCAGTTTGATAGCCCATTTGTTGATATCGTCCAATGGAAGCGCAAAGAGATTCGGGATGCAGTCTTTACCGAGATGTTCACACTTAATGCACTTTTCAAACATATTCTTCTCCTCTTATCATGTTATGTCAAAACAAGTCGAATACTTGATTTTCCATGTAAATAATTGACTACCCAATATTGTTTTCTTTTGCATGGCATGGTAATTTTTAATTGGGTCAGGAATGGCCTATCATCCTGGGTGCGGTGGGGGATCTCGTTGGCACCAGGTTCCCCATCGCACTTTCCTTCATTCTTTTATCAAGGTACATCTTAAATTGTAAAATCATACAATATTCCGCATTGACAGAAATTTTGTAAAGGTGTTACGATTTACCTGCACGAAGGTTGGCAATATGATTGATGAAAGAGAGTGACAGAAGTGACAAAAGAACAATACATAAAAGAAATCATCGAGTTACTAATGAATTGCAATGACACAAGCCTTTTGGATCTGATTCAGAAGCTACTTCTGAAAAGCGTTTAACATATCAGAAACAAGTTTAAGTTTTTCTTTGTCAATATTATTCAATCCGCATACAACAGATAGAAATTCTTCATCTTGTCGCATTCTTACAACGATGTCTGAAATGGCATCGTTGTTTTTTTGTGCCTTCGTGCGCTCCATCGGAACATCATATCCCCACAGCCACATTTCAGACACATCCAACGCAACGGCCAATTTATAAATTGCTTCTTGCTTTGGTTCATATCGCCCTGATAAGTAGCTGCTTATTGAACCTTTATCAATGCCTGTGGCACGGACGAGATCAATTTGTTTTTTCCCTTTAACATCCATTGCTTCACGCAAACGATTCGGGGTTGACGATACTCGATTAAATTCATTTTCCATCATTATCACTCCCTTTCCATTTTTAAGTATGCGCTTTATGTTTTGAAAAGTCAACATAAATATGCTTATTTACAAAAAAAGTTTGGAAAAATCAAAAATGTGTATTGACTTTTATTATTATATCGCTATAATAATTGTGTAAGGTTTGGAAATCCAAACATCACTGGCCCACCATAAGAAAGGAAATTGAAATGAAAAACGCAAAAGTGCTCAATCTGAAGAACATGAAAGAAACCATCGTGAACTATTCGGGAGATCAGAAAGAGTTTGATAAAATCTGGGATTCTTTCTACCAGATGTCTTGCATCGGCTTCATTAGCCAAGACACTTGGAAAAAGTTCTTTGAACAGTGCGTCGGCTGGTATGTTGATGAAGAAAACGCTTGTGTCCGTGATGAACGCCACTGCCCCGAAGGGGTTGATTCCATCGTCTGGGAGTACACGCCGGATGCAGAATACAGAGCATAAGAACAAAGCCGAAGGGCGGCGGCTAAACCGCCCATTATATGAAGGGAGAACTAAAATGAATACACAAGAAAGAATCAAGATGGTAAAGGCAATGGAGTATATCACCCGACAGATCAATGATGAAGATGTGCTTGAGGGATGGCTCGTAAGCGGCGTAGCAGACGGTGATATAGACTATGGCGATTTGACCGCAGAAGATGACGGCAGTATGGAATACTACACCGAGGACGCACCCTTTGCTGACCTGATGGACACATTCATTTGGTGCATGAAAAAGGCTTACAAGTCCGGTGGCTTGTACTGTGACAATGTTGTGAGTAAAGCGGAAGCAGACTGAAAGGAGAAAAACGATGCCAAACATAATAGAATCGACAATTGAAATATTTAAGCCGAAATTGGAAAGGGATATGTTGGAACCTTGCCCCTTCTGCGGTGGAACTGAAATCGTATATGGACGCTATCTGCACAGAGCCGGAGTACGGTATCGGGTATGGTGTACGAAGTGCAAGGCCGGAATTGACCCCGGATATGCACAGGACACCGGAACGGTACAAAACATGTGGAATCGCAGAGTATAAGCCGAAATGGTCTGAAAAGGCCGTCTGCCGGGGCTGACCACCCGGCACTGATGATGGCAGGTCGATATTATACGAAAGGTGTTGTTTATTTAATGAGCGCAAGTTACGCAAAATTGCGAGGAAGAATTAAAGAAAAGTTTGGGAGCCAAGACAACTTTGCTGCTGCAATGGATATGGATCGTTCCACTTTAAGTTTGAAACTTAATGGGAAAAGCGACTGGACAAGACAAGAAATCGAAAAAGGGTGCATCCTTTTGCATATCCCAGTTGTAGAGGTTCATGTTTATTTTTTTACACCATAAGTTTGGATTTCCAAACATGAAAGGAGATGAAATTGACACAATGGCAAGAGAATTCATTCCTGATGGCAGAAACGGAAGCAGACATTAGTCCAAGCCATGAACGCATAGGCTAAAAGACCATAAGAAGGGATGTGCATCTGATGAAACAAGAAGATACATACAAGGAAGTCAAGGTGTTTGAATTCCCCAATATGACCGTCAGAGTGCATCAACCAATTCTTGCGGAAGATGAACGAGCAAGGCGGATGAAGGCCATCGAAAAAGCCGCTGCAAGTCTTTTGCGGGATCTGTATGCAAAGGAAATGTCTGCAAAGAAAGCTTGACTTGCTTGTTTGGCAGCTGATCTGGTTGCCAGATCTGTGATGGACAAGCTGTCACTTGAAACTAAAAAGAAAGGTGGTTTTGGAAAATGCAGCAAAAGATTTCTACAAAGCGATCCAGAAAGCGCAGTGAAACTGTTGAAACGATCAAAGACATTCTTGTTTGCACCTTTGGGATGCTGTCGCTGTTCTGCTTCATTTTCTTCATATTGGTGGTGGCACCATGTTAGAACGAATACCGGATGCCCTTGACCAATGGGATAAGTACGATGCAGAGCAATGCCGGCTGATGGATCAGTTGCCGGAATGTGCAGACTGTGGACAACCTATCCAGGATGAAACAGCCTTCTACATAAACGGTGAATTCATCTGCGAAAACTGTATGGAATCATACAGGGTGAATGTTGAAGATTACATAAAGGAGTAGAAAAAATGGCCAGCTTATATGAAATTGACAAAAGCATCCTTGGATGCATTGACCAGGAAACCGGCGAAATGATTGATCCTGACCGGCTTGAAGCCTTGTTCATGGAAAGAAATCAGAAAATTGAAAATGTTGCGCTGTGGATCAAGAATCTTCAGTCTGATGCCCTGGCTTTTAAGGCCGAGAAAGAAGCATTTGCCGCAAGGCAGAAGGCAGCAGAAGCCAAAGTGGAAAGCCTGAAAGCCTGGATTGAAAATGCGCTGCATGGTGAGAAGTTCAGTTCGGCCCGGTGTGCAGTGCAGTGGAAGCCTTCTGAATTGGTAATGATTACCAATGAAGCAATTCTGCCGAAGAAGTACCTGGCAAAAACCATCACATTCAAGCCGGATAAAAATGCAATCAAGCTTGCTATCAGGGCCGGAATGAAGGTAAAGGGTGCGGAATTGGTCAAGACCATGAATCCACAAATTAAATGAAAGGAGATTTGAAAAATGGGAATCCCTGTTTTGATTTTGGGGGAATCCGGTAGCGGAAAAAGTGCCAGCCTTCGGAACTTCAACCCCGAAGATGTCAGCATCTTCAATGTAGCTGCGAAGCCGCTTCCCTTCCGCAAGAAGCTGCCGATCATGTCAACGGCTGATTACAATGCCATCGTTGCCGGGATCAGCAAAAGCACAAAGAAGGCGTTTGTAATAGACGATTCGCAGTATCTTCTGTGCTTTGAATCTTTTGCGAAGGCAAAGGAAACTGGCTTCGGAAAGTTTACAGACATAGCGCTGCACTTTTACAACCTTGTCCAGTTTGTGATCCGGCAGACACCACCTGATGTGATTGTCTACTTCCTGCACCACACGGAAACAGATGGCAATACAGGCAAGGTCAAGGCAAAGACGATGGGCAAGATGCTGGACAACCAGCTGACACTGGAAGGGCTGTTTTCCATCGTTCTGATGTGCGTGACAGACGGCAAGAAGCACAGCTTTGTTACTCAAAGCGATGGCTTCACCACAGCAAAAAGCCCTATGGAAATGTTCCCTGAAGTGATCGACAACGATCTGAAAGCCGTGGATCAGACGATCCGTGAATATTATGAAATGAAGTAAAGGAGAAAAGGCCATGATCAATAGACCTAATAACTGGAACGAAGTAAAGGAATTCGCTGACTATCCCAAACTGCCGCTTGGTGCTTATGTCTGCAAGGTGAAGAAAGCTGTTGTGCAGCCAACCGACTACGGCGATCAGCTGTGCATCCTGTTTGACATCTGCGAAGGTGATTTTCGCAATTTCTATGACAATGAATTCAAGGCGAACACCAAAGAGGATAAGAAGTGGAAAGGCGTTCTGCGCCAGTGGCTGCCCAAGGATGACGGCTCCGAAAAGGACGAATGGACTAAAAGCAGCTTGAAGGGAATGACTTCTGCCTTTGAGAAGTCCAATCCAGGCTATCAGTGGAATTGGAATGAAACTTCCCTTGTTGGCAAGGTAATCGGCATCATCTTCCGCAATGAGGAATGGGACTACAACGGCAAGCATGGCTGGGCTGTCCGTCCTTTCCGGGCTTGTGATGCCGAATTGGTCAGATCCAATGAATACACGCTGCCGGCGGACAAGCCCTTGAAGGCAAAGGCTGCTGCATCTGATTCCTTCGGATCTTATGGCAGCTATGCTGCACCGAACGATTTTGAAGTGATCCCGGAACCTGACGATAATGATCTTCCCTTCTGAAAGGTGGTATCAATATGAAAAAAGCAATAATGACAACAGATATATTTAATCGCTTGATCAATGCAACCAAGGGGTTTACCGGATCTTTCGGATCAAGATATATTCACCAATTTATTCGATTGGAATTTCATTCTGATAGTGATGAGGTTGTTGCAGTTGCTGTCGATGGATTCAAGCTTTCTGTTGAACACGCTGTCTGCAAGAGCGAAGAAGACTTTGTTGTTTATGTGAAAAGCAATGTCAAATTGCCAAGAAAAACAAAAGTGGAAATTGAACTTGACGGAAATGAAGCTTTGTTCAGATGCGATGAATTCGTATTTGGATATCAGCAGCCAGATGGTGAATTTCTTGATTGGAAAAAAGCTTTGCCGAAGGGTGAACCATCTTTCAAAATAGGTTTCAATGCGGAATATCTACTGAAAGCATTAGATGCCGCCCGGATATCTGCTGGCGGTATATGCAAAACGGCTTGTGTGCTTGAATTCAGAAGCCCACTTGAACCTGTGATCATAAGAACAAACAGCAATGATATAAAGATGGTTCTTCCAGTAAGGCTTACGGATTAGGGGGATTTGAGTGGCGGTAAACAGCAAACAGAAAGGTGCAAGATTTGAACGGCTGCTTGCTTCCCGGTTCCGTGAATACGGCTATGAAGCCAGGAGAACCGCCCAATACTGCGGAAACACCGGTGATGCTTCTGATGTGGTTGGCCTTCCCGGAATACATATCGAAGCAAAGCACCAGGAGCGTATGCAGCTGTATGAATGGATGGCACAGGCAAAAAGGGATGCTGCCGGAACAGGAAGGCTTCCGGCAGTCTTCCACAAAAAGAACCATGCTGAAATCCTGGTGACAATGGAACTGGAAGACTGGATCCACCTTTACAGGGAATGGGAAGCTGGCTTTGATTTGAAAGGACAGGACAATGCTGATTGTGACAATTGAAGTCAATGTGCCGGTCATCCAGGCCCAGGCGGTCAAAGAACACCTGGCCATGTGCCTTGAAAAGTTCGGTGACACCAGGGTGATCGATATCAAGGAAAAACCGACAGAACAGATGAAATTCAAGTGAAAGGAAAAGCGAATGCTTGAAATCAAGATCAAATATCTTCGTGATATTCAGAAAATCGAAAAAATCAATGTGGGCGATTGGATTGATCTTCGGTGTGCGGAAGATACCTTCATTGATGGCGGCAGGTACAAGCAAATTCCGCTTGGTGTGGCCATGGAACTGCCGCAGGGATATGAAGCCTTGGTTGCACCAAGAAGCAGCGCATATCGCAAATATGGCGTTCTGATGGCCAATAGCATTGGTATCGTGGATGAATCCTACAAGGGCGATGGTGATGAATGGAACTTCCTGGCCTACGCAACCAGGGACACCATCATTAGAAAGAATGATCGGATCTGCCAATTCCGTATCATTGAACACCAGCCTTTATTCATCCTGAAGGAAGTTGATCATCTTGGCAATGAAAATCGTGGGGGCATTGGCTCCACAGGAAGGGCGTGAAAAAATGACTAATTTGACCACTACCACCAACCTTGTGAAAGAGATCCTGGAAGAAGATAAACAGTCCAGAAACAGTGATAGTTTGCTTTACCTGAAGGTTTTGGAGCGTGTAGCAGAAGATTGTGGGATCAACCTGCAAAGCCTTTCTGTGCCGAATTTCCTGGCTTCTATGAATGTTCTGCCCTTCCCCGGATTTGAAACCGTAAGACGGACACGGCAGAAGGTGCAGCAGCACCGGCCCGATCTGGCCGCCTGTGAAAAGGTTGAAGCCATGCGGCAGGAGAACGAACAGATCTTCCGTGAATATGCCAGGGGTGATGTAAGTTGAAGAAGTGCGGCTTTAGCGGCGGAAAGGTTGATATCACGGTTTTTGGGGTTCCTCTGGATCCTTGCCAGTATGAAATGATCGAGAAATACAGGAATGTAACGGTGGAGATCCTGCGCTGCAAAAATTGCGGCCATGTGGAAATCTCATGGAGCCGACAAGGAAACACGGAAGAAGGTGATATGGATGGCTGATGTAAAGTGGATCAAGATCACAACCGACATCTTTGACGATGAAAAGATCCTACTGATAGAAAGCCTTCCTGATGCTTATGCAATCATCACTGTTTGGTTTAAGCTGCTTTGCCTGGCTGGGAAAATGAACAACAGCGGTGTCTTCATGATGAATAACCGTGTGGCCTATACAGACAAGATGCTTGCCACCATCTTCCGCATGAAGGAATCTACTGTTCAGCTTGCCCTTCAGACATTTGTGCAGTTTGGAATGGTAGAAATCATTGATGGAGTGATTACTATTCCGAACTGGAATAAACATCAATCCCTTGATGCTTACGAAAAGAAAAAGCAGCGTGACAGGATCTATCAAGCTGAAAGAAGGGCTGCACAGAAAGCATTGGTTGCAGAATCGTCTGACACATCGGCAGAGTATAAAGCTACACAGTCGGCTGATGTCGCTGTTTCAGATAAAGATAAAGAAGAAGATAAAGAAAAAGATAAGAAAAAGACTAAAGAACAGAAGAAAGAACCGAAGATCTTTTCTGATGATCCCGAACTTAACCAGGCAATCTTGTCCTTTATCGACTTCCGAAAGAGCATCAAAAAACCGATGACGGATCATGCTGTTGACCTTCTGATCAAGAAGCTGAATGAAATGTCACCTTCTATTGAAGATCAGATTGAAATAATCAATCAGTCCATCATGAATGGCTGGCAAGGGGTATTCCCTCTGAAGGATCAAGGGAGATCCACACAGTCTGTCAAACAGCCCTACCACAAGCAGACCAAGGCAGAAGAACTTGATGACTTTTATGCTATGGCAAAGGAGTGGTCAGAAACATGATCCAATGTTGCAGATACTGCCAGGATAGATTTGTGGGCTGCCATGCAACCTGCGAAAAGTACATATCAGAGAAAGCAGCCCATGACAAACTGAATGAAATGATCCGAGATCAGAAAGCCCAGGATGATGCAATCACATTATCCATCATCAACAGATCAAAGAAAAAAGGCGGTAGATATCATGGATAAAAAAGAATTCGGCCTGTTTGCTTCTGCCCTTCGCACCTATTATCCCAAGGAGCAGATCCTGCCGAACCAGCAAGCCATGGAACTTTGGTACAGAGAACTGCAAGACATTCCATTCCCTGTTGCCGAAGCTGCCCTGCGCCAGTGGGTGGCCACAAATAAGTGGTCACCTTCCATCGCAGAGATCCGGGAAGTCGCTGCAACAGTCCAGCATGGCAGCGTGAAGGATTGGGGCGAAGCTTGGGAACAGGTGCTGACAGCAGTCAGAAAGTACGGAATCTACAACCAGGGAAAGGCCTTGGATAGCATGGATCCGATGACCAGGACAGCAGCAGAACGCACAGGGTTCCGCAATATTTGCCTGTCAGAGAACATCGCAACCGAAAGGGCAAACTTCCGTATGATCTATGAAAGCCTGTCTGCACAGGAAAAATCCAGGCAGCAGATTGCTTTACCGTTGCAGGAAGTAATCAAGATGATCCAGGCAAACCAGGAAAGATTGTGTTTAGAAAGGGGAAATAGTGATGACTAAACTGAAACCATGTCCTTTTTGTGGAAAGTCAGTTGCACATGTCGATTCGGTCGCTAACCATGAAATGATGGATGAATATGAATTTGATTATTCTTGGAGTTCCAACCATTATGATGTGGTTTGTGATTATCATAACGGCGGTTGCGGGGCATCCATTGGGAAAGATAACGCAACACCAGAAGATGCAATAGAAGTATGGAACAGGAGGGTTGACAATGGCTGAATACAAAATCTGCTTTAGCGTGGCTGGGGCGTTCGGCGCTCAAATCAGATTTGAGGCAAAACCCGGCGTATCCTATGAGGACGCTGCGGCATCCATCAACAAGGAGAAGTTGGCGGAGTTGATGTGCTTATCCGCCTTGGGCTACTCTGCAAAGGACATCACGGTTATCACGCCGGAGCAATACGAGGCAGAATTTGGAGGTGCTGACAATGGATGAATACATTGACCGGGGAACGGCGATTGCCAAGTTGACCGCCTTGGAAGTAACCGAACCAAACGCTACAATGGCAGACGCAAAACGAGTGCTGGCAGATATTTCTGCTGCTGATGTTGCTTTAATGGTGCATGGGCGATGGGAATGGCTTGGGCCAAATAGATTAGTTACAGATTGTATGTGTGGAACTTGTTCCGCTTGCAAGGTCAGAAGCAAATACATTGTGAACACTATGCTCTGTCCCAACTGCGGTGCAAAAATGGACGGTGACGGCAATGCGGATCATTGATGCAGATGAACTGCTTCAGCTTTATGGTGACTATGGCTTTGATTTTTCGGGGTATCATGTGGCGGTGCCGGTGATCCGGCAGAATATCCTGGATATGCCTGAAATCAAAGCTACACCATGCACCTTCTGCAAATATGGATCTGGCCGGGGGAAGAAGCCCTGTGCCAGATGCCCGGCGAAAGGATTGACAGATGAATAAAACAACAATATGGACAGCTATTGTCATGATCTTCGTGTGCGCTGTGTCTATCGGCTATGCTGCTGCTGTTATCAATGAAGCCAAGGATCCGCCGGAAGAAGTAAAGATCATACACGAATACACGGAAGGTTATTATGATGGTTATGCCAAGGGAAAAGCACAAGCTTTAGAGGATATAACAGATGTCTATTACGGAAAATGAATTTGCCCGGCTGCCTGGTGATCTGCAAAGGAAGGATCCCGATGTGGTAAAAGTGGTTCGTTGCGGAAAATGTTTGTATGGCGAAGGCAGGACGGAATGCACTTTGTGCGGCTTATTTGGCTGTTTCATGGGTGACGATATGTTTTGTAGCTATGGGAGATCAAGCTATGTGGATTAAAAAAATGGCACAGTGTGAGATCTGCGGAAGGGATTATCTGAAAACAACGCCTACAAGAAAGTATTGTTCGGATGAATGCAAAGAACTTATGAAAATAAACCTTAAAAGGGAAAGCCAAAAAACCAGAAAAGCCAATAGGAAGCGAGAAATCGCACAGGAACGGCGTGATGATTTGAATAGGATCCTGCGTGATGCTGCTGAACATGGCATGTCCTATGGCAAATATGTGGCCTATCTGAACGAAAGGGGGAACCAATGTGAATGATGCAAAAAGCTTTCTGCAACAGGTGGAACTGTGTGATAAACATATCAACAGCAAGCTGGAACAGGTTGCCCAATTAAGAGAACTGGCAACAAAGATCACCGCAACTTGGAAACAGGATGTTGTTTCAGGCGGCGGTGATCAAGACAAGATTGGGAATGCCGTTGCGAAGATCATTGACCTGGAAGAAGAAATAAACACGGCTGTGGATGAATTTGTGGATAAGAAAAGAAAGGTCAGCTGTGTGATTGACCAGATAGGCAATGCAGATTACATTGCTGTTCTGTATAAGCGTTATTTTGAATACAAGACATGGGAAAGAATTGCTTGTGAAATGAATTTTACATATCAATGGGTATGTAAACTGCATGGAAGGGCGTTGCAAATGGTTGATGGCATCATAAAAAATCAAAAGAGTTGATAGAAGTTTATACTCCCAATGTGTTACATTTAAGGTGCAGAAATGAACAAGATATCTTCCAAGCCTGACAGGGTGACTCCTTCCCTGCCAGGCTTTTTGTATGCCATAGAAAGAAGGTGATGATTGTGGCGGAAAAGAAGCTGACAGCAAAGCAGCAGCGCTTCTGTGATGAATATTTGCTTGATCTGAATGCAACACAGGCTGCAATCAGAGCCGGGTATTCAAAAAAGACGGCAAAACAAATTGGGCAGCAAAATTTGACCAAACTTGACTTGAAAGAATACATCGGAAAGCGGATGGCTGAAAAGGAAGCTGCCCTGGTTGCTGACCAGACTGAAGTGATGCGATATCTTACTTCTGTTCTGCGTGGCCAGTCCGTTTCTGAAGTAGTTGTGGTGGAAGGCACCGGCGATGGCTGTTCTGAAGCCAGGACGATGCAGAAAGCACCGGACGAAAAGGAACGGCTGAAAGCTGCTGAACTGCTAGGAAAGGCGCACATGATCTTTACTGACAAGGTGCAGCAGGAAATTGACATGGATCTGAATATCACTGTGGACTATGGTGATGAAGAATGAATATCAATGTGAAAGCCAATCCCTGCTTCAAAGAGGTTGACCGCAGCACCAAGCGATATATCGTCATGAAGGGCAGCGCCGGTTCTGGAAAGTCAGTTGACACGGCGCAGAACTACATCATGCGGCTGATGAAGGATAAGGGCCGGAACCTGGTCTGCATCCGCAAATCGGATATCACAAACCGGGACAGCACCTTTGCTGAACTGACCGGCGCTGTTTATCGTATGTTTGGCGATAAGGCTGACCGATACTGGCAGATCAATATGTCACCTTTGAAGCTGACCTGCAAAGCAAACGGCAATCAGATCATCTTCCGGGGGATGAATGATGATAAGCAGCGTGAAAAGCTGAAGTCCATCACATTCCAGCGTGGAAAGCTGACAGATGTATGGTGTGAGGAAGCAACCGAACTGACACAGGCCGATGTGGAAATAATAGATGACCGCTTGCGTGGCGAACTGCCGGCTGGTCAGTTTTATCAGATCAGAATGACCTTCAATCCAGTAAACAAGAACCACTGGATCAAGAAGGTCTTTTTTGATGTGCCGGATCCAAATGTGCTTTGCCATCATTCCACATATCTGATGAACCGCTTCATTGATGATGCCTACCGGCAGCGCATGGAGCGCAGAAAGATAGTGGATCCAGAAGGTTATCAGATCTATGGCCTGGGCGAATGGGGCGAAATCGGCGGTCTGATCCTGCACAATTGGGAAGTCAAGGACATTTCCCAGGATCCTGCTGACTATGATGATTTCGCCATTGGTCAGGACTTCGGCTTCAATCATGCAAATGCGATCCTGGCTGTCGGAACCAAGGACGATGACATCTACATTACCAGGGAAATATACGAATTCGAGAAAGACACCAGCGAATTGATTGACCTGGCTATGATACATGGCATAGACAGAAAGAAACAGATGTGGTGTGATTCCGCAGAACCGGACAGGATCAAGATGTGGCAGAAAGCCGGCTTCCGTGCAAGGGGCGTGGATAAGGGCGGATCTGCTGGATCCGTAAAGGCACAGATCGACTGGCTGAAGCAGCGGAAGATCTATGTGCATCCGTCTTGCGTGAATACTATCAAAGAATTGCAGCAATGGAAGTGGAAGAAGGATGACAGAACCGGTGAATACCTGGATGAACCTGTGCCATTCCAAGATGATGCCATGGCTGCACTGCGTTATTCCGTGGAAGGCTGGCGCAAGATGAAGAAGTGGATGATTTAACAGGGGGATAAATATATGCTTACTGCGACAGAAATAAAGAACTTTATCGACAATGATGCCGCCAGCGACAAAAAGCGCTTTGCAAGAACCGGTCTTCGTTATTATGAAGCAGATCACGATATTAGAAACTATCGTGTGTTCTTCATCGATGCGGATGGCAACATTCAGGAAGACACAACCAAAAGCAATATTAAGATTAGCCATCCATTCTTCACTGAACTGGTGGATCAGGAAGTGCAGTATATGCTTTCTGGCAAGGAAGGCTTTGTGAAATCGGACAATCCCGATCTTCAGGACTATCTGAATGAATACTTCAATGACAATGAAGATTTCATGGCCGAACTGTATGAAGTGATCACTGGCTGCATCTCCAAAGGATTTGAATATGCCTATGCCTATAAAAATGCAGAGGGAAAGACGGCCTTCCAGTGCGCTGACAGCATGGGTGTGGTGGAAATCAGGGAGAAGGAAACCGATGACGGTTGTGCCTATGTGATCTATTGGTACATTGACCGCATTGGCAAGGATGGCAAGAAGATCAAGCGGATCCAAGTGTGGAATGATAAAGAAGTTACTTCCTTTATGCAAGAGGATGACGGCAGCATTATTCCTGATGAAAATGTGAAGCCAAATCCCAGGCCGCACATCACATACAAGAAGCCAGGCGATGACAATATCTACTATGACAATTTTGGCCTGATCCCTTTCTTCCGCCTGGATAACTGCAAGAAGCAGTTCAGCGGTCTGAAGCCCATCAAGGCCCTGATTGATGACTATGATCTGATGTCCTGCGGCCTGTCTAATAATATTCAGGACACCAATGAAGCGCTGTATGTAGTTAAAGGCTTCCAAGGTGACAATCTGGATGAATTGATGGTGAATATTAAGGCCAAGAAGCATATTGGCGTGGATGATGACGGCGGTGTGGAGATTCACACGGTTGATATTCCCTATCAGGCCCGGCAGACAAAGCTGGATCTGGATGAAAAGAACATCTTCCGCTTTGGTATGGGGGTGAACACTGAAGGTCTGAAGGACACCAGCGCAACCACATCCATCGCTATCAAGTCCGCCTATTCCCTGCTTGATCTGAAGGTGAACAAGCTTGAAATTCGCCTGAAGCAATTCATGCGGAAGCTGTTGAAGGTTGTGCTGAAGGAAATCAATAACGAAAACAAAACCGATTTCCAGCAGAAGGATGTCTATTTTGATTTCCAGCGTGAGATCATCACTAATGCCCAGGAGAATGCACAGATCGAACTGACCGATGCCCAGCGCAAGCAGACCGAGATCACAACCTTGCTGAACCTGGCCAACCATCTTGATGATGAAACGCTGATGCAGCTGATCTGTGAACAGCTTGATATCGATTACAACGATATCAAGGATAAGCTACCGCAGCAGGAAGAAGATCCGACAGCAGCAGCACAAGCTGCGCTTCAGAACATCCAGCCCGATGATGATGACGGTGGTGAATTGATTGAATAAGTGGGAAAAGGAAGTCCAGCAATCGCTGCTTAATAGCGAAGAAGCTGCTATCAAGGAACTTGAAAAGCAGTATGCAAGGGCCTTGAAGGATATCAATGATAAGGTCAAGCTGTTCCAGGCTGACATTGATCTGCTGGATCAAGCGCTGAATCAGGATGGCTTGGACGAAGCTGCAAAGACCGCCCTGCTGTCACAGAAGCGGTCTAAAATCTATCAGAAGCAATACCAGCAAGCCCTGAAAAGCCAGATCAGCGGTATCGTTGATAATCTGCACAGTGTCAGCTACACGGCCATTGACAAGTATCTGAAAGAATGCTATGAATATGGCTACATTGGCACCATGTACGATATCGCCATGCAGGGGATCCCGGTAATTGCACCGATTGATCAGGCCGCTGTGGTGAAGGCTGTCCTGACTGATTCAAAGGTTGTAGAGGGCTATTATAACCGCCTGGGTGTCAATTATGCGAAGCTGAAAAAGACCATTACGCAGGAAGTCAGCCGGGGCATTGCTTCTTCACTGCCCTATTCTGACATTGCCAGGAATATCAATAATGCATCCGGCAGCGGCCTGTATAATGCAAAGCGCATTGCCCGGACAGAGGGCCACAGGATCCAGCAGGAATCCACAGCGGATGCACAGGAAGCAGCCAAGAAGAAGGGCGCTGATGTGGTAAAGCAATGGGATGCTACACTGGACGGAAGAACCAGGCCAACACATAGAATGCTGGATGGCCAGATCCGGGAAGTGGATAAGCCATTTGAAGCCGGCGGAACAAAAGTGATGCGCCCTGGGCAGTTTGGCATAGCTGCCGAAGATATAAACTGCCGCTGCGCTTGCCTTACAAGGGCAAGATGGGCGCTGGATGATGACGAACTGCAAACCTTAAAGGATCGTGCTGAATACTTTGGGCTTGATAAGACGGCAGATTTTGAGGATTTCAAGGACAAGTATCTAAAAGCTACCGAAGTTCCACAGCCGCAGGTTAAAAAGGAATATCTGACGGAAAAGAAACTGAATGAAAAACTGGCACAAGCTGATGCCGATATTGCTGACCTGCAAGAAGAATTCAAGGTGAAAGCCAGCGGTTTTACTTATGACGAAGTAATTTCCGATTTTGGAAGCCTGGAATCCTTTGCCGATGGCGAAGATCTGAAAGCATTGAAGGATCTGAAGACAAAAATTGATGAAATAGAAATCCAAAAGATTGATTGGCAGGGCAAGCTGGATAAAAAGCTTGTTGCCAAGGAAATCAAGACCTTGAAAAAAGAAAAGATAGCATTGCAGAATGATCTTGACAACTTCGATGTCAAAACATACAGCGGTATCTGGAAAGATGATGTCACCACACTTGATTGGAAAGATAAGAGTGGATCTATCCAGGCAAAGAAAAAATACTTTGAAAATAAACTTCTGTATGCAGCTGATGCTTCTGAAACGCAAAAATGGAAAGACTTATTTGACCAGGTTGATGATTTCGATAAACAAGGATCTGCATATTTCAAAATGCACAACAGGTTCAATGCTATTGATTCCGAAATTGACAGTCTGAAGAAGAATGGTTTGAAGCACAGCAAAATCGATGCCGCCTTTTCACAAGAACGGAAAGATGCGGCCTATTGGTTTACCGATAGCAATGGCGGTGTTAAGGGCGCAGATAGCGTGCTGCGGTCTGTATGCGGTGATGTATGGCAAAATGCCAGTAACGCAGAAAGAGAAGCCATATACGAATACACAAGAAGCTATCACAAATTCAATGAGCCACTGCGTGGAATTGAATATGGTACTAATAAATTCTTGGGTGTTGGCAATGTTGATCTTAATGAGATTGGCACAAATTATGGCGGCTTTAAGCGTGGGGAAGTCAAAAAGCAGATTGATGATATGACAAGCATCATCGAGAAAAGCACCTATAAAAATGATTTTTGGGTGCAGCGTGGTTGCGATTACGGCGGTATGGACAAGTTCTTTGGTATTGATGCCAATGATTTTGGCCTATATGAAGCAGATTTGGCAGCAAAACTAATCGGAACCACACCAACGGAACATGGTTTTTTAAGCACAGGCGTATCAAAGGGAAAAGGATTTTCGCATAAGCCTATCATAATGAATATCTATGCTCCATCAGGTACTAAAATGATGTATGCAGAGCCGTTCAGCGCCTTTGGTAATGGTTCCGGTAAAGGCTGGGACGGTTTGGCGCAACAATCATCTTTCGGTGATGAAGCGGAAATGATTTTTCAGCGTGAAACTACTTTTAGGATCACCAAAGTTGAGAAATCAAACGGAAAAATCTATCTTGACATGGAAGTAATTGAACAGGAGAAATTCTAATGGCAAATAAAACTCTATCCGAAAGATATTCAGATGAACTGCTTTCCGACAATAGTGATCAATACAAACAATGCAAAGATTGTGTGTTCCGGGATGTAGCGAATTACAGGAAAGGGATCTGTGATATCTATGATCTGAAGCCATCTGGCATCAGAAAGAACACAGACAGATGCGAATACTACGAAAAGGAATAAGGCGTATTGACTATTGGTAACCAATATGTTATAATAAGCCATCAAAAAATATGAGGTTCCCAAGATGGAAAAGAGAAACGGCAGAATAATATTTACAAAGGCCGGTGGAAACGCCGGCAAGGGTTCTTATAATTGCAAGGTTTCCCTTCCCAAAAAGTGGATTGATGCAATGGGCATCACGGTTGATGATCGTGATGTCACATTGCAGTTTGATGGCGAAAAGATAGCATTGAAAAAAGGTGGTGAAGATAGTGAATGACAAACTGAAGGCAGCTGTGTATGGCCTGGCAATCGGCGATGCTTTGGGTGTTCCTGTGGAATTCAAAAAGCGTGGCACATTCCACATCACTGATATGATCGGCTTCGGAACACACAATCAGCCGGCAGGTACATGGAGCGATGACACCAGCATGACACTTGCAACCTGTGATTCTATCCGGGCATGTGGACAGATTGACTGTCATGATATGCTGGCCAGGTTCAGAAAGTGGCTGTTTGATGCTGAATACACGGTTGATCACATTGTGTTTGATGCCGGGAATACAACGGTTAATGCATTGCGATATGGGAAAGGCCTGGATGACTTCTATTCCAATGGCAATGGATCCCTGATGCGTATTATTCCGCTTGCCTTCATTGATGTGAATGCGGAAACTGTTTCCGCTGTATCAGCCATTACACACGCCAATGGCATTTCAATGGACATTTGCTGTGAATATGTGGTCATTGCAAAGCAGCTGCTGAAAGGCGGATCATTGGATGATGCCATAAAGAATTGCAGCGGCAGAATCCCGGAGATCCGCAATCTGGATGAATCAGCAATAAAGTCTTCCGGCTTTGTTGTCGATACCTTTGAAGCGGCTGTGTGGGCCGTTGCAACAACGGACAACTACAAAGATGCAGTATTGAAGGCTGTAAACCTGGGCAATGATACCGATACGGTGGCAGCAATCGCTGGTGGTTTAGCCGGGATAATGTACGGCATGGAAGGGATCCCCGATGAATGGATCGATAAGTTGAGAGGTAAAGACATAATCGATAGGTGCTTGTTTTAAGCGCCTGAATAAAAGCATCCTGAAAAGGGTGCTTTTTTCATGCCGTTTAGTCGCAATTTAGTCGCAATTTGGTTTTAAGTTAGTCCCCAAAAGCAGTTGTTTGGTTATTCCGAATAACTGTTTTTTAATTTTATGAAAGGTGGTAAAAAAAATGAAAAGATGTTGGAAAGACTGGTTCAAGAAAGCCGGGATCCGGGCAATCAAGACTGTGGCGCAGACTGCTGTTGCTACTATCGGCACTTCTGCTGTCATCAGTGATGTGAACTGGATCATGGTGGGCAGCGCTTCCCTGCTGGCCGGTGTGCTGTCCCTGCTGACTTCCCTGGCTGGAATCCCTGAAGAATGTCCGGAAGGTGATTCTGATGAATCTGCATAAACTGATCGCCACAGAAAACGAATGCTACAAGGTGGGACAGAAAATCACACCAAAGGGCATCATGGTGCATTCGACAGGTGCAAACAATCCGAACCTGCGGCGCTATGTAGGGCCTGATGATGGTCTGCTTGGCGTGAACGCAAACAAGAACTACTGGAACACATTCCGGCCCGGTGGCAAACAGATCTGCTGTCATGCATTTATCGGTAAACTGAAGGATGGATCCATTGCAACCTATCAGATCCTGCCCTGGAACCATCGTGGATGGCACTGCGGCAGATCCGGCAATGATACGCATATCAGCTTTGAGATCTGCGAAGATGGCCTGAATGATAAGACCTATTTCGATAAGGTTTACCAGGAAGCTGTTGATCTCTGTGTCTATCTCTGCAAGATGTATAATCTTACGGAAAAGGACATCTGTGACCATAGCGAAGGCGCAAAGAAAGGCATTGCTTCCAATCATGGCGATGTGGCGCACTGGTTCCCCAAATTCGGGAAAAGCATGGACACCTTCCGGGCCGATGTGAAGGCTGCGCTGGCTCCAAAAGAGGAAGCAAAGAAGGTCATCTATCGTGTCCAGGTGGGCGCTTTTAGAGTAAAAGCAAACGCTGAAAGGATGGCCAAGGAACTGAAGGAAAAGGGCTATCAAGTAATTATCAAGCAAGATTGATCCAAGTTGATAAGGGGCATCTGAAAAGATGCCCTTTTTCTATTTTCACCTTCCGAAGCCAGGTGTAAAAGAGGATTCAAAAAATCTATTTCAAGGCCGAAACCTTGTAAAAAATCGTAAATAGAAAGGAAAAGCACAATGAACATCACTGAAATCTTGAAGGCAAAAGGCATTGACGATGCAACCATCACTGGAATTTTGGATGATATGAAGGCAAATAAGATCTACACGGCATCCGAAGAAAACCTTGATATCCGTTATGGCAAGCTGAAGACTGATCACGAAGGCAAGCTGGCCGAACTGACTGAAGCGCAGAACCTGATCGCTGAACTGAAGAAGTCCACCAAAGGGCAGGATGATCTTCAGGGCAAGATCACTGCGTATGAAGGCCAGGTGGCGCAGCTTCAGACCGAACTGGAACAGACCAAGCTGGATGCAGCAATCAAGGTTGAACTGCTTTCCAACAAGGCGCTTGATGTCGATTACCTGACTTTCAAGCTGAAGGAAAAAGGCGAACTTTCCCTGGACGAGAACGGCAAGATCAAAGGCTGGGATGATAAGATCGCAGCACTGAAAACGCAGTTCCCTACACAGTTTGAAACGGCAGGATCCAAGAAATATGACGAACACAAGCTGCCTGATGATCAGAATCATGGTGGCAATGAATCCGATCCTAAAAGCCTTGAAGATGCCCTGAAATTGGCCTATGAGCCAAAAGACTAAAAGAAATGAGGTAATTTTTTATGGCTATGACACTTGCAGAAATGAAAGTTGGTATGTCCGACAAAGTATCCCAGCAGATTGTTGATATCTTCCTGCGTGAATCCGAGATCCTTCAGATGCTGCCCTTTGATAACTGCGTATCTCCGCAGGGTGGCAGCACTCTGACTTATTCCTACATTCAGAAGAAGCTGCCTTCTGTGGCTGCCTTCCGTGCGCTGAATGCTGAATATGCTGCGAACCAGGCAACTGTGGAAAAGAAATCCGCTGACCTGAAGATCTTCGGCGGTAAATTCCAGATTGACCGTGTTCTGAAAGCGGCTGAAGGCCCTTATAACAACATGGCATATCAGATCCGTGAAAAGGTGCTGGCGGCCATCAGCCTGTTCCATTACACGCTGGTAAACGGCAATGCGACCACTGCCACCACCGAGTTTGACGGCCTGGATAAGATGCTGGCTGGCACTTCCACCGAGTATAACACCGGCACCGGTTCTGCCATCGACATCAGCACCATGACCAATCTGAAGACCAATGCTGATCAGCTTTATGAGCAGATCCAGCTGCTGATCAAGAACACCGATGCTGATGCGCTCCTGATGAACAGCGCAATGATCGCCAAAATCCAGACTATGGCCAGACTGCTTGGCTACAAGACCGAATCCGAAGAAGCTTTTGGCCGCAAGGTTACTTCCATGGACGGTGTGCGTTTCATGGATCTGGGTAAGCATTACACTGTTTCTGATTCCACTGTCACCGGCAATGACTGCGTGAAGGCCGGCATCAGCAGAAACATTGGCGCTTCCAATGCCGCTGTCACTGGCCTGACTGATATTTATGCAGTCAAGTTTGATGTCATGGACGGCTTCCATGCTGCTTCCCTGACTGGCAACAGCGCTATCCGTCAGTATCTTCCTGACTTCAATGCTCCTGGCGCTGTGAAGGATGGCGAAGTTGAAATGGTTGCCGCCACTGTGCTGAAGAACACTGCACATGCTGGCGTTCTCCGTAACATTAAGATCGCATAACAAGAAAGGAAGGAACAAAATGGCTGCAAACAGCAAGAAAAGCACAAAGAAAGTAACCGGGTATGAAATCAAGGTCAAAACCAATCCCGATTTCTGCGGCGTTGATGCCGGTGGCGTTCAGTTTGCTTACGGTAAGGCACTGATCACTGAAGGCCGAATGGCTGAATGGTTCCGTGAGCATGACGGTTATGAAGTCACTGCAATCACGGACGGTGAAGCTGATGATCCGGTTGATCCTGCTGCCCAGGATAGCCCGGCTGAATAAGGCGGTGTTGATATGATCATGACCGTTGCCGAACTTCGGCAGTATGTTGATACCGATGAAACAGATCAGGTGCTTGAAGCCAAGCTTCAGGCGCTTGAACTGTTGATTCGTGCGTACACAAACAACAATTTTCAGGTCAGGGCTTTCCGGGCTGTTGCTGTTTCCACAAACGGCAAAGCCATGCTGGTGAATACACCTATTCCCTTCAAAGCCGGCGATACCTTGCAGATCACGGAATCGGATCTGATGCAGGATTGCCTGGTGACTGTTGCCGCCGTTACAACTGGTCAGATCACGGTCAATGAAGATCTGTATGATGAATCCGGCGTGGTCATCACGAAGGTGAAATATCCCCAGGATGTCAAAATGGGCGTTGCAAACATGCTTAAATGGCAGCTTGACAACGGTGACAAGGTTGGAATCGCTTCAGAAACGATTTCAAGGCATTCTGTGACCTATTTCAACATGGATGGGGATAATTCCACTATGGGCTTTCCGAAGGCGCTGATGGGCTTTTTGCAGCCTTACATGAAGGCCAGGTTTGGAAGGGGCATCAGAGTATGAAAGGCATTGGCGGAAACATCACGGCAACAATCCAGGTCTACACGGCAGCCAAGAATGAAATTGGCGAAAATGTGAAGACCTGGGTTGATGCCCAGACCATCAAAGGCTGGCTTGACCTTTCTGCTGGTGAATCCGGCTACACCACATATAACGCCAAGATCCAGGAATCCACACACATCTTCATTGCAGATTATGTGCCGCTTGCTGCCGGCATACAGGCTGAAAACAGCCGTATGACCATAGGCGGCAAGATCTATGACATTCTGCTGATTGACAATCCGATGGAGATGGGAAGCGGATCCCAGCTGGAAATCTATCTGAAGTTTACAGGGGGTCAGTAATATGGCCGATGTTAAATTTGAGGATAACAGCATGAATGTGAAGGCCGCTATCGATGAAGCCTTGCTGCAATTCCTTGAAGAAGCAGCATCTGAATTGCAGTCCCAGGCTGCAAGGGGTACACCTGTTGACACTGGCCAGCTGAAAGGATCCTGGGCGCATACGGTGGATGAATCCAACCTGGAAGCCAAAATCGGCAGCCCACTTGAAAACGCCATCTGGACTGAATTCGGAACAGGTGAATATGCCTTGGAAGGGAACGGCAGAAAAGGCGGCTGGTTCTATAAAGATGACAAAGGCCAGGGACATTTTACACACGGTAAAAAGCCTGTGCGGATGCTCCACAATGCCTTTGAACAAACCAAAGGCAAAATCATCAAGAGGGCTGAACAGATCATGAAAGGGCTGAAGTAACATGTCCAAGCAAGTATTGAAAATCCTATCTGATGCCATGACATCCCTACGCTTGGAATATGGCTTCGGTGAGTATTCCGGCAATGCAAAGGGAAAGATCAAATATCCATACTTTGTAGGCAGCTACACGGAATCTGAAAGCATGACAGAAGACGGCCTTCAGGAAGGCACGATCCTTCTAACCGGCTTTTCCAGGGGATCATGGCTTGATCTTGAAAATGCGAAGGAACGCATTGAAAACTATTTTAACAGGTCTTTTGGTTATACGGCCATCACTGATAGTGGATCAGGGGTGGCCATTTCTTATGCCGGAAGCCTGATCGTTCCCACAGGGGATGCTGAACTGAAAAGCATCCAAATCAATCTATCCGTTAAAGAATGGAAGGTGAATTGATATGAGCAAAGAAGGTAAGACCGGGGTATCTGCAAATACTCCGAAGAATATTCTGTTCGGTGCCGGCACGATCCACAAAGGGCTGAAGTATACCACCAATGCATGGAACTTCGCCAATTCCATTGTTGGTGCTACTTCTGGCGGATCTAAACTGTCGATCATTCCCGAAGTGACCAAGGTGGAAGTTGATGGCGCACTGGTTGCTGCAAAGGGCCTGTCTGTAAAGACCGGCGAAACCGCAACCATGGAAATCAATTTCATCGAGTTGACCGAAGATATCATCAAGTCTGCAACTTTAGGCCAGGCTGGTACTTCCGATGACACCAATTATAATGTCATTGTTCCAAAAGCAGATATCCAGGAAGGTGACTATTGGGAAAACATCGCCTTTGTCGGCAAAACCCTGGACGGCGAAAACATCATTGCCATCCTGGAAAATGCCCTTTGCACTTCCGGCTTTGAGCAGGAAGGCAAGAACAAGGAAGGCGCTGTTGGCAAGTATACCTTTGAATGCCATGCCGAACTGACCGGCGATCTGGACACGCTGCCTTGGAAGATCTACTATCCCAAAGCAACCGCATAACCAACCATTGCAAGGCCATCAATCCGGTGGCCTTGCATCTTTTAATAAAAACCGAAAGGACTAATCACAATGACAGATAAAGCCTTTGAGCTGCGGCAGTTGACCGCAGATGACATTTTCCCGATGTTCCAGATCATTTCCAAGATCGGTGTCAGGGAATTCAAGTCTTGCTTTGAATCTGAAGAAGTTCGGAAAGCCATCATGGATATGGCTTCCGGTGCCAAAGACCAGGCAAATGTAAGTGCTGTCGGTTTAACTGTTGCAGTTGACATTGCTGGCGTGATCATTTCCAACCTTTACAAATGTAAAGATGACATTTATCAGCTGTTGTCGCAGCTGTCCGGGATGAAGACAAAGGAAATCGCAAGCCTTCCGATGAATACATTCCTGGAAATGATTGTTGCTGTGGTTAAGAAAGAGGAATTCAAGGATTTTTTTCAGGGTGTTACCAAGTTGCTGAAATAGGTGATATAAGATTCCTTGATATGCTATTCCAGCGGTACGCAAATCCGATGATTCTGCTGGATGCCATGATCAAGGGGCGCAGGTTCAAGGCTTTTGTCGATGAATTTGTGACCTTCACCAATGAAGAACTTGAAAACAAAACACTATGGGAATACTGGCTGCACAAGAATTTTGATCAAACCTATGGTGAATTCTTGGAGCAGACAAAGAAACCAAAAACTGAAAAAGTTCCTTCACGCCTTGAACTTGAAATCACAGTCAAGGAATCTGCGGAGATGTTAAACGGCTTTTGTCTTTCTTAAAGAAAGAAGGGAAAAGCGTGGAATTGTTCAAGCTACTTGGAACAATTGCAATCGATAACACTGAAGCAAACAAAGCCTTGAATGAAACGGCGAAAAACGCTGGATCGTCAAGCAAGGAAGTTGAATCAGCGGTAAACAAGGTGGGATCCGTTGCGCTGGGGCTTGGAAAAGCCGTTGTCACTGCTGGCGCTGTTATTGGCGGCGCATGGCTGGCGGCCATCGAAGGATCCAGGGAATACCGGACGGAAATGGGCAAGCTGGACACGGCCTTTGTCACCAACGGCCATTCATCTGAAGCTGCAAAGCGTACCTATTCGGATCTGAATTCCGTCCTTGGTGATAGCGGTCAGGCCGTTGAAGCAGCAAACCATCTTGCACTGTTGACCAATAACGAACAGGATCTTCAAACCTGGACGGACATTTGCACTGGTGTTTATGCCACATTCGGCGCTTCCCTGCCCATCGAGGGCTTGACCGAAGCGGCAAACGAAACTGCAAAGGTCGGTGAGGTCACAGGCCCTTTGGCAGATGCGCTAAACTGGGCAGGAATCAGTGAAGATTCTTTCAATGATAAGCTTGCTGCCTGTTCCAATGAGCAGGAGCGACAGAAGCTGATCATGGAAACACTGAACGGCACCTACTCCAAAGCATCCGAACAGTATAAAAAGACCAACGAGGATGTCATTGCTGCCGAAAAAGCGCAGGAAAAGCTGACAGATGCCTTTGCTGAACTTGGAAGAATCGGTGAACCGATCCTGACACTGATTAAGACGAAGGTGGCCGATATGGTTGCTGCTGCTATACCACACCTTGATAGCTTTATCAATAAGATCAAGGATGCGGCCAAGTGGATCAAAGACAACGCAGAAAAAGTGAAGCTTTGGTCAGGCGTTATTGCGATAGCTATTGCAACGGTTGGCGGCTTTGTTCTTGTCCTTGCATGGGCTGGCATCATGCAGAAGGCAGCAAATGCGCTGAAAATCGTCACACTTGCCATGAAAGCGTTGAATGTAGCAATGAGGGCCAATGTCATAGGTCTTGTCGTAACGGCCATTTTGGGCCTTGTGGCGGCTTTTTTATACCTATGGAAAAACAATGAAGGCTTCCGCAATTTCTGGCTGAAGATGTGGGAGAAAATAAAGTCCGCCGCTTTCTCTGCGGTCAGGTGGATCAAGGGCAAGTTCAATGATCTGAAGGATGTTGTTTCAAGGGTCAGAAACACCTTTGGCAATATCAAGGATGCTATTGCTGATAAGATCGAGGGCGCACGGGATGCAGTAAAGAAGGCCATTGACAAGATCAAGGGATTTTTCCCATTGAGCATTGGCAAGATTTTCAGTAACTTAAAGATTCCGAAAATCTCTGTCAGCGGCGGCAAAGCGCCTTTTGGCATTGCTGGCAAGGGTAAGCTTCCCAATTTTGATGTCAAGTGGAACGCTGAAGGCGGCATCCTTGACCGGCCAACTATCTTCGGTAGCATCGGAAACACATTGCTTGGCGGCGGCGAAGCCGGGAAAGAAGCTATTGCGCCCATTGACACGCTGCTTGATTATGTGCGGTCTGCTGTCATGTTGGAAAACGAAGGGATCAGAAAGACACTGATCGAACAGAACCGAATTCTGATTGATTTCCTTTCCAGGTCTATGCCACACGGCGTGATGCTTGATTCCGGCGTATTGGTCGGAGAACTGACACCTTCAATTGATGCGCAGTTGTCAAATAGATTGCGAAACGCCCAGAGGGGCAACACAAGATGAAGGCCGCTTTTGCGGTCTTCTTCTTTTTATCCGAAGCAAGAAAGGCGGTGAAAACCGTTGGAACTATTCAAACTGTTAGGAACAATAGCTATCGAAAATGGTGAAGCAAACAACGCCATTGATAACACAACAGACAGGGTGAAAAAATCCGAAAGCAAAATAGTTAATTCAATCAAAAAAATAGGTTCAGCTATCGTTGCCTATTTCGCAATTGATAAGATAACTGCCTTCGGAAAAGAGGTTGTCAATGTCGCTGCCGAAGTTTCCGCTGAAGCATCTGCCTTTGAACAAATCATGGGCGATTATGCCGAAGTTGCCACTGAAAAGGTTGGCAAAATCGCAGAAGCAACAGGCATGGTGGATAGCCGTCTTACGCCGTACATGACCAGTATGACGGCAAAGTTCAAGGGCCTTGGTTACGATATAGAGGAAGCCACAGATTTAGCATCCACAGGTTTGACCATTGCAGCCGATGCAGCTGCCTTCTGGGATAAATCCCTTGATGAATCAATGGGCCACTTAAACAGCTTTGTAAATGGTTCTTATGAGGGCGGCGAAGCAATCGGTTTATTCGCCAATGAAACCACATTAGCTGCATGGTCTGCTAAAAATCTTAAACTAAAATGGGATGATTTGACTGAAAAGGAAAAGCAATTTGCAAGGTTGCAATTTGCAAAAGCAATGCAGGAAGCTTCTGGCGCAACCGGACAGGCTGCAAAGGAATCTGACCAGTATGCAAATGTTCAGGCAAATCTAAACGAAAAATGGCGGCAATTCAAGGCGCAAATAGGCGAACCATTACTTCAAAACATTGTGCTTCCGGCAATGGAAGTGCTATCTGATGTGATTGATAAGTTAAGTACAGGCTTCAAAGCGCTAACCGCTTGGGTTGATAAGAATCAAACAGCGCTGGAACTGGTCGGAATTGCGGTCGGAACTCTTACAGCCGCCATAATTGCATATAACATTGCGCAAAATGCTTCTGCCATTGCAACATCCATTGCGACAGTAGCAACAACCGCCTTCGGCGCTGCCATGAACTTTGTTACATCTCCAATTTCTCTTGTGGTTGCAGCTATTGGCGCTGTTATTGCAATAATCGTTTTATGTGTTAAACATTGGGATCAGATCAAAGAAACCGTGGTAAAAGTGGCGAACGCCATCAGTAAAAAAGTGTCTGAAATGGTCGCAAGTGTGAAACAGTGGTTCACTAATATGTGGAATTCGCTGACCACTATTGTGGGCAACATCGTGACGGGGCTGACAACCGCCTTCACAAATGTAAAGAACTTCATTATTGGCGTGTTTACTACGGTATCGACATTCATTTCTAACATCTGGAACGGCATATGGGACACTATCAAAGGTGTTATCAATAACATCCTTGGCGGTGTGGAATCCTTTGTCAATGGGATCATCAGTGCAATTAACTGGCTAATTGATGGCCTAAATACACTGGTCGAAGCTGCCGGTGAATTACTTGGGCTTGATTGGAGTATTACACGCATTGAATCTGTTTCCATTCCTCGGTTGGAAAAGGGCGGTGTCTTGGAGCGTGGCCAGGTTGGTCTGTTGGAAGGCACAGGCGCAGAAGCTGTTGTTCCGCTTGACCAGAACAGAAAGTGGATCAGCGCTGTCGCTGAAGATATGAATGGATCCCTGGGCGGAAATAAGCAGGTGCAGGAATTGAAGGAAGCCTTTAATGAATTCCGCAATGACCTGCCAGATATGCTTATTGATGCATTCACGGCCATGAAATTCGATGTCAACAATCGTGAATTTGCAAGACTTGTAAAGGCGGTGAATTGATGAATGCTTGAACAGTTGAAATACAAAAACCACCTGAATGAAGTCTTTGAATTCGGGAAGGACGGCATCTTTGTAAATACGAATGAATTGCATGATTACGAATGGACAGTGACCAACAAAAACAAGCGGATCACTGCTATTGATTATGCGATTAGTAAGCGGA
>ERZ1026780.323-NODE-323-length-39482-cov-7.845968_pt1 | contig 39482 bp, 37 predicted proteins | sample MGYA00380126_ERZ1026780 | MGnify/ENA primary metagenome ERZ1026780 (study PRJEB33269, sample SAMEA4719762) | human gut metagenome | biome: human-associated habitat; feature: organic feature; material: feces | place: Cameroon | collected 2013-10 ... | reverse complement strand
TCTCAATTTTACGGCAATAAAAATAACACTTGTTTTTTCTTATCTAATTTTTTGTAATAAAACTTCTTTTAAGTTAAGTTGCTATATTTAGGTTAAGATAGTCTAAGAATCAACAATTTAAGGCTCTATGAATTCTAATGGGGATGGCATTTTTCCAACCCCATCGATTGTTACAACTTTGGCGAGTTTTAGGCATGAAAAAAGCCTCCTTTGCTAGAATCTATTGGCCAATAGAAAATAGAGAGGAGGCCATCGGGATGGAGTTCCAAAGCGTAACAAAAGGGCGCCCTTTCGGATGCCCTTTGGCTCATCCCCATTGAGGTTACAGCTTTGGCGAGTTGCTTTATCGCCATCCCCATTCATCCCCATTAAAAGTTACAGAGCCACAACTTTTATGGATTTTATGCAAAAAAGCCCTGGAAATAAATCCAGAGCTTTGAAGATTCGAGAAAACGATTAACGTTTGCTGAATTGTGGAGCACGACGAGCTGCTTTTAAGCCGTACTTCTTTCTTTCCTTGGAACGGGCGTTTCTGGTTAACATGCCAGCAACTTTTAAAGTCTTACGATCTTCGCCAGCTTCCAAAAGGGCACGAGCAATGCCTAAACGGATAGCTTCGGCTTGTCCGGTGAATCCACCACCATTGACATCAGCGTGGATATCATATTTTCCTTCGGCACCAGTTAAGGTAAGAGGTTGCATAAGGTTTTGGACTAAGGTTGCATAAGGCATATATTCTTCAACGGCAACACCATTGACAAGGATTTCGCCTTTACCAGCACTGATCCAGACACGAGCAACGGAGCTCTTTCTACGGCCAGTACCATAGTATTTCTTTTCTTCTGCCATACTTGTCTACTCCTTATTTGATTTCAAGCACAACTGGTTGTTGGGCTTGTTGCTTGTGTTCAGCACCTGCATAGACGAAGCACTTCTTCATCATGGCTCTTCCTAAGCGGTTGCTTGGAAGCATACCAGAAATGGCTCTTTCGACCATTTCCACAGGGAATTCACGTTTCATAACACCAGCGGTACGGGTTCTTAAACCACCGTTATAGCCGGAAACATTGTAATAATTCTTCTTGTGTTCGCCGCCCTCTTTACCAGTGAGTTTGACTTTAGCGGCATTGATGATGATGACATAGTCACCACAATCTTCATTTTTTGCAAAGATTGGCTTGCCAGATCCCATTAAGATACCAGCGACTTTGGAGCTTAATCTGCCAAGAACCACATCAGTGGCGTCGACGATATACCATTGTCTTTTGATCTCAAGAGGCTTGGCAACAGTTGTTTGACGTTGCATAGTTATTCCTTCTTTCTTGATTCATCTAGCGACGCTTCATTAAGCGCGCTCAAGTATTATCATCAACCGAAAAACTATTGTCAACAAGAAAATGGCAAATTGTAAAGATATTCATTGGACAAATGTAAAGAATTGCCAAATTGTAGGTTATGCCGACTTTTTTAGAGGGGTTCCTTCCACTTTTTTCATAAAAAACGGATAGAAAAATGTGCTCATAAGATCAAATAGCAAGAAACCTAAAAGAAAGCCTGCGGTAACGTCAGTTGCAAAATGTGCCCCAACAATAATTCTTGAGATGGCGCAAAGAATTGCCCAAATATAGGCGAATAAACGTAAAAGGAAAGAAGACTTATCAAATTTAGGAAGAATATATCCTAATAAAGAAACTGAGATGACCCCTATCGCGTTAATCGTATGCCCAGATGGGAAGGAAGCAAAGTTACTAGATAAGTTGCCATTACATCCTAATATATAAACAGGCACGAAATATTGATCTGGGTTTCCTTCCAAAGTGACGATATATCTCCAACGTGGACGATGCCAAAGGAACTTAAATATATTCATCATAAAGAAAGAGCCGACCCACATAATCAAAACAAAGAGGGAGAAGGCAACCGCTTTACGTGGATTTTCAATTTTCGCAAAATACGCACACACTCCTCCAATTACAAAATGAAGGATGCTAATCCCTACTGCTAAGCCCCAACGAAGGGCTTTGTTCCAACCATAATTCTTAGAATAGGAAATCAATCTTCCACCACTGTATCCAGAAAAGAATAGTGCAAGGAAAAGGAAAAGAGCTCCCCAAAGGATATTCATGAGTTTGCTTGATTTATTACGATATTTAAACAATAAACAACACGCAAACACGCAAAGAAGTTGAAATGGCATCTCCGCTAAGTTTTCGCCAATTCTTCCATAAATACTTGTAGGGTTATATAAAGCGTGGGTGATATTCAAATCAAAGAAAGCAAAAAGAATTAAAAGACCAACAAGAATAGGATAGATAATAAAACGTTCGATTTTTGTAATTTTCATATCCCTATTGTACACGGAAAGTGGAAATAACGTGACTTTTCATATTATTCGTTTAATATCATTTCCGGAAAAAGGAGTACTTATGGAAAAATACATTGAAATCAATAATCTTGAAAAATTCCAAGAAAACTACCAAGCAAAAAAGAATCTTGCCGTTTCTAGAAGAAGCGTAAGCAAAAACGGTTTAGTCAATTCCGCTATCGACGAAGATGAACTTCATTCTTTAAAAAACACCTTCTCCATTGATGTGGATGCAGGTGCTATCACCAACCAAAAACAATCTGGACGTTGTTGGATGTTTGCTGGATTAAACGTGATCCGTATGGTTTTAGCAAAGAAATTGAATGCTAAAAGCATGGAATTGTCCCAAGCCTATCTTCAATTCTATGACAAGCTTGAAAAAGCGAATTTTACTTTAGAGAAAGCTCTGCAAATTGCTGATGAGCCAATCGATTCTCGTTTAAATACCTTCTTATTTGATTCTGGCATCGCCGATGGCGGACATTTCGCGATGTTTGTTAGCCTTGTGAAGAAATATGGCGTCGTTCCAAGTGAAATTATGCCAGACAACTGCGTGAATTCTTCGACATCAGAACTCAATTCTCTCCTTACGAACTTAATCGGAAAAGACGTTCTCGTTCTTCGTGAAATGAAAAAAGAGAATAAAACGGAAGAGGAAATCGAAGCAAAGAAAGAAGAAATGCTAAGCGAAATCTATAACGTCCTTTGCGTTTCTCTTGGCGTTCCACCAAAATCTTTCGTCTACGAATACAAAGATAAGGATGACAAGTTTGTTCGTTTGGAAGAATGCACTCCTCTTGAATTCTATAACAAATACATTGGCGTCAATTTAGATGACTATATGGTTCTTAGCGATGCTCCAATGAGCGGATACAAGATGTATCAAAAATATTCTTCTGAATGGGTGAATAATGTCATTGGTGGGGAGCCTGTCGTCTTCTTCAATGTGAAAACAGAGGAAATGAAACAAGCCGTTATTGCTTCCTTAAAAGCCAACGAACTCGTTTGGTTCGGCTCCGATGTATCTGGCCAATCTTTAAGGAAAGAAGGATTACTTGGCTATAGCCTTATCCGCTTAGATGAACTTCTTGATATCAAATTATTAGAAGATAAAGGCGCTCGTATGGACACAAGGGTTTCTTTCTGTAACCACGCAATGACCTTCACTGGCGTGAATCTTGTAGATGAGAAACCAAATCGTTGGAAAGTAGAAAACACCTGGGGCAAAGATGTTGGAAAGAATGGTTTCTTCGTTATGGATGACGCATGGTTTGATAACTATGTGTATGAAGTCTTCGTGAAGAAAGAATTCGTACCTGCTGAACTTCTTAAGAAATATGAAGAAAGCGACACAACCTATGTTGATCCATGGGCTGTCATGTGGGCAGAATTAGATTAAGATCTATAGGCAAAAAAGATGGCCAAATTCAAACTTGGTCATCTTTTCTTTTGAGTTATTTAGGCGTCTATGAACACTGACATTGTTCGCATGCTTCCGTTTAACGTATACATCTCGTCCCAACTAAATTCCAAGTGAAGTTTGTTCTGAAATGTTGCAGAGTACCATGCGTAGTATTTTGGATGCCCGTTCCAAGTGTCTTCTTCGCGTTTTTCACTGACAACATCCGTATCGTATCCTCTCTGATAGAGGGCGCTTGGAAGGCTGGTGTATTCTCCACAATGTGACCAAATTGGGTATCCAATCGTGTAACCAAAATAGGAGAAGCCAAATTCGGGGTCCCTCGTCTTAAAACCAACAGCGGCATCGTTTCGATAATAAAATTCGGTTTCTAAACCATTTTTAACGCCGTATGTATAAACGTCAACTCCATCAGAGCGTTTTTCTTTATATTCAAAATCCGTTTGTTTGCCATCGTCAGAAGAGATAGTCTTACTCCCCCCATATTGAAGACCAAGGCAACGATAAATATCCTTTGGCTTGCTTCCAAGAATAGAAAACAACCCTTTATTCACATCATCAATTCTTTCTTGAAATACATCCTTTTTACTGCAAGAAGGAAGGGAAAAAAGTACGGAGGCGACAATTAAAAGATAGGTTTTCTTCATTTTATTCATTCTCCTTAACTAAAGGCATAATATCTTTAAGATTTGTGTATGTTTTGAACGTGCCTTGGCAGTCACTCGTGATTTCATCCTTACCATTGTGATGAAGCCACATATCGTATGTAGGGAACGGGTCTCCAATCCTTCGGTCGACAGAATTGTAAGTGTCGCCATTAGGCTTAGTATATGGTTCAAACTTCAATTTATAACTATGACGTCTAACAAAAATATCGTCATTTTTATATAGGTGAACAACTGCACTTTCTTTTAAAGAGATAATGCTTCCATCAACAGCATTATCGATAGAGCCCCTAATTCTTTCACATTGCAATTTGACTAGGTTTAAGTCGAGTTTCGTTTCGTTTCCGATTGTCATTGGAATCAAGGAAGTTACAAGACTTGCAGCGGAAAGGGCAAGACTAAGTGGAGCACCTACATATGGTAGGAAACTGACCGCAATCGAAGCAACGCTTGTGCCGACGGAGACCCAACTAATTTTAGTGTAAACGTCAGCATTTTTATTCAAAGCTACTTTAGCAGCGTTTTCATACGCTTCAAGATCCGTTTTTAGGGACTTAAAAGAATCGCTACTCCAAATATATATGGATCGATACAGAAACGTTTCATCAACCTCACAAGAATAGAGGCCGCCCGTATCTTCAAATGACGTACCTAGACTTTCCTTTATGTTTCTAACAATCGTTCCATCTACCGCTTCCACGCCTCCGGGAACATAATCTGATTCCCAAACCAGAGCTTTGTATTTGTTCATCATCTCTTCGTCGATTGTCACTTTCTCTTCTGATTTAACTACCTCGGACCACATATAAAACGAATAATCCTGGATTCCGTTAAAAGAAAAGTCTGTTCTTATAATAATGAAATATATGCCTTTCTTAAAAAGGGTTATTGGGCCATATTCCTCGTCATCATCCGTTATCTCGAAAAGTTCTTTTCCTTGTTCATCATAGACATGTCCAAACATTTCACATCCCCATATTCCAAATCGAAAATGAGCGCGAATTCTATCCGTTACACGGAAAGAAAAAATATCAAGTTTATTAGAGGCTGACTCCGTTCCTCTTACATCAATATTGGTGTTAACTATTCCAAATGGCCCTATCTCCTGGACTGTAGGGAACGAATCATGTGGTGAAGAAACTTCATGAATAACTGTTCTACCATAGCTCGTCTCCTTCCTGATAGTATTGGCGTCTGCGCCCCTATAGATTGTAGAAGTGATTTCATTGACAGAATATGGTTTCCCTTCCGCCTTTGCTCCTTCTTGGGTCAAAGACAAGCACATGAAAGGCAGTAAAAGAATGTCGATCATTTTGTTCCTCTTCAAGAATTTTTTTCTTTGTATTTATATCCTATATCAGGTTTTTATTTGCTTCAAGCGTTCCATTTCTTTTGCTTACTTTTCACCATTTTCATCCGATATTTACTTATTTTTTACATATAAGAAACTTACATTTCATTTAGGCTTCCAAGAAAACCTCAAGTTCGAAAATACTTCCATTAAACGAATAAACGGGGCCGCAAGAATAATGAATATGGAGTTTATTCTCAAAACGATATCCATTCCATGCATAAATGAAGTTCCCCTTCCCCATCACATCATCCTCTCTATGATCTGAGCAAGAGGAGTAGCCTCTTTGATTTAATACGTAAAACACAGAGTCTTCGTAACGGCCCGCGCTGCCATGACTTGGGTAGCCGATAGTTTTTCCAAAGATGGAGAAGCCAAAACCGTTTTTCTTTGCGATTAAATGTTAACCCTTCGGTTTATTTGTTTCAGCCAACTTATTATTTTCCCTTACTTTGTTCTTGAATCTTGCGATATTTGCTTGTTTCCTACCAATTGCAATTATATCCATTAAAAATCGTTTTTTATTTCATTTAAGAGTCTAAAAAGACCTCAAGTTCGATAATATTGCCATCAAAAGTGTAGATAGGACTACAAGAAAAATGAATATGAAGTCTATCTTCGAAATTATATTCATACCAGGCGTATCTTACATATCCATCGCCTGCTTCAGTGGGCTCTCTATGATGAGAGCAACTTGAGTAGCCTCTATTGGTTAAGGTATAGAACGCGGAATTTTCCCAATGTCCAGCACTGCCATAACAAGGATAGCCGATAGTTTTTCCGAAAACGGAAAAGCCGAAGCCAGGATCGCGAGTCCGAAAACCAATTTCGAGTCCATCTTTAAAATAGAACTCCGTGGTAAAGCCATTTTCCGTGCCGCAATTATAAACATCTATCCCATCATTGTTTTTTTGAAGGTGGAAGTTTTCATTGGACTCACCGCCTGGATGATATTTCTCTTTCCAACTTGGAGGAAAGTCTTCCAATTTCATCCCAAGTCGAAAATTGCATTCTTCGTTGACCACATCGATCTCTTTTTGCAAAGAGGTTTTTGTGTTGCAGGAACAGAAAAACGGAATCAACGAAGTTAAAAGAATTACGTCTTTGGTTTTCATATTTATTTACTCCACTTTGAATAAAGGTTTTAAATCCGCTAAATTGGTATAGGCCTTGAACGTTCCTTGGCAGTCACTCACGATTTCTTTTTCTCCGCCGTGATGAAGCCACATGTCATATGTTGGATAAGGCAAATTGGGAAAGATTCTTTCGACCGAGCAGTGTGTATCATTTAATTGATTTACATAGGGATTAAATTTCAATTTGTATGTATGATGTTTAATGTATTTATCATCATCCTTAAATAAGCGAATGGCCGCGCTTTCTTTTATTGAAATAATCGTTCCATCTGATGCGGCCTCTAAAGAGCCTTTGAGTCTAAGACACTGTTTTTCGATTAAGCCATCTTTTAGTTTAGTCCCGTTCCCGATCGACATGGCAATAAGAGAGGAACCTAAACTAATTGTGCTTAAAGCTTGGGCGAACGTACCTCCTCCAGGAACAAATCCCAAAACCCATCCTATTGCACCAGTAGCAAGGGACACTTTGTTCCAAGCGGTTTCAAGATCATCGCGTTTGGCTCTAGCTTCCTTGACTGCCGTTTCGACGTTTTCTATATCTTTTTTCATTGATTCAAAGGAATCTTTGCTCCAAATGTATATCGATCTATAGAGGAATTCTTCATCCACATTACAGGAATAGAAGCCGCCTGTGTATTTCCACGGAGTTCTCCTCCCTTTCGCCCCGCTTTTCACGACGGTACCATCCACCGCTTTCACTCCGCCAGGAACATAGTCAGACTCCCAAACAAGGGCTTTGTATTTGCTCATCATTTCTTCATCTATTGTGACCTTTTCTTCCGATTTGGCTAACTCAGACCACATATAAAACGAATACTCCTGGCTTCCGTTGTAAGAAAGGCCCGTACTCACGACAACAAAATAAATTCCTTTCTTGAAAAGGGCTGTTGGGCCATATTTCTCGTCATCATCCGTTATCTCGAAAAGCTCATTTCCTTGTTCATCATACACATGGCCAAGCATCTCGCACCCCCAAATTCCGAAACGGAAATGAGCGCGAATCCTGTCGGTCACCCGAAAACTATAGACGTCTGTCTTGTTGAATTGGGATTCATTTCCCCTTACTTCAATGTCCTCGTCCTGAATTCCGAATGTCCCTATGCTTTGTGCCCTCCCATAGGAGGCATGTTCGGAAGATTCCTCTTCGATAATGGTTCTGGATGAGGAAATCTTTCTTCTTGTTTGGCTTGACTTGGTGTTAAAGTCAACGCAGGATGTGATTTCATTGACCGAATACGGTTTCCCCGCCGCTTTCGCCCCTTCTTGGGCCAAAGACAAGCACATAAAAGGTAGTAAAAGAATGTCGATCATTTTGTTCCTCCTCAAGATCGTTTTTCTTTGTGATTAAATCTTAACCCTTCGGTTTGTTTGTTTCAACTAACTATTTTCTTTCCCTTACTTTTCGCTTTTTTCATACGATATTTGCTTGCTTTTTTAATATAAAAAGCCTCCATCCATACGGAGAGAGGCAAACATGTAGTTATTTATGGCTTTATGAATTCTATTTGTACTTATAGAAGCCTTCGCCAGAAGACATTCCTAACTTACCAGCGTCGATATATTCCTTAAGGACTTTGGCCATGGCTTTAAAATTGTATGGCATCATCATCTTTTTTAAGATTGGGCTAAGAAGTCCTGGAACTTTTTGATATTGCATAACAATGTTATAGGCGGTCGTCAAACCAACTGTATCAAAGATTTGGAATGGCCCTTTTGGAGCGCCAGTTCCTCTTGTCCAAGCTAAGTCGATGCTCTTAGGATCGGAAACGCCAGAAACATAAAGGTCTAAGCCAGAGAGAAGGAATGGTACCAACATGGAATTAAGGAGGTAGCCACTCTTTTCTTTCATAACAGGCAAGGCAATCATACGAATATCGTTGGCAAAATCCATCACCTCTTTGAAATATTTCTCATCCGTCTTTGGCTGAGACATAATTTCCGCGGTGTTATTTTTCCAAATGGAATTGGCAAAATGGAGGGAGAGAAATTTCTCAGGACGGCCAGTATATTTCGCAAATTCACTTGGTAAAAGAGTGCTGGAATTGGTCACAAGCACACTCTTCTTTGGAAGAAGAGGGGCAAGCATCTTATAGAAATCAATCTTGTCTTTCGCATTCTCAGACATGGATTCGATGACAAGATCGGCATCCTCCACCGCTTTCTTTAAATCAAGTTCTAGCTTGAGATTCTTGTAAGCTTTTTCAACCTTGTCCAAACATTTTTTGGCGTCGAATGTATCTTTATCGGCGATACCAAGGGCAAATACGTTGTCCGCTTTTCCTTCTGGGGTATCCATTTCTTGGATGGTCTTAATGTAGGTTTCTTTAAGATGATCCAATTTTGGCTGGCAACGGGTGATGCTGCCTTTGCTCCTAAGCCAAATGGTGACATCAAAACCACAATAGGCCGCTTGGAAAGCAATTTGACTGCCTAAAACACCGCCGCCCGCTACTACGACTTTCTTATAACTCATAAAAATCTCCTTTATTATTTATGAAAATCAGCGATTTAATGATAACGAATTTTTGCATATCGGTATAGTTTTATTTAAAGGAAAAAGGATACTTAGCGCATCCCTATATCCGTTTTTGGATAGATATTTAGAAGTAGTCCTTTCTAAACCTGTGCCTCCACTCGTAATCAATACCGTTTTCATTTTATAATCGTCTTCAAACAAGCGTTTTCATTGACGGTCTTTTTATCAATGATCTGATAAAAGGAATCTTAAATGACGGATTTAATTTACGACATCAAACACCGTATTGTTTTATAAACATTGAACGTTAAAGAATTAATAATTAGAAAAAGGCCAGATATTTCTATCTAGCCTAGATGTGCTTGCTTTTTAATGAGTGGTTTTTGGTGTCCAAGTTAATGTGGAAGTTGTTGTAATTTGAAGGAAATTAAGATTGCAACCACCACATGTTGTCCATTCTCTTCCGGACATCTTATTCGTGAAGAGTTCGATTTTATTAACACCTTTCCTTAAATGAATTGTGGTTTCCGATTCGCGAAGAGCAAAATCCCACCAAGGATTCGAAGAACTTGCGGAGCCGGTATGTTGGATGTTCGTCTTAATCGAAACACCATTGACAACAAATCTAGTGAATCTGTCCCATTCACCTGCAAAGTTGGATTGTTTTGCAATACTTAAGGCAAAGTTTGCAGATGCCGTCTTCTCAGAGTTTATCGTCCAGGCAACATGTCCTCCTTCTTCAACGTGGAATAAAGATTTCACACATTGTTCTTGAGAGCCGTCTTCTCTTTTAACACTTCCACAATCTTCCACGCCCACAAAGCCATTTCCATCAAAATCGGCCCATTCTGCCTCAAATCTATTGGTTGTTTTATTACCAGAATTGTCTTCTTCATCCAAAACTAAAGTGACTTTGAATGAGGCCGTTTTATCTTTGAAAGTTACTTTTATTTCTTGCTCTTCTATTGAATTCGCATCAATGCTCTCTAAATCAAGCATATCTTTGGTAATTGTCACCTCTTCAGTACCACCATCAGCGAATAAGCAAGATAATATTCCATCATTGGCAATCTCAAATGGATAAGCCGCTTTTGAAGTAACGGTTGGCGCGTTTTTAACGGATATAGAAGAAAGTTCGCGAGATAAAGTAAACGTAAACGGAACACTTAAGGTTTGATATTTGATATCTAAGGTTTGCTCGTAGATGGAGTTCTTGTCGAAATTACTTTGATCAATCATATCAAGAGTAACATCGAACTCTTTTCTCGTATCATCAGCAAATCTAACCTTAACGACACCGTCATCTGCAATCGCTAAATTTTCGCCATATTTGGATGTAACCGTCGGTGCGTCTTTGAGAATCATTTGAACGGCTCTCTCACTATCGGGAACAGAGCCTTCTCCACAAGACGCAAGATTTATCGTTGAAGCAAAACAAAGTGCTCCAAACATCACTATTTTTTTATAATTCATATTTCATCTCCTTGATAATTATGCAGCCTTTGTTAAATTGGCCAACGTGTTCTGAATAATGATTCTATCAAAATTCAGTTTTCCATTGCCGCACTTGCTGCCATCTTTTACTTTAAAAACAATAACGTTTTCACCTGCAATAAGGTTGACATTGCTCCACTGAATATGGCCAAATTCGTGATAGACATTTCCACTCCAGTAGCTTTGTGTTTGTTCTGGATACGTTACATTTACGCCGTTGACGGTTATTGTCATATACTCCTCAACCTTCATAGGATCGTTCATATTGATATCAAAGCCAAGATCAGCAGTCGTCGCCTTATCTGAAATAACGTGGAATGTTACACTTTGATCGGTCGTGTTGAAATCTTTAACGCATTTTCCAGCACTCGCATCGGTAGTTTCTTCCACCCCAACTCCACTAGAAAGAGTCGCGTCTTCTGCTTCAAAAACATAAGAGGAGCTAAGCTTGATGGCCGTATCTATTTCAAGACAATCAAAGTTACTGGCTTTATTGTCTTTATCCACTAACGTTAATTCAATCGTGTTTAATCCTTCAAGTAAGTCAACATCACTAACAAGAACCGGATTTCTAAAGTCAAAATATCCACCTTCTTGACTTCCGTCCCATCCAGAGCCTTTTACTTCGCCAACAGTTTTACTTGTTCCGTTAATTTTTAACGTAAAGACATTTTCAAAAGTGAAAGCATCAACGGTGTTCATAAAAAGTTTAAGGTCTGCTTTACCAGCGTTTTCGGCCATACATTTAAAGGTAATGGTGTCGCCATTATTCATGTTGGAGCAGGAAATCGCTCTTCCAGAACGAGCACGCGTTGTCTTTTCTATTTTTTCTTTGCCGGAGAAATAAGCGCTTTCCGCTTCAAAATAATTAGCTACCTTTGCTGCAATATCATCTAGTTCAACAACAATGCTCACGTCGTTAGCTGGCATGGTAAATGAATACACGCCTTCAACATTTGCTGTTAGAAGTGTCTCTCCCACTTTAACAGAAACAATCTTTTTGTTCGTATTTTTAAGAGTCACTTTGAAGGTAATTTCATTTCCAGGGACTGCACTTGTTGCACTTAAATCAGTGATTTCGAAATCCTCACTTGTAGGAACATTAATCACATGTGGAACTGGTTTTTCTTTTAATGACACTTGAATACGAGCAACCTTATTTCCCATCGTAAAGGAATAAACGCCATCCGTTGGAGCAATCTCATTTCCGTATATCTTAACGGAATCAATTAGCTTTGTTTCATCGGTTACGTTTACTTTAAATGATACAGGGTCGCCCTCTTTTGCCTCTAAAGCGCTTAAATCAGTGATGGTGTATCCTTCGCTTGTTGGGGCCACGATATCAATCTTTGCCGTTTCTTCTTTTGCCCAAGAAAGACTTGCCATCGTGTTTTGGAAAACGATTCTATCGAAGTTCAGTCTTCCATTACCAGTATTGGATCCATCCTTTACCGTAAAGGATATTTTATTAACCCCTTCTTTTAAGGAAACACGAGCTCTTGTTAAATGGCCAAATTCATAATACGGAGTTCCTTTCCAATAGCCTTTGGTCGTTCCAAAATCTGTTAAAGAGCCATTTACTCTTACCTCAAGATAATCAGAGACCTTCATCGCATCATTCATACAAATATCAAAGGCCAAATCCGCTTCAGCGGTCTTATCCGAAGAAACGTAATAAATCATTGTTTCATCCGTTTCATCGAAACCAGAAACGCACTTACCACCGCTGGCTTTGTCAGTTTCTTCAATCTGATGGGAAGCAGGAATGAAGGCATCTTCCGCTTCAAAAACTTGTTTATCTGCAAGAACTTCGACAGAAGAAACGATTTCGATGCGATCAAAATTCGTTTTCTTATCGCCTTTAGCAACTAAGGTAAATTCAATCGTATTGAGACCTGCGACAAGATCAATGTCATTTAAAACAATCGGATTTCTGAAATCAAAATATCCACCTTCTTGGCTTCCATCCCATCCAGAGCCTTTCACCGCTCCAACAGTCTTTGCTACACCATTTATCTTTAATGTGTATGCTTCTTCAAAAGTAAACGCATCAACGGTATTTAGATAAATATTGAGATCCGCTTTGCCTTCTTCTTTAGCAATGGCTTTAAAAACAATTGTATCGCCAACGTTCATATCACTTGTGGAGATGGATTTATCTCCGTGAGCACGATTGGTTGTTTCTATTTTTTCTTTGCCTGAGAAATATGCGTCTTCCGCCTCAAATTCATATTTGTATTTCTTTGCTACTAAGGTAACAGAAATCGTTACATCTCCTCTTGGCATCGTAAATGAATAGACATCATTCTCTAATGTACATTCGGCTTCATTAGCCTTTACAGAGGAAATCTCTTTCTTTTCATCGGTAACATTTACTTTAAATGATACATGGTCGCCCTCTTTTGCTTCTAATGCACTTAAATCGGCGATGGTGTATCCTTCGCCATTATTCGCTACGATGTTATATGTTTTTGCTTTTAATGTTACGGAAATCGTTACATCTCCTTTTGGCATTGCAAACGAATAGACATCATTATTCGCTTGAAGAGTTTCATTGTTGACTTTAACACTTTCAATAACTTTTGTTTCGTCGCTTAAAGTTACTTTAAATGATACGGTCTCCCCCTCTTTTGCTTTTGTCTTGCTTAAATCCGTTATGGAGTAGCCATTCCCGTTTTCGGCGGTAATCGTATACTCTTTAGCAACCTCGCTCTTTTGGGACTCGCTAGATTGGGCTTCTATGGAAGAGGTCTCTTTGCTATTTGTCAATGAAGATGAGTCTTTGGATGAGGATTCGTTTCCGTTACACGAAACAAGCGTTCCAGCTAGGCTAAGTGCCATTAAAGCAGAAACGACTAACAATCTTTTTGATTTCATATTTTCCTCCCTGATTGATTAGTTTTCTTTTTTCTTCTTGTCTTTCATTTTGAAAACAATGGATGTGGTCAATAAGCCAGCTGAAACAACAGTTAAGCTAATGGTGGTAATTTGGAGAGCCAAAATGGCACTTCTCCACCAAGGGGTGACGCTCTTAATATGAACATTTGAACTTAAACCATTCATCGCAAACGTTTTTGTTAACGCATAGAGAACACGATGGGTGGATTCTCTCATCGCCTGAGTGATTGTTGGAGAATTCTTATATGCATCGAGGCATTTTTTACCTCCGCCACACATAAATAAGTCATTTCCTGCTCTAATGCCATCAATGTAATTGGACATTAATCTATATCCGTTTCCATCCGATTGAACAAAGCCTAAGAAGCCCCATTCTTTTCTAAGAACATTGGTCATCATTCCAGCATGTGCCCCAGTCCAAAAAGCACCCGCACGAGTGAAACTAGACATGACAGAAAGAGCCTCCCCATGTCCTTTTGCACACGCTTTTTCAAACGCTTTTAGATAAATTTCACGAATAGATTGTTCATTAGCCCAAATAGAAACGCCATTACGATTTACTTCGGAATCATTTAAAGCAAAGTGTTTAATTTGAGCACCAGCACCATTGTATTGAATACCCTTGACTTCGTATTCGCACATAATCCCGGACAAATACCCGTCTTCCGAGTAATATTCACCATTTCTCCCGCCAAAAGCAGCGCGATGAATGTTCGCCCCAGGGGCATATATGAAGGTAAAACCGCATGCAAGGTTATCTTCACCGATGCACTCGCCTATTTCTTCAACAAGAGGAGCATTGAAGGTTGATGCCATAATGTTTTCGGACGGATAGCACATACCAAGTCCTATTACTTTGTTATCAGGCAAATAATTCAAACCGGCTGGACCGTCTCTGTTTTCTGTACCAGGAGCGGCTACACTAACCATAGCTTGCGTAGCGCACCAGGCATTGCAAACCAAATACGTTTGTTCTTCAAACGTCGTCTGATCAAGAAGGGATTCCCAGGTTTCATTATCGTAAGGAATATCGTTTCCGTTTGTATCTTTCCAAAGAGAAACAACGTTCAAACCATTATTTTTTCCATAGGAAGGTATCGTTCCGAATTCATCGTCTTCGAATGCTTTTTCGTAATCAAGGGCATTTAGCAATTCTCTTGTCAAAGGAATGTCCACTCCTTGCGGGTAAGTATCTTTCCAGTTGGAACGTGAAAGATAAGTCACTTCGTTCATCCTATAATCGGCTTTGTTTGGATCGACATCATCAAACTGATTTCTGACCTTCCCTTCGCCATACGGATTTTTATATCCGTCTAAATCCTGTGAATAGGATATTTTATGAACAAAGGAGGAATCGCCTACACTGCCATCCACTTTCCCTTTTGCAGCCAAAATATTATTTGTCGCAGAATGGGCGTTATCGCCAAAAGCTAGATAATAATCTCCACCTTCAAGAATATAAGTTTGTCTGTTATTGGCATCGTATGTATAGAAATCGTTGAAATCAATATCGATGCTTAAAAGTTGACTTTCGTTTGGCTCAAGATAATCTGTTTTGCCAAAGCCAATTAAATTGACTGCTGCCTGTTCAATATCGTTTTCTTTATCGTAATCTGTATATGGTTTTTGAAGATAGATTTGAACGGCATCTTTCCCTTCAACCTCGCCGGTATTTGTAACTTTGATGGAAACTTTGTAACCATTCGATGTTTTATCCACTTTGTAATCGCTATAACCGAATGTCGTATAGGAAAGACCATAGCCAAATGGATAAGCGACTTGCTCATCATAATTCCAGGAAGAATAGCCGTTATTTACTCCCACATTAGAAGAAGCGTTGTAACGATTAAGAACGCAATCTTCGTAACGGGTTTCATAGTATTTATACCCAACATAAATGCCTTCTTGATAAACAAGGTATTTCAAGTTCTTTTCCGTAGAATCTGTATTTCCTTGGCTTCTAAGAAGCTTTTGATAAATTGGATCCGAAGAAAAAGAACCCGTGTTGGAATAATTGAAATCGCTAAAGTTAACGGTGGCAGGAGCAGAGAAACTATCATAAACGAAAGTATCTGACAATCTTCCGCTTGGGTTTGCCTCACCAGAAACCAAATCGACGACAGAATTTGGGCCACTTGTTCCGCCTAATCCGACCCACATACAAGCATCGATGTCGTTCTTAAACTTGGATAGTTCAGAAAACTGTACTCCACCAGAAACCGTGTTGAGCAAAACAACAGCTTTATCTAGTTTGCCTTGTTTTTTAAGGGAAACCATGCCGTTTAATGTATCAATCTCTGGCTTTGAAAGCTCCGTAAGGGAACCATTCTTTCCATCGGTATTTTTTTGGTATAAATCACACCCTTCAGAACCTTTTCTTGAAAGAATATAGATTCCTACACCACCATTAATGGAATCAAGGGTGCTTTGATCAATGGCTGCATATTCCGTTTCGTTGATGGAGGTTGTGCCGCCTGCATAAGAGTGCGATGCATAGAAGTCCCATAATTTGGAATTGATGGTATATCCTTGTTGTTCGAAAGCCGCTTTCAAGGTAGGTCTTTCGGACATTCTTACTCCGCCCGAGCCGTCGGTAACGTAGTAATAATTCGCACTTCTACCGCCGAATAAATTGATGGTTATGTTTTTAGAGGTGATTGGTAAGGCTTTCTCATTATTCCAAAGAAGAACGGCCCCCTCGTTATTTACCTCTCTCGCCTTTTCTTTATCGTATTCGTATTGTTTGTCTTTGTCGGCAACGATATTTCCTTCAGAATCGGTCGTAGCAAATTTCGGCTTATAGTAATTCGTGTCTTCTTTGCTATTCGGATCTTTTACTAATTCATACTCCTTTGTGTTAAAGAATGAATTAATTTGTGCCGCATATTGATCAGCGAAACCACCACCCACAAGCAAGCCAGTCATTAATACTGCGCTCGTCGCGGTGGCCGCAATCCAAATACCAGGTTTAAAAAATTTTCTTTTTCCCATGCTTTATCCTTTCAAAAAAGGCTATAAATCGCCTCTCTGAAATTTAGTTTATGGAAAATGAAAGCGCTTTACCAACCATGTGGCACGAACTAAATAAAGGACGGCACGAACTAAAACTCTTGTTTTTTCTCAATGTTTAATGGCATTAATACAGTTACTGAGAAAACCTGCCCGTTGATATCAATTGAAAAATTGCCATTGTATTTATTACAAATGTATCGAATGGATTTAAAACCAAAGCCATGGTTCTCTTTGTCTTTCTTTGTTGTAACCGGAAGTCCGTTTTCATATTGGATTTTTCCTTCAAAATAGTTATGCACATTGATGGAAATGAAGTTATGTGATCTTCGTAAATCTAAACCGATTGTCTTTTTGCTGTCGCTTAAATTCTTGACGGCCTCAATGGCATTATCGATTAAATTGCCAAACAAAGAAAAGATATCCGCCTTATCCATATTGGAAAGAATCTTTCCATCAGCGATGCAAGTAAGTTTGATGTGATTTTGATAACAGTAAAGAGATTTTTCGGTGAGGATGATATCTAATGTTTCATTGCCTGTTTTAACTCTTGTGTCATAAATCGATAAAGCATTCGTCATTTCTTGAATTGTTCCTTCATCGATTTGTTTTGTTTTACCTATTTGATGAATCTGATGTTTTAAATCATGACATTTGATGTTGATGATTTCGATATTTTCTTCCGCTTTTTCGTATTGCTCTTTTTGTTGAACATACAGCCTGTCCATCGTTTTCATATCTTCTTCGAGTTCTCTATGAAGAAGAAGTTCAAACTGGATGAAAAGAAGGATGGTACAGCAGATCGCCCCCATAATGTCAAAAAGAACAATATAGGTGGCATCCTTGTTGTAATAACTATGATACGTCGCTATTGCACCAAGGATGATATTACTTAGAAACAAAATTCCAGTTAGAAACAAAAGAGATTTGTTTTTAATCGTAAGAGACGAATAATGGCTGAATTTTCTACCGAATACCAGCCAACAGATCCAATAGACTACATAGCGAGATAATAAGAAGTAAATCATGCGAACAAGCAATTCAGGAACGGTTAAGCCAAAGACGCTTTCTTGTCCATAAATTTGGCTGTTCCCATTAAAGCCCGTAACTGTCATTAGGATCTCTTCAAAAATATATGCGAGGTGTTGAGTTGTATACCCTGCAATACCAACAAAAAGAATATCGCTCCAAGAAACATCAAAACACATTTTTAAAGCAATAAGCGATATGCCGAAAAGAAAAAGGAAGACCAGTGAAGAATACCATGCCTCATAAACGAAAACCGGAAGACAAATGGTTATGGCAAAGCAAATCAGGATAGCAAGAATCAAACGTAACGGAAATTTGCTTTTCTTAGCCAACGGAAAGGCATATAAAAGCTCTGCTGCTAGAAGCTCTAGCATGAACACGCATTTATAAAATTCAAAGAAAGTACCTTTATACATCGCCGCCTCTTCCAATATAATCAGCCAAAGCTTTCATAAAACTCTTTTTAGTTGGATGGGAAATAATCAACTTTTCGTTGGCGATATTTAAAACAAAATCATCCACAGAATCAACATAAAACAAATTCACAAGATAGCATCTATTACATTTGGCAAAGCCTTGATTGGATAGCTTTTCTTCAATGGTATTGAGCGCTCCCCTCGAAGAATATTTGTTTCCATCATTCATGTGATACACAAGGGTGTGACGAAAAACCTCAACATAAAGGATGTCTCTTACTTTGATTTTTCTCGTCCCATTATTTGTAAGAAGAAGGAAATCAAGATTGTTTTTATATTCCAGTTTCGAAAGAACACGTTCGAATTTAAAAATAAAGTTCTCATATGAAATCGGTTTAACGATATAGTCAAACGCATTGACTTCATATCCCTTTACGGCATACTGAACGTAATTAGTTACAAAAACAAGGACAACGTTTTGATCTATCTCTCTAAGCTTATGACTTGCTTCAAGACCATTCATATCTTTCAACTCGATATCCATGAAAACAACGTCGTATTTAGCCTGATAGTTTTTCAAAAAATCCTCAGCAGAGGGAAACATATCAAAGGCAATCGAAATATCATGCTTGCTACAATAATCTAACAAATATGCGTGCAAATTCTCTCTTGCTTCAATTTCATCGTCTACAATGGCAACGTACATATTATTGATAAACTACTCAAAATTTAAAAACTGTCAAGAGAGGTAAAGTTAATAATATAACTCACAAGCAAGAGTTTAAAACGGCTTTTATGATAGACATAAAAACACTAAAGTCCTGTCTCCTTTGGATATCAAAAATTCATTCCATATAAAAGAAACACACCCCATCAAAAAGGAACGAAATCACCTATGCGTTTTATTAATTTTCTTATCAAACCTTTGTGATTGTCACTGCCACTATAGGAAACTTTGTAATGGTCGTTAAAAACGATTGGCAAAATAAACACAACTACTGCATTCCTCATTTCTAAAGTTATTTAACTATGCTTCCGAGCGAATTTTAGAAATTGCTAGAGTCGAAGATGATGCAAGAAAAAGAAATTCCAACAAATCTATTTATTTTTTCTTAGAAAGAGATTGAACAATCATTTTGGATAGTTCTGGATAAAGGGCTTTTTTCCTCATGATTAACGTAAATGTACGTTCAAAGGAAACCCCTTCAATTTCACTTGTTTTCAATTGGCCATCATCAATGCTTTTCTTAGCAAAAGCAAAAGGAACGACTGCAACTCCAAAGCCATTCTTAGCCATCTCTACTAGAGCCAAATTGCTTACGGATTCGGCTTTAATATATAAACGAACGGACTTACTAGCTAAAGCAGAATCGAAGATTGCTCGTGTTCCTGATCCTAAATTTCTAAGAAGCAATGGATAATTCCCTAATTCTTCTAAGGAAAGACGTTCAGGAACCGGATAATTTTGAGAAGAAACAAGGACAAGCCTGTCTAAAAAGAGAGGGGTCGCGTCTAAATCCTGCCCATAGGATCCACCTTCAATAAAACCTATATCACTACGTCCGGATTCAATGTTGTTAACCACCTGATCCCCTGGTTCAATTCGGTAGGTAAACTCATATTCCCCAGTTTCTTCAAAAGGTTTAAATAACGGAGAAAGAAAAACCTCTCCCATGGATAATGAAGAGGAAACCACCACTCTTTTCTTCTTTTGTTCCCCACGGGTAAAATCTTCCATTTCTTGGAAAGTTGAAAGAACCTTATTCGCGTAAGAAAGGAACTCTTCTCCTTTAGGAGATAGGTGGTTTCTTTTCTTTACCCTAGTGAATAAAGGGAAACCAATTTCATCTTCCATTTCCTTAATCATCAAGGAAACTTGAGGCTGGCTCATATAAAGATAAGATGCTGCTTGAGTAATGTTTTCAAACTGAGCAACTGCGACAAATACGCGTAAATCCTTAATGGTCATGTTTTTATTATATGTTTTTCGTTATGTTTTATATACTTCTATATTATTTTATTTATATATCAATCCGACCTACAATAACCATGTTATGAAGCAAGAAATCACAAATGAAAAACAATCATATTGGAAAAAGATGCTAGCCCTCTTCCTCGTTTTTCTTAAAATCGGAGCGTTCACCTTTGGTGGGGGCTATGCAATGATCCCTGTCATCAAAGAAAACATCATTGAAAAAAGAAAATGGATGGACGAGGACGAGATGATTGACATGGTGGCCATTGCTGAATCAACCCCAGGACCTATCGCCATTAATATTGCAACTTACGTCGGATTTAAAGTGGGGAAACATTTTGGAGCTGTTTTATCCACCCTCGCTGTCAGTTTGCCTTCCCTTCTTGTCATTTATGTAATTTCTTTGTTCTTTGACCAATTCTTAGCTAACCAATATGTGGCATATGCCTTCGTTGGAGTCAAAGCCGCGGTTGCTTTACTTATTAGCATCTCTGGCATTGAGATGCTCATAAAAATGAAAAAGAAGGTCATTCCATTAATCGTGTTCATCAGTGTTCTCATTGCTATGCTTCTATTAGAGATTTTTAGTATCAACTTCTCTTCCATTTGGATCATCTTAATGGGAGGCGTGATTGGTTTATTCGTTTCATTCTATTCTGCCATCAAGGAAAAAAGAGCGAAGACATCCCCTCAAATTCCGGAAAATAAACAAGCAGAATCAAACGAATCTACAAAGAAAGAGGGAGATGAAAAATGATTTTCTGGCAGTTATTTATTGAGTTCTTTAAAATCGGAGTTTTCACCTTTGGTGGGGGCTACGCGATGGTTCCTCTTCTTAAAGAAACAGTACTTTCTAATAAATGGCTTAGCGAATCCCAATTCTATGATTTCATTGGGGTTTGTGAGTCTACTCCTGGACCTATTGGGGTGAACCTTGCCACCTATGTTGGAGCCACTCAAGCAGGATTCTTAGGAAGTCTAATCGCGACTTTCGGAGTTATTCTTCCTAGTTTCCTTATCATTATTCTTGTAGCCACTATCCTCGCAAAGTTTATTAAAAATCGCTACGTTCAAGGTTTCTTAAACGGCTTAAAACCAGTCATCATTGGTTTGATTATATCAACAGGTGTCATCCTTCTTGCAAAATGCATTGGCTACACCAGTTTAGATTCCATTCAAGCAGAAGGTTTTAAACCTAGCTATGCTGGTATAGCAAGCATTGGGATTCTTCTTTTGATTTATTTTGGTTATAAGCTAATCTTCAAGAAGAAGATAAATACCATTCTCTTCATCATTATTTCTGCAGGAGTTGGCATACCAGTTTGTTTGCTTTTCGCCCATTTTGGCTTAATGTAAAAACAAGTCAAGAGAATCGGCATAGTTAAGCACAAAAAAAGGACGCCTCTACGAGCGCCCTCTATGTGTATTTGCTTATTCCAAATTACAAAGATTTATAAGTTAGAAACGTTGGTGTAAACGTTTTGAACGTCTTCACATTCATCCAACGCGGCCATCATGTCTTTGACTTTTTGGAGGTCATCGCCAGTTAATTCGATTGGCTCATTTGGAACCATGGTCGATTCAGCGACATCGAAATCGGTAACACCAAGACCTTTTAAGATTTCTTTGGCTTTATCCAAATCGTTTGGAGCAAGTCTTACTTCGACTTCACCCTCATCAAAGTCAACGGATTGAACATCGATATCGTCTAAAATTAAATTCTCTTCGACGGAATCGCGTAAGGCTGCATCTCCTTTGAATTGAAGAATGCCTTTGTAATCGAAATTGTAAGCGACGCTTCCCATCTTTCCACCTTTACGGGTAACAATGGTACGAACGCTAACCAAAGCACGGTTCACGTTATCGGTTAAAGTATCGACAATGATATAGCTTCCGCCTGGTCCAAAGAATTCATAGCGGCCAGAGATATAGGCGGTTGCATCTCCGCCTTTTGCTTTTTCAATAGCACGTTCAATGACATCTCTTGGGCAAGATTTACGATATTTTTCAATAGCACTTCTTAAAGCAAGGTTGCTTTCTGGGTCTGGGACGCCGCTTTTAGCCGCGGCATAGATCTCCTTCGATGCGCGCATGTAAATTGCGCTTTTTGCTTTTGCAGTGGCTGCCATAGCTGCAGCACGAACTTCAAAGTGTCTTCCCATAATAAAAACTCCTTTTTTGACTTCCGTATTTTACCACTAGGCAAGAAAGCCTAGTAGATTTTTTTCATTCTGGCTTATGAAATGGGAGGTTTAAGAACGTTAATGGTTCCAAATTATGACGTTTTACAAACCTTCTTATCCAATCATATGGGCTTGTTTCTAACTCCCATGGACGATGATTATCCACGCCAATGATGCAAGGAACATCATATTGCTTTACCAAATGCCAGAATTCTTCATTCGGATAAGCGACTTCGAAATCCTCTCCACCCGTTCTTTTACCCCAACGGGATGGACCCATGTTGATTTCAAGGATCATATGTTCTTCTTTCGCCGCTTTAATAATTTTTCTTGCTATTTCCTCAGCAAAAGAATCCCATTTCCCATACCATTGCATGAATAAATCTGGATGGGCAACATAGATGAAATTATGGGATTTCATACCCGAAATAAGGTCATAAGCATACATACGGGTCGCCTCTTTTTTATCTTGAACCTGTCCATAAAAAACCAAAGAGTGCGTTGTTTTATCTAAAAAACAATGTTGTCCCAAAATCATATAGTCAAGTGTCCCACTACGAAGGAGATTGTCATAATATTCCGCGTATTCCTCAAAATACCATTCGGCTTCAAAAGCAAGATGGATTTCAATTTGGTCCTTGTATTTCTTTTGCAAAGAACGAACGCTCTTGAAATAATCTTCCGCATCTCTTTCATAATTGCCACGAATCGTAGGTTGATCAATGCCAGGCAAAATTATATGGTCGCTAAAACCATAGATTTTGTATCCGTTTTTAATTGCCGAAAGAACAAACTCTTCATCTTCTCCTTCAGCATGTCCACAACGTTTTGTATGAGAATGATAATTTACTTCAAATGGTTTATTTTCCATATTGCACTTCCTCCAAAACTAAGCCTACAGGGTCTGCTTGATAAGAGATGATTCTTCTCTCTTTGCTTTCTAATAAGGCCCTGACTTCGTTTAAGCTCATCTTTCCTAAACCGACGCGGAAAGCGACTGCTATCATAATCCTAATTTGGTGTGTCATGAAGCCATTTGCTTCCAATAACACACATACGTGTCCCTTCTTTTCTGAAATATCTATTCTTCTGATATCACGAATAAAATGATCCACGTCCATTGGTTTCGAGGTGAAATTCTTAAAATCATGAACGCCTAAATATAGATTCATGCATGCTTCAAAAGAAGAAAAAGAGAAATGTGGCAATTCTAATTGATACTCAAAGAGAGAAAGAACATCTCTTTCTCCAAAATGAAATGAATAAGAATAAATCTTTCCACAAGAGGAATGTCTTGCATCAAAAGAAGAGTCCACTTCTTTTAAAGAAAGAACATATACATCTTTTGGTAATAAGCGGTTTAAGGCAACACGAAGACGTTCAATATCCTGAATCTCTTTAGCAGAGAAGAAAGTAAAGGTTTGTCCTCTTGCGGAGACCCCCTTATCCGTTCTTCCTGCACCATGAATTACAATCTTATGGTCTAAGAGAGAAGATAATATCTCTTCTATTTTTCCTTGAATGGATGGGTAATCTTTTTGTTTCTCAAAGCCCCAATAAGCTTGACCGTTATATTGTAAGACTCCAAAAATCTTCATTTTAATGTCAGCCCAAACAATAAAGCGTACAAATCCGTTCCCGTAATAGAAATATAGAAGAAACACGCTACGAGAAGAGAAACAATTACAAGTTCCAACAAATCCCACCATCTAAAATGAAGCTGACGATATTTGGTTCGTTTGGTCATTGGATCATAACCTCTGCATTCCATCGCGTTAGCTAGTTCATCAGAACGAACAAAAGAGGAAACGAAAAGAGGAATAATCAACGAAATAATGGCTTTGAATTTAGCAAAGATACGGCCATGTTTAAAGTCTACCCCTCTAGAAGATTGCGCTTTTAAAATACGTTCGACATCCTCTAAAATCGTTGGAATAAAACGAAGAGCCAAAGAGATAATCATCGCTAAAATCGGTGTAGGAACCCCCATCCAACGTAAGGGAGTCAAATACCATTCCAAACCATCTGTAAGGCTTAGAGGCTTTGTCGTTGAAGTTAAGATCAAAGACAAAGAAAGCATAATCACTAAGCGGAAAAAGACCTTTCCCGCTTCGAGAAGACTTTCGTAATAAATCTTGAAATCCCCAATCGTGAAATACCAATCTTGGTTTCCTTCGGTATAACGAGGAACGAGGATATAAATCAAAAGAAGGAACACGACCATAAACCATAGACCGCTTAAAGACTTCAACAAAGAAGTTAGAGACATATGGGAGGTCCAAAGAAGGATTAAGGTGAAAAGGAAAAGAATCCCTAGCATGGTGTAGGTCATCGTCCATGTTGGATAATTCACGAAAATAGCCACCATAAGGACGATCAAAGAATAGATCTTCAAGCGTGGATCCATTCTGTGAACAAATGAGTTATAAGGCACATAACGGCCCATTGTGAAACTAGCCATTCTTTTTGCTCCTTATAATTGCATTCGCTAAATCATCTACATTACGCATATTACTCGTATCGATATTCAATCCTTTTTCCTTTAGACGGAGAGCAAAATCAAAAATATGTGGGTTTTGTAGGGAATAACGGGTTAAATCCTGGCCGAATAAATCAGAAGGAGAACACACTTTCTCCACTTCGCCATATTCCAAAACAATGACTTTTTCAGCATAGGTTGCAACCAAATCCATATCATGGGTAACAAGGATGATGCCTGTGCCATTCTCTTCGATCTTTTTGAAGAGTTCCATTGTTTCTTTAGCTGCCGCTGGATCTAATCCTGCGGTTGGCTCATCCACTACTAAAATATCAGGAGAGGTAGCTAAGATACCGGCAATCGCCACTTTTCTTTTTTCACCACCAGAAAGTTCAAATGGGCTTCTTTGGAAGAAAGATTCGTTCAAGCCAACACGCAAGAGGGCTTCATGCGCTACCTTAATGGCTTCCTCTTTTTTCATCCCAAAATTCTTTGGACCAAAGGCTACATCTTTTTCGACGCTGTCTTCAAATAATTGATATTCTGGGAATTGGAAAACGAGCCCCACTCTCTTACGTAAAGCTTTGATATCTTTGCTCGTATGTTTTTGATAGATGCGTTTTTGTTCCGCTTTGAATTGTGCTTTTTCTTCAGCAGTAAGCTTCTTAGGCGTTTTTTCTTTCTTTTCAGGGTGGTTAATAAAACCATTCACATCTGCATAGCCACTTGTTGGAGAAAGAAGGGCGTTAATCATCTGAATAAGGGTAGATTTACCACTCCCCGTTCTTCCGACAACAGCAACGAAAGAACGATCTTCCAAAGCAAGGTTAATATGTTTTAAAGCAGAGCTTTGTAGAGGGCTTTTTAAATTATAGGTAAAAGATAAATCGTGGAATTCTATCGGCATAAGTATTCCTCCAATTTCTCTTCCGTATCAATTTCAGCTGGGATATTCATCCCTTTGGCAATTAAAGCGTCTTTCAAGGTCACAAAGAAAGGCGAATCTAAGCGAATGCTTTTGAGTTCTTCTTGATGGGAGAAGACTTCTTTCGGCTCCCCTTGCAAAACAATCTTTCCACCATTCATCACAAGGACATAGTCGGAACGAAATGCTTCTTCAACGTCGTGGGTGATAGATAAAACGGTAAGAGAAGGATTTTCCTTTCTTAAAGAGAAAGTGATATCCAAAATATCTTTCTTCCCTACTGGATCAAGCATGGATGTTGCTTCATCGTAGATAATTAAATCTGGATGCATGGCTAAGACACCAGCAATTGCCACACGCTGTTTTTGTCCGCCAGAAAGATTCTCTGGCGCTTTATCTAAAGAATCAAACATGCCAACTCTCTTTGAATAAGCATTAATGATTTCGTCCATCTTTTCTGTAGGAATTTGTCTATTCTCTAAGCCAAAAGCAATATCGTCCCTGACGGTTGAACCCACGAATTGGTTATCCGGGTTTTGAAAAACAAGGCCGATCTTTTTACGTAACGCGTAAACGGAATTTTTATTTAGTTCTTCTCCAAAGAGAGAAATCTTTCCTCCATAAGAAGTAATAAGACCGCTAAGAAGTTTTGCTAAGGTGGACTTCCCTGAGCCATTATGCCCAATCAAAGTAACATATTTTCCTTGGGGAACACTAAAAGAGACGGAATTAACCGCCTTGATTTCGTTTTTATCGTACGAATATGTCAGATTTTCTACTTCGATGACATTCATTATTGTGAAATTTTAACAACCTTTCCTTGATAATGGGTCATTTTTACCCCTGCGAGACGAAGGATCTTTTTCGACGCTTCATAAATCAGATCATCGGAATGTTTATCGTCTAAATAAATGATTTCTTTAATCCCTACTTGGACAATCGCTTTAGCGCATTCATTGCAAGGGAAAAGAGTCACATACATTTTGCAGCCATTTAAGTGACCACCATCTCTTGTATTCAAGATGGCGTTAAATTCTGCATGGCAGACATAGAGGTATTTACTATCTAATCCTTCTCCATGTCCCCAAGGAATTTCTTCATCATTCACCCCACAAGGCATGCCATTATATCCGATAGAAACCACTTTATTGTTGTCATCAACGATACAAGCACCCACTTGGGTAGAAGGATCTTTGCTACGCATCGCACTCAATTGGGCGATTCCCATGAAGTATTCATCCCAAGAGATATAGTCATCACGATGTTTTTCTTGCATACTAAAAACTCCTTTGCGTTCTAAAGTATATCTTTTTAAAAGATATTCTTCATCTAAAATAAATAGAAGCTATTTGATTTTCACAATAAGTCCTTCATAAGGACGGAGACGTTTTTTGAAAGTAAAGCCTGCATGAGAATAGTTGGAAAAGAGAACTTGGCCAACAAGAGAGGATATTTTATGAGGGAGACGTTGGTTCTTCTTCGTTAAATTCAAGAGAACGAAAAGCATCTCTCCTTGATAGGAACGGTAGAAAGCCATAATGCTGCCTTTTGTCTTTATAGGTTCAAAAGTACCATAAAGCAAAGCTGGCTCTTCTTTTCTAAATTGAATGAGTTGGCGGTAGAAAGACAAAATGGAGTCTGGGTCCTTTTCTTCTACTTCAACATTAATCTCAGGGTAATTTGGATTTACTGGAAGCCAAGTTTCATCCCCACTCGTAAAATCTGCATTTTCCCCTTTGCCCCATTGCATTGGAGTTCGAGCATTATCACGATTGCAGTTATGAATTAATTGCAATGTCTTTTTCTTCGAGAAATGGAATTTAGGAAGAAGGTCTAGTAGCCAAAAATTAACAGGGTCCTTATATTCTTCTGGCTGGAAAAGAGGATAATCTGTCATACCGATTTCTTCCCCTTGATAAAGGAAAGGCGTGCCACGTAAGGTTAGCAAAATCATTGCCAATTCTTTGGCAGATTCCTTGAAATATTTCTTGGTATCACCAAAACGATTTATAGAACGAGGTTGGTCATGGTTCTCTAAAAAGAGAGTGTTCCAATCTAATTCCCTTTGCCAATCAAAGAAGGTTTTCTTGAATTTCTTAGGTTTAAATTTTGTTTTGAAAATCGGAACTAAAAATCTATCGGAATTTACTGTATCAAATTGGAAAGCCAAATCCAATTCTTTATCGGTGAAACGTCTAGCATTCTTAAAGTCGACGTTATAGGTTTCCCCAACCACCATGCAATCATATTTGGAGAAGACATCTTCATAGATTTGACGGAGGATACGGTGATTCTCTTCCTTCATCAGATATTTTTCTTGTCCGGTAACCCAAAGACTCTTTTTGCCATCGTTAAGATCTTCTTTCCAAATCTGATTAATGACATCGCATCGGAAACCATACACGCCCTTATCGAGCCAAAAACGAAGAATCTTTTCCACTTCATCTAAGACTTTAGGGTTATGCCAATCCAAATCTGGTTGTTTCTTACCAAAAACATGGAGGTAATAAGCGTTTGCTTCAGGAACATATGTCCAGGCAGATCCTCCGAAATTGGATGTCCAGTTATTTGGAGCTTCTGTGTTATTCTTTTTCCCTTTTCTCCAGTAATAGAAATCACGATATGGTGAATCGGGATGAATGGAACTTTGGAACCACTCGTGTTCATCGGAGGTATGGTTAACAACCAAATCCATCACGATACGTATGCCTTTTCTTTTTGCTTCATCAATAAGACGGAGCATATCTTGCATCGTTCCATATTCAGGATTGATGGAATAATAATCGCTAACATCGTAGCCAAAATCAGCATTTGCTGTTTTATAGACAGGAGAAAGCCAAAGAATTCCGACACCAAGCTTTTTCAAATAATCAAGCTTGGAAATAATGCCAGGAATATCCCCTATACCATCTCCATTGGAATCGCAAAATGAACGCGGATAGATTTGATAAACAATTTGATTTTGAAAAAATTTATGGTCCATAGCACTATTCTACAAGAAAAAAGAGGGTTTGCCCCTCAAATTAGAAACGTTGAAGCATCAATAAGCGATAGCCTTCACCATAAATGGAGTCGATTCTAGCGCCTTTGATATAAGCTAGTTTCTTACGAATAGAAGAAATGTGAACATCGATGGTACGCGTTGGGTATTTCTTACCGGACGCTTTTAGTTGTTCATACTTTTCCTTGCCAGAGTCCGTGTTCCAAGCCAAAGCAATCAAATCTTCTCTCTTAACGAAATGTGGACGGTTTAAATACAACGCCTTCACTATCTTCCATTCAAGAGGAGTGAACTTCACGTGATAGCGGCAATAAGAGAGGGTGTGTTTGTCAGTATCACATTTAACAATAGAGTAATCTGCACGTTCAATATCAACAATAGGCATAACATTCTCCGAACGAAACTAAATCGCTTAAATTGACTATAAACGGAAATATAATAAAAAGCACGGACTTTTTCATAATTTTAAATTAATTAGGCATTTTTGGTTAAAAGCAGTTTTATTTTGACGCATGGAAACGATTCACAAAGAAAAGCATCCATGGTACAGAAAGGCTAATAAAAAGCAAATCCAATGGGGCGGATATCACCATCATTGAGACGATCAGCCAATAGTCAATACTATAAGAAGTTGAACTAATGACAATAAAATAAAAATAATAGGCCAGACCTTTTAGGAGAACCAACAAAGTTATCTCTAAGAAAAACGCTAAAAATGAAATCTCGCCAGCAGTGGGCAAAGAAGATAAGTATTCTTTCTTTTTCCTGTAATAACGTTCAGTAAAAAGAAGGCCTACGACACATGCAATATCCGTTATGGCACTTAAGCAAAGAAGAATCACTTTGGCATATTCGCCATAATAGGAAAGACGTTTATTTAACAAATCCGTTCCATAAAAGAAATAGCATTCTAAGGCAAACAAGATTGTGAGCAATCCACACGTTACATAACTAAAAGGGAAAAAGGAACGGACGCGTTTGGTGAGCTTTTCTAAAAGCCAAGGGAAGACTCCTAGTAAAACAAAAACAACAGTAAGCAAGAAGTTATAAGCGCCTGTTGGATATAAAAAAGCAGGAATCAAATCCGAAAGACCCCCAACCACTGCTCCATAAACAGGGCCTAAGCAAAGGGAGGCGAAGACCACAAGTGCAGGCGTAAAAGAGAAAGAAAGAAAAGAAAGATGAGGGATACGGATTGTTTTAGTAATCGTTCCTAAAACAACGGCAATGGCAAGCAATGTCGCAGCAAGAGTGATTTTCTCAATAGAATTGAAACGACGACTCATAGTTTTAAAACCTCTGCTAAATACTTTCTTGCTTGATTTGCAAACACGCTGGACCCAGTAAGTAAGATCCAGGCGTTTTTATGATAAATCAAGAAATTATGAAGAGCCATCTTCCAATCTTCTTGATAAGAAAATTGAGAGCAGTATGAAGCGTAGTCTTCTTCTTTTCTTGCGCCCTCTCCTTCAAATGTCGTAAGCACTACTTCTTGAGCGTTTTTGGATAAAAGGGAAAGAGAAGAAAGGATACTAGAGTTCCTCTCAGAGGCGAATAACACATACACGTCCTCATTCTTTTTTAAATTTTGCAGGTTTTTTACCAAAGAAAGAATCCCATCATAATTATGAGAATCGTCCACTAAAACGTTATGAAAACGTTCCAATTTACAAGGTAATGGATTTTCTAATAATCCTTTGCGAATATCGTTTTCGTTTAAAGGGAAACGAGAACGTAATAGTTGAACCGTTTCAACTACTAAGGCAGAAGATTTTAAAAGATCATAAGACGCTGAAAGAATTTCTAAATTATTATAGGGTCCATAAGAAAAACGATAATAAGGTTCATCATATTTTGGCGAACGAATCTCTTTTGAAAAGAAAAGAGGGCTTTGTTTCTTTTGACTTTCACGTAAACATATCTTTCTTTGTTTCTCTTCAGCCTCTCCAATAAGGGTCGGGACGTTATTAGAAAACAAGGCAAGATATTCTTTCTCATTATTGGAAGGGAAATCACTAATGATGGTAAGCACTCTTTTCCCTAAATTCAGAGCAAAGGATGGAGACGCTTCCAAAATAAAAAGAGGGACGTTTTTCTCCTGGAAATAAGTTAACGCTACAAGAAGGAAAATAGAAAAAGAGGTCATACCTGTATCATTCTTTCCATCTTTTAACGAATGAAAGATACGGAGAAAATCTTCTTCGGAAATAGAAGTATGGTCAATTTGGATGCTATCAAGTGAGATCTTTTGAGAAAGGTTAAGATAGCCGACATGGTAATTCCCTTCGAGATATATTTCCCTTAAATAATGAGAAACTACGCTAGAGTTGTTATATCCAGACACAAAAATATAGGGAGTAACAAAATTATCCAAAGGAAAAGAGCCCCTAGTGGATGAAACATCTAGAACTGTTTGATTGTTGCACTCATAAAGGAAAGAATCTAAATCCATCTTTAGTCTAAATAATCCTTAGTGGAGCGAGCTTTAATCTCTTCCCTTTTGAGATCTTTGTCTTTCAAAGCGTCTCTCTTATCATGAAGCTTTTTGCCTTTAGCAACAGCAATTTCAAGCTTCGCATAGCCATGGGACAAAAAGAGTTTGATTGGCACACAGGTGTTTCCCGTAGCAGTTAATTTTCTTTTCAGTTTTGCAAGCTCCGTTTTTGTCAAAAGAAGTTTGCGATCGCGAAGATGATCGACATTAAAAATGTTTCCTTCTTTATAAGGAGCAATATGCATGTTAACTACATACGCTTCGCCATTTCTAAGCATGACATATGCATCGGATATGGTCGCATTATGAGCACGTAAAGATTTGATTTCCGTACCGGTTAAAACCAAACCGGCAGTCATAAAATCACTAAGGAAATACTCAAATCCCGCTTTTCTATTCTCTAATAAAATTGAACTATCTTTCTTTCTGCTCATAAAAGCTCCTTAGCCCAAACATTATAAACGTTTTGACTAATTGGAAGGAGACTCTCTTAAAGAACGTAGAAATAGATAGAGAAGAACATCAAGAGAAAACCCAGAAGAACAAAGATATGGAAAACGAAATGTAACCACTGATTCTTCTTGCCACCGATTCCATAAAGCACCGCTCCTATCGTATAAGCAATACCGCCCAACAAAAGAAGAAGCGTCCCATTCATAAACCCGATGGATTGGGTTAAAGGATAGAAAGAGATGATAATAGCCCATCCGGTAAAGAGATAATCAACCATGGAAAGGACGGCAAACTTCTTCAAATCAATGAAATTAAAGATGATGCCAATGATTCCAAACACAACCACAACGGCATATATAGACCATGCCCATGCCACTGAATAGTTTCTTAAAGAATATAAGCAATACGGGGAATACGTTCCAATAATTAAGAAGAAAATGTTGCAATGGTCAAGAACTCTCCAAACACGTTTTGCATTGGATTTAGGAAGTCCATGATAGATAGCCGAACCCAAAAACGTAATCATTGCTCCGAAAAAGAACAAAGACACGCCAACAATCGCCCACGCATCATGCATTTTTGCCGCTTTGACAATCATAAACGGGAAACCGATGAGGCATAAAAATACCCCAAAAGCGTGCGAGAGCGAATTGGCAATCTCTTGGTTTTCCGTGTAGTTTGGTAATATAACTTCTCTTGCTTTCATGCCTCTATATTAGCGTCTCCTAGTTTTATTTTCAAGTACATCTTGTTTTGTTTACTAGATGTCATCAATTACAGTGTTTGTTCTTGAAAAAGTGTTTGTGTATAATAGAGCCATGAAAAGAGCATTGGTTTTATGTGGCGGAGGATCCTTAGGATCCTATGAAGTCGGCGTTTGGAAATATTTTGAAGAAAAAGGAATTCATTTTGATTTGGTAACGGGCACTTCTATTGGTTCTTTAATTGGAGCTATGTACGTATCCCACGATTTTGAAAAATGCGTAAAACTATGGGAAAACGTAACGGTAAACGATGTCATGGTAAACGGAATGAACATCGGAAAGAACGTCTTTGAAGGCATGACAGCTAAAAAGGCATTGGCTTTTGCACGTACATACGTTAAAAATGCTGGAGCGGATACCACTCCTTTTAGAAAACTTTTAGCAAGTGCTGTTGATCCAAAAGCGGTCAAAGCAAGTCATATTCCATTAGGGTTGGTTACCACTGCTTATCCGTCTATGAAACAGGTGAATAAAATCACTACTCAGTTAAAAGAGAGTGAAATCCTCCCTTATCTTGAAGCGTCTGCTGCTTGCTGGCCTATTTTCCCCGTATTAAAGATAGGCAAAAAGAAATTCATCGATGGAGGCTACTCAGATAATTTGCCCATCGATTTGGCGATTGAAATGGGGGCAACCCAAATTGTCGCGGTTCTTTTAAGATCTTACCCACCCGTTCCTCAACATATAGAACTAACGGAATTGCCATTCGTAACCACGATCTCTAACTCAAACGACATCGGGGGAATCATGGATTTTGACCATGACGTTCTTATGAGAAATATGCAACTAGGCTATTTGGATGCAAAGAAAAAATATGGTGACGTTTTAGGCAAAAAATACGCTTTTACTTCCTTAAAGCCTTTCGAAGATATGGCTGATGACTTTATTCGCGAATGTATCGAAGACGACCCTTTGCTTTGGAAGAAAATACAAAAATCTCTTCTTCAGGAAGGATATGATTGCCGCACCTCTCGAGATACCTTTATTGCCACAATGGAAATGATTGGCAAGATTCTTAAGGTTTCTCCATATGAAGAATATACAATTCAAAGATTCTATGAAGTTTGCAAAGAAAGCTGCCTTCAGCTTCTTAAGGATAAAGTATCAACGAAACAATTCCGTTCTACGAACAAAAATAAAGCGCTTCAGAAAGCGGATGAACCTGCATTCATTGAATACCTGTATCAATCTTTCAATACCGGTCATAAGGCAAGCCATGCGAAATACTTCTTCAAACTCTCCCCCAACACCGTCCTTATAACGACCTTGCTAAAGAACTTAATTGGAAAAATTGATTAATTATAAGACAGGCTAAAAAGCCTGTTTTTCTTTCAAAAAAGGCAAAAGAAAAAGCCTTGAAGATCCTAAGCGAAATCAGCAAGGCTTTTATAAGTTATAAATAATACTTATTTAAAACAGTAAGATCTTTTTCGTCTAATTCATAGACAAGTGGCTTGCCTGTAGGGATTTCAACGGAAATGATTTGTTCTGGGGTAAGATGCTCAAGCATCATAACGATAGAACGTAAGGAGTTACCGTGCGCTGCAATTAAAACTTTCTTTCCGGCTTTAATTTCAGGAGCGATATTGGCATCGAAATATGGTTTAACACGCTTGGCGGTATCGATTAAGCATTCCGTTAATGGGCAATCTTCGATTGTCATTTCGCCTTTGGCAATAAGCTCTTTATATTTTTCTTGGTTTCCTGGCCAACGCGCATCGTCTATTGTTAAAGGAAGAGGTGGTACGTCAGCACTTCTTCTCCAAATGTGGACTTGTTCGGCTCCCCATTTCTCAGCGGATTCTGCTTTGTTTAAGCCTTGAAGAGCGCCATAATGACGTTCATTCAACCTCCATGTATAGAACTTAGGAATGGAGGTTTCGCCCATTTCTTCAAGAGCGTAATCCATTGTATGATTGGCTCTTTTTAAAACAGAGGAGAAAGCCACATCGAAATGATAGCCTTTTTCTTTTAAAAGCTTGCCTGCTTCATGGGCCTCTTTCACGCCTTGTTCGCTAAGTTCGACGTCTGTCCAACCGGTGAAAAGATTCTTTAAGTTCCACTCGGATTGACCATGTCTAATTAATACTAATTTGACCATTTATCAAAATTCCTTTCGTCAACGTTCCTATTATAAAACAATCTCTCCTTCTTTATCATTTCTTTTCTAAACAAAGAGGCACAAATTATTCGTTATCATTGATCTAAAACAGCAAGGAAATCCAGGATTGTTTTAACTCCATTTTTATGGTTCCCCTTAAAGATTATTTGGGCGATATATTAAGAGTGAATATCTCCTCCGAATTTGTTTCTCCTTCAAGAAAGAAATAGGCTGTATTTGTAGAAGTAAACAAAGCGTTCAAGAAAAGGCTATCGGAGGAAAGAAACTCGTCAAACTTCTTTTTTGGCAGATATTTCTCCAAAAAAGAGGAAAAGGGGACAAAAGACGCCTCGCCTTTATTTATATCGAAATAGATATCCTCTTTTGGAAGATCGTAGCCGCCATAAAAAGAAGAGACATCTTCCGCCATCTTTTGCACGTATGGATAAAGGTCGTTATAGCTAAAAAAGGACTTTGGCTTATCCAAGGAAATGCATTTCTTAAGGAACTCTTCTTTTGAGCTTCCTTTGTATTCAACAAAGATTGAGGAAGAATCTCTTGAATTAGAATATATGTTGTTATGATGCTTAGTTCGAAAAACGCCATTGGACAAATAACAAGAAGACCTCTCCAGCCCCTCTTCCTCAAAATTCGAATAATAAAGGGAAATATCGTCAGCATCCTTTAACGCGCGAAAATAAGAAATGCCTTCATCAAAGGAAATGTCGACTCTGTAATTAGGGGCAGTACATGAAAAAACAAAAAGGAGAAAACAAACGCTAGTTGTATTGCGTCAAAGCGACATGGTTTTTGCATAAAACGTATCCTCCGATTTGTTATTGATGGCCATCAGCCAAAAAACACATTCTCATTGTAATCCTGTTTGTCATCTTTTTGAAAAAACTATTAGGTGGAAGAAAAAGGCGAAGGCAAAGCATTTTTATTTTGACGGAAGGCTTTAAAGGCCTATAAAAAATTCAGTCTTTGGACCCAATATTCACAGCATTTTAAACACTGCATTTTGTTATAATACGAACATGAAAGTCTATATTGCATCACAAAACCAAAACAATCAGGAATTTAATTCCTTTATCGAAGCTTTAGAGCAAGGAGATTTCTCTCCCCTTGAAGCAAAGGGAGAAATCAATGATGAGGATCTATATTTCTTAGATTTAAGCAACACCACTCTAAAGGACTTAGAAGAAGCCTATCCTTGGTTAAAGAAAGAGTTCCTTAGAAGCAATATCCATCATCTTCGTATCCTTCCACTTTTTATCTACGACTCAAGAAAAGAAGACCCATTTGAAAAATGGGAAGAAGGAGCTAATGAAATATATGAAAACCTCTTCTCAGAGGAATTTAAACCTTATGCTTACGATATTTCCCGCCCTTCCTCTTCCAATTCAGAGCTTAAGCACGTTCTTTCTTTATATTACGTTCGTTAATTAACGAAGGCGTTTTTCTAAAATGCGGTTGGTGTGTTCCAAGAAGGACGCTTCTTTTTGAGAACGACGAATGGCGTATTTGTTTTCGAAATAGGCGATATCATTTTCAAATGGTGAGATAAAAGACGCCTCGCGTGGAATGAAATAAACATAGATCCATAAAGCGAAATAAACAGCGCCAGTTGCTAAAACCCCATAGAAGGTTACAAGATGGGCAAACTTCTGGAAGAAGAAATAGGTAATACCGTTAATAATTCCGAAAACCACATAGTTTCCTAAAATCGTAAGAACGGAGAAGAATTTCTTCTCATAGATGCCACCCATAGAAAGAATAAAGATGTCCGCTACTAAAATTGCTAATTCCGGAATTAATAACAAACAACTTGTGTTAAATGTAGGCAAAACAAAGACACTAATTGCATATAAGCAATAAATAGCAGCGGCAATAAAGCCATTGGCTTTCTTTTTCTTATTCAAAGCCAATAAAACGCCGCCTAAGACAACTGGCGAAACAAAGAAGAAAATAATACCGCCATAACGTAACAAAAGATTCTCAAAATAGGTAATTCCAAACATATAGCCTATTTTTCGAGATAAGGCGATTAAGAACAAAGAAGGTAAGAAAGTGATAGCAAACGCTTTCGCTAAGAATAAAGAAGGATTGGAAATCTTTTTCTTTTCAAGAACAGGCTCTTCCAAAGGATTCACTTTGTTCATCGCGTCTTCTAAAAGAAGAGGCAGATAAGCAAGGGAAAAATAACATACACCGGCAAAATCCAAATAAGAGATATTGTCGTTCTCCATCATGCTTCTTCCGAACAAACAAATGTAGACAATTAGTGAAAACCAGGAATATCTGTGACCTTTTAAAAAGGATTTAACAATTAAAACAAGTCCAAAATCCCACACTAAACGGGAATAAACAAAACCCATAATTCCACCTTGAGCAAGAGTTAAACCCCAGGCGTTATCAATGATGGAATAATAATTTGGATTCCCAACAGAAAAACAGCCAAGAGCCCGATATTCATTTCCATATCCAAAACCAAAGATCAGGGTGAATATTCCATTTTCTTTGATTGCGTGGAAAGGTATCTCAATGGAAGGAATACGTGAAAGAATCGAATTCTTTGACATTGAAAGAAATTGACTTTTAAGGAACCTAATGTAATTTGCCGCAAAAAGGAAAGGGCCATTATTGCCTTTAGCAAGTAAGAAAACAAGAAGTATCAAAAGCAACGAACAGAAGAAAACGATAAGGAAAGTTCCTTCAGAAATCCTACGAACTTTGAAAGAGCGGTATAAGCAATATGACCAAATACCAAGACAGAAGAAAGAAGAAATAAAAAGACAAGTTTTAGAGAGTAAAAAGAATTGCTGGACATAGAAATAGAGCATGATGAACCATCTCCACCAATGAGGTCTTTCAATTTCTAAAAAGCCTTCACCAGCCAAAGCAAAAAAGAGAACAAACGCATAGACATTTCTATTGGTCGTATAGCTTTTAGGAACGCTGTAGCCATCTAAAACCAAGCTTCCATCAAAGAAGCTAACGTAAAAAGAATTTTCATGAACAAAAGAATATATTGTAGAAACAAAGCCAACAATAACGCCAACAAAGAAGATAAGACGAATAGCCCTTCTGCCACTTAAAAACTTAGGAATAATGGCAATAATTTCGTAAAGAGAAAAGAAAAGCAAGAAGGCTTGCAACACCAGACGAATTTTATCCACTGCATCAATTTGCCCAATAAGTTGTCCCTCGTGTTTCACCCCTTGATAAAAGATTGCGGCAATAGATGAAGTTATGAAGAAAAAGAGACAAAAGCCAAAGAGCCACCAACACATCTTTATCCCAAAACTTCTTCTAGCAAAAATGAAAATCGTTATATTGAGAATCAATAAAGCCAAAGCAGAAAAAAGGAATTCATAATTTGTGAAGAAATGATTGGTGGTATGGCCATCAAAGGACTTTCCTTCAAAGAAGAAAGAGACCGCGCACAAAAACAAAGCGGACAAAATAAAAGCTAAAAAGTATCGTTTATTTGTTTTTGCAATCGCTTTTTCCATAAAAATTAGTCAATTAGGAAATCGGATAAAACTTTATAAACTAAATGTTTTTCGGTTTCGTTATGAATCTCATGACGCATATGAGGGAACATGAAGATCGTGACGTTATTAACGCCAAGCTTTTCATACATTTCCTTGAGTCGTCTTGGACCCTTTCCCATTTCTCCGACTGGATCTTCTTCTCCAGCCACGATTAAGATTTTCTCATTTTTGGAAACTTTCTTTAAGTTTTTCTTTTTATAGAGCTCGTTCATGCCTCTTAAAAACTCTTTCCAAAAACCATGAGTGTTTTCTGCACCGCAATATGGGTCAGCGATATAGTCTTTAACGTTTTCTTCATCATAAGAAAGCCAATCCACATCTGTTTTACGGTTTTTAACTGTACGAGCATATGGTCCAAAGCTAGCGTTTGAAATGAATTTGGAAGGTTTATCCCAGTTACGTTTGTTTGTAAGAATGGAGGCAAGCATATAAGCGCAAGCCATTTTCATTCTTCTAGGGCCATTTGAAGACCAGATGACAACCTTATCAGCACTATCAGGGAAAAGTTCAAGATAACGTTGAGTCATAAAAGACCCCATAGAGTGACCCATGATGAATGTTGGAAGTTTCGTTTCTTCTTTTAACTCCATCACTTTTTGATGAGCGGCAGAAACGTTCGTATCAAACGCACCCTTAAACCACTTCTGTTGATCTTCAGGGCGTGGAGCATTTAAACCTTGTCCAACAGCATCGAGTACGTAAACGCTAATTCCAAAGTTATTCAGATATCTTGCAAGATGGTCGTATCTTTCAGAATGTTCTTGCATACCTGTCATAAAGACAAGGTTGGATGTAGCGGGTTCTGCTTTCCAGCAATTTCCTTTTTGAACCCAATTTCCTACTTTGACGCTGAAGACTTCCATGAAAAAAACTCCTTTTCCTTAATATATAGGATTATAACCTTTCTCCTTTCTATATTCATTCTTGCAACGTGTTTTAAAAGAAATGTATAGTTATCGTATGCTATTCATATTCGTTTAATATTGTTTGTATATATTTTGTAATGTATATTTATTACGAAAAGAGAAGATTATGGAAAAAACGATTGTTACTATAAGGGTTGATGAAGGTTTAAAAGAGGATGCTCAAAGACTCTTCAATGAAATCGGCATGTCCATGAGCACTGCCGTTAACATTTTCTTAAAACAATGCGTAAAAGAAGGGAAAATCCCCTTCGAACTTGCAGGAAAGCCAAAAACATCGAACGCAGGGCGTAAAATCAAACCATTACACAGTTAAGAACAAAAGCGAAATAAATTTCGCGTGTAACTCGGAATTACAATCCGAGTTT
>ERZ1026780.321-NODE-321-length-39585-cov-16.662509_pt1 | contig 39585 bp, 38 predicted proteins | sample MGYA00380126_ERZ1026780 | MGnify/ENA primary metagenome ERZ1026780 (study PRJEB33269, sample SAMEA4719762) | human gut metagenome | biome: human-associated habitat; feature: organic feature; material: feces | place: Cameroon | collected 2013-10 ... | reverse complement strand
GGAAAATCCTCTTAAATGACTTTTGCCGCGCTTTTCGTCAGTGAAAAGCGCGATATACGAAAACTCACACCCCGAAAAACATCAGAATCCCATTATATATCCCTTGCGCGAAAAGGCGCGGATTATTTGCCATGAGCGCGGCATCCTCGGCGTTAGTGATGAAACCAAGCTCTATGAGTGTAGCAGGCATATCTGTGGCGCGGAGAACATACAGCGTCGGGCGTGCGGAAACGCCGCGGTTTTCCAGTCCCGTTGCGTCATGCAGACCGATGAGAATATTTTCGGCAAGCGGAAGCGCCGCCGAACTGCTGCTGTAAACAAAAGCTTCACTGCCCGAAGCAGTCGGGATATCCGAGGCATTCGCATGCAGACTGATAAAATAATCCGCACCCCATTCGTTTGCGGCGCTTACCCGCTCGCGAAGCGATGAAGCGACACTCATGCCGAGTATCTCATCCGGCGTATTGCGCGAGAGCATCGCCTCGAAATTCGGATTTTCATTTAAGAGCGTATTCAATTCTTCTCCTATATAATAAACAAGATCCTGCTCTCTGTAGCCGTTGCCCTCCGCACCCGCATTCGGATTTTCGGGATTGTGCCCCTGATCTATAAATATTTTTATCGCCATAAAAAACCTCCGTGAACATACTTTTTTTCAGTATATTCACGGAGATATTTTTTGATATGAATTATTCGAGATTCAGTCTCTTTTTGAAAATGTTTATCGTGAGGAAGTACATCACTACACCGACTATAAATGTTACCGCATTGCGCGAATAAGCGACTATGGATATTATTATCTCGGATGAAGTGCCGTCATTTATCAGAGCCGAAATAAGCATTACGATATAGCTTACAAAGGAATTGACGATACCTATTCCCGCGTTGACGGCAAAATACATGCCGACGGAAGCCCATACCTTATGCTTCTTGCTGACCATGCAGCCGAGCGTTATGGCAAAGTAATAAATCAGAAGCTGTGCCATTCCCGTGACGATGACTTCAACCACAGAGCGCAGTATCACAAACCATGCCTCGGGAGAACCTGCATAAATCTGCATGAAGGTTTCAAAGAATTCGCTAATCGATTTGAACATCTCGGAAAACATAGAAGCGACTTCCGCACCGCCCGAAGCTACGCCGTTGATATAAATCGCGCCGCAAAGCGATGCTAATGAAGCGAAAGTCGCAACGGCGGAAAGCGCAAGCCACACCATGCCGGAAATAAGCTTTGTCCAGAGGAGCTCATGCGGCGTGACAGGCAGAGTGAAGGTCAGATAGCCCTCATCGGTGAAGAAATTTTTATAATATCTCATCAGTATAAAGATGAGGGTAATTATACTGCTCGCAAAACCGAGCGCATATACGCCGAAAGTGATTATCGAGAGGGGGATATAGAGGATAGTGCGGATGGTTTCTATCGCGTCGCCGTGAAGCGCGGGCAGGAAGCTCGGATGCCAGCAGATAATCAGCAGACCGAAGCCGACAGCCGAAGCGAGAAGCGAACCGAGGATTACCATGCCGACAGAGCGTCTCGTCGCTCTGAATTCATGCTTTAAAAGCTTGCCTAACATTTGAACACCTCCCTGAAGAGCGCATCTACCGTTTCGCCGTGCTTTTCTCTTGCGCCGTCCACGGTATCGTGCATGACGACCTGACCGCTCTTGATGAATACAAATTCATCGAGCACCTGTTCGACATCGGTGATAAGATGCGTGGATATGATTATCGTCGCGCTCGGGTCATAATTTGTGATTATCGTATTGAGGATGAACTCGCGCGCCGCGGGGTCGACGCCCGCTATCGGTTCATCGAGCAGATAGAGCCTTGCGCGGCGGCTCATGACGAGCACAAGCTGAACTTTCTCGCGCGTACCCTTGGAGAGCGTCTTTATCTTTCTGCTCGTAACTATGCCGAGCTTTGAAAAAAGGTCGTATGCGCGGGCGCGGTCGAAATCCTTGTAGAAATCGCAGAAAAGCGCTATCGTATCGTCTACGGTGAGCGAGGGATTGAGATATGTGCGCTCGGGCAGATATGAAACGGCGCCCTTTGTGATAACGCCGGGACGGAGCCCTCCGACGGTCAGCTCGCCCGATGTGGGTGTGAGCAGACCTGCCGCCAGCTTGATGAGCGTAGTCTTGCCGCTTCCGTTCGGTCCGAGAAGCCCGATTATTTTGCCTGAGTACAGAGTGAGATTGAAATCCGCGAGGGCAGGAACGCCGCCGTATGATTTAAAGAGATTCTTGCATTCAAGTATTATTTCCATTTGCCTCATCCTTTCTGAGATATTTTTCCAGCAGAGCTTCCGTCTTTTCGCGGTCGAAGCCGAGCTGGGCTATAGCGTTGGCATATCCCTCCGTTATCCGGACAGCTTCCGCTTCTCTTGCCGCGTCTAGGATGCCTTTATCCTCCGTGACGAAGTTGCCTGCCGTGCTTTTCGGATAGATGATGCCCTCATCGCAGAGCATCGAAAGCGCCTTGACCACGGTATTCGGATTTGCCGAGGCTTCGCTCGCGATATCGCGCACGCTGGGTATTTTGGAACCCTCGGGATATTCGCCCGAGAAGATTTTCAGCCTGATTCTTGCCGCTATCTGAATATATATCGGTATTCCGCCGAAAAAATTCCAAGCCATGACTTTCTCCTCCTTTTGTTCTGTTTGCATGATACAATTATACATCATAGCCGCCGTATTGTCAAGAGAAGAGAGTAATTTTCCGTGAAAATAATAAAAAATCGTGTTTTTATTCGAAAAATCGCATGAAAAATTTATTTTCCACTTGACAAGAGCGCATATTTGTGTGTATAATGTACGGTGTAGTTGTAGCGTTATACGCCGTCGGGGCTTTTTCTCCGACGCGACAATGTAAGGAGGTGTTGAATAATGCTGAGAACTTATCAACCTAAAAAGATTCAGAGACAGAAGGAGCATGGCTTCCGCAAGAGAATGAGCACGGCAAACGGCCGCAAGGTTCTGAAGAGAAGACGCGCTAAAGGCAGAGTTCGTCTTAGCTACTGATTTTCAGCCGGGCTTTGTTTCCGGAAATAGATTAAAGCCTGTGTCTGTATTCATGGGCTTTCATTTTTTATAGGGACAAAACGGCATGGCTCCAAAAACTGATTTTTCGGAGGAATCTGTGTGAAAAACATGGCAATTTCCGAGAACCACCTTTATAAAAAGGTGTATGACAAAGGGCAGAAAGTTTACTGCCGGCATATCGTGGTATATGTTCTGACCGATTACCACGCATCGCGGCTCGCCCGCGAGAATCCGCTGAAAACGAAGGTTAACCGACTGGGACTTACGGTTACAAAGAAGCTCGGTAAAGCGGTTGTGCGCACGAGAGTACGCCGTATTCTTCGCGCCGCATATTCCTCTCTCGAGAGGGAAAACAATATTAAAAAAGGAATGCTCATAGTCATAGCGGCAAGACCTGCCGCCATCGAAGCCAAAAGCGGCGATATCTACAGCGACCTGCTCTATGCGGCAGGCAAGCTGGGGCTTATCCTGCCCGCGCCGAAAAAGACGGCGGAAAGCGGCACGCTATGAAATATATAGCCATAGCGCTGGTGAAGCTTTACAGAAAGCTCATCTCGCCGCTGAAGCGACCCTGTTGCCGCTTCACGCCGACCTGCTCGCAGTATGCGATAGAAGCTTTCTCCGAATGGGGATTTATCCGCGGGCTCGGGCTGACAATATGGAGAATACTCAGGTGCAATCCTTTTTGCAGGGGCGGCAGCGACCCTGTTCCCAAAAGAAAAAGATGATTTTTCCGCTGTTTATTTCCTATCAAGGAGAAAAAAATGAATAAGATTTTTGCAAGCATATTGAATTTTTTCAATGACATAACAGGGCACTATCTCATAGCCCTTCTGCTTGTTGCGCTTCTTGTGAAGCTGGTTCTTCTGCCTTTCGGCATAAAGCAGCAGAAAACCGCGCAGAAGCAGACGAAGCTCCGCCCCAAGGAGATGGCTATCCGCAAGAAGTACAGCGGCAGAACAGACCAGCCCACAATGACAAAAATGAATACAGAGATACAGGAAATGTACCGTGAAGGTGGCTACAACCCTCTCGGCGGCTGCCTGCCTATGATTATTCAGTTTGCCATAGTTATGATTATCTACAGCGTAATGATGAATCCGCTCCAGTATGTCTGCGGATATTCATCAGAGGCTATCAGCGCTCTGCGCGAATTTCTCGGAGTTGCGGCGACAAAGAGAGGCGATATCGAGCTTCTCTCGCTGATAACAGCCGATAAGATTCCCGCTATACAGGCGCTCGGCAAGGGACTTGAAAACCTGACTATGGAATCGCTCCCGAACTTCAGCCTTTTCGGCATGGCAAACGCTCTTGCCGCAAAGCCGACTTTCAAATCGTGGCTTGTCACTATCCCGATAATCACATTTGTCGGTCAGTTCTTCGCATCCAAGCTCCAGAGAAAGTTCATGCCCCAGCCCATGCAGGACGGCGCGCAGACAAAGTCCATGAATGTTATGATGGATCTTTTCCTGCCTGCCATGACAACAGTCATCGCGTTTACCGTTCCCGCCGCAGTCGGTATCTACTGGTTCTTCAATAATATGCTGAGCGTGCTCCAGACCGTAATCCTCGCAAAGGCTATGCCTCTGCCCAAGATAACGGAAGAGGATATCAAGGCAGCAGAAAACGAATACAGCGCCAAGAATGCCAAGAAGAAGCTCGCCGAAGCAAAGAAGAAACAGCGTCTCTCCGACGATTACGATTCCGATGAGGAGGACGCAAGCTTTGATGACGGCGGTCCTACCCGTTATGACAGAGATTGATTAGTAATTAGTAATTTTATTGAGGTAAATTAAAGTAATGAAGAGTGAAGTTACTGTTCGCGCTTCTACAGTCGATGATGCCGTTGCCAAGGGCGCGGCTGAACTCGGCGTTGAGGTAAGCGAAATTGAGTATGAGGTTCTCGAGGAGCCGAAAAAAGGCTTTCTCGGAATCGGAGGTTCTCCCGCCACCGTTAAGGTAACATATGTTTTCAAGCCGGTTGTTGCCGCCGCCAAGTTTGTCAATACTCTCATTGAAAATCTTGAGCTGAATGCGACAGCCACTATAGAGGAGACAGGAAACGGCGAAGCCACCGTTACCGTTTCGGGTGATGATGCGAGCGCTCTTATCGGTCATCACGGAGATACACTCGATGCTTTCCAGTATCTTGTGAATCTCGCGGCAAACAAGAAAGAGAATGACGAGAGAAAATATACACGCTTTACGGTCGATATAGAGAATTATCGCGAAAAGAGAGAAAAAACTCTCCGCGCGCTCGCAAACCGTATGGCTGAAAAGGTCAAAAAGACCGGCAGAAGCATAAGTCTCGAACCGATGAACGCATATGAACGCAGAATCATTCATTCCGAGGTTCAGCTCATCGAGGGCGTGACAACAAATTCCGTAGGTCAGGAGGGCAATCGCCGCGTCATCATTTATATTGAAGGAACGGCAAAGCCCACAGAGGCAAAGGCACCGCGCGCAGGCGCAAGAAACAATGACCGTCGTCGCGGCGGCAAAAAGGGAGACAGAAGAAGCGGCGCTCCGAGAGAGAAGCGTTCGGATTCTGCCGAGAGACCTGTTTATAAGCGCCCTGACACGCCCCGTCCTCAGCCGAGAAAGATAGAAAAGGCAAAGGACCTCGACAGTTATTTTGCAAAGTTGCGTGAATTCGGAAGCACTATCCAGTAAATAAGAGCCGTCAGGCTTGAAACCAAAATGCCCGTCGGTGAGACGGGCATTTTTCATGAAAACATTTTGCTTTCGCTCCCACATTAAAGTTTTCGCGCACCTTTTTCATTAAAGTTTCGCTCAAGCCTTTGGGGAGGCTTGCTCGGTCAAGGGCGAGAAGCCCTTGTCGCGCTCCGCAGAGCGCGAAATCTCGCATCGGCGTTTTCTTTTTGATAGCTTTTTCTTTTGCGGCGGCGATGGCAAAAGAAAAAGCGGGTTGGCAGAAGTCTTTTGTTTTGGCTGTTGACGGGACTTGGGTTCTTATCGTAGGGCGGGAATTGACCGATTTGCGAAGCAAACGCGGTCGGCGTCGCCGAGACAGGGTAAGGCTTGCTGCCGCCGTATAGAATCATAAAAATACTTTGCGTTTATCGCGCTTTTGAGTGACCAAAAGCGCGGCAAAAGTCATCAAAGAGAGCGTTCACCCCTGTCTCGGCGACGCCAACCAACGCACTGCGTGCATTGGTCAATTCCCCTCTCTTTGAAAACTCTCCCCGCGTGCACGAGTTAGTCGCGCGAGCCATGCGTGGCAAGTGCGTGCAGCACTGGGCAAAGCAAAAGTTGGCAGTCTTGCCGCTCTCCGAAATCTCAGCTATACCACGCGTGCGAACATATCACACGAGAGAACCGAGCAGATTCGTGCACGCATTGTCTGCACGCCCGCTGAAAAAAGAGGGGCGGGCGTGGGTAGAGGTTGTGCGCTGACGGAATAAAGAGTATATTTTTTCTTTTGTCTGTTGGCGGGATTTGGGTTCTATATGGTAGGGGCGAACATTGTTCGCCCGCGAAGAAACATGAAGTAACTTTTCTTATAATGTTCTTTTCGCTTGTCCGAAAAGAACGAAAAGGACAAAAAGAGGAAAGTATTGACTCCCGTCTCGGCGACGCCAACACACATGCTTCGCATATGTGTCAATCCCTCTTTTAATCTCTTTCTGTCGCCTCGCGGCGACCAGTGCGAACAAAATGCCCCGACCGTCCCGCTATAGTTTAAGCCACAGCTACAGGTTCGAAACGCCCCCGCGCCGGCTCGGATTCACTGCCGTGCCATGTCAGGCTACGGCGAACCTCGCGGTTCGGCTTTGGGTGCTAATACTGAGAAGCCTGTGCGCTGACGGGATGGAGAGTATATTTTTTTGCTTTTTCTGCTTGCTAACTCACCAAAAATTCAACACATTATCACAAAAATCAAAGGAGAAACATATGTACAGCATATTCGGCTCGGTTATAGCCGCCATATCGACCCCGCGCGGAAAGGGCGGCATCGCCGTAATTCGCATGTCGGGCGACGGGAGCATTGCCATCGGCGAAAAATTCATCTTCCCCAAAAACGGCAAACCGCTCTCCGCCGTAAAATCAAATTACGCGGCACTCTGCGATGTGAAAAATGCGGACGGCACCACACTTGATGAAGCCGTGGTCACCGTTTTCCGCGCGCCGCATTCATTCACCGGTGAAGACACCGTGGAAATCTCATGCCATGGCGGCGTACTGCTCTCGAGCCGCGTGCTTTCACGCGCATTCGAATGCGGAGCTGTGCAGGCGGCGGCAGGCGAATTTACACGCCGTGCGTTCTCCTCGGGCAAGATAAGCCTCTCGCAGGCAGAGGCGGTCATCGGCAAAATCGACGCAAAAACCGACAGCAGTCTCCGCCTTTGGGACAATGCGGCGCAGGGCAGGATAAAACGCGAAACCGACGCGATTTACGATGAACTGGGCGAGATTATTTCGAGCGCATATGCCACGATAGATTTCCCCGAGGAGGATCTCGCGCCGCTTTCACGCGACGAAATGCGCACGCGCACGGAAAAAATCGCCGCGCATCTTGCTGCGCTCGCCGCGACATACCGAACGGGACATGCTGTCTGCGAGGGAGTGAACACCGTCATCTGCGGCAAGCCGAACACGGGCAAGTCTACCCTGCTCAATCTGCTGTGCGGCAGCGAACGGGCGATAGTAACCGACATTGCCGGCACGACGCGCGATGTGATAACCGAAACCGTCGCCGCGGGCGACATACTGCTCCGCCTCTGCGACACTGCGGGCATACGCGAAACGGGCGATGTGATAGAGAAAATCGGCGTCGACCGCTCGCTCTCCGCGATAGAGAATGCCGAGCTGATTCTCGCCGTTTTTGACGGGAGCAAACCGCTCGACGATGAGGACAGACAAATCATCACACTTATAAAAGAAAAAGCAACCTCGGGTTGCGACATCATTGCCATTCTCAATAAAAGTGACAAAGGTGAGGCACTCTCTGCCGATGATGTGGGATTCCCGCATTCCGTGCGTATTTCCGCAAAAGATGAAACGGCAAAATCAACCGTCACGGCAGAGATAGAATCGCTCTATACCGATGGCGAATATACCGAAAATGCAGTCCTGACGGGAGAAAGGCAGTATGCCGCAGTATGCCGCGCGCTTGAACTGACAAGAGGTGCGCTCGCGGCACTCGATACATTCGGCGAGGATATCGCGGGAAGCGAACTTGAACAGGCAATGGGCGCTATCGGCGAGATAGACGGCAGGGCTGTAGGCGAAGATGTTGTAAACAGAATATTCCATAATTTCTGTGTGGGGAAATGATATGAGTACAAAAGAAACGATGCTCCGACTGCTCGAAGCGGCGGGCGGAAAATTTATCAGTGGCTCGGATATCGCGCATAGTGCGGGCGTTTCACGAAATGCCGTATGGAAAAATGCTGCCGCACTGCGCGAAGCGGGCTTTGATATAGAAGCGGGCGATGGCGGTTACCGCATGGCAGGCGATAAACTCTGCCCCGAACTGATAAAATATTATGCAAAAAACGATTTCGGGATAACATTTTTCACAGAAACGGGCTCCACAAACCGCGAGGCGGCGAGGCTTGCTTCTTCCGTGGCGCTTCCGCACATGGTGGCGGCGGCGGCACAGAACGGCGGCAGAGGACGGCATGGGAAGAGCTTCTTTTCCGAGGGCGGAATATATTTCAGCATGATTCTCGATGCCGCGGCGGTGAAAATCCCGCCGATGCTGCTGACAACGGCGGCGGCTTGCGCCACGCTCCGCGCGATAGAAGCGGAATACGATGCCAAGCCGAAAATCAAATGGATAAACGATATTTATCTCGGTGAGAAAAAGGTCTGCGGGATACTCACCGAGGCGCAGAGCGACCTCGAAACAGGCACTTTTTCGCATTATATCGTCGGCATAGGAATAAATGCGGGCGGCGATAATTTCCCGCCTGAGGTGGCAGATATCGCCTGCTCGCTCGACCCGGCGCGCATGCGCAAAAACAGGCTTTGCGCCGCCACTGCGGATAACCTGCTTGATTTCATCAAGGCGGAACCTGCGGATATCGTGCGGCTCGCGAGCGAAAAAAGCTGTGTGCTCGGAAGAGAAATCCGCTTTTTCGGCGGAAAAGAGGGCGTCGGCAAGGCTGTCGCTCTCGGTGAAAACGGCGAACTTATCGTCGAGACGGCAAATGGCAGGGTAACGCTCTCGGGCGGCGAAATCTCGGTAAGATTCACAAAATAAAAAAGGTGCGATTGTATAAATCGCACCTTTTTTGCGCGCTCAGATGCTATCAATCAAAGCTTTCGCCCGCCATAATTGAAGTTTTCGCCCGCCTTTTTCCATTAAAGTTTAGGTCAAGCCTTTGGGGAGGCTTGCGAAGTCAAGAGCGCGTAGCTCTTGTCGCGCTCCGCAGAGCGCGAAACCTCCCCGTCTCGGCGCTTTTCTTTTTTGTAGCTTTTTCTTTTGCGGCGGCGATAGCAAAAGAAAAAGCGGATTAAGATTTAGTTTTTATTTTGGATGATGACAGAGCTTCGACTCTATACTGTAGGGGCGAACATTGTTCGCCCGCGAGATGCTTAAAGAAACTTTTCTCTTATAGTACTTTTGTATGACCAAGAGGATGGTTCAGGGTGGCGAAGCCACCTCTGAACGGCGTCGCCGAGACGGAGTATACCAAAAGTCATTTAAGAGGATTTTCCATCCTCTTAAAAATCTTCTTCCGCGTGCACGAGTTTGTCGTGCGAGCCATGCGTGGCGAGTGCGTGCGGCACAGAATAAAGCAAAAGTCGGCGGTTTTGCCGCTCTCCATGGTTTCATCTATACCACGCGTGCGAACATATCACACGAGAAAGCCAAGCAGATTCGTGCACGCATTGTCTGCACGCCCGCTGAAAGTGCATTGGCGGGGATTAACACATATGCGAAGCATGTGTGTCAATTCCCTCGACGACCCGCGTGGTAGGGGCGAACATTGTTCGCCCGCGAAGAATCATAAAGTAACTTTTCTTTTATCGCGCTTTTTAGTGACAAAAAGCGCGGCAAAAGTCATCAAAGAGAGCGTTCCCCTCTCTTTGAGAGCTCTTCCCCCCAGTCTCGGCGACGCCAACCAACGCACTGCGTGCATTGGTTAATTCACGCGGCGTGCACGAGTTAGTCGCGCGAGCCGTGCGTGGCGAGTGCGTGCGGCACAGAATAAAGCAAAAGTCGGCGGTTTTACCGCTCTCCACAACTTCAGCTATACCACGCGTGCGAACATATCACACGAGGAAGTCGAGCAGATTCGTGCACGCATTGTCCCCCCACACACAAATACGGGCGACAGCGTCGCCCGTATTTGCATTTTTCCGTGCTTTTATTTTAAATTGTTCCTGTGACCTCGACGACGGTGATGCCGGGAGAGGCGGTGACGGCACCTGTTGTCGTATCTGTCGTAAATGTTGCCGCAGGCACTGTTATCTCATAAGATGAGCCTGCCGCAGGTAAAGTCAGCGTGCCGCCGGTATAGGTGTAATTCTCTGCGGCGACAGTCGTACCGTTCACGGTGACGGTTATGTCCGTTGGTGCGGGAGAGAAAACATCCGTCAGTACAACATCCGTTGCCGCATCGTTGCCGTAATTATAAATAGTAAAGGTATAAGTCAGCTGTCCGCCGCCTGTTACGGGGTTCGGTGACATTGCCTTGACTATATTCAGCCTTGCATAATCCTCTACGGTTATCGTATTTGATTCTTCGGCTGTGCCGAGTGTAGGCGAAGTGAAAGTTGCCGTATTTGTTACGGTAGAACCCGAGGTGAGCGGTGCTTCACCTGTCAGTGCCGCCTTATAGATAATAACGGCATTTGCGCCCGCAGGTATAGACGGCAGAGTGAATCTTATCTGCCCTGCCTCGGTTGCAGGAGTCAGCTCCGAGGTATAAACACCGTTTATATAAAGATATGCGGGTCCGACATAGGAAAGCGGCGTATATGTGACTTCGCCTACGGTCGCTCTTCCGAGATTGTCGGTCACTGTGATATCTGCCGCGGCGTTTGCACTGCCGTTTGTCAGCGAGAGAATATATGTTATCTCATCGCCTGCCGTGTAAGTCGAGCCGAGCGAGGTTTTGCTTCCCGTCAGCGGTTCTGTCAGAGTAGCCGTTGCTATATTGGATGCGGCAGCGGCATTGACCGTGCCGTAAGAATAAGTTATTCTTGCCTGATTTGTAATAGTTGCCATAAATTCTTTTATCCTCCGAAATTTGATTGTCGGGTAGGGCTTTTATGCCCTGCTTCATTATATGACGGCAGGCAAATTTCGACAAAACAGCAGTATGGCAATTTATTCCGATATAGGATACAGCACTTCATTTCATGCAAAAAATGATGCTCTTTTTCCTTATATATGTATATTATGAAATATTTTCCATTGATTTCATTATGCCTTTTATTGTATTATTATGACAGAATCACATTCCGAACGGATACGGTAAAAAGGAATACTCTCATGAAATCATCTCTATCAAAAAGGCAGCTTTCCGCCGCACTTTTCATTCTCGCCGTGCTATGCGCACTGATACTTCTTTGTGCCTGCTCCTCCGAAGAGACACTCGACGGCAAAGTCTCCACTCTGCCATCTGCCGCGCCGCCCGCGACGGAAACGACAACGCCGTCTTTACTTGTGACGACAGAAAAAACCACACAAACGACTGTAACAGGCACTACCCTGCCGCCCGAAACGACAGCCACCGAAACTGACACCGCTTCCACCGAAACAACCGCGGCAACCACAGAGTCCACCGTGGCATCCGCGGTAGCATCGACCTCAACCGCTTCAACTACATCAACCACAGTAGCCGAAGCGCCGCCGACATCATATGTTTTCACCAGAACCGAAGATATCCCCTATGAGACGGAAATACGGTATTCCGATGAGCATTATGACGACGATACGATAGTTATCCGCGAGGGCATCGTCGGGAAAAAGGTTTATACCACGACGCTGCTTTACCGCGCGGGGCGACCGATAGGCAATTACATAGACGAACGCATACAGACATATCCGCAAAATGAAATCCTCCTCATGGGGACAAAAGCTTCGCATACATCGGAAATCGAGGTGCGGACAAGCGATATCCCATATGAAACGGAACGGATTTCCGACGACAGTCTGCCGCTCGGCGAAGAAAAGCTTGTCACCGCAGGTAAAAAAGGTATTCTCAAGGAAACATATGAGATATCGTATTACCACGGCGAAAAGGAGAACGAAACTCTCATTTCGCAGGAACGCGAAGAGCCTGTAAACGAAGTTATCTCCGTCGGCACATATGTCGCTCCCGAGCCGGAACCGGAACCAACACCCGAACCCGAACCTACACCGGAGCCCGAGCCTACACCTGAACCCGAACCCACACCGAATCCGACGCCCGAGCCCGAGAAATTCCGCCTGCCGTATCTTGTCGCAGGAGAAGTGAGCGGCAAATACATCGGCAGGAATTACAACATCACGCAGAATTATGGGAACGGCGGTCACGGCGGACTTGATATCGGCGTATGGTATGGAGAAGCCGTTGTCGCCTCGATGAGTGGCAGAGTTGTGATGGCATATAATAACGGCGCTTTCAACCCCGCTACCGACAAAAGTATGCTCTGGACATACGGTACATTTGTTGTGATAGAGCATGAAAACGGAATGCGTACATATTATGCGCACATGAGCAAAAAATTCGTCTCTGTCGGCGATTATGTTCAGGCAGGACAGGTGATAGGCGAATCGGGAAATACCGGCAGAGTCAGCCCATCGCCCACAACAGCAAATCCGTATGCAGGCACGCATCTGCATTTTGAAATCCGCGTATACAATAGCAAAACCGGCAAATATACGCGCGTAAATCCCATGGATTATCTGAAATAAACGGCAACAAAAAAACACCTGCTTTCGTAGGTGTTTTTTGCTGGAGCTGATAACCGGATTCGAACCGGTGACCTCATCCTTACCAAGGATGTGCTCTACCTGCTGAGCCATATCAGCGAATGCTTTATTATTATAGCAAAAGAATGTGCGTTTGTCAACGGTTTTTTGAATATTTGCGGAAAATAAAAAAGCACTGCGCTTAGCCTGACGAGCCGTGGCAAGAAAAGGGAGCAGCGGATGGTTTCCCCTAAATACATTAAAGAAACCTTTCTTATAGTGTTCTTTTCGCTTGTCCGAAAAGAACGAAAAGGACAAAAAGAGGAAAGCGTTGACTCCCGTCTCGGCGACGCCGACACACATGCTTCGCATATGTGTCAATCCCTCTTTTAATCTCTTTCTGTCGCCTCGCGGCGACCAGTGCGAACAAAGTTGCCCCCGACCGTTCCACTATAGCATATCACGGCTACAGGTTCGAAACGCTTAACGCCGACTCGGATTCACTGCTGTGCCATGTTTGGCTACGGCAAACCTCGCGGGAATTGACCGATTCGCGAAGCGAACGCGGTCGGCGTCGCCGAGACAGGGTGTTCAAATTTGGGTGCGTGTCTAGGTGCGAACATAGCAAGATAGGATTTATTTCGGCAATATACTATAGTAACACCTCATCCGTCGCGGTAAACCGCGCCACCTTCTCCCACTGGAGAAGGCTTATTAAACACATAAACGCAGACTGTATTGATGCAATACTACCAAGTGTACTAATGCGACTTTTTATTTTTAGAAAACAAGGGCATCTTGCCAGCCTTCTCCAGTGGGGAATTGACCGATTTGCGGAGCAAACTCGGTCGGCGTCGCCGAGACAGGGGTAGAAGGTGGCAGCCGTAGGCTGACGGATGAGGTGTCCATAATGGGTTATCTCTTTATTCCGTCTGCGCACATACTCCATCCACGCCCGCCCACCTTTTTCAGCGGGCGTGCAGACAATGCGTGCACGAATCTGCTCGGCTTCCTCGTGCGCTATGTTCGCACACGTGGTATGGCTGAAATTGTGGGGTGAGAGGCAAAACCGCCGGCTTTCGCTCTGTCTCTTCCCGCATGCACTCGCCACGCACGGCTCGCGCGACTAACTCGTGCACGCGGAAGAAGATTTTTAAGAGGGGGAATGAACCAATGCACGCAGTGCGTTGGTTGGCGTCGCCGAGACAGGGGGGAGAAAATCCTCTTAAATGACTTTTGGTACTTTTGGTCATGCAAAAGTACGAGAGAAGAAAAGTTGCTTTATGTTTCTATACGGTGGCAGCAAGTCGCCGCCCTACTCGAGAACCCAAAGCCCCATCAGCCGCCAAAATAAAAGATTAAGTCATTCATCCGCTTTTTCTTTTGCATATGCAGGCGCAAAAGAAAAAGCTATCAAAAAGAAAACGCCGAAATTAGGATTTCGCGCTCTGCGGAGCGCGACCACCGCTGTCGGTGGACGACACCGCCTTTTGAAAAAGGCGGGCGAAAACTTTAACTTTAATGGTGCGCAAAAACTTTAATGTGGAAAAAAGTTTCAATGAAAAACAAACATTTTTCCAAATTCAACGAAAAAAGGCAGGACAAGTCCTGCCTTTTTCATTCCGATAGAGATTATTCCTCATCCTCGCGAGAGAAGAGGTCGCCTTCGAGGTTCATATCGTCGTCTTTTGCTTCGCAATCGTCGCAATCGCAATCGTCACATTCGCCGTCGCAGTCATCAAGGTCATCATCAAAATTGAAATCGCAATCGCAGAAATTGATATCATCCTTGCAGTCATAAAGCAGATAAGCACCTGCCGCACCGCTCATAGCGGAAACTGCAAGAAAAGCGCCTGCGGAGCTTTTCTTCTTGAAGAGAAGAATGATGAATGTGATGAGTGAGGTGACCGCGTTTACTACGAGAGCAACGCCTACATAAAGTTTGGTTTTCTTGAACATTTTTCATGTCCTCCTTATATAATATTTTTTGTTTTTTATACTTTGCTCTTAAGATAAGCATTGATAAAACCGTCTATTTCGCCATCCATTACGGCGGTGATATTGCCGTCCTCATAGCCTGTTCTGTTATCCTTGACAAGCGTATACGGCATGAATACATAGGAACGAATCTGCGCGCCCCATTCGATATTTGTCTTTTCGCCCTTGATGTCCTCTATCTTGTCGAGATTTTCACGCTGCTTTATCTCGGCGAGTTTGCTTTTCAGCATTTTCAGCGCCGTTTCCTTATTCTGAAGCTGGCTGCGTTCTGTCTGACAGCCGACAACTATACCTGTCGGCTTATGCACGATTCTTATCGCCGAGTCGGTCTTATTGATATGCTGACCGCCTGCGCCGCTCGAACGGTGCGCCGTTATTTCAAGGTCCTCATCCTTAAGCTCGATATTGACATCGTCATCAAGCTCCGGCATTACTTCCACCGAGGCAAAGGATGTATGGCGTCTGCCCGATGCATCAAAAGGCGAAACGCGCACAAGTCTGTGAACTCCGTGCTCACTCTTGAGATAACCGTAAGCATTTGTTCCCTCTATGAGAATCGTCGCGCTCTTGATGCCCGCTTCTTCTCCGTCAAGCCAGTCTATGAGCTTGACATTGAAGCCGTGCTTCTCGCCGTAGCGCGTGTACATTCTGTAGAGCATGAGCGCCCAGTCCTGCGCCTCTGTGCCGCCCGCGCCGGGATGGAAAGAAAGAATGGCATTGTTTCTGTCATATTCGCCCGAGAGCAGTGCGTCTATGCGCATGCGCTCCTCATCGGCTTCTATTTTCTTAACCTCGGCAAGCACCTCGTCGCAGACGCTTTCGTCATTTTCTTCTATGCCCATTTCGGCAAGCACGAGCGCATCGGAAACCGTGGCGCAAAGCTTTTCATAAGCTTCTATTTTGTCTTTCGTGCGCTTCAGCTCCTGAAGCACCTTGCCGGATGTTGCCTGGTCATTCCAGAAATTCTCAGCGAGTGTCTGCGCCTCGAGTGTTTTTGCCTGTTCGCGCAGTCTTTCTATTTTCAGCGAATCGCCCAGCTCCTTTACATCGCCCTCAAGTGCGAGAAGTCTGCTTTTCGCTTCTTCTAACTGTATTATCATTATTTTTATGTCCTCCGAATATGTTTTTTGTGATTTTTATGTTAAATATGAAGCTTTTTTATAAAACCGACTCCCGTCACTTCTCTTTTTCCGCATTTTTGCCGTGATGATGCCCGTCAAAAACGCCGCGGAGATTCATTTTCAGCTTGCCGTTCTTCTCGACAAAACCTATTCTTCTCGCCATTTTGTCATCGATGCATTTTTCCGCATCGTGCGCACCGCAAAGGTCGATGAAATTCAGCGCCGCGCGCCCCATGATGAAAAGCACCTCTTCATCATCGATTCCCTCTGGACATTTCAGCTCATACATATAGCCGATATCATCCTTTATTTTAAACTGGCATATGCCGAGCAGTCTGTCCTCTTCTATTGCCGAGTAGGCAAAGCAATCATCGCGATAAGGCACGCCGCACTGCGCACATATTGCTTTCTGCCGCTCCTTGCTCTCGATGGGTTTTATCTCAAACATCCGACTTTGCCTCCCTTTTCAGCATTTGCACCTGCGATTTTGTAAGATAACGCCATTTGCCCGGGCGCAGGTCGCCGAGCTTCACCTCACCTATGCTTACCCTGCGCAGGGAAAGCACATGGAGCGATAATTTTTCGCACATTTTGCGTATCTGTCTGTTGCGTCCCTCAAAAAGAGTTATCGCGACGACGGAATATTCCTTTTTCCTCGTTATCAGCGAAACCTCGGCGGGCTTTGTCATATATCCGTCTATCTCCATCGGCTCGGAAAGGCGCTGTACCTTTTCAGGTTCTATCTCGCCCGCGAGCTTCACATGATATGTTTTCGGCTTGTGATAGCGCGGATGCATCAGCTTGTTTGCAAAATCGCCGTCGTTTGTGAAAAGCAGAAGTCCCTCGCTCTCAAGGTCAAGTCTGCCTATGGGATAAACGCGCACGCCGACATCCGAAACAAGCTCGGAAACGCACGGTCTGCCGCGGTCATCGCTCATGGAGGTGAGATATCCGCGCGGCTTATTGAGCATGAGATAAACCTTTCGTTTGTCTCCGCCAAAGATAATCTTGCCTCTGTATTCTATCCTGTCCCTCTCGGGGTCTATTTTCGTGCCGATATCGGCAACCTCGCCGTTGACCTTTACTCTGCCGGCGGCGATTTCATCCTCAGCGGCGCGGCGGGACATTATCCCTTGCGCCGAGAGGAACTTTTGCAGTCTCATTTCTTCCAATGTTTTGCCTCTGTATAGTGTATTTTTCTTTATATTTCTTATTTCAGAAAAGGAATCTCCTCTTCTTTACCGCGGTTTTCGCGATGCTCTCCCGCGCGACTATATCCGCTCTTGCTATCACTTTGCCGCCGCAGATAAATTCGACTTCGCCCGTCTTTTCGCCCGCGCGTATGCCCGCATAGAGAAAACGCGGCGTTTTCAGCGCGGTTTTTATCTCGCCGTGACCTTTTTTCAGCGTGGCGAGAACATCCTCGGAAATGCCGCAGCGGACATTTTCCTTTTCTCCGCCGCAAACGGGGATTTCCACGCGAAATTCCTCTGCCGAAGCTATCTTTTCGCTTTCGTAGAGGGAAAAACCGTAGTCAAGCAGTTCCCTGTGGTCATGCCAGTCGCTTCCGTCGCAGAGCGTAACGCAGATGAGTGTCACTCCGTCGCGCTGTGCCGCAGAGACGAGCGTCCTGCCGCATTTTTTCGTGAAACCCGTCTTTACGCCGATGACATCGTCATATGTGCGAAGCAGGCGGTTGTGATTTACGAGCAGGCGCGTCGCCGTGCCGTCATGCAGGGGAATGGATTTTTTTGCCGTTGATACTATTTCGGCAAAGCGCGGATTTTTCAGCGCCTCGGCGGCGATTATCGCCAGTTCCTTTGCCGTGGTGTAATGCTCGCTGTCGTCCAGCCCGTGCGGATTTGCAAAATGCGTATCGTGCAGACCCATTTCCTCGGCGCGCCTGTTCATCAGCTCGGCAAAAGCCTCAATGCTTCCCGCCACTTCTATGGCGATAGCCGCCGCGGCATCGTTTGCACTCTGGAGCATCAGTGCAAAAAGCAGATTCTCCATCGTTATCTTTTCGCCGGCATAGAGGTAAACGGACGAGCCCTCCACATTCACCGCCGCAGGAGCAACGGAAACGAGCCGCTCCGCAGGGCAGTTTTCGAGGGCGACGAGCGCCGTCATTATCTTTGTCGTGCTTGCCATTCCGCGGCGGACATTTTCATCATGTGCATATATTATCTCGCCGTCAAGCGTCATGAGCAGACAGCTTTTTGCCGAATCGTCGGGTGCCGCCGAGAGGCAGGTCGCCCCGCCCGCCATGAGCATGAGCGCAGTGAGAAATATCGATATAATTTTCTTCATAGCTTCTCCATACTTTTTTCCTTAGCAATATGGAGAAACGGGGAAATTTATTCGCTTTTTCCGCGCGGGAAAGGTGAATAAATTTTTATTTTGCTTAGTCGTACTTTTTATTGATGAAAAGTGCGAGAAGTGACTTTTCTTTCAGAGTTCTTTTCGCTTGTCCGAAAAGAACGAAAAGGACAAAAAGAGGAATGCTTTGACTCCCGTCTCGGCTACGCCGACACACATGCTCCGCATATGTGTCAATCCCTCTTTTAAACACCTTCTGTCGCCTCGCGGCGACCGGTGCGAACAAAGTGCCCTGACCGTCCGACTATAGCATAGCCACGGCTACAGGTTCGAAACGCTCAAGCGCCGACTCGGATTTACTGCTGTGCCATATCGGGCTATGGCAAACCTCGCGGGAATTGACCGATTCGCGCAAGCAAACGCGGTCGGCGTCGCCGAGACAGGGTGTTTAAGTTTTGGGTGCGCGTCTGGATGCAAACATAGCGAGATGGGGTTTGCTTTGACAATACATATGACACCTCATCCGTCAGCCTACGGCTGCCACCTTCTCCCACTGGAGAAGGCTTGAGTTGCTCTGTCAGCGTATGCACCAAACCCACGCCCGCCTTGCACTTTCAGCGGGCGTGCAGACAATGCGTGCACGAATCTGCTCGGCTTCCTCGTGCGCTATGTTCGCACGCGTGGGTAGTATGCAGTCACGAATGACGGCAAACCTGCCGACTTTATCTTTGCCCCTTGCCGCACGCACTCGCCACGCACTACATCCTGCGACTAACTCGTGCACGCGGGAAGAGCTCTCAAAGAGAGGGGAAAGCTCTCTTTGATGACTTTTGGTACTTTTCATCACTGAAAAGTACGACAAGAGAAAAGTTACTTCTGTTGCCTTTTGTCACTCAAAAGCGCGAGAAGAAGAAAAGTATCTTTAAAGTTTCTTCGCGGGAGACCAATGGTCTCCCCTACTAACTCTTCGTCACTCAAAAGCGCGAGAAAGAAAAAGTCAGTCTTTCTTCTCTTCCTGCGTCTCTTCCTTGAAGTCCTCGCCCTCGGCGGCTTTTTCCTCTTCTTTTTTGGCTTTCTTCTTGAAGATACCCTTGATTTTCTCTATGAGGTCGGGGGTCTTGCTTATGATATTTTCTATAGATGAACCGAGGTCGTTTCCGCCTGTGGGGTTGTTGACATTGACCATTTCGACTCTGCCGCTCTCGCCGATAACGAGAAAGCCTACGGGAGTTACGGTGACGCCTGTTCCGCCGCCTCCGCCGAAATTATTCTGCCCATCCTTGCAATGCTTGCCCGCATAATCGTTGCCGCCGCCGACATAACCGACAGATACTTTCGATACGGGAATTATAACCGAGCTTCCCGCCTCTATAGGCGTGCCGATTATCGTATTGGCATCGACAAGATCGCGTATGCCCTCCAGAGATGATGAGATGAGAGAACTGATTCTGTTTTCTTCCATTGATTTATTCCGCCTTTCCTGCATTTTCGTTTTCGTTTGTATTTTCTGTTTTATTTTCCTTTTTATTATTATCTTTGGTTTTCCCGCTCTTTTTCATGCCGCGAAGATAAATTATCCCCGCTCCGAGCCCTATTGAGAGTATATGCCAAAGGCGCAGGCAGAAATCCATCTGCACACTCGCCTTTGTCTCCGCCGAGAGGAAATCCACACCCACATTCACGGGAGCTTTTCTCTTCACGCGGAAATGCGCCGTTTCATCCAGCAGGGTAAAAAGATATGATGTCGCCTGCGATACACCGCCATAGATAAGTGCTGTTTTTGCCGCGTCATCCGTGCCGACGGTGATATCATAGCGCTCTATCTTTATCCTGATATAGCGCCATGTTTTTTCAAGCACCTTTTTTGCTATTTCGATAAGAAGCTTTACAAGAGAAATTATATCCTCTATGCTCTGCTTCTCTTTTTTCTCGGGCTTTGCCGATTTTTTCGATTTCTGCTTCTTTTGCTTTTCCGGCTTCTGCTCTGCCGCAGGCTCGGCGGATTTTTCTGCTTTACCGCCGCCAAATGACAGCGTATACGCGGGAATATGCAATATGCAGATGCGCACCGCCGCGCGAAATTCCTTGCCTTTTCCCGCCGCCGCAACCTTTACCGATATCGGTATCATGCCGAGCGCGACGAAAAAGAGGACTATCGCCGAAATTATTATCGCCGCCGTCATGACTCATCACCCGCAGGTGCGTTTTCCGTTTCCTGCGCCGTAAGCTTGCCCGATGCGGCTTCGTCCGCGGCGGTCTCCTCCGATTTATCAGAGAGAACCTCCTCGAGCCCGTCTATCATCGGTATCTCCTCCACGGGATTCGGGATATTATTTTCAAGCGGAGGGAGTTCATCGGGCGTGGAAAGCCCGAAAGTACGCAGAAAAGCCTCCGTAGTGCCATAGAGTCGCGGCCTGCCGGGGACATCAAGCCGTCCCTTTTCCTCTATCAGCTCATGCTCGAGAAGCACGCCGATGGAATAGCTGCTGTCCACGCCGCGTACCTGCTCCACATATGAACGCGTGGCAGGCTGGTTGTATGCGATTATCGCGAGCGTTTCAAGCGAAGCTTTCGAGAGATTGCCGCCGTCGCGCACGCCGAGTGCCGCCTTGACATAGTCGGCATAGACCTCTTTTGTCACAAGCTGGCAGGCATTGCCCAGTATCAGCAGCTGAATGCCGCGCATCGGGTCGCTGTCGTATTCCTTTTTGTATTCCGTGATAACCTCGCGCACCCTCTCCTGCGGAATGCCCATGACCTCACCGAGCTTTTCAAAGGTGAGCGGATATCCCGCGGCAAAAAGCGCCGCCTCGGCTATTCTCTTTATTTCATCGGAGGAAAGCACCTTTTCGTCCATGTCAAACCCGACGCCATCATTTATGCCGGATGCCGTATTCTCTTCCGTCATGCTTTCTCCTCCTTTTCTTCATTTTTTATTCTTTCCGTATTGAGGCGAAGTATGACATTTTCGCCCGTTTCGTCATCCGCCGTGCGCTCGGGTACAATCCTGCCGACCTTGATAAGCTCAAGCAGTCCGTAAAATGTCGCCGCAAGCTCACTGCGGCTCGTCACCTCGTCGAAAATTTCGTCTATATGCGCCGTTTTGCGCCGCGCCATCACGCGCAGTATATGCATTACCCTGCCGGCAACGGAAATTTGCTTTCGTTTTATGAGCGGTGCGATAACATTCGGCTTTTCTCTTTCTGCCTGCTCATATTCCGCGATGCGTGCGAGCACCTTTTTCATCGCCGCCTCGAGGATAGCGCTGTCCATCTCTATCAGAATGCGCTTATCGGGCTTTATCTCGTCCGTATCTTTCTGAAATCTGCCGCCGAATTCCTCTTCCCTCTCGTGAAGCCATGTCGCCGCGGCTTTCACTAGCTTATATTCCATGAGTCGGACCACAAGCTCCTTGCGCGGGTCCTCTTCCTCGGGTTTGGGCAGGAGCATACGGCTCTTTATCAGCATGAGGCGGCTCGCCTCCGTGATAAATTCGCCGGCTATCTCCATATTCATTTCCTGCATTTCGCGAAGATATGCCATATACTGCTCGAAAATGAGCGATATTTTTATATCGAAGATGCTCATTTTGTTTTTGGCTATGATGTCCAGAAGCAAATCGAGCGGACCCTCGTATATTTCCGTCTTGAAAACAAGCTGTTCCATTAAAATAAATCCTGTTTATTAAAATCCGAATATCAGTTTCCAGAAAGCGTCAAAACCGAGCAGAACCTGCGTGTCAAGCCAGCCGATGGTCTTATCGAAAACGCCGAGGAAAAGGAGAATGACAAAGCCGATATAGATATACTGCTCATATCTCATGATGCCGAAATACCATTTCGACGGCAGGAAGATAAACGCAATGCGCGAGCCGTCCAGCGGCGGTATCGGGATGAGATTGAATATAGCCAGACCGACATTCAGCAGGCAGAAATACCATGCCATCTCGAGCGCAATGCTCATAAAACTCACCATAAAGGCGGTTTTTGTCGGAATCAGGCAGAGCAGCTTGAATATAGCCATACCGAAAAACCCTAGCAGCAGGTTCATGGCGGGTCCCGCCGCGGCGGTCAATGCCATGCCGACGCGCGGCTTCTTATAGTAGCGCGCATTTACCGGCACGGGTTTTGCCCAGCCGAAATGAAAGAGCGCCATGCAGATAAAGCCGAGCGGGTCGATATGCTTCAGCGGGTTTAATGTGAGCCTGCCGAAATTTCGTGCCGTAGGGTCTCCCAGCTTCCACGAAACGAAGCCGTGCGCAAACTCATGAAACGAAAGCGAAAGCAGAACTGCGGGCATCGCCACGAGAAACTGACGCAGCCATATTAAAAGATTATTCATCACTTATCCTCTGACAAATTATTTTTTTATCACGCTCTCGAAAACGGAGAGCAGTTCGTTCTTTCCCTCTCCCGTATGCGAGGAGAAAGGAATGACCGCTATCTTCTCGGGCGCATACGGCGGAGCAAGATAGGGATGCGAGGAGAGCGCGGCGAGATTTGCCGCCTTGTCCGTCTTATTAGGCTTATCCGCCTTTGTCGCCACGATGATATAAGGTATGCCGCTTGTGGCAAGCCAGTCGAGCATCATGTAGTCGTCCTTGGTGGGGCCTACCTTGAGGTCGATGAGCTGAACTATCATATCGGGCTTTTCCTCCGACACATAGGCGTTTGTCAGCGCCGACCACTTCTTCTGCTCCTCGGCACTGCGTCTGGCATAGCCGTAGCCCGGGAGGTCGACGATATAAAATTTCTTATCTATCTCATAGAAATTCACCGTTATCGTCTTGCCCGGCTCCGCGCTTGTGCGGGCGAGGCTTTTTCTGCCGAGAACGGTATTTATAAGTGAGCTTTTGCCCACATTGGAGCGCCCCGAAAGCGCTATCTGCGGGAGCGCGTCCCGCGGGAACTGGTCCTTTCTGCCCGCCGTCATCTTCAGGCAGACATTCTGCGTATTTATAGCCATCATGCGCTCCTTTTTGTTGTTTTTTGTATCGAAGCCGCCTTAGCGAACGGAACAGCTCATCTCGGGATTATGCGCCGTATTTATCGGGATAATCTCCTTTTCATGCTCCGCTTCGGCGGGGGAAGCTTCGCTTTCCTCGCGGTCAAACGGGTCTTCCGCAAGCGCGATGCGCAGTACCTCATCGGCACCCGAAACGGGGATAATCTTTACATTATCGCGCACCACCTGCGCTATTTCTTCCATATCCGTCTCGTTTTCCTTGGGGATAAGTATCGTGCGAACGCCCGCGAGATAAGCCGCCATCGTCTTTTCGCGGAGTCCGCCTATGGCGAGTACTCTGCCGTGAAGCGTGATTTCGCCTGTCATCGAGATATCGCGGCGCGCGGGAATGCCCGTAAGCTCGCTTGCCAGTGCCGTCGCTATCGTGATACCCGCGGAGGGTCCGTCCTTGGGCACTGCGCCCTCGGGGAAATGGATATGTATATCTTTATTCTTATAGAAATCCTTGTCTATGCCGAGTCTCGCGGCGCGACTGCGGATATAGCTTATCGCCGTATGCACGGATTCGCGCATCACATCGCCGAGATAGCCCGTGATTTCCACCTTGCCGGAACCGTCGAAAGAGAGCACTTCGACTTTGAGCAGGTCGCCGCCCGTCTCGGTATAAGCCATGCCGTTGACAACGCCGACCTCGTCATAATCCGAGATTTTCTCGCGCGGCATCTTCTGATTTCCGATGAAATCGGCAAGGTTTGCCGCCGTCACGCGCACGCTCTTCGCCTCTCCGAGAGAGACAGTCTTTGCCGCCTTGCGGGCACAGCGGGCAATCTTTCGCTCCAGTGAGCGCACGCCTGCCTCGCGGGTGTATTCGTCTATCATCAGCCCGAGTGCCCCGTCGTCTATGCGGAAGTTTCTGCCGTTCAGCCCATGGCGCTTTGCCTGCTTGGGAATGAGATGGTGCTTTGCTATCGAGAGCTTCTCATCGCGCGTATATGCGCGAAGCTCGATTATCTCCATTCTGTCGATAAGCGGGAGCGGTATGCCGTCCAGCGAATTTGCCGTAGCGATGAAAAGGCAATCCGAGAGGTCGACGGGCATCTCCACGAAATGGTCGCGGAAATTTTTATTCTGCTCGCCGTCCAGCACCTCGAGCATAGCCGAAGCGGGGTCGCCGCGGCTGTCGCTCGCCATCTTGTCTATCTCGTCGAGAAGCATCAGCGGGTTGGAGCTTTTCGCATTGATAAGCCCCGTTATTATTCTGCCGGGCATGGAGCCGACATATGTTTTTCTGTGACCGCGGATATCGGATTCATCGCGTATACCGCCGAGCGAAACGCGCACGAAATGCCTGTTCATGGCGCGCGCTATCGAGGAGGCAATCGATGTCTTACCTGTTCCGGGAGGGCCTACAAGGCAGATTATCTGATTTTTCAGCTCGGGATTCAGCTTCAGCGCGGCAAGATATTCGACTATGCGCTCCTTGACCTTTTCCAGTCCGTCATGGTCGGCATCAAGAATCTTCTGAACGGCGGAGATATCCGTGCGGTCATGCGTCTTTATGCCGAAAGGAATCTCGAGGCATGTCTCTATATGACCGCGGAGCACCGCGCCGTCAGCCGAGCCGACAGGTGTGCGCTGCAGCTTGCGTATCTCTTTTTTCAACTTGTCGGCAACCTCTTTCGGATATCTGCCCGAGTCAAGCTTCTTATAATAATCCTCTATATCTTCGTCGTCATCGCCGCCCTCGCCCAGCTCCTCATGGATAACCTTGAGCTGTTCGCGCAGGAAATATTCCCTCTGCGAGCGGTCTATGCGCTCTTTCACCTTGCGGTTGATTCCGTCCTCCTCGGCGAGCACGGCGCGCTCATGCTCCAGAATGAGCAGGAGAAGCTCCATTCTGCGCATGGGGTCGTATTCCGCGAGAAGCGCCTGCTTGTCATCGATATTTTCCACGAGGTTTGCCGAAACAAAATCGCAGAGCAGGCTCGCGCTTTTTATCGAGCTGACGATAAGCCACAGCTCGCGGGAAAAGCGCGGAAGCTGCTTCATCAGGGCATTTACCTGACCCTTGATATCGCGCATCAGCGCTTCGGCACGCACGCCGCCACCGTCCTCGAGATAAATATTCTTTTCAAGCACTTCGCAGGTGATATACTTATCCTTTGAGAAAGAAAGCAGCTCGGCACGCGATTTCGGCTCGGCTATCACGCTGTAGGAGCCGTTCGGCGCACCCTTGATGAGCTGACGGATGTTTGCCACCACACCCGTGGTGTAAAAATCGCGCTCGGATTCGGGAGAATCCGTCGTCGGGTCTTTCTGGCATACGAGGAAAATGTTCCCGTCCGCTTTCATTGCGGTGTCGCATGCGCGTTTTGTTATCTGCCGTGCCACCTCGAGTGTTATCGGCACTTCGGGGAAAGCAATGGTATCGCGCATCGCGATACACGGCAGAGTGTATTTTTTAACTGTTTCTGTTGTTTTTGTCATGGGAAATCCCACCTTTCGGGATATACTATATAAATCTCCGCACTCTCGGGTGCGGAAGCAACTTTTCGGGATTCTATTATAATCCAGTGTAATTATATCATATCTTTTCCGTTTTTTCCATAGGTTAAGAGAAATTTTTATATTATATTTTAATATTATTAACAATATACCGATAAGCGCTTCGAAAAAAAGCCGCATTATCCGCCAAATCTCTGCAAAATAGTATGGACTTTTTGAATATTTTGTGATAAAATTATATTTACGGTAAATTGCGGCGCTTCTTTGCCGCAGAAAATCCGCATTTTTTATACAAACAGGTTCGGAGATACTATGGACACTATTGATACCGAATATTACCGCCGACTGGCGGATTTTGCAGTAGATATAGGAGAGCTGATGCTACGCAGCGGCGCCGAGACGCACCGCGTGGAGGATACCATGTCGAGAATCCTTGCCACGGCGGGCTTTTCCGTTTATTCCGCGTTCGTTTTGCCGACAGGCGTTATGCTCACGCTTTCGGAGCCTAAGGTCTGCTCCATTTCCATAACGAAAAGAACGCTTGACGGCGGCAAAAACATGAGCAGAGTCTGCGAAGCAAACGAAATCTCGCGCGATTTCTGCTCGGCAAAAATCGACCTCGACGAAGCCGAAAAGCGGCTCGCCGCCATCGCGAAAGAGGTTCTCTATCCCATGTGGCTGAAGATTGTCGGCACGATGTTTGCCTGCGCGGGCATGGCTGTCGCATTCGGCGGTGGGATGCTCGATTTCGGCGCAGGGCTTGTATGCGGCTTCTTCCTCGCGCTCGTAAATTATTTTCTGCGCTCGCTCATCGGCAAGGATATCATCGCCGATACGCTCTGCGCGCTGACTGTCACAATAGCGGCGATAGCGATAGCTTTTATTTTTCAGAGCTACCTGCCGCGCATCGGCACACTTCTGACATCCGCCGTGATTTCAGGCTGTATCATGCCGCTTGTCCCCGGTGTTGCGATAACAAATGCCATACGCGATATGCTCTGCGGCGACTATCTTTCCGCCGCCTCCCGCGCCATAGAAGCGAGCCTTGCCGCCGCTTCCATAGCGATTGGCGTAGGTGCCGGCATTTTCCTCGGGTCAAAGCTGGATCTCACCTCGGGCATCAATTTCAGCTCAGGTGAACTGAACTTCCTGCAATGCATTTTTGTATTCATTTCAATGCTTGGATTCGGTATCGTATTTGCCATTCCGAAGAAGCATATTGTCCCCTGCGCCGCAAATGCGATGATCTGCTGGGCAATATATGTTGCACTCAAATTATACACAAATGCGGGCATTTTCTGGGCGAATTTCATACCGATACTTGCCGTTGACCTCATTGCTCAGATTCTCGCGAGAATCCTGAAAGCACCGGTCACTTCGTTCCTGCTCGGCGGTATATTGCCGCTCGTGCCGGGATTTCTGATTTACAGAACGGCGCATCTGCTTATCCTGCGCGATTCAGGAGCGAGCGCCGCGCTTTCGCAGACCCTGCTCATCGCAGGCTCGATAGCGCTCGCCATATTTCTCATGGATACGCTTGTCAGCATGTATTTCCGTGCCGTGGCGGCAATAAAAGAGAAAAAGAGAATCAAGAGGAAACAATGAACAGACTTTACCCATCAATGATGTGCGTCAAGCCCGACGACACACGCAGATATTGCGAAATTTTTGAAAAAAGCGGCATTGCAGGTCTGCATATAGATATAATGGACGGCTCTTTTGTGCCGAATTTCACTCTCGGCACGGATTATTGCCGATATCTCCATGAGATTTCGCCGCTCCCGCTTGATATTCATCTGATGATAGACAAACCCGAAGATAAAATAAAATGGTTTCCGATAAGAGAGGGCGATATCGTTTCCGTTCATGCGGAAAGTACAAATCATCTCTGCCGCGCCATGGACAGAATCCGCGAGGCAGGCGGACTTCCGTATGTCGCGATAAATCCCGCAACACCGCTTGCGGCAATAGAAGAGGTGCTTCCTCTCGCCGCGGGATTTCTTATCATGACGATAAATCCGGGATTTGCGGGACAGAAGCTGATAGAACCGATGATGGATAAGGTAGCGCGTGCAAGACAGCTTTTCATCTCGGCAGGCTATCCCGAAATGCCGCTCGAAACGGACGGAAATGTCAGCGCCGAGAATCTTTTAAGACTCAAGGCGGCAGGCGCGGATATGTTTGTCATAGGAAGCTCGGGCTTTCTGAATGCTTCCTGTAACACTTCAAACCTCGCAGAAAAAATAAAAGAATATGTGAATTTGTGAAAAAAAGGAATCCGAACGGATTCCTTTTTTTGCGCGCACCGATAAGATTTTCGTCGCACCTATCTTAAAGTTTTCGCCCGCCACGCAAAAGTTTTCGTGCACCTTTTGAAAAAGGTGCACGAAAACTTTATTGTGTTTAGTGAAAGTTTTATTATTGGAGAGATTTTTCAGCGAGAGAAAAAGTGAATACGATAAAACGCAGGCAACCCGCCGCGCGGATTGCCTGCCTTCCTTAAAAACCGATATTATCAAAAAATTTTAGCTTTTATAGATGTCTTTATCCTATAAAAATATTTACCCTTTCACTTTTTCGGTCTGCACTTTTTTTAGCATCCCCATGTGATGGGGATAGATAAAAATGCGCAGAGTCGTCGAATATCCGTTTCGTCGCCGTACAACCGTACGGCAGAGACGGATTTCGGCGAGAGAAAAAGTGAATACGATAAAAATCAAAGGGAAGCCTGCGGCTTTCCCTCCTTAATTTTGAGTTGATATCGGCAAAAAGTTTAGTCCTTAGTAGACCTCTTTATCCTATAAAAACATTTACCCTTTCACTTTTTCGGTCTGCACTTTTTTAGCATCCCCATAATTAAACTATTATCGGGAGAACCATAGGCTTGCGCTTCGTCTGGGAATAAATATATCTTCCGAGTTCATCCTTGACCTTGCTCTTTATCGAGCTATAGTCGCGATGATGTGCCGCAAGGCTTTCGCGAACGGCATCCTCGGCTATTTCTTTCAGGCGGTCGAGCAATTCCTCGGATTCCTTTACATAGACAAATCCGCGGGAAACAACCTCGGGACGCGCCGCAAGGTCATCGTTTTCCATATCTATCGGTATGCAGACGACTATGATGCCGTCCTGCGAGAGAAGCCGCCTGTCGCGAAGCACGATATTTCCGACATCGCCGACGCCAGAACCGTCTATCATAACGATACCTGCGGGCACAGTGCCGTTGAATTTCGCGCCGTCCGTGCCTATTTCAAGCACCTTGCCTATCTCGGAAACGAAAATGTGATCCGCCGTCATGCCCATATATTCGGCAAGCTCCTTGTGCATATAAAGATGACGCGCCTCGCCGTGTATCGGCATGAAATATTTCGGCTTCGTCAGCGCGTGCATTATCTTTATTTCCTCCTGGCAGGCGTGCCCCGAAACATGCACCTCTGCAACGGAATCGGAAAGCACGCGCACACCCTTGCGATAGAGCTCATTTATGATATTGCCGACAAGCTTTTCATTACCGGGGATAGCCGATGCGCTGATGATAACGACATCATGCGGACCGAGATCCACTTTATCATGCATATTGTAAGCCATACGATAAAGCGCCGACATAGGCTCGCCCTGGCTTCCCGTGGAAACCACGGTCATCTTTTCCGGCGGATAATTCTTTATCGTCGAAATATCGACAAGCACACCGGCAGGCACATTCATATAACCGAGTTTGATAGCCGCACCGATAACATAAAGCATGCTTCTGCCTGTTATCGCGACTTTTCTGCCGTAGCGCGCCGCAATATCTATTATCTGCTGAACACGGTGAACATTTGAGGAAAAAGTGGAGATAACGATTCTTTTATCCTTATATTCCTCAAAGAAACGCACAAGCGAATGCCCGACCTTCTTTTCCGAGGGGGTAAATCCCGGGCGCTCAACATTCGTCGATTCGCACATGAGAAGGGTAACACCCTCGCGTCCTATTTCGCCAAGCCTTGTGAGGTCGGTCATCTCGCCGTCTATCGGCGTAGTATCTATCTTGAAGTCGCCAGAATGAACGACGATACCGACAGGCGTTCTTATCGCGAGGCATACCGCATCGGCAATGGAATGGTTCACGCGGATGAATTCCACCTCAAAAACGCCGAGATTTATCTTTTCGCCCGCATTGACGCAGTTGAGCTGCGGAACAAAATCAAGCGAATGCTCCTGAAGCTTGCGCTCGAGTATGCCGAGCGTAAGGCGCGTGGCATAAACAGGCACATTTATTTTCTGGAGCAGATACGGAACGGCGCCGACATGGTCCTCATGACCGTGCGTTATGATAACGCCTTTTATTTTCTCTTTATTATTGACAAGATAAGTGAAATCCGGCACCACAAGATCTACTCCGAGCATATCGTCATCGGGAAAACCGATGCCGCAATCCACTATGAGAATATTGTCGCTGTATTCGAGCGCGGTGATGTTTTTGCCTATCTCGCCGAGTCCGCCGAGCGGAATAATGCGGAGCTTTTTCAGCTTGCCTTTCGGTGCATTTCTGCGCTCCGTGTTTCTCGCGCCGAGATTGACGGGAGTGGAGACGGCAGGCGCCATAGCCGCCGTGATAAGGTCGGGCGAGCTTTTTGCCGCTCTTCTCCTCGAGGGCGCCTTTGACAGCAGGGCTGCCGCGGGGGCTTCGTTTTTGGGCTGATTCTGATTTTGATTTTGGTTCTGATTTTGATTCTGATTTCTCTTTTTCTTTTTCTTTCCGGTAGCTTCCGCCGCTGTGGGCTTCTGCTCCGCTTCCTGCTCGCCACGGGGCTTTTCGGCAGATTGTGTTTTCTGCTTCTGTTTCTTTTTCTTCTGCGGCTTTTTGCCCGCATTTATTACAGGCTCCGATACGGAATCGGAAGAAAATGTGCTTTCCTCAGTTCTCGGGGGAAGCTTTATATCGGGGGTAAGCGCATCTATCGATATCGGCGATTTTGCGCGATGTGATGTAACGGAATTTATTATTCTGTCTATGGCGTCGCCGCCTGCGGCACCTTTGCCGCGATTTCTGTTATATGGCATTCTTATCCTTCCTTTCATAATAGTGAATATGCCGAAAATCCCGTTCTCCTTTGCAAAAAAGTAAAGTGAGCGGGAAACAAACGGTTTTCCGTGATTTATCCTTGGCAGGCGCAAAAATATGCACCGAAAAAAGCCATGCGGACAGCACGGAAAAAATAATCTGATTACAATATGTAGGCGAAAATATATGGTATATGCCGCGATGCGCGGATATTTCGCCCGCTTTTCCGAGTCACAGCCCCGATACGCCGTACACGGAAAAGATGAAAATATTTTTTCAGGCGGCAATGCGCCTATGCAAACTTCTGCCCCGACACGCTGAAATTCACATTTTAAATATATATAAAATCAAATTACTTACAATCAAGAGGTGCGGTAAACCGCATCTTTATCTTGATTTTACCACAGAATTATGAACATATCAAGATTTTTTGAAAAATTTTTTATTTTCGCGTGATTTTGTGTAGGGGGAGTATCTTTTATTTTATCTTTTGTTGACTGTACTTTGATTTCGCTCTGTAGTAAAGCAACTTTTCTTTCAGAGTTCTTTTCGCTTGTCCGAAAAGAACGAAAAGGACAAAAAGAGGAACGCTTTCCTCTTTTAAACTCTTTCTGTCGCCTCGCGGCGACCGGTGCGAACACACTTCCCCGACCGTCAAACTATAGCATAGTCACGGCTACAGGTTCGAAACGCTTAAGCGCCGACTCGGATTCGCTGCTGTGCCATGTCAGGCTATGGCGAACCTCGCGGTTGGAGTTTTGGCAAAAGTATGGGTGCGAACATAGCGAGATGAGGTTTATTACTGTAGTCCCGTCAGCGCACAAACTCTATCCACGCCCGCCTAACCCCGTCTCGGCGACGCCGACACACATGCTTCGCATATGTGTTAATCCCCGCCATGCACTTTCAGCGGGCGTGCAGACAATGCGTGCACGAATCTGCTCGGTTTTTTCGTGTGATATGTTCGCACGCGTGGTATAGCCGAGATTTCGGAGAGCGGTAAAACCGCCGACTTGCGCCATTAGTCCTTTGCCACACGCACTTGCCACGCACGGCTCGCGCGACTAACTCGTGCACGCGGGAAGAGTTCTCAAAGAGAGGGGAACGCTCTCTTTGCTGACTTTTGGTACTTTTCTTCACAGAAAAGTACAATAAGAGAAAAGTTGCTTTAAGCATCTCGCGGGCGAACAATGTTCGCCCCTACAAGATAAAGTCGGAGTACAGCAAACAGCCAAAAGAAAAAATCAGATGCTCTTTTCGCTTTTTCTTTTGCATATACAGGCGCAAAAGAAAAAGGCGGGTGAAAACTTTAATTTCGGCTCCGACAAAATTTTAATTGAGTGCTATCAAAGGTGAAATGAGGCACGCCTCATTTCACCTTTATCACCTCGCGGATACCGTTTTTTGTATATTCCATCGTGAGGTGAGCGGAATTTTCCGTTTCTGCCTCGGCGCGCAGAACGAGTTCATGCTCGCCTGCCGCGCGCACATATGCCGTGCCGCTGTCATAGTTCAGTGTGACCGTGCCGTTTTTGCGCCCCGCTCCGTGCTCACAGAGCGAAGCGATTATCTCCGCCGCGCTTTCATCGCCGCAATCATAGCTTTCTTCCGCCACGAAAAAGTTCTCATCCTCGCGAAGTTTCGGGAAAATCATATTTTCATCGGCAAGCGAAAGATAAGAGAGCGCAAGCAGCATATCATCCTGCCAGAGCTGTCCCGCGGCGCGCATACGGTCGTTTTCGCCGGCATTTTCCCCATGCAGAAAATCCGCATATTTCTCCGCATGAGCGCCGAGTCTCTCCGCCATATCAAAAAGCGAGTGCGGCGCATCCGACGGCAGATAAATATTCGTTTCTCCTCTTGCGATATCGTTCTGCATGAGTGCCGCCACGGCATGCCACCTGTCGATAAGCACATATGCGCCGTCTGGCGAGGCATATGCTATTTCAAAGCCCATATCGTCATCCGTATCGACAAAAATCCGCCCGCGCGCTATCTCGTTTTTTATGCCGAAGCCGACGGAAGCGCCGAGCCTGCCCGCCGCCATGGCGAAAAACCGCATTGCCACCGTATCGGGAACGGTTATTTTCATTCCCTCGAGCGTTTTACAGCTTGCCGAGAGAAAAGCCGCGTATTTATCGCGGTAATCGGCGGCAAGATATGCGCCGACCGTCACACCGAAATCGGAAGAAGCCATCTCGCGCATGAGCGCACGCGAATTTTTCATTCCGATAAGCGTGCCGAATTTATCGCAGACATAAACTTTGCAATAGCCGTCGTCGAGATGCTTTGCATACACGCCGAAATCAAATCCGCCCGAGGAAGCGGCAAACGAAAGCAGTGAAAGAAAGCCCTCGCCGCAGTCGGTAACCGTAGTACCTGCCGCCTGTGCGCCGCCCATGATAAAACGGCAGGCAAGTCTCGCCTCGGCGCTTCCGTCACTGCAAAATACACCGCGGTCACCGAAATATCTGCCCAGCGCCGCCCCGTATGCCGTGCAGAATCGCGGGCTTATTTCCGAATGTATGCTTCCCGCTATGCCGGATTCAGTAAAAATCTTATCACTGCCCGCAGAAAAAATCTTTTCATCCATTATTATATTCTCCTTACTTAATGTGCTTGCTCGCGGCAATTTTGTTTTTGCGGGAACGACGGTTCCCTCTTTTATCACGGTGCCCTCTCCTATGACGCAGCCGCGGTTTATCTTTGCTCCCGCGCCTATAAAGGCGCCGCCGCAGATTATCGCATATTCTATCATCGCGCCCGCTTCGACAGTCACATCGTCCATGAGTATGGCTTTGTTTATCACGGCGCGTTCGCCTATGCGGCAACCCGAGCCTATCACAGTGCCATCGGTAACGGCGGCGCTGTCGGCAATATGTGTTTTTTCGCCGATATAATAAGCCGAGCCGTCGATGCCGCCGATTTTGCCGCAGAGCGCATCGCGGTTGCAGGCATAATATCTGTCGAGACTTCCGATATCGCGCCAGTAGCCTTTTGCTTCATAAGCATAAATTTTACCGAGAAGCTGTGGAAAAAGGTCACGCGAAAAATCCGTTGCCACTCCTGCGGGAATCATGGGAATAATATTTTTTTCGAGAATATATATTCCCGTATTTATCTTGTTGTCGGTTACATAACGCCATGTCGGCTTTTCCGTGAAATGCGTTATCAGTCCATCGCGCCCGTAGCTGACGCAGCCGAATTCCGTCGGCGCGTTGTTTTTTGTTACAAGAAGAGTCGCCGTGGCTCCTTTTGCACGGTGAAAATCCATTGCCGCCGAAAGATTGAAATCGCATACGGCATCGGCGCTTATTACGATAAAGGTATCATCGAGCTCATCGGCTATGGCGGGAAGAGCGCCCGCTGTGCCGAGCGGCGTGCTTTCGCGGAATATCCGCAGAGAAACGCCTTCTGCGCCATGCTCCGAAAAGTATCTTTCCATATCGTCCGCCATGTAGCCGAGCGTTACAAGTGCGCTTGTAATGCCGTTTCTGCGCAGTAGCGCAAGCGTTCTTGCCACGGCAGGCTTACCCATGATGGGAACAAGCGGCTTCGGCATTGCGGCGGTGACGGGAGAAAGTCGCGTCCCCGCGCCGCCCGCAAGTATGACCGCCTTTATTTTATTCATGAAATCATCCTCCTTTTTCTGTAGTATATTTTTCCTCGCCTGGGGGAGTTTTTATTCATGAATTCGCCTGCACATAAAAAATCCCTTTTGCAGGCAAAAGGGATGGGTAGTTATTTTATGTTTCTTGCGGAGCGTCGTGGGAATTAAGCAATGCGGAGCGTTGCTTGGCATCGCCGAGACAGGGTAACGCCGACCCCCTACAAGATAAAGCCCAAGCATAGCCAACAGACAAAATAAAAAATGGCACTTTCATCCCGTCAGCGCAAATACTTCCCCGTATCAGCACCCAAATTCAAACCACCCTGTCTCGGCGACGCCGACCGCGTTCGCTTGCGCGAATTGGTCAATTCCCGCGAGGTTCGCCATAACTTGACATGGCACAGCAGTGAATCCGAGTCGGCGCGGGGCGTTTCGAACCTGTAGCCATGGCTAAGCTATAGTCGGACGGTCGGGGCACTTTGTTCGCACTGGTCGCCGCGAGGCGACAGGGGAGAGTTTTCAAAGAGAGGGGAATTGACCAATGCACGCAGTGCGTTGGTTGGCGTCGCCGAGACAGGGGTGAACGCTCTCTTTGATGACTTTTGGTACTTTTGGTCATTCAAAAGTACGATAAAAGAAAAGTATCTTTATGTTTCTTCGCGGGAGACCAATGGTCTCCCCTACTCGATAAAGCCCAAGCATAGCCAGCAGCCAAAATAAAAAAATATACTCTTCATTCCGTCAGCGCACGAATCAGACCCACGATGCCCCGTCTCGGCGACGCCGACCGAGTTTGCTCCGCAAATCGGTCAATTCCCCACTGGAGAAGGCTCTCTACCCGCTTTTTCTTTTGCCATCGCCGCCGCAAAAGAAAAAGCTATCAAAAAGAAAACGCCGAAATAAGATTTCGCGCTCTGCGGAGCGCGACCACCGCTGTCGGTGGACGCCACCGCCTTTTGAAAAAGGCGGGCGAAAACTTTATTATGGTAATGAAAGTCTTAATGTGTGCGCAAAAGAAAAAAACGACCGCGGAATGCGGTCGTTTTTACTTTATTTTGATTCTTCCTTTTTGAGCTTGTGCTTTTCGCCATCGGGCGTTTCGATATAAGTATTATCGAGCTGTTTCTGAAAATTTGCGCGGAAAGCGGCGCGAAATTCCTCACGGAGTTTCTTCTGCTCGGCTTCCTCCTCGGGAGTAAGACCGACTGTTTTCTGCTTTCTTGCAAGCTCATTTATCCTGTCCGTTCTCTCGCTCATGCTTATTCCTCCACCACAGTGATATGCTTAATCTTCTGCTCTTCTCTCGGGCGGTCGCTTCTGTCTGTTGCGACGGTCGCTATCGCGTCAAGCACATCAAAGCCGTCTGTCATCTTACCGAAAGCGGCATACTGCCCGTCAAGATGCGGCGCATCCTTATGCATAATGAAAAACTGCGAGCCTGCGGAATCGGGTCGCATGGAGCGCGCCATGGAGATAACGCCGCGCGTATGGCGCAGGTCGTTCTTCACGCCGTTTGAAGCAAATTCACCCTTTATCTGATATCCGGGACCGCCCATTCCCGTGCCCGTCGGGTCGCCGCCCTGAATCATAAAGCCCTTGATAACGCGATGAAAGATAAGCCCGTCATAAAAGCCTTCCTTTGCCAGCTTTACGAAATTATCAACCGTAATCGGCGCTTTATCCTCATAAAGTTCGAGCGTCATCACGCCGCCGTTTTCCATTTCTATAGTAACCTTTTTCATTAAAATCAACTTCCTCTCGCGGATATTTTTTTCAGTATAACACAAAAACATGAAAAAATCTACTCTCTTTTTTATCTTTTCCGTGAATTTATCGCGTAAATGAGCTGTCGCGCTTCATTATCATCACGGCAAAAAGATAAGCGGAAAGTATCAGGAGCGAAGCGTTCTCCGCGCTGTAAAAGAATATGTAAACGGCAATAAGAAAGAAAAAGCCGAGGATAACGGCATCGAGCACGCGCGCCGTATTGTCCGCCGCCGATATACCGAATCGCGCGGCAAGCACGGCTCCGAGCGCTGAGCCGCCGTCGAAAAACGAAAGCGGGATTAGATTCATCGCGGCAAGCGAAAGCGAAAAAAGCACGGCATATGCGGCAAAATCCGATGCAAGCGGAAGCACGCACGCCATCGCCGCCGTAAGCAGATTGAGAAAAGGACCCGCGAGCGCTACGAGGCAGATATCGCGGTATGAACCTGCCTCGCCGTAATCTATGGAGATGCCCATCGGGAGCACGGTTATCTCGCGCGGCGCTCTTCCGAGCAGTGCCGCCGCCGTGAGATGCCCGCACTCATGAAGCAGAGTACAAACCGCAAGCGCGGCAAAGCACGGCGCAGGCATGGCGGCAAGCGATACGGCAAAACCGAAAAACGCAAAGGGATGCAGGCGGAATTTCACCGGGTGGCGGTTTTTCATGTCGCTTCCCCTTTTTCCGCCTCGCGCTCGCGCGAAAACGCCTGCGAAAGCTTCACCGCCAGCGCCGCGGCAATCGGGAAAACTATCATGCCCGCCGCTCCCGCAAGCCGAAGTCCCGAATACATGCACATCAGTGTGAGCGCGGGATGAAGCCCTGTCACGGAGCCGACTATTCTCGGCTCGGCTATCTGCCGCACTACCGTTATCACGAGATAGATTATGCCTATCTCCAGTGCCTTTGCTCCGTTTCCTGCGAGCAGAAGCCCCGCCGTCCACGGCAGGAGCACCGTTCCGACGCCGAGCACCGGCAGGATATCGACTATCGCTATAACAAAAGCAAGCATCGGCGCATATTTCTGCCCGATGATGACAAATCCGAGGAGCAGCTCCGCAAAAGTCAGCAGAAATATGGCAAAATATGATTTCGCATAGCTTGCCGCCGCTACAATTCCCTCTTTTCGTATATGCAGGGAATATTTTTTCAGCCTGCCCGAAAGCTTCTCTGCGACAAAGGCGCGTATTTTCGGATAATCGGCGCAAAAATAAATACCGGAGAATACAAGCGCAATGAAAAAGACGAGCGCGCGCGGCATAGCGGAAACCGTATGCGCCACCCAACGCGAAACGGTTGTCGCGGCGGTGGAAAGTGCCGAGAGAAAGAGCGAGCGCATCATGCCCGCCGTATCGACTCCGCCCTCTGCGGCGGGAAAGATATCGCCTATTATGCGGTCTACCGCACCGCCTATTTTATCGGCAAGCGCGGAGATTTCTGCAAGATAATCGGCGCTTCCCGAGGTCAGTTCCGAGATAAATTCCGCGCTCTCGCGGATAAGCGCACCGAGCAGTGCCGCTATCCCCCAGCAGATAAGTCCGAGCAGGAGAAGCACGAGCAGAGCGGAGGAAATCGCGCGCGGCACGCGGCATTTCTTCTCGAGAAAATTCACGGGCTTCTGCAACGCAAGCGCAAGGATAAACGACAAAATAAACGGCGCGAATGCGGGAAGAAGATAGCGCAAAAACAGGAAAAGTGCCGCCGCGCCGCCTGCCGCACAGAGAAGATACATCCCGAATTTTCCCGCTTTTTCACGAAAAGCCATGATTTTTTTCTCCTTTTCTGTCGATAAACGGAATTTGAACAAAATTCAAACTTTTTTGCAATTTTCGCAAGGTGATTGACAAATCGCAAAATTTATGATATAGTTTATGATATGTAAAGTTAAACACTTTTATTCGAAAGGATAATTCACTATGAAAAAGATAATTTCACTCTGCCTTATTGTAGGTGCGCTCTGTGCATCGGCGGCTGTTCTTTCCTCCTGCGGAAAGGATCCTACTCCCGGCACCGTTTCCACAACAACAAGCGCTTCCACCTCTTCTACAGCTGAGACAACGGAAACAACAGAAAGCACGACAAATACTCTCCCCATCACAATGACATTTGAAAATACGGATATTGTAGACAGTCTTGAATACAAGTTCTATGCCCGTCTGCTCAAGGATGATAACGGCAGTATCACAGGCGTTGCCGTTCAGGAATGGAAGAATGCCGAGGCTACAATTGATATACCTGCGGAATATGTTTACAGCGGCAAGAAGTATCCTATCACGATGGTCGGCTTCTATGCGACTCTCGTAAAGAACGATGCCTCCGGCGTCAAGGAAGTTATCATTCCTTCCTCCGCGAGAATCGTTTCGCAGAAGGTATTTACAAACTTCCCGAATCTCGAAAAGGTTACCATAGCCGAAGGTCTTGAAACAATCGAGGCGCATGCTTTCTGGAAATGCTCCAAGCTTTCCGATATCACTCTGCCCTCCACGCTCAAATCTATCGGTGCATATTCTTTTGCAAACTGCTCATCGCTTGTTTCGATAACAATCCCCGCGAGCGTTACCGAAATCGAGCCCTGCGCTTTCTCGGGTTGCACGGGACTGAAGAGTGTTACTATTCCCGCGGCTTTCAAGGATCAGGTTGATTCTATCTTCAAGAACTGCGGCGATATCACATTCAATTTTTCATAAGTTAAGTAAATAAGCAGAAAAAGGGGCTGTCAAAGCCCCTTTTTTGATGGTCGGCATTATGGTGGTTTTTTGTGGACTCTCGATGATGCTGACCCGAAATAATCATAAAGATACTTTTCTTCTTCTCGCGCTTTTCACTGACGAAAAGCGCGGCAAAAGTCATTTAAGAGGGCTTTCCTCCCTCTTAAAAAACGCCTCCCGCGTGCACGAGTTAGTCGCGCGAGCCGTGCGTGGCGAGTGCGTGCGACACAGAAACAATGTAAAAGTCGGCGGTTTTGCCACTCTCCGCAATTTCAACCATACCACGCGAGCGAACATAGCGCACGAGATAGCCGAGCAGATTCGTGCACGCATTGTCTGCACGCCCGCATATAAAGGTGTGGCGGGGATTAACACATATGCGAAGCATGTGTGTTGGCGTCGCCGAGACGGGGCATCGTGGGTCTGGTACCTGCGCTGACGGGATGGAGTACATATTTTTTTCTTTTGTCTGTTGGCTATGCTTTGGGTTTTAGCCTGTAGGGGCGAACATCGTTCGCCCGCGAAAAGAACTTTAAAAGAAAAGTATCATAAATAAACTTTTCCTTTATCGTACTTTTGCGTGACCAAGAGGAGGGTTCAGGGTGGCGAAGCCACCTCTGAACGGCGTCGCCGAG